>X237_Red_shanked_Douc_Langur__coassemble_74_pt1 | contig 15371 bp, 12 predicted proteins | sample X237_Red_shanked_Douc_Langur__metabat2_high_PE_002 | metagenome-assembled genome bin X237_Red_shanked_Douc_Langur
CCGGCCCTGCCGCCCCTGCTGCGCCTGCTCGGCACCAGCCTGCCCGGCCAGGCCCCGAACCCGGCCAGCGCCGACACCTTGCCCGCCGTCCTGGTCAGCGGCCCGGTCCTTGATGAAACTGAACAACGACAGGTCTGGCAGGCCCTGGACCTGATTGGCGTTGACCTGGATGAACTGGGACAACGCAGCGGTTTGACGGTGGCCAGGCTATCGGCCATCCTGCTGGACTTGGAATTGGCCGGCTGGGCCCTGCAAACGCATGGCCGATGGCAGCGTGCCCCCACGCCGCCTTCCACCACCGCGTCGATCGACGCAGGCTGAGGTTAATGAAAGAGAGCATTCTTGACGTCCTGCTGTACCTGTTTGAACACTATTTCAGCGAGGACGGCAGCCTGGCCCGGGACCGCGATTCCCTGCAGGGCGGCCTGATCCAGGCCGGCTTCAGCCCGGCCGAAATCAGCAAGGCCTTTGATTGGCTCGATGGACTGGAAGCGGAGCGCCCGTTGCTGGACCGCCCGCGCCTGGACCTGCCGCTGCGCCAGTTCCACGGCCCCGAGCTGGACCGTCTGGACGTGGAATGCCGTGGTTTCCTGCTGTTCCTGGAACAGCACGGCGTGCTGGATGCCGACCAGCGCGAGCTGGTGATCGAGCGGGCGATGGCCCTGGATCAGGACGAACTGGACCTGGATGACCTGAAGTGGGTGGTGCTGATGGTGCTGTTCAACCGTCCGGGGGCCGAAGCGGCCTATGCCTGGATGGAAACCCAGATGTTCGTTGACGAGCCCGAAGCGCTGCACTGAGCACCTTCACGACCACTGCCGCGGGGAAAGGCATGTCCGACTGGTACTACTCCATTGACCGCCAGCAGCCCAGCGGGCCGGTCGACACCGATCACTTGCGCGCGATGCTGGCCAATGGCCGCTTGCCCGCCGGCGCCCTGTTCTGGCGCGAGGGCCTGCCGCGCTGGCACAGCGCCGCCGAACTGGCCGACGAACTCGGCCCGCAACGCCCGGCCGATGAACCCAGCGCATCCATCCTGCCGCCGCAACTGCCGCCGGCCATGCCGGCATCGTCGGCCTACCCGGAACAGCGCAGAGTGTCGCCATCTACGGCCAAACCACGCCGTACCGGCCTGATCATCGCCTTGGTCGCGGGCGGCCTGCTGCTGGCCGCGATCCCGCTGCTGGGCATCCTGGCCGCCATTGCCATCCCCGCCTACCAGTCCTATACCGAGCGCGCCAAGGCCGCGGCCACCCTGGCCGCCCTGGCCCCGCTGCAGGCCCAGGTCATCGCCTTCCACCAGGCCAACGGCCACTGCCCGGCCCAGGACAGCCCCGGCTTCAAGGCCGCCGATGCCTATGCCGATGCACAGGCCTACCTGGCCGAAGTGAGCGTGATCACTGCCGTCAACGGCCACTGCGGCCTGGCGGCGCGCCTGCACGGCCTGCACCGCGATGCGGACAAACGCCAGGCCTGGCTCTGGCTGGAGCACACCCCGGCCGACAACGGCTGGATCTGCCGCAGCACCCTGCGCGATGCCCAGCTGCCGGCCCATTGCCAGCGTTGATCAGGCAGGCGCGCCGTGATCGGCGCCACAAATATTGACAAAAGCTGAACCAATGGCATTGTTTGCCGTGCATGGATGCCCCGTGCCTGCCATCAAGGCTGCCCTCCATCCCTTTGTGAAGGAAATACAAATGATTCAGTGGTACTACGCCGATGAGCAGCGTCAACGCCATGGGCCGGTGGAAGACCGAGACATCCGTGCGCTTTACCAGCGTGGCGAACTCAATGGTCAAAGCCTGGTCTGGCGTGAGGGCCTGTCCGAGTGGGCGCCACTGGAAAGCCTGGCCGAAGAACTGGAGCTGCAGCGCACCGCCCCGGCCGCAACCGGCGGCATCGACCTGCGCGCCGACCTGGCCGCCATTGCCAACGGCACCGCACCGCTGCCCGGCACCGGTGGCGGCACCCATTCGCCGTATGCCGCCTCCAGCACGGCGATGGGCAGCGGCCATGGCGCGGTCCATGGCGACGGCCCGGTCGTGCATGCCGGCCTGTGGCGCCGTTTTGCCGCCTCCATCATCGACAGCTTGATCACCTCGGTGGCCAGCTACATCGTGCTGATCCCGCTGGCCCTGATCCTGGGCATGGGCATGGGCGAGATCATGGGCACGGAAAGCTCCGGCGCCTCGGTCATCTTCATGCTGGCCCAGTACGCGCTGGGCATCGGCATCCCGGCGGCCTATTTCGGCTGGATGCACTCCTCCTCCTCGATGGCCTCCCTGGGCAAGATGGCCGTGGGCATCAAGGTCTGCCGCACCAATGGCGAAGGCATCAGCTTTGCCCGCGCCATTGGCCGCTACTTTGCCTACACCCTGTTTGTCCTGTTCACCTGTGGCCTGGGCGCGCTGATCTCCGGCCTGATGGTGGCCTTCAGCCAGAACAAGCAGGCCCTGCACGACATGATCTGCGACACCATCGTGGTGGACCGCTGGGCCTTCACCGACCAGCCGGAACTGCAGCGTGAGGGCCTGGGCACGGCCACCATCGTGATCCTGTCGCTGTTTGCCCTGCTCATCGTCGGCGGCATCGTGCTGGCCGTGGTGGCCGGCGCCGCACTGGCCTCGATGGGCGGTTGATTTGCACCAATGCTTGACAGGCCCACCCCGGGTGGGTTCACTGGTAGGCAAATCTCAAGCCGACGCCCGGGTCTCCCCCGGGCGTCGCGCTATCTGAAAACCCGATCCCACCCCGCTGTTCACCCCGTTATCGCAGGACGCTGGCGACGCTGTCGCGCGCTGTTGTCCCGCAGGCAGACACACCCACATGGCCAAAAACCTGCTCATCGTCGAATCGCCCGCCAAGGCCAAGACGATCAACAAATACCTCGGCAAGGACTTCACCGTCCTGGCCTCCTACGGTCATGTCCGCGATCTGGTCCCCAAGGAGGGCGCCGTCGATCCGGACAACGGGTTTGCGATGCGCTATGACCTGATCGACAAGAACGAAAAGCACGTCGACGCCATCGCCAAGGCCGCCAAGAGCGCTGACCATATCTATCTGGCGACCGACCCGGACCGCGAGGGTGAGGCCATCAGCTGGCACATCGCCGAGATCCTGCGCGAGCGCAAGCTGGTCGGCGACAAGCCGATGCAGCGGGTGGTGTTCACCGAAATCACCCCGCGCGCGATCGGCGAGGCGATGACCCAGCCGCGTGAAATCGCCGGCGACCTGGTCGATGCCCAGCAGGCCCGCCGCGCCCTGGACTACCTGGTCGGCTTCAACCTGTCCCCGGTGCTGTGGCGCAAGGTCCAGCGCGGCCTGTCCGCCGGCCGCGTGCAGAGCCCGGCGCTGCGCATGATTGTCGAGCGCGAGGCCGAGATCGAGGCCTTCATCGCCCGCGAATACTGGTCCATCAATGCCGACTGCGCGCATCCGCGCCAGCCCTTCGCGGCCAAGCTGGTCAAGCTGGACGGGCAGAAGTTCGAGCAGTTCACCATCACCGAGGGCGACACCGCCGAGGCCGCCCGCGCCCGCATCATCAAGGCGGCTGCCGGTTTCCTGCATGTCACCGATGTGGCCAGCAAGGAGCGCAAGCGCCGCCCGTCGGCGCCGTTCACCACCTCCACCCTGCAGCAGGAAGCCTCGCGCAAGCTCGGTTTCACCACCCGCAAGACCATGCAGGTGGCGCAGAAGCTGTATGAAGGCGTGGCCATTGGCGAGGAAGGAACGGTCGGCCTGATCTCCTACATGCGTACCGACTCGGTGCACCTGTCGGTGGATGCGGTGGCCGAGATCCGCGATGTGATCGCCCGCGACTACGGCACCGCATCGGTGCCGGACAAGCCGGTGGTCTACAACACCAAGAGCAAGAACGCCCAGGAAGCGCACGAAGCGGTGCGCCCGACCTCGGCCCTGCGCACCCCGGCCCAGGTCGCCAAGTACCTGAGCGATGACGAGCGCAAGCTGTACGAGCTGATCTGGAAGCGCGCCGTCGCCAGCCAGATGATTCCGGCCACCCTGAACACCGTCTCGGTGGACCTGGCCGCCGGCAGCGAGCACGTGTTCCGCGCCAGCGGCACCACCGTGGTGGTGCCGGGCTTTTTGGCCGTTTACGAGGAAGGCAAGGACACCAAGAGCGCCGAGGACGAGGACGAAGGCCGCAAGCTGCCGGCCATGCAGACCGGCGACCGCGTGCCGCTGGAGCAGATCGTTGCCGACCAGCACTTCACCCAGCCGCCGCCGCGCTTCACCGAAGCGGCCCTGGTCAAGGCGCTGGAAGAGTTCGGCATCGGCCGGCCGTCCACCTACGCCTCGATCATCCAGACCCTGCTGTTCCGCAAGTACGTGGAAATGGAAGGCCGCAGCTTCAAGCCGACTGATGTCGGCCGTGCCGTCTCCCACTTCCTGTCCAGCCACTTCACCCGCTACGTGGACTACGACTTCACCGCCAAGCTGGAAGACGAGCTGGATGCCGTCTCCCGTGGCGAGGAGGAATGGATCCCGCTGATGGAGAAGTTCTGGGGCCCGTTCAAGGAACTGGTGGAGGAAAAGAAGGAATCGGTGGACCGCTCCGAGGCCACCGGTGCCCGCGAGCTGGGCATCGACCCGGCCAGCGGCAAGCCGGTCAGCGTGCGCCTGGGCCGTTTCGGGCCGTACGCGGCCATTGGCTCCACCGCCGAGGATGCCGAGGAAAAGCCCAAGTTCGCCTCGCTGCGTCCGGGCCAGTCCATGCACACCATCTCCCTGGAGCAGGCGCTGGAACTGTTCCTGATGCCGCGTGCCCTGGGCGAGGACACCGATGGCACCCCGGTCAGCGTGGGCATCGGCCGCTTCGGCCCGTTCGCCAAGCGCGGCAGCACCTATGCCTCGCTGAAGAAGGAAGATGACCCCTACACCATCGACCTGGCCCGGGCGATCTTCCTGATCGAGGAAAAGGAAGAAATCGCGCGCAACCGCATCATCAAGGAGTTCGCCGCCAGCGGCATCCAGGTGCTCAACGGCCGCTTCGGCCCGTACATCAGCGACGGCAAGCTCAACGGCAAGATCCCCAAGGACCGCGAACCGGCCTCGGTGACCGAAGCCGAAGCGGTGCAGTGGCTGGAGGAAACCGGCAAGCCGGTGCGCAAGGGCTTTGGCGCCAAGAAGGCGACCAAGAAGGTGGCCGCCAAGAAGGAACCGGCTGCCAAGAAGGCCGTGGTCAAGAAGGCGGCCAAAAAAGCCGCCAAGAAGGCCACCAAGAGCGCCGCCAAAAAGGCCGTGAAAAAGGCGGTCAAGAAGGCGGTGGCCAAGAAGGCCGCCGTGGCCGCCGACGACGCCCCGCCGTTCTGAGCCACACGGTTCAGAGCCGGCGGCGGATAATCGTCCCAGCACAGGCCCCGCTTGCGGGGCCTGTGTCGTTTTCCCACCTGGATGGACATGCAATGCGCGAGCTGACCTTGGATACCGTTGCCGACCTGCTCAATGCCGGCGGTGTGATCACCTACCCCACCGAAGCGGTCTGGGGCCTGGGCTGCGATCCGTCCAACGAAGCGGCCGTGCACAAGGTGCTGATGCTCAAGCAGCGCCCGATCGAGAAGGGCATGATCCTGGTCGCCGCCGACCCGGCCCAGCTCGATGGCTGGGTGCGTCTGGATGCGGTGCCCGAACAGCGCCGTGCCGCGGTGCTGGCCAGCTGGCCCGGCCCCAACACCTGGATCGTGCCGGCCGGCCCCAAGGCCCCGCGCTGGATCACCGGCGAGCATGACGGCATCGCCGTGCGGGTCTCGGCCCACCCGCTGGTCGCCGCCCTGTGCCAAGCCTGGGGCGGCCCGCTGGTGTCCACCAGCGCCAACCTGGCCGGCGAGGAGCCGGCACGCCGCCGCGACGGACTCGATCCGCGCCTGCTGGCCCAGCTGGACGGGATCGTCGATGGCCAGGTCGGCAGCAACGCCCAGCCCACCACCATCCGCGACGCACTGAGCGGGGCCACCCTGCGCGCCTGACGATGCCCTCACCCGGCCACGGACAAGTTGCGGCATGATCAGGCCATGCTGATCTCCACCACCTCCCTGTTGGCCAGCCTGTTGACGCTGGCAGCGGCAGAACCGGCCACTGCCGGCAGCAGCGCCGCGCCCAGCGCGTCCGTGCGCATCTACCGCTGCGCCGACAGCAATGGCCAGATCGCCCTGCGCGATGCACCCTGCCTTCAAGGCAGACAGCAGGTGCTGGACATGGTCCGGCCCAAGGATCCGCCGCCACGCGAACCGCTGCTGACCGTCAGCCCCCCGCCTGCCGCCGCCGATGCTGCCCCGCCGCCACGGGTGATCGTGGTCCACAGCCAACCCCTGTTCGAGTGCACCACCCCCGAAGGCGAGCGCTATACCGCCGATGACGGCCAGGGCAACCCACGCTGGGTGGAAGGCCCGCTGGTGCCGGTCTTCATTGCCGCCCCCACCCACCACGCCGGTCCGCCGCCGCATCGCCCGCCGGCTGGCCGTCCCGGACACGGGCATGGCCCCGGCCCGGGCCGGCCCGTGGTCGGCACCTATGTGGCCAGCGGTGGGCAGTGGGTACGTGACACGTGCCAGCAGCTGGGCCGGCAAGAGGCCTGCAGCGTGCTGGGGGAACAGCGCTGGGCCCTGATCAGCCGCTACAACAGCGCCCTGAGCAGCGAGCGCGAGCAGCTGGTGCGCGAACAGCGCCGGGTCGAGCAACGCATGCAGCAGCAGCCATGCGAGGGTTGATCCTGCTTGGTCTGGGCCTGCTCGCAGCCAGCGCCCACGCCGGCGACACGGTGATCTACCGCTGCACCGGCAGCGATGGGGGCGTGGCCCTGCAATCGATGCCGTGCCCGGCCGGCAGCCGCAGCGAGGTGCGCCGGCTCAGTGCCGACTACGCCCCGCCGGTGCTCAACCTGCCCGCGCCCCTCCCGGTACCCGCTGCGAGCCCCGCGCCTGCGGCCGCAGCCGAGCCTGCACCAGCACCCGCCGCGCCGGTACTGCGGGCGGTCCTGCCGCTGCCTGCCCTGCACCACTGCCAGCCGCGCAGCGGCGCGGCCTATTACACCGACCGCCTGGAAGACACCGTGCGCTGCCTGCCGATGCGCGTCACCGGCCTGGACGGCAACCCCGCCACCGGTGCAGGCGAGGCCTGCGAAGTGCAGCGGGACCGCTGCCAGGGCGTGCCTGAGGCCGATGCGTGCAGCGCATGGGGGGAGTACCTGTCACAGAGCCGCGAGCGCTTTGCCAACGCGCCCAGCCGCTCCAGCAGCGAAACCGACACCCAGTCGGCGCAGATCGCCGCCCTGCTCGCTGCCAGCCACTGTGCCGGCAGCCCGGCTCAGAAGCCGTAACGCAGGAAACCGCCGTCCACCGCGATGCACTCGCCGGTGACATAGCTGGCCGCCGGCAGGCACAAAAAGGCCACTGCGGCGGCCACTTCCTCCGGCTCGCCGATGCGCCCCATCGGGGTACGGGCGATAACTTCGTCGTAGTAATCCGGGTCGGACAGCGGCCCGGAGGTGCGCCGGGTGCGGATGTACCACGGCGCCACCGCATTGACCCGGATGCCGTCGCCGGCCCACTCACAGGCCAGGTTCCTGGTCATCTGGTGCATGGCCGCCTTGGTCATGCCGTAGACCACGCCACTGCGCACATGGGTCAGACCGGACACGCTGCCGACATTGACGATGGCCGAGGCGCCATGGCGCGACAGCAGCGGGTGGGCATAGCGGCACATCTCGAAGGCCGAGAACAGGTTGGTCTCGAAGATCTGCCGCCACTGCGCCTCGCTGTAGTCATTGGCCGGCAACGAGATGTTGCCGCCGGCGTTGTTGACCAGCAGGTGCAGGCCATCGGTACTGTCCACGACCCAGTCCATGATTTCCTGGCGCTCCGAATCCAGCGAGACATCGGCGGCCATCGCCTGCACCGACTGCTGCGGGTACTGCTCGGCCAGCTCGTCGCGCACGCCTTCGAGCATGTCGGCATCGCGCGCCACCAGCAGCACATCGGCGCCCAGGCCCAGCAGCTCGCGGCTGATGGCCAGGCCGATGCCGGCACTGGCTCCGGTGATCAGGGCGGTCTGCCCGGCAAGACCCCAACGTGTGCCACTCATGGCCCCAACTCCTGTACCGACGCGGCGGCAGCAATCAAATCAGTGCCTAGGATAACCCGCACAAAAAACAACGCCGGCACATGGCCGGCGTTGTCAGCTCAGACGGTGGCAAAGCCCCGTATCAAAGCTCGCAGAAGCAGTGTGCCAGCGCCTTGGGCGGCTGCCCCGGGCGGGCCTGCTGCAGCTGGTCCTGGACAAAGCGCAGGTCGGCATCGGCCTGCGGCAGCACCCGGCCCAGCATCATCAGGTCGGCCAGGCCGGTGCGGCCCAGCAGCATTGCCCCGGTCGGGCTGTTGCCCAGCTGGGCCATGAACTGCTCGAACGGGGTGCCTTCCTTTTCCAGGTAGCGGATGCGCCAGCTGTCATCACCGCCCAGCTTGGCCCGGGCAGCGGCATCGGCCACCGCCTCGCGCAGGCCGCCGAAGCTGTCCACCAGGCCACGCTCGTGGGCCTGCTGGCCACTCCAGACACGGCCACGGGCGACCTGGTCGATCTCTTCCACGCTCTTGCCACGGCCGGCAGCAACGCCGCCGATGAAGTCGTTGTAACCCTTCTCGATCACCGCCTGGATGACCTGGGCCACGCCCGGCTCCATCGGCCGGGTCGGGTCGAAGGCACCGGCAAAACGGGTGGTGGCCACACCGTCGGTGTTGACCCCGATCTTGCCCAGCGCGCGGCTCAGGTTGGGGATCATGCCGAAGATGCCGATCGAGCCGGTGATGGTGGATTCGTCCGCCCAGATCGCATCGGTATCCATGCTGATCCAGTAGCCACCGGAGGCGGCAACATCGCCCATCGAGGCAACCACCGGCTTGCCGGCGGCCTTCAGTGCGACCACCTCGCGGCGGATCTGCTCGGAAGCGAACACCTCGCCGCCGGGCGAATCCACGCGCAGCACCACGGCCTTGACCTTGTCATCCTCGCGCGCGGCGCGCAGCAGGGCCGAAGTCGAATCACCACCGACACTGCCGGCCGGCTGCTTGCCGCCGCTGATCGCGCCTTCGGCCACCACGATGGCCACCTGGTCACGGCTGTCCAGCGGGTTGTGCGAACGGGCCAGGTGGGCCTGGTAACCCTCGATGCCGACCCAGCGGTAGCCGCGGTCCTCGTCCTCGTCGGCCTTGCCGCGCTGCGCAATCAGGGCATCGAACTCGGCGCGGGTCTTCAGCCCGTCCACCAGCTTGAGCTGCAGGGCATGCCGGGCCAGGTCGCCACCAGCGGCAATCACCCCTTCAGGAAGGGTGTCGATGCCGGCATTCAGGGCGGCCACGTCCAGCTTGCGCGCGGCGGCCACTTCGGCCACGTAGCGCTGCCAGATGTCACCCATCCAGTACAGGTCTGCTTCCTTGGATTCGGCCGAGGCGGCATCGAGCACATACGGCTCGGCCGCCGACTTGTACTCGCCGACCTTGAACAGCTGCATGTCCACGCCGAGCTTGTCGGCCAGCAGGGTGCGGTAGTACTGGCGGTAGCCGGACAGGCCTTCGAGCATCAGCCCGCCCATCGGGTCCAGGTAGACCTCGTCGGCATGGGCGGCCAGCAGGTACTGGCCCTGGCCCATCGACTGGCTGTACGCCACCACCTGCTTGCCCTGGCCTCGCAGCTCGTCCACCGCACGGCCCAGCTCGCGCAGCGAGGCAAAGCCGGAGGGCGAGAACTTGTCCAGTTCCAGCACCACGCGGGTGATCTTGTCGTCCTTGCCGGCCGCGCGCAGCACGCTCATCAGGTCACGCAGCTGCACTTCGCTGTGGCCGCCATCGCCCATCGCCTTGGACAGCGCGCGGGTCACCGGGTCGCTGGTGTACTGCTCCACCAGGCGCCCTTCCGGCGCGATCACCAGGGTGGTGTCCTGGCCCAGCGGCTTGGGGCCGGAGCGCGAGCCGAGCAGCGAGCCGGCCAGGAACAGCACCGCCAGCAGCAACAGGCCACCGAAGAAGACCAGGTTGAAGATCAGGCGGCGGGTGAAATTCATCAGGTCCCACAGGCCGACAAAGAAGCCGGCCACCGGGGAACGCGGGGAACGCAGGGGAGGAGGGTTCATCAACGTCTCCAGAACGGGAATGACACAGGATCAGGGTAGGCGCGGCGTTTGACCAGTCCAACCGCCGAAGGTCAGGGTGCTGGCTGGCATGCCAGGGCCTGCAGGCGGCGGCCCTGCCAGCGCAGGCGCAGGCCCATCAGGATGGCAGCGGCGGTCAGGCCACCGATCAGCCCCAGCCACATGCCCTGCGGCCCCCAGCCCAGGCCCAGGCCCAGACCGGCGCCCAGCGGCATGCCGATGCCCCAGTAGGCGGCCATGGCGATGAACATCGGCACCTGGGTGTCCTTCATCCCGCGCAGGGCACCGGCACTGAGCACCTGCAGGCCATCGGGAAACTGGAAGGCGGCGGCGAACAGCAGCAGGGTCGCGGCCAGGCTGGCCACGGCCAGGTCTTCGGTATACAGCCCGACCACCGCGTTGTGGCCAAACAACAGCACCAGCGCCGACAGCGCCTGGGTGGCCAGCACGATGGCAATGCCGGCCCATACCGCGCGGCGCACACCCAACGGGTCATTGCGGCCCACCGCGGTACCGACCCGCACGGTGGTGGCCTCGGCCACGCCCATCGGGATCATGAAGCACAGCTGGGCCACGTTGATGGCGATCTGGTGGGCACTGGCCTCCACCGCCCCGATGCGGCCGATCAAAAGCGCGGTGACGATGAACAACCCGCCTTCCATCAGCACGGTGATGCCGATCGGCAGACCGGTACGCAGCAACTCGCCGATGGCCCGCCAGTCCGGCCCCTCGAAACGTGCGAACAGGCCCAGGTGGGCAAAGCGCCGGGTCCACCACAGGTAACCGGCAAAGCACAGCGCCTGCAGCCACATGGTCACCGCCGAGGCCATGCCCAGGCCGGTGGCGCCCAGCTCGGGCAGGCCCAGGCGGCCATTGGCCAGGGCCCAGCCCAGCGGTGCCAGCACCAGCAGGCCGCCAAAGCCCAGCAGCATGGTCGGCAGGGTCCAGTGCATGCCCTCGGTGAGGTAGCGCATGCAGAAGAAGAAGGTCAGCGCCGGCACGCCCCAGCGCACCGCATGCAGGAAACCGGTGGCCCCGGGAATGATCTCCGCGGCAATGCCCATCATCGGCAACAGCGCCGGCACCACGCTGAGGAAGGCAAACATCACCACCGAGAGAATCAGCGACAGCCACAACGCCTGGCGGAACAGCGGCGCGATCTTCTCGTGTTCAGCGGCGCCGTGCAGCTGCGAGACCGAAGCGGTCAGCGAGATCAGGGTGCCGATCGGCACCAGCATGGGCAGCCACAACAGGGCCGTGCCCACGGTCACCGCGCCCAGGGTATCGGTGCCGTGGTGGCCGGCGATGACATTGTCGACAAAGGAGATCAGGCCGGTGGAGACATGGCCCAGAACCAGCGGCAAGGCGAGAAAGCCGGTGGCGCGGATTTCAGAAGAAAACCGCACAGGGGAAGCAGCAGGAGAAGACATGGAGGCCGAAAGCGGACTGCGGGCCACGCTGAAGATGCGCGTCTACCGGGTCACGGCGGCCCCTATGGTAACCGCCCGCCATGACAGCACCGGCAAATGCCGTGCTGCCGCCTCAGGCTCCGGCCTGCTGGCGCAGCCAGCTGGCCCGCTGGGCCGCCGGCAAGGCCAGCAATGCTTCGCGCAGGCTCTGCCGCTGTTCCGGTGCGGTGCGCTGGGCCAGCCGTACCAGCCGCTCCAGCGCGGCCTCATCCAGTTCGTGCAGCAGGGCCAGCAGGGTCGCCTGCTGGCCAGGCTCGACATAGGCAAACAACGGCTGCAGGCCGGGCCAGTGCCTGCCCAGGCGTGGCCCCAGACGCCAGCCATCGCGGTGCAGGCGGTCCAGGCCGGCAAAGCTGATCTGCAGCTGCTGCTGTTGTTCAGGCGGCAACTGCCGGTACTGCTGCCAGGCCGCCCGGATGCGCTGTTGTTCAACCAGCGGCAGGCGCTGGAACTGCTGCTGCCAGGCCTGCAGCTGATGGGCATGCACCGCGCCGGCCGGGGTTGCCGCCAGCGCCTGGGACAACGGCAGCCACAGCAATACGCCCAGCCAGGCCGTGCGCAAGTTCAATGCCGGCATGGCTCAGTGCGCCTGCCCGGCCCCGGAGGCCAGGGCCAATGCCTGCGGCGCCGGGCTGTGCGGCTGCTCGCTTGATTCATCCACCGGCAACGGGCCACCGGCAGCCACCCAGGCCAGGAAATCGGCCTGCTCCAGCAACGCCGCCTGGGCCGGGTCAACCACCGGTTCGGCACTGGCCGGCGGTGCTGCCGGCGGCAGCTCCAGTTCCTGCAGGGTTTCGGTTTCCACCGGATTTTCCACGTCCAGCCCGGTGCCCGGTGCCTGCTGCTCCTGCCCGGCGGTTGTCTGGTCAGCAGAACCGCCAAGCCAGGCCCAGCCGATCCCGGCCAGCAGCACCGCACCACTGAGCAACCACAGCCACTGCCCGAGCCGGGACTTGCGCGGCGCCGGCTTGACCCGCTCGCGGCGCTCGGCCTGCATCACCGGCATGGCCTGCTCACGCACCGGCGCCTGCGGGCCGCTGCTGACCAGACTGTCGCGCAGGCGCTCCAGCTGGGCCTGGCGCTCGGGCGAAAGCTCGCGCACCCGGGCCTGGACGGCCTCGGCCAGGCTGCGCCAGGCCAGTGCATCGGGCTGGCCGGCACCATCGCGCGGGCAGGCCTGGGCCAGCCACTGGCAATAGACCTGGGTGTCCACCCCCAACGCCAGCGCCGCCTGGGCCTCGTCCAGGCCGGCACCGATGCGCAGCAGCAGGGCCAGACGCTCGCCCTCGCCCAGCTGCATCAGGTGGGCCAGGTCCTGCGGCCAGGCCCCGTCATCTGCCGGTTGGCGCAACTGCGGGGTACTGCCCAGCAGCCGCCAGAAATGTTCGGGCCACTCGTTCATCGGCAGCTCGGCCGCCACCGGCACGAAGGCACGCATGGCCACGGCGACCGCACGCTCGGCCACCAGCACTTCGCCACTCTGGAATTCAGCAACGACCAGGGCGCGGCGTTCGACACCGCGGATGAAGGCGGCAAGCGCCGGAGAATTCAAAGGGGTTGGGGCAGTCACGGCTGACTTTGCTTGCAAACAGGCGCTCATCATACCGGCGCTGCCACAACACATGCCGTACACAAACCAAGATTGCCCCCTGGCTAGCCTGAAGCGGGGTGTTGCGTCAAGGTTGTACACAAGCAGGCTGAGCGGCCAGCGACCTTGCCCAATCTGCTCCATCGTCGTGCACGCCACCGATGTTCCACGCCCAAGTAACTGTTTTATAAATACTTTATGGTCTGGCTATTTTTTATCCATTTTGACTCAAAGCCCCCAGCCACCGCCGTTACGGCGTGGAGCCTCGCACTGGCCCACAGACTTATCCACAGATGATGTGGATAACCGAAAAACTCCAATACACGCCAAGGTTTACAAAGCATTCATACGAAAACGCCACGCTCTGACCCGGCCACAGGCACTACACTGACCGCATCATGCCCTTGCCGATCACCCGCCTCCGGGTAGCCGTACCGGTCCCGCTACCACGCCTGTTCGACTACCTGAATACGCCTGAAAACCAACCCTCACAAGCCCTCGGCTGCCGTGTACGGGTGCCGTTCGGGCCGCGGGAGCTGACCGGCATCGTGGTCGCCACCGACCCTGCCGACAGTGCGGCCGACAGCACCCTGAAGCCGATCAGCCGCTGGCTGGATCCGGACCCGGTACTGGCCGGCGAACTGCTTGACAGCCTGCACTGGCTGAGCCGTTACACCCATGCCCCGCCCGGCGAGGTGATCAGCGCCGCCCTGCCCTCGGCCCTGCGCCAGGACCAGCCCCTGCCTGACACCCGCACCTGGGGTTGGCAACTGACCCCCGCCGGACAGGCCGGTGTGGCCAGCCTGCGCGCCGGCGGCCGGCCACGCCGGCTGGCCGAACTGCTGGTCCCCCGGGCCACAAGCGAAGAGGCCCTGGACCAGCAACTGGAGGATTGGCGCGGCGCCGCCCGTGATCTGGGCAAACGTGGCCTGGCCGAGCGCGTTGCCCTGGCCGCGGCGCCCATTCCCCTTGCGGCCGCAGGCCCGGTGCCCAATGCCGAGCAGGCCGCTGCCGTGGCCGCCATCCAGGCCGCCACCGGTTTCCAGCCCTTCCTGCTGGACGGGGTCACCGGCAGCGGCAAGACCGAGGTCTACCTGCAGGCCATCAGCGCCTGTCTGGCCGCCGGCCGCCAGGCCCTGGTGCTGGTCCCGGAAATCGGCCTGACCCCGCAGACCCTGGCCCGCTTCCGCCAGCGCCTCGGGGTGCCGGTGCACACCCTGCACTCGGGCATGGCCGACGGTGCACGGGCACGCAGCTGGCTGGCCGCCGCCCGTGGCCAGGCCCGGGTCATCCTCGGCACCCGCTCGGCGGTGTTCACCCCGCTGCCCGAGGCCGGGCTGATCATCGTGGACGAGGAACACGACGCCAGTTACAAGCAGCAGGACGGCTTTCGCTACCACGCCCGCGATTTCGCCCTGGTCCGGGCCAAGGCCCTGGATGTACCGGTGGTGCTGGGCAGCGCCACCCCGGCCCTGGAAACGCTCAACAACGCGGCAGCCGGCCGCTATGTCCACCTGCGCCTGCGCAAGCGCGCGGCGGCCGCCGCCCCGCCGCGGGTGCGGATCATGGACATGCGCAAGCGTCGCCTGCATGACGGCCTGTCCGAAGAAGCCCTGCAGGGCATTGCCAGCCATGTGGCCGCCGGCGGCCAGGTGCTGGTGTTCAAGAACCGCCGTGGTTATGCCCCGGCCCTGCTCTGCCACGACTGTGGCTGGACCGCCCCCTGCCAGCGCTGCGACAGCCCGCTGACCGTGCATGCCGGTGGCCGCCGCCTGCAATGCCATCATTGCGGCGCGCGCCAGGCCGCACCGCTGGCCTGCCCGCAGTGTGCCGGGCTGGCCCTGCAGCCGCAGGGCATCGGCACCGAACGCCTGGAAGAACGCCTGCAGAGCCATTTCCCGGAGGTGCCGGTGGTGCGCATCGACCGCGGCACCACCAGCCGCCGCGATGCGCTGGAGCAGGCCCTGGCCGAACTGGGCCAGCAGCCGGGCATCCTGATCGGTACCCAGATCCTGGCCAAGGGCCATGACCTGCCGCAGCTGACCCTGGTGGTGGTGGTGGGCATCGATGAAGGGCTGTTCTCGGCCGATTTCCGCGCCAGTGAAAAACTGGCCCAGCAGCTGATCCAGGTGGCCGGCCGGGCCGGGCGCGCGCAGCG
>X237_Red_shanked_Douc_Langur__coassemble_75_pt1 | contig 14987 bp, 9 predicted proteins | sample X237_Red_shanked_Douc_Langur__metabat2_high_PE_002 | metagenome-assembled genome bin X237_Red_shanked_Douc_Langur
GCCCATGACCACCGCCACGACTGGCCGCGGCCATGTGTGCATCATCCGGTCATTGACGGCAGACCAGGCACAAACTTGACCCGCCACGGGCGTTGCGGCGTGCCGACGCCATTCCGACGGGGAAGCATGGCCGGGTAGGCGCCGGCCTCCGCCCGTGCGTATTCCCCTCACCCGCTGCGGCGCCCGTCCTGATCCGGCAGTGTCTCCGTCTGCACCGGCCCCGCGGCGGTCCTGCACTGGTTACGGCGCAGCCCGCACGCCGGCTGCCCGTCGGACCCGCCATGAACAAGCTACAGAAGCTATTGCCTGAATATCACCTGCGCCGGTGTTTCGTTGCCGGGCTTGGCCCAGACTTGCCTCCCAGCGCGGATCACCACCGCAAAGGGTTGTGCCATGAGAAGCAAACTGTTCGTTCCCGGCGCCCGGCCGGAGCTGTTCGCCAAGGCCCTGGCCGGCGACGCCGATGCCCTGTCCTTCGACCTGGAGGACTCGGTCCCCGAGGCCGGCAAGGAGGCGGCCCGCCTGGCCATTGCCGGTTTCCTGACCGACCCGGCGCTGGCGGCCAGCTGCAAGTGCGTGATCGTGCGCACCAACGCCCCGGACAGCCCGCATTTTGCTGACGACCTGGCCGCCATGGCCCGGCCGCGGGTGGACCTGCTCAATATCCCCAAGCTGGAGACCGCCGCCCAGGTGCAGGCCATTGCTGCCGCCCTGGAGGCCGCCGAAGCGGCCAATGACGTGAGCCGGCCGATCGGCCTGCTGCTCAATGTGGAAACCCCGGCCGGGCTGCGCCACGCCGCCGAGCTGGCCGCTGCCCACCCGCGCGTGGCCGGCCTGCAGCTGGGCCTGGCCGACCTGTTCGCGGTCAATGGCGTGGCCCGCACCCCGGCCAATGTGCACGCGGCCCTGTTCGCGCTGAAGATGGCCGCTGCGCAAGCCGGCGTGTTTGCCTACGACAGCGCCTGGCCCAACGTCAGCGACCAGGACGGCTTCCAGACCGAGGCCGGGCTGGCCCGCGACCTGGGTTTTCTGGGCAAGAGCTGCATCCACCCCAAGCAGGTGGCCTGGGCCAATGCCGTGTTCAGTGTCAGCGAGCAGCGCCTGGACGAGGCCCGCCGCATCGTTGCCGCCGCCGCGTTGGCCGAGACTTCCGGCCGTGGTGCCTTCCTGTTCGAAGGCCGCATGATCGACACCCCCTTCCTGCGCCAGGCCCAGATGTTGCTGGCCGCCGACCGCTCCTCCACCTGCTGATCGCCTGCCTGCGCCGGATTGCCTGACCATGACCCGTGTCTGTTCCTTTGTATTGACCAGCCTGCTGGCGCTGATCCTGCTGCTTGTCGGCAGCACCACCGCCCAGGCCGATTCCAGCCTGACCACGGTCCGCGATGGCCAGTTGCCGGCCACCCAGGCCGATGCGATGTTCGCCCTCGGCGGCCGCCTGCTGGCCCGCCACGACGGCCAGCTGCAGCTGCTCAGCGCCGACGGCAAGAGCTGGCAGGCCGTGGCCACCCCGGCCGAGCTGCAGCCGGCGCAGATCCGCAGCGCGGTCAGTGCCGGTGCGCAGCACTGGTTGCTCATCGATGGCGCCCCGGCGCAACTGCTGCCGGTACGTGTGCACAGCGAGCAGCTGCAGCCCGGCGCGGCACTGGCCCTGCCCGAAGGCCTGCAGCAGCCGGTGCTGGGCAGCCTGGGCGATGAAGTGATGGTCGCCGGGCTGGGCAGCGATGGCCTGCCGCAGCTGCATGTGGCCGATGGCCAGGGCCGCTGGCGCAGCCTGCCGGCCTGGCTGGGCAATGCCCCCCCGCTGGCCGTGCAGGGCAGCCGCGGCGTGATCTACCTGGCCGACACTGCCGGCCAGTGGCAAAGCTGGAGCAAGGACCACGGCTGGCAGCTGCTGGCGCCCGCCGATGGCCAGGTCCTGCCCGGCTCGCTGCGCACCCTCGGCCAGGCCCACCTGCTGATGCTGGTCAAGCAGGCCGACGACAGCGTCGTGCTGCGCAGCTTCCACACCATCACCGGCGCCTGGTACAGCATCCAGACCCTGCCGGCCGGCCCGGCCCCCGACCAGGTCGTGGCCTGGGGCAACGGCCTGGCCTGGGGCCAGCAAGGCCAGCTGGCCACCTCCGAACTGGAAGGCAGCAAGCACCTGCTGCGCAACCTGGACTGGGTGGTGATCGTGCTCTACCTGCTGGCCATGCTCGGCATGGGCCTGTGGTTCTACCTGCGTGACCAAAACTCCAACACCGCCGATTACTTCGTCGGTGGCCGCTCCATCCCGTTCTGGGCGGCCGGCATCAGCCTGTATGCCACCAACACCTCCTCGATCAGCTTCATCGCCATTCCGGCCAAGGCGTTCGACACCAACTGGCAGTACCTGACCAACAACCTTATGGCCGTGCTGGGCCTGGTGTTCGTGGCGATCTGGATCGTGCCGATCCTGCGCCGGCTGGACCTGATGAGCGTGTTTTCCTACCTGGAAACCCGCTTCCACCCGGCCATCCGCCTGCTCTCCAGCGCGCTGTGCATCATCATGCAGATCGGCGCACGCATGAGCGTGATCCTGTTCCTGCCGGCCCTGGCCATCTCCACCATCACCGGCCTGGATGTGGTCTGGTCGATCATGATGATGGGCGTTTTCACCATCATCTACTCCACCATCGGCGGCTCCAAGGCGGTGATCTGGACCGACGTGGTGCAGGTGCTGGTGATGTTCGGCGGCGCGTTGTTTGCCATCGGCTACGTGTTCTGGAGCTCGGGCGCCAACCTGTCCGAACTGATGGCCGCGGCCAGCGCGCAGAACAAGACCCAGATCTTCGATTTCAGCTTCGACCTGACCAAGGCCACCGTCTGGGGCTTCATCTTCCTGGTCGTGTTTGACGTGGTGCTGACCTTCCCCAAGGACCAGGTGCTGATGCAGCGGGCACTGTCGACCAAGTCGGACAAGGAAGCCGGGCGTTCGATCTGGGCCTTTGCCGCAATCATGATCCCGGGCGGCTTCGTGTTCTACGGCATCGGTACCGCGCTGTGGATGTACTACCGCGACAACCCGGAGCGCCTGAACCCGCTGCTGCCCATCGATGCCACCTTCCCGCTGTTCATCGCCGCCGAACTGCCGGCCGGCGTCACCGGGCTGATCATCGCCGGCATCTTCGCCGCGGCCATGTCCACCCTGTCCTCGATCATCAACTCGGTCGGCACCCTGATCTCGGTGGACTTCTACCAGAAGCTGGCCAAGGCACCGAAGGAAAAGACCGCAGTGCGCATCGCCGAGTGGTCCGGCGTCGGCGTCGGTGTGATCGGCATCGTCATCGCCCTGGTGATGAGCCGCTATGACATCAACTCGTTGTTTGACGTATCCATCGAGCTGGCCGGCCTGCTCGGCGGTGGCTTTGCCGGTGCCTACACCCTGGGCATGTTCACCCGTCGCGCCAACGCCCCGGGCGTGGCCATCGGTGTCACCGGTTCGGTGCTGATCACCCTGGTCTGCTGGTGGTTCAGCCTGGTCCACCCGTACTTCTACCTGGCCATCTCCATCGCCCTGTGCATCGTGATCGGCTATGTGGCCAGCCTGTTCTTCCCGGCCCCGCAGCAATCGCTGGAAGGGCTGACCATCCACGGCTCCAAGAAGCAGCAGCAGCCGTCCTGAGCCAGCCTGCCCCGCCCGGTCGAACCTGCCGGGCGGGGGATGCTGTAGCCTTTGCCAACTTTGTCTGACCCGGATTTGCCAAGGTGGAAACGCAGTTCATCAACACCTTCGTCACCGTAGCCGACCGCGGCTCGATGGCCGCTGCCGCGCGCAGCCTGCACATCACCCCGGCCGCCGTGGCCCAGCAGATCCGCACCCTGGAGCGCGAACTGGGCGCACCGCTGATTGCCCGCGCCGGGCGCACGGTCAGCGTCACCGAGGAAGGCGCACGCATCCTGGAACGCGCCCGCGGCCTGCTGCGTGATGTGGCCGACCTGCGCAGCGTGGCCAACGAGAACGGGCTGTCCGGCGAGCTGCGCATCGGCGCCTGCCCCACCGCCCTGGCCGGCCTGCTGCCGGACATCCTGGCGCGGATGGTGGAAAGCTTCCCGCAGATCAACGTGTTCATCCGCCCCGGCTATTCGGCCGACCTGTACCGGGCGGTGGAAGAAGGCGACCTGGATGCGGCCATGGTGCTGCAGGCCCCGTTCGCCCTGCCCAAGACCTGCGACTGGCAGCTGCTGCGCGAAGAGCCACTGGTGGTGCTTGCACCACGCCATCTGGCCCATATCGACCCGCACACCCTGCTGCGCGAACAGCCGCTGATCCGCTACGACCGCCACGAATGGGGCGGGCGCAAGGCCGATGAATACCTGCGCCGGGCCGGCATCGTGCCGCGCGAACGGCTGGAGCTCAACGCCCTCAATGCGATTGCGGTGATGGTGGACCGTGGCCTGGGTGTGTCCCTGGTGCCGGACTGGGCCCAGCCCTGGCCGGCCGGCATCGATGTGGCCCGCCTGCCGTTGCCCCTGCCTTCCGAACCGCGCCGGATCGGCCTGGTCTGGTCGCGTTCCTCGGTGCGTCTGCGCCTGGTCAACGCGCTTCTGGACGAAAGCAAAACTTGCTTGAGCAAGGACTGAAGCAAATATCCAGTGCCTTTTTGCCGCAACGCAACAGGGCACAAGGCATAAAACGTTCACTCAGAACACAGCAACGGCCCGTTTCTTGTCATCGCCCTGACGCATAGGCTTCGCGCCAACGTATGGGGCGCGGGCGATGTGTGCACGCCCCCCGATGACCCTCACTGGGCCCACCGGCCCAACCATCGCACCAACCAGTGTCGTCTGGGCGGTGTTTACTGCACTACCGGGGAAGAGAAATGATCAATCCGCTGTCCGCCGCGATCAGCACCATCCTGCTGGCCACCTCCATCGCGCCGGCCCTGGCCCAGGATGCCGCCACCCAGGCCACCGACCTGGACCAGGTCATCGTCACCGGCAGCCGCACCCCGGTCGCCATCGAGAAGGTCCCCGGTGCCGTCACCCTGGTGACCGCCGAACAAGTGCAGCGCAACCTCAACCTGACCGAAGACGCCACCGCCGTGCTCGCCCGCATGGTGCCGGGCTACGCGGAGTCCTCGCAGGCGATGAGCAACTCCGGTGAAACCCTGCGTGGCCGCATCGCCCTGCGCCTGTTTGACGGTGTGCCGCAGGGCTCGCCGCTGCGCGAAGGCAACCGCAACGGCACCTTCACCGACATGGGCGTGATCGGCCGCATCGAGGTCATCAACGGCCCGTCCGCTGCCGAAGGCATCGGCGGTTCCGGCGGTGTGATCAACTACCTGTCCAAGAACCCGGAAGTGGACGGTCACCAGACCATCGTGTCCACCCGCTACGGCACCCAGTTCAAGGATGACAGCGCGACCAAGAAGGTCGGCGTGACCCACACCTACCGTGGTGACGCCGCCGATTTCCTGATTTCCGGCGCCTACATCGACCGTGGCATCAGCTACGACGGCGACGGCCGCCGCGTCGGCATGAACACCTCCGGCTCGCTGTCCGATTCCTACTCCAAGAACCTGTTCGTCAAGGGCGGTTACAACTTCGGCGAAGGCCAGATGCAGCGCATCCAGGCCACCTACAGCCAGTTCTCGATCAACGGCAAGGCCAACTACATCCCGGTGGAAGGCTGCCGCTTCGACCCGGTCGAGTGCCCGGTGCCGACCACCAACACCGCCGAGAAGGGCTCCATTGCCGGTTCGCTGGCCGAGTTCAACGAATTCGAACAGGTCGCGGTGAAGTACACCAACGCCGATTTCTTCGGTGGTGACCTGAGCGTGGATGCCTACTGGGCCGACCAGGCCATGCGCTATATCCCCGAAAACGGCTCTGATCGCCAGCTGGTCAAGCCGGCCCCGCCGGAAGCCGAGCGCATCTGGGACCAGTCGGAAATCGTCTCCGACGAGAAGGGCCTGCGCGTGGGCTACGGCTACCACGACCTGGCCGGCGTGGAAGGCCTGCGCCTGCGTGCCGGCGTGGACTTTGTCGAAGACACCGCTGCCCAGCGTCTGGCCCTGACCAACCGCCTGTGGGTGCCGCCGATGGAGTACACCTCGCTGGCTGGCTACGCCCAGCTGAGCTGGGACATCGGCCCGGTGACCCTGGATGCCGGCGTGCGTCGCGAAGACGGCGAACTGAGCATCGACAGCTACACCACCGTGGCCTTCCGCGACCACACCCCGGTGCAGGGCGGCAAGCTGGACTACAAGGCCACCATGCCCAACTTCGGTGCGATCTGGCGCATCAATGACCAGTTCTCGGTGTTTGCCTCCTATTCGGAAGGCTTCGGCATCGCCAACGTCGGCATTCCGCTGCGCAACATCCAGGCCAACAGCCCGTGCAAGGCCGTGTCCTGCGTGGCCGACCTGAACCCGCTGATCACCGAAAACCGTGAAATCGGCTTCAACTGGCGCGGTGCCCGTGGCCAGATCGGTGCCTCGGTGTACAAGTCCGAGTCCGAGTTCGGCTCCTCGCTCACCGTTGACCCGGTCACCGAGGATTTCATCCTGACCCGCGCCCCGGTCGAGATCGAAGGTTTCGAGTTCAACAGCGCCTGGACCTTCAACGACCAGCTGCGCGGCACCCTGCTGTACTCGGCCATCCGAGGCCAGACCAGCTACCACGCCGGTTCGGCGCTGGCCAAGGAAATGGGCATCCTGGACATTTCCCCGGACAAGGTCACCGCCTCGCTGACCTGGACCCCGAACGACAAGTTCGATGCCACCCTGGGCGTGACCAAGACCTTCTCGCGTGACCTGACCGAAACCTGGGTCTCCCCGGTCAACGGCAACACCTATGCCAACGAGGAAGACACCTACGGTTACGCCCTGTGGGACCTGACCGCCAACTACGACCTGGGCACCTACGGCAAGCTCTCGGTGGGTATCGAGAACCTGCTGGACAAGCAGTACGTGCTGACCTGGTCGCAGCTGCCGGGTTGGCAGAACTACTTCGCTGGCCGTGGCCGCATGGTCTCGATCAGCCACACGATCAAGTTCTGATCGTGACCCTGTAAAAAAGGCGCCACCGGCAACGGTGGCGCCTTTTTTGTGTTGACGCCCATCGCCACCACCACGCGACAGGACGATGCCCATGCACCTGCACCAACGTTTGCTCATAGCCATGCTCACTGCCAGCTGCGCCCTGCCGTGTGCGGCCAGTGACCACTGGCAGGCACTGGATGACTACCTGCAGCAGCGCACCGGCTCCCAGGGCTTCCCCGGGGCGGTGGCCCTGGTTGAAGAGGATGGCCGGCGCGTCTTCCAGCGCCACTACGGCCACCAGGACATCGCACGTACTGTGGCCATGCGCGATGACAGCCTGTTCCGCATCTACTCGATGACCAAGCCGGTGGTATCGGTGGCGGTACTACAGCTGCTGGAACAGGGCCGGTTGCAGCTCGATGACCCGCTGTCGCGCTTTTTGCCCGAATTCGCCGATAGCCGCGTGCTGATCGAAACGGCGGCTGGCGGCGTGTACAGCCTGCCGACGCCACGCCCGCTGACCCTGCGCCACCTGCTCACCCATACCAGTGGCCTGAGTGCCGATGACGGGCAGCACCCGGCCGCTGCCCGCGCCATGATCGCCGCCGAGGTCGACTCCGCCGGCTCGCTGGCCGAACTGGCTTCGCGCCTGGCTACCGTGCCCCTGGCCGATGCTCCCGGCACCCATTTCCATTACGACGGCAGCAACACCCACCTGCTGGGCCGCGTGGTCGAAGTGGTCAGCGGGCAATCACTGGCCGACTACCTGCAGCAACACATCTTCGCCCCGCTGGGCATGGCCGATACCGGCTTTGAGGTACCGGCCGACCAGCGCCACCGGGTGGTGGGCCTGCCCAGCGGCAGCCCCGGCGCCCTGGTGCTGGCCGATACCCACAGCGCGCGCCACCCCGGCGAACGCCTGACCCGCTACGACAACGGCGCCGGCGGGCTGTATTCGAGCGCCGCCGATTACCTGCGTTTTGCCCGCGCCCTGCTGCACGACGGCAGCGATGCCGGCCCCGCCCTGCTCCGGGCCGAGACCTTGGACCTGATGATGCGCGACCAGCTCGGCAGCGCCTTCGGCGCGCCGATTGCCGGCTTCAGCGTTGGGGAAGGCTTTGGCCTGGGCGGGTATGTGATCACCGACCCGGTGGCCCGCGGCCGCCTGGGCAGCGTGGGCCAGTTCGGCTGGTCCGGTGCCGCCTCGACCTGGTTCATGGTCGACCGCGAACGCCAGCTGGTCGCCATCCTGCTGATGCAGTACGTCGGTGACGGCCAGATCAATCGCCTGCCTTCGCCCTCCACCGGCTTCTACAACCACGTCTACCGGGCGCTGGAAGCGGTGGAGGCGACACAAAAGGCAGGAAAAGTGGCCGGTGATGGCGGCCAAAGCGTTTTCCCCCCTCGTTAGACTGCTGCGGTGCTACGCCTGTAGCGCAGGCCTGCCCGGGCCTGCCACACCGCCGGCGCCCCCCTTTCGCTTCCCGTTTTGGCCAGACCCATGACCAGCAGCTACGAACTTCCCGATTACGACACCCAGCCGGCCGATTACGGCCGTGAGCCGATGCGTACCGAGTACAAGTTCTCCCATGTCACCACCCAGCGTTACCTGCCCACCCCGGGCAAGGCACCGGCGTGGCCGTTTTCCGACATTGGCAGCTGGATGATCGATGCCAATGCCTCGGCCGGCGATTGGCTGACCGAGCTGCGTGACTGGCGCACCGAGCACCTGGTGCGCCTGGGCTATACCGACGTGAACTACCGCCGTCCGGAACTGCAGTGGGCCCAGCGCAACTTCGTCCACGCCCAGATGATGGTCGAGGACCGCTACTTCTATGACGTGGAAACCGCGCAGTACACCGTGGACAAGTACCTGGACGATCTGGAAGCACGCTTCGGCGGCCTGGACTCGGTGCTGATCTGGTACATCTACCCGAACATCGGCATCGATGACCGCAACCAGTTCGACCTGGCCCACACCCTGCCCGGCGGCATCGATGGCCTCAAGGCCGCGGTGCAGGCCTTCCAGGCGCGTGGGGTCAAGGTGTTCCTGCCGGCCAAGCCCTGGGACCACGGCACCCGCGACCCGGGCGTCACCCATTGGGATGGCCTGGCCGAAATCATCAAGTACACCGGCGCGGACGGCATCAACGGTGACACCTTCAACGGCGTGCCGCGCGCCTTCTTCGACGCCTGCGATGCCAACGGCAACCCGGTGGTGGTGCAGCCCGAATCGACCATCAGCTCCGAAGAGCAGCTGATCTGGAACGTGCAGAGCTGGGGCAAGAAGGCCCCCGACGGCCCGGTGCCACCGGTGTCCAAGTGGAAGTGGCTGGAGCCGCGCCACATGGTCAACTACGAGAACCGCTGGGGCCGCAACCGCAACCACGACCTGCAGTACTGCTTCTTCAACGGCATCGGCTACAACGCCTGGGAAAACATCTGGGGCATCTGGAACCAGTTCACTGACCGTGATGGCGAGACCCTGCGCCGCATCGCGCGCATCTACCGCCAGTTCCCGCAGCTGGTGGTGGCCATGGAGTGGGCGCCGTATCAGGTCTGCCTGCAGGGCGGCATCTTCGCCAGCGTGTTCCCGGTCGATGGCCTGGCCCTGCGCACCTTCATCAACCGCTTCGAGTACGACGTGTGTGGCGAGCAGATCGCCATCGAGCACACCGAAGGCACCCGCTATTTCGATATCTGGAATGGCCGTGAGCTGGCCCCGGCCGTGCGCAATGGCCAGGCATTCCTGTCCTTCGACATGGAAGCGCGTGGCTTCGGCGCCGTGCTGTCCGTGGCCGCCGGCACCCGCGTGGAGGGCCTGGAGGATTTCATCGCCCTGACGGCTGAAGCCAACGCCAAGCCGCTGTCGGCGTACTCCGGCGCGTGGAAGGCACTGCCGCAGCAGATCGTGGACATCACCCCGACCGCTCCGGCGGCCAATGCGCCGGACGGCATGGTGACCATCCCCGGCGGTGAGTTCGTATTCGCCGTGGGCGGTGTGGAGATCGAAGGCTTCAACTGGGCCGGCCAGGACGTGCAGTACCCGTGGGAATCAGTACCGCGCCGCCACCACCGCCAGGTGATGGACATCGCGCCGTTCCATATCGATCGCCACCCGGTCACCAACGCGCAGTTCAAGGCCTTCATCGACGCCACCGGCTATGCGCCGCGCGATGCCATCAACTTCCTCGCCCACTGGGTGGATGGCGCGCCGCGCGCCGGCTGGGACAACAAGCCGGTGGTGTGGGTGTCGCTGGAAGATGCCCGCGCTTATGCCGCCTGGGCCGGCAAGCGCCTGCCGCACGAATGGGAATGGCAGTACGCCGCGCAAGGCAACGATGGCCGCACCTACCCGTGGGGCAATGACTGGGATGCGGCGATGGTGCCGCGTACCAACCGTGGCCGCCGCATCCTCCCCGCCGACGATGTGGGCAGCTTCCCGCAGGCGGCCAGCCCGTTCGGGGTGGAAGACCTGGTCGGCCACGTGTGGCAGTGGACCGAGGAATTCGTGGACGAACACACGCGTGTGGCCATCCTGCGTGGCGGCTCGTCCTACCAGCCGCAGACTTCGCACTGGTATTTCCCCCAGGCCTACCGCCTGGACCAGCACGGCAAGTACCTGCTGATGGCCCCGGCCAAGGACCGCAGCGGCATGCTCGGCTTCCGTTGCGTGGTGGATGCGCAATGAGCGCGGCCATCACCTACGGCCAGCAGCTGATTGCCCCGGCCAGCGTGCAGCTGGGCGGGATCTTCGGCGACATGCTCACCGCCAACCGCAGCGGGCGCCTGTCCACCTTCATCGTGGATGAGACCAGCCCTTCGATCAGCATCTTCGGCCAGGCCCACAAGCGGCAGAACCAGGAAGGCGACTGGTATGGCGAACACGCCGGCAAGTGGCTCTCGGCCACTGCCCGCGCCGTGGCCCAGGGCAACCAGCCGCAGCTGGCCGCCAACCTGCGCCGCGTGGCCGACTGGCTGATCAGCCAGCAGGATGCCGACGGCTACCTGGGCAACTACGCCGCCGACCGCCGCTTCACCGTGCCGCAGCCGCCCAAGCCGGAAAGCTGGAACGGCGAGCCGGCCCTGCGCACCTGGGACATGTGGACCCACAGCTACCTGCTGCTGGGCTTCATCGAGACCTGGCGTGCACTGGGCGACGACAGCTACCTGCTGGCCGCCTGCCGCATTGCCGACCTGTGCTTTGACACCCTGGAAGGTGGCATCGACATCACCACCCTGGGCAACCACCACGGCATGTCGGCCACGGTGCTGCTCGACCCGGCTGCCGACCTGTACCTGATCACCGGCAACCCGCGTTACCTGGCCCTGGCCGAAAAGGTGCTGGAACAGGCCAATGCCAACCCGCGCCTGGCCCTGCTGGACAAGGCACTGGAAGGCGAAGACCCGGCGTTTATTGCCACCGGCAAGGCCTACCAGCTGTGCTGGAACCTGGTCGGCCTGGCCAAGCTGTACAAGGCCACCGGCAAGCCGGCCTACCAGAGCGCCATCGACAACCTGTGGCAGCGCATCGCCCAGCACCACCTGACCCTGGGCGGTGGCCCGTGGGGTGGCGTGGCCCACCGTTCGCGCGAGGTGTTCAACGCACCCAAGACCTTCTTCCCGCAGGCCTATGTGGAAACCTGCTCGGTGCTGGCCTGGATGCAGCTCAACCGCGAGCTGCTGGCCATCACCGGCCATGCCCGCTATGCCGATGCGATCGAGCGCACCGCCTACAACGACCTGCTCGGTGCCATGGCCCCCAACGGTGAGGACTGGTGCTACTACACCTTCCCCAACGGCAAGCGCGTGCACACCACCTACTGGCGCTGCTGCAAGTCCTCCGGCGCGATGGCGGTGGAGGAGCTGCCGCAGGTGGCCTATGGGCTGGCCGCCAATGGCGATATGCGGGTGAACCTGTACGGCCCCGGCCAGGCCACCCTGCAGCACCCGCAGGCCGGCCAGGTGACCCTGGTGCAGACCACCACCTACCCGTTCGCCGGCCGCATCGAGCTGGAAGTACAGCCGCAGCACGAAGCCGCGTTCGGCGTCGGCATCCGCGTGCCGTCCTGGGCCGCCAGCATCGAGCTGTGCATCAACGGCATCTGCCAGGGCGAAGTGGGCACCGGCAGCGACGGCTTCATCACCCTGCAGCGCACCTGGCAGGCCGGTGACGTGGTCAGCATCGCTCTGCCGATGCAGCCGCAGCTGCACCATGCCGCCAACATCAACGTGCAGGAATCGCGCGCCCCCGATGGCTCGCCGGTGGCCCAGGAAGTGCTGCGCTGGGAATACGTCGGCCTGACCTACGGCCCGCTGGTGTATGCCACCGGCCTGATCGACGGCTACAAGACCGAGGAAACGGTGATCCTGCCCGACGCCCCGCCCAGCCAGTGGCTGCAGGTGGGCGAGGATGCCGGTGAGGGTGCCGTCATCAGCATGCAGCTGCAGTGTCGTGCGCCGCTGCAGTTCGTGCCCTGGTACCGCTGTGGCGGCCGCCAGCACGATGCCTGGCGACTGGCCTGGCTGCCCCTGGTTCCGGCCGGCATCCGCGCAGGCTGAGCCTGCCTGACCCGGCCTTCTGTCTCATCGCCGCCGGCAGCGCATGCCGGCACAGGACCTCAAAGACCCATGGATACCCCGACCTCCCCGTTTGACCTGGTACACCGCCAAGGCAGCGCCGGCCCGCTGAGCGGCATCAAGGTGCTGGACCTGAGCGCCTACATCGCCGGCCCGTACGGCTGCACGTTGCTGGCCGACCAGGGTGCCAGCGTGATCAAGGTCGAACCGCCCACCGGCGACAACCTGCGCAAGTACCCGTCCACGCTGGAGGCCGAAAGCCGTGCCTTCCTGGGCGTGAACCGCTCCAAGACCGGCATCTGCCTGGACCTGAAGGACAGCGACCAGCGCGCCCTGCTGATGCGTCTGGTGGCCGAGGCCGACGTACTGGTGCACAACTTCCGCCCCAATGTGCCGCCGCGTCTGGGCATCGATTTTGACAGCCTGCAGGCGATCAACCCGCGCCTGGTCTACTGCGCGGTCACCGGCTACGGCGAAACCGGCCCGTTGAAGGAAAAGGCCGGCTACGACCAGGTGCTGCAGTCGATGACCGGCATGTGCGCGATGCAGGGCAAGGCCGATGGCGCGCCGGAGATCCTGTACGGCTCGGTGGTGGACTACTACGCCGCCGCGCTGGTGGCGGCCGGTGTGTCCAGCGCGCTGTACGAGCGCGAGCGCAGCGGTGAAGGCCAGTATGTCGGCGTGTCGCTGCTGCGCAGCGCCCTGACCATGCAGTCGGCCCGCATGATCTGGGCCGAGGGCGAGCCGGCCGGGGTCAGCCGCGACATGCGCTCGGGCGGCATCACCGGCCTGCATCCCACCGCCGCCGGCTGGCTGTACATCTCGGCCAACACCCCGCACTTCTGGCAGGCGCTGTGCCGCAAGACCGGCCTGGATGCGCTGGCCGAGGACGAACGCTATGACAGCGTGCGCAAGCGTGCCGCCCATGCCCCGGAGCTGCTCACCGCCCTGCATGGCGCCCTGGCCGCACGCAGCGCGCTGGAATGGGAGGCCCTGTTCGGCGAGGACGTGCCGTGCGCGGCCGCACGCCGGGTCGAGGACATGTTCGACCACCCCCAAGTGCTGGCTGAACAGATGATCGCGCCGCTGGCCCATCGCACGCTGGGCAGCTACCGTGGTGTGACCCGGCCGATCGTTTTCGGCCGCACGCCGGGCCCGGCGCCGTTTGCCGCCCCCGTGTTCGACCAGGACACGGCGGCGATCCGCGCAGCTGCCGCCGGCACGAACAACGACGACTGACCAAGAGAAAAGACAACGATGAGCGTTTCCAAGCTGGCCCAACTGCGCGAACTGTCGGTGGTGGTTGCCGATACCGGTGATTACGCGGCCATTGAAAAGCTGCGCCCGGTGGATTGCACCACCAACCCGACCCTGGTCAAGAAGGCCCTGGACCTGCCGGTGTATGCCGAGCTGATCGAGCGCGAACTGGCCCGCGCGACCGGTGCCAGCGGCAGCCGCGAGGAGATCATCGATGACATCGCCGACCGCCTGACCGTCGGCGTGGGCGTGATGCTCAGCGCGCTGATCCCGGGCCGCATCTCCACCGAAGTGGACGCGGACAAGTCGCACGACACCGCCGCCACCATCGCCAAGGGCCGCCGCTTCATCGCCCTGTACGAAGAAGCCGGCGTGCCGCGCCAGAAGGTGCTGATCAAGATCGCCGCCACCTGGGAAGGCATCGAGGCCGCCCGCGTGCTGCAGGCCGAAGGCATCGACTGCAACCTGACCCTGATCTTCAACCCGGCCCAGGCCCTGGGCTGCGCCGAAGCCGGTGCCTTCCTGATCTCGCCGTTCGTCGGCCGCATCCTGGACTGGTACGTGGCCCGCGGCCAGACCCCGGCCAGCATCGACGAAGACCCCGGCGTGGTGTTCGTGCGCGGCGTCTACAACGAGTTCAAGCGCCGCGGCATTGCCACCGTGGTGATGGGCGCCTCGTTCCGCTCCACCGCGCAGATCGAAGCCCTGGCCGGCTGTGACCGCTTGACCATCTCGCCGGACCTGCTGGAAAAGCTGGCCGCCGACAACGGCGAACTGCCGCGCCAGCTCAGCCCGGTCGCCGCCGATGGCGTGGTGCATGCCCCGGTCACCGCCGAATCGTTTGCTGCGGCCATTGCCGCCGATGCGATGGCCGAAGAAAAGCTGCGCACCGGCATCGAGGGCTTCGTCAAGGATCTGAACGCCCTGCGCAGCATGATCGGCGAGCGCATCGGCGCATGAGCACGCGCCAACCCCTGACCGCCTTGTTGCTGACCCTGGGGCTGGCCGCCTGTGCCAGCGGGCCGGCAACGGCGCCGCAGGCCAACGATGCCATCGACCCGGCCACCGGTGTGCCCGAAGTGCGCGCCGGGGTGCTGGCAGGCTACCTGGGCGCAGAGCAGCTGCCCGACAGCCTGGCCCTGC
>X237_Red_shanked_Douc_Langur__coassemble_76_pt1 | contig 14898 bp, 11 predicted proteins | sample X237_Red_shanked_Douc_Langur__metabat2_high_PE_002 | metagenome-assembled genome bin X237_Red_shanked_Douc_Langur
GCCCTGCTGGCCGAGCTGGATGCCGCCTTTGACCAGGCCCGTGGCCAGTACGAACAGAACCAACACGTCCGACCGGCCGTCGAACCGACCCGTGGCCGCATCCCACCGGCACCGTCGGGCCCGCCGGTGCTGGCCATGAACACCAGTACCGCACAACCGGTATGGCAGGCCGCCGGCGCCGCCGCCCCGGCGCCACAGGTGCCGGGCCAGCGCCGCCGTGCCAGCGAGCGCAGCAGCCGTTGGCTGCGCCTGCGCTGCGGCCAGCAACCCTATGCCCTGGAGCTGCTCAAGGTGCAGGAAGTGGTGCTGCTGGCACCCCTGCTCTCGCTGCGCGGCACCGCGCCGCACATGCTGGGCATCATGAACCTGCGCGGCCAGGTGGTCCCGGTCATGGACCTGGGCCTGTACCTGGGCAGCGAAGCGGTGCAGACCAGCGCGGCCACCCGCATCGTGGTACTGGAAAGCGAGGGCCAGAGCCTGGGCCTGCGCGTCAGCGCGGTGGATGATGTGGCCAGCCTGAGCGAATCGCAGATCGAACCGCCCGATACCGCACGCCTGTGCCGTTTCAGCAACCACCTGTTCCGCGGGGTGGCACGCCTGTCCGGGCCACCGATCATCCTGCTCGATGCCAATGCCCTGCTCAACTGACCCTAAAGCGGCCGCACTTGCGGCCGCTATCGCTTGCAGACCCGCTTGAATCTGCCGCCATGACCATCGTTGCGCTGCCCGCCGACCTGGGCATTGAATCTGCCACTGACCTGAAGCAACTGCTGCTGCCTGCCGTCCACGTTGATGCCGAGGTCCAGCTTGATGGCCAGGCCGTCAGCCGCCTGCACTGCGCCAGCCTGCAATTGCTGGCCGCCTTCGTGATGGCGCGCAGCCAGGACAACCGACCGACCCGCATCACCGCCAGCCAGACACTGACCCAGGCCCTGGGCCTGCTCGGCCTGGATGCGCTGCTGGACGATGCGACAACCACCTCCGTGCATTGATTGAGAAACCCAGATGAGCGCTCATATTCTTGTTGTTGATGATTCGGCCTCGATGCGACAGATGGTCGCCTTTGCCCTGTCCAGCGCCGGCTTCGCCGTGACCGAGGCCGAAGACGGCCAGGTTGCCCTGGACAAGGCCCGCGGCAGCCGCTTCAACGCCGTGGTCACCGACGTCAACATGCCCAATATGGACGGCATCAGCCTGATCCGCGAACTGCGCGGCCTGGCCGACTACCGCTTCACCCCGCTGTTGATGCTGACCACCGAATCGGCGGCCGACAAGAAGGCCGAAGGCAAGGCCGCCGGTGCCACCGGTTGGCTGGTCAAGCCGTTCAATCCCGAACAGCTGGTGGCCACCGTGCAGAAAGTCCTGGGCTGATTGCCCGCCCCACGCCCAGCCGATCCGAGGCCACGATGAATATCGACATGCAGCGTTTCCATGCCACCTTCTTCGCCGAGAGCCGTGAGGGGCTGGATGCGATGGAAGACGGGCTGCTGGCCCTGGAAGCCGGGCGCCAGGATGGCGAGACCATCCACTCGGTGTTCCGTGCCGCCCACTCGATCAAGGGCGGTGCGGCCACCTTCGGCTTCCAGACCATCGCCGATGTCACCCATGTGCTGGAAACCCTGCTGGACGAACTGCGTGCCGGCCAGCGCGCCCTCAGCGCCGATGCCACCGAAGCCATGCTTGGTTCGGTGGACGTGCTGCGCGCCCTGCTCGGCGAGGCCGAACATGGCCTGGCTGCCGACCCGGCCCAGGTCCAGGCCATCCTCGGCCGCCTGCGCGCGGTGCTTGACCATGGCAACGCGTGCGCAGCAACTCCGGCAGCAGCGGCCCAGGCCAGCGCCAGTGGCTGGGACATCCACTTCCAGCCCGGGCCCGGCCTGTTCCTGAGCGGCAATGACCCGCTGCGCATCCTGCGCGAGCTGGCCGAGCTGGGCCCGCTGCAGGTCAGCGCCCGCCTGGACACGCTGCCGCCGCTGGCCGGGCTTGACCCGCTCAACGCCCATATCGGCTGGGACATCCAGCTTGACGCCGCCTGCCCGCAGGCTGCCGTGGCCGAAGTGTTCTCCTGGGTGGAGGACGAGTGCGAACTGCGCATCAGCCCACGCCAGCAGACCGCCGCCCCGGCCAACGACACCGACACGCCGGCGCCTGCTGCCGCCAACGCGCCGATGGCAGCTGCGGCCACGCCGGCAGCTCCGGCCACGTCAGCGCCGGTCGCCGCCGCTGCCGCCCCGGCCGCGGCCCATGCCGAAGCGGAAAGCTCGATCCGGGTCAGCACCGACAAGGTCGATGCCCTGATCAACCTGGTCGGCGAGCTGGTCATCACCCAGGCCATGATCAAGCAGGTCTCCACCAGCATCGATGCGGTGCATGCCGAGAAGCTGCTGGCCGGGCTGGACCTGCTCGAGCGCAACACCCGCGACCTGCAGGAAGCGGTGATCAGCGTGCGCATGCTGCCGGTGGATGCGGTGTTCCGCCGCTTCCCGCGTCTGGTGCGTGACCTGTCCAGCCGCCTGGGCAAGCAGGTCACCCTGCGCACCCTTGGCGAAGGCACCGAACTGGACAAGGGCCTGATCGAGAAGATCGCCGATCCCTTGGTGCACCTGGTGCGCAACTCCATCGACCACGGTCTGGAGCTGCCGCAGGTGCGCACTGCCGCCGGCAAGTCCGCCGCCGGCACCCTGACCCTGGCTGCATCGCACCAGGGCGGGCACATCGTGATCGAGGTCAGCGATGACGGCCGCGGCCTGGACCGCGAACGCATCCTGGCCAAGGCCCGCGAGCGTGGCCTGGCCGTGCCCGACGCGCCCACCGACAGCCAGGTCTGGGACCTGATCTTCCAGCCCGGTTTTTCCACCGCCGATGCGGTGACCGACCTGTCCGGGCGCGGCGTGGGCATGGACGTGGTCCGCCGCAACATCCAGTCACTGGGTGGCGAGGTGCAGATCGACAGCCATGCTGGCCGCGGCACCCGTACCCTGATCCGCCTGCCGTTGACCCTGGCCATCCTGGACGGCATGACCGTGGCCAGCGCCGACCAGACCCTGATCCTGCCGCTGGCCTACGTGATCGAGGCACTGCAGCCGCAGGATGCCGACATCAACACCGTGGCCGGCGATGGCCGGGTGCTGCGGGTGCGCGGTGAATACCTGCCGGTGATCTCGCTGCGCGAGATCTATGGCTTTGACCAGCAGCAGGCGGCACACAACAAGCCGCTGGTGGTGGTGGTCGAATCCGATGGCCAGAAGCTGGCCCTGGAAGTGGACGAACTGGTCGGCCAGCAGCAGGTGGTGGTCAAGAACATCGAGCACAACTACCGCCGTATCGATGGCGTGTCCGGCGCTACCATCCTGGGCGATGGCCGGGTTGCGCTGATTGTCGACATCGGCGGTCTGGTCCGCCGTCAGCGCCTGCCCCAGGCTGCCTGACTCCCACCTCCCACCTGCCCGCATGTACGCCGACCACGTGGACAACCTCCAACAGCTCGACCACTGCCACCTCACCGAACCGGAACAGATCGGCAGCCTGCTGCAGGAGCTGTGCCGGCGGCAGGTGCCGATCAGCCTGCGTCTGGACAACAGTGACCTGTACAGCGCCAGCACCGTGCTGGCGGTGGACCTGGGCGCGCAACGGCTGCAACTGGATGCCAGTGCCGCCCAGGCCGTCAATGCCTGCCTGGCGCGCGGCATGGCCGTGCACGTGCATGCGCAGCTGGACAAGGTGGATGTGCGCTTCATCCTGTCCGGTCTGGATGCCTCGCGTCTGGGCCAGGACAACAGCTTCAGTGCGGCCTTTCCGGCCCGCCTGCTGCACCTGCAGCGGCGCGAACTGTACCGCCTGAGCACCCCGCTCAGCCGCTGGCCCGAATGCCGGATCACCCTGGCCGACGAAAACGAGCGCCAGGTCAGCCTGCGTGTGGCCGACATCGGCCCCGGCGGCATGGCCCTGATCCACGACCTGGCACCCCAGCACCTGGGCATCGGCCAGAACCTGCAGCAGTGCCTGCTGCAGCTGCCGGACGGGCCGACGCTGAGCATCGACATCCGCATCTGCAATGACCGCACCATCACCGGCAATGACGGCCGCACCCTGCGCCGTACCGGGGTTGCCTTCGACAACCTGGCCCACAGCACCCAGAACCACCTGTCGCGCTACATCTTCGCGCTGGACCGGATGCGCAACGCGCGCCGCCAGGGCAACACCTAAAGCTTTGCCCCAGCCCTGCCGATATCCGGGCATCGGCCACACCACGAGAACGACATGAGCCAGAGCAGCCCCAGCACCGCCAATGCCGGTGAATACCTCTCCTTTACCCTGGGCAACGAGCAGTACGGCGTGGATATCCTCAAGGTGCAGGAAATCCGTGGCTATGACCAGGTGACCCGGGTGCCGGACGCACCGGATTACATCAAGGGCGTGATCAACCTGCGCGGCACCATCGTGCCGGTGATCGACCTGCGCCTGAAACTGCGCCTGGAAAACGCCCGCTATGACGCCTTCACCGTGATGATCGTGCTCAACGTGGAGCAGCGCGTGGTCGGCATCGTGGTGGACAGCGTGTCCGACGTGATTGCCCTGAATGCCGAGCAGATCCGGCCGACCCCGGAATTCGGTGCGGCGGTGGATACCCGTTTCATCAACGGCATCGGTACCCAGGACGAGCGCATGCTGATCCTGCTGGACATCGAAACCCTTCTCGATACCGCCGAGCTGGTTGACACCCGCCGTGTAGACGCGGCGTAAAAATTGATTTAGCGATGTAAAGATGGCCTTCACCAGGCCGATAGAAATGCAGGGGCGCTCCCACCGCCCCTGACCACATCCCTATCGGACCCAAACGCCATGATGCATCCGCTGTTGAAGATCGCAGGCCTTGCCGGCCTGCTGGCTGTACTGCCGGCCTCCGCCTCGGAAATGATCCCCCCGGAAACCGCTGTCCGCCATGTCGGCAAGGACGGCCTGGTCTGCGGCCTGGTCGAACGCGGCCGCTATGCCGAAGGCTCGGAAGGTCAGCCGACCTTCCTGCACATGGGCGGTGCCTTCCCCCGCCATACCTTCTCGGCCCGCATCCCGGGCAGTGCCCGCGGCAGTTTTGATTTCGCTCCCGAATCGCTGCAGGGCAAGACCATCTGCGTCAGCGGCCGGATCGAGCGCGATGCTTCGCGCGCCGAAATCGAAGTGCGTTCGCCGTCGGCCATCAAACTGGCCACCATCAAGTAAGCCACCTGCTGCCCCGGCCCTGGCCGGGGCAGCCTTTCATTGATCCCTTCGGAGACACCCGATGCAGTGGTTCAACACGCTCAAGCTCGGCCCACGCCTGCTGCTGACCTTCGCCATCATCATTGCCCTGATGCTGGTCCAGGCCGCCATTTCCTGGAATGGCATGGCCCGCATCAACCAGGCCAGCACCAATCTGGCCGAAAAGAACATGGTCCGTATGCAGCTGATTGGCACCATGAGTGCCGACCTGAGCGAGTACCGCAGCAACGTCTACCAGACCCTGGTCCGGGCCAGTGACGAGATCAAGCAGGCAGGCACGCAGTTCGCATTGCGCCGTGCCAAGGCCGTGGAAGACAACACCGCATTGCTGGCCAAGCAGATGGTTGGCAGCAATGAGGAAGCCAAGTTCAAACAGTTCGTCGTCCAATGGCAGGAGGCCCGCAAGTCCTACCAGGACGTGCGCGAGCTGGTCGATCTGGACCTGGGCGATGACGCCATCGATGTCTTTGTCACCGATACCCGCCTGAAGCATGTGACCGCACGCGACACCCTGGAAGAACTGGCAGCACTGGAAGCCAGCAATGCCTTGCAGGCACAGGCCGATGCGCAGAGCGCCTACAACCGCTCCCTGATCGGCCTGGGCGTCTCCCTGCTGCTGAGCCTGGCTCTGGGTTCGGTGCTGGTACTGCTGTTCGTGCGCTCGCTGGTGGCACGCATGCGCTATGCGCTGCAGATCACCACCGATGTGGCCAACGGCAACCTCAACGGCAACATCCGCGCCGAAGGCCAGGACGAAGTGGCCGAGCTGCTGCGCAGCATGGCCCGGATGCAGAACGACCTGCGCGAGCGCATCGACAACGATGCACGCATCGCCGCGGAAAACCTGCGCATCCGCAACGCCCTGGAAGCCTCCAGCACCCCGGTGTACCTGGCCAATGCCGACCTGCAGATCGTGTTCTGCAACCCGGCCCTGAGCAAGCTGCTGGGCCAGCGTCATGAGTTCTTCCACAAGCAGCTGCCGGCAGGCAGCGAGGTGGAGCAGCTGCTCGGCCAGAGTGTGGCCCTGCTCGAACCGGGCCAGACCGTGGACCAGCAGGTGGTGGCCCAGCTGGGCCGCAGCGGTTTCGTGCAGCGCCAGCTCAGCTTCCCGGGCAACGATGGCAGCGTCTGCCACATCAGCCAGAGCATCAGCTCGATCAGCGATGACAGCGGCAAGCTGATCGGCTTCTTTGTCGAATGGAATGACCGCACCGACGACGTGCAGGTGGAAGACGAGCTCGGCGATGTGATCTCCGCAGCAGCCGAAGGCCGCCTGGACCGCCGCATTGCCACCGATGGCAAGGACGGCTTCCACCTGACCATGGCGGTGAACATGAACCGCCTGCTGGATGCCAACGCACTGGCCATCGGCGAGCTGTCCACCCTGCTGGTGGCGCTTGCCGAAGGCGACCTCACCGCGCGCATGGAAGGCCAGTTCCACGGCGTGTTCGCGCAGATGCGTGACAACGCCAACGCAACGGCCAGCCAGCTGGCCGACATCGTCGGCCGCATCCAGCATGCCGCCGGCCAGATCACCCTGGCCGCCAGCGAAATCGCCAGCGGCAACCAGGACCTGTCCCAGCGTACCGAGCAGCAGGCGGCCAACCTGGAAGAAACCGCCGCCTCGATGGAGGAACTGACCTCCACCGTGCGCCAGAACGCCGAGCATGCCCGCCAGGCCAACCAGCTGGCCGTGGGCGCGGCCGATGTGGCGGCCAAGGGCGGCCAGGTGACCCAGTCCATGGTCAGCACCATGAGCGGGATCGAGCAGTCCTCGCGCAAGATCGGCGACATCATCAGCGTGATCGACGGCATCGCTTTCCAGACCAACATCCTGGCCCTCAATGCGGCGGTGGAAGCGGCACGTGCCGGCGAACAGGGCCGTGGCTTTGCCGTGGTTGCCGCCGAAGTGCGTACCCTGGCCCAGCGCAGCGCGGCCGCGGCCAAGGAGATCAAGACCCTGATCGACGACTCGGTGGGCAAGGTGGCCGATGGCTCGGCCCTGGTTTCCCAAGCCGGCGCAACGATGACCGACATCGTCACCTCGGTGCAGCGCGTGACCGACATCATGGCCGAGATCAGCGCCGCCTCGCAGGAGCAGAGCGCCGGTATCGAGCAGGTCGGCCAGACCGTGGCCCAGATGGACCAGACCACCCAGCAGAACGCTGCTTTGGTGGAGGAAGCCACCGCGGCGGCACGCGCCATGGAGGAGCAGGCAACCCAGCTCAGCCAGGCCGTGGCCATGTTCAAGCTGGACCAGCACCCGGCCGCCAGCGTGGCCGTGGCAGCCCCGCCCGCCCGCCAAGCCGCGCAAGCGGCAGCCAGCGTGTCCGCAGCGGTACCGGCAGCAGGCAAGCGCGCCACGGCCAAAGCCAAGGCCAAACCGGTGGCAGCGGCCAGCGTGCGCGAGCCGGCCTTTGCCAATGACGATGACTGGCAGGAATTCTGATCCTGCCCGGGCCCCGGTCTGACCGGGGCCCTCGCCTTCCTGCCGCCCGGCACGCACCTGCTGCATTGCCGGCACCGGCCGCACCATGCTCCCGGACACCGGCGCACCATGAACATCAAACGTATCTGGTCCAACTACATCACCGGCATTTCAGTACGCCGCAAGCTCAACCTGCTCACCGCATTGATCGCCCTGGGCGTGATCAGCCTGTCGGTGGTGGCCGCACGCATCCAGTATCTGGATCTGTATGCCACCCGCCTGGCAACCGTGCATGCCCATACCGAAGCCGGCAACAGCGTGCTGGCCCATTACGCAGGCCTGGCCGACAGTGGCCAGCTGAGCCTGGCGCAGGCCCAGGCACAGGCCATCGAGACCCTGGCCAGCATGCGGGCCGAATCCAGCGGGATGTACTACACCCTGCTGGACACCCGCAGCGACACCATCGTGATGCACCCGTTCCGGCGCGAACGGGCCGGCACCGCGCTGGCCGATTACACCGACGAGGCCGGCGTGGCCTACAACAGCCTGCTGTCCCAGGCCGCACGCGAGGGCGGCGGGCAGGTCACCTACCTGTCGCGCCAGTCCGCCGACAAGGCCCCGGTGCAGCGCGTTGCCCATGCCATCCCCTTCGCTCCCTGGCACTGGGCGGTGAGCACCGGCGCCTACGTCAACGACGTGCAGCAGCAGGCACTGACCTTCACCGCGGTGATGACCGTGGCCGGCGGCGCCCTGGTGCTGATCGTGCTGGCCCTGTCCTGGTTCATCGGCAACAGCATCATCGTGCCGCTGCAGCGCGCCACCCGGGTGGCCAACAACATCGCCGGTGGCCAGCTGGACAATGACACCCGCACCGCTGCGCGCGACGAGACCGGGCAGCTGCTGAGCAGCATGGGCCGGATGCAGGAGCAGCTGCATGGCGTGATCCAGGCCACCCGCCAGCTGGCCGGCCAGCACCAGCAAGGCATGGTCAGCCAGCGCATCGACAGCAGTGTGCTGCCGGGCGAATACTCGCTGATGGCCGATGAGGTCAATGCCCTGGTCGCCCACCATGTGCACACCGCACAGACCCTGGCCGTGCTGGCCCAGGCCTATGCGCAGGGTGACCTGCGCCAGGACATGCCGGCCCTGCCCGGCGAGCAGGCGGCACTGAGCCAGGCCATGGCCGCGGTCAAGAGCAACCTGCTGGCCATCAGCGAAGCAATCACCAGCCTGTCCAGCGCCGCAGTGGCCGGTGATTTCAGCGTGCGCCAGGACAGCAGCCGTTTTGCCTGGGGCTTTGCCGACATGGTCGATCACCTCAACACCCTGATGGTGACCACCGACCAGGGCCTGGCCGCCCTGTCGCAGCTGCTGCGCGCCATTGCCGAAGGCGACCTGACCCAGACCATGGCCGGCTGCTTCAATGGCGTGTTCGCCCGCATGCAGGCCGATGCCAACCTGACCGTGGACAACCTGGCCGGCATCGTCGGCCGCATCCACCAGGCCAGCGTGCACATCGAACAGGCCGCCAACGAGATCTCCGGCGGCAACAGCGAGCTGTCGCGCCGCACCGAGCAGCAGGCGGCCAACCTGGAGGAAACCGCGGCCTCGATGGAAGAGCTCACCGCCACCGTCCAGCTCAATGCCGGCCATGCCCAGCAAGCCGACCGTCTGGCCGGCCAGGCCGCCGGGGTGGCCGCCGAAGCCGGGCAGCAGGTCGGTCAGGCCGTGCACACCATGTCCCAGATAGCCCAGGCCTCGCGCCGGATTGCCGAGATCATCTCGGTGATCGACGGCATCGCCTTCCAGACCAACATCCTGGCCCTCAATGCCGCCGTGGAAGCGGCCCGTGCCGGCGAACAGGGGCGCGGTTTTGCGGTGGTTGCCGGCGAGGTGCGCACCCTGGCCCAGCGCAGCGCCACCGCCGCGCGCGAGATCAAGGGGCTGATCGATGATTCGGTGCAACAGGTCGATCTGGGCGTGGAACAGGTCAACCGGGCTGGCCAGACCATGACCCGGGTGGTGGACAGCGTGCAGGAGGTCAATGGCCTGATGACCCAGATCAGCCAGGCCTCCAGCGAACAGGGCAGCGGCATCGCCCAGGTCAGCCAGACCATCATGCAGATGGACCAGGGCACCCAGCAGAACGCGGCCATGGTCGAGGAAGCCAGTGCCGCAGCCCATGCCATGCAGGGCCAGTCACGCGACCTGCTGGCGGCAGTGGCCGCCTTCCGTCTGGCCAGCCACTGAGGCCATCGCAACATCAAACACTGCGCACAACGCCCGGCCCTGCCGGGCGTTGTGCGTTGTGCGTTGTGGCAGCACAGCAGTGCAGATTCGGCACCGCTGCGGCCTGTGCCTGCCCGCGGTTGCAAGCGTCGCATCACACCGTTTTAACACATTGATTCAACAGGCAATCTTCACAAATTGACGACAACTTCGCTATCAAGCCGGGCGCGAATGTGGCCGCTATCACAGGACAGGCAGCAACACGCCACGCCGTCCACGATCGCCCCAAGGAGTTCGTCATGCAGTGGTTTACCGATCTACCGATCGCCCGCAAGTTGGCGGTTGCCTTCATCATCACCACCCTGATGTCAGTGGCCCTGGGCGCACTTGCCCTGACCCGGCTGTCATCGATCAACAAGCAGCTCGAGCAGATCGGCTCGACCTGGGTGCCGGCGGTACAGCAACTGGGCGAGATGCGCTCGATGCTGGGCGAGTACCGCATCTTCGAGATGACCCGGCTCAAGCTGGCCGGCGATCCGGCCGCCGCCGATGCCCTGCTGCCGCAGCTGGCCCAGGCCCAGGCCGCCATCACCGCCGCCGAAGCGGCCTACAACGCCCTGCCCGGGGAGATGTCCGACCACCAGAAGGCCCTGTATGCCCGCGTCACCGAAGGCTACAAGGTGTACTTCGATGCCCACCGCCGGATCGAGTCAGCCCTGGCCGCCGGAGACGTGGACAGCGCCTGGAAGATCAGCGAGACCGATTCGCGCAGTGCCCGCTCCGAGCTGTTTGTCAGCGTCAAGGACCTGGTGGACTACAACGTGCGCAACCTCGGTGAGCAGGTCCAGGCCACCAGCAACAGCTACCACGCCACCCGCAACACGATGCTGGTGGCGCTGGCGGTGCTGATGCTGGCGGCCATCGGCCTGGCCGTGGCCATTTCGCGCAGCATCGCCGGCCCGCTGCAGCAGGCCAATGCGGTGGCCCACAACATCGCCCAGGGCAGGCTAGATGACACCATCCACAGCACCGCGGCCGATGAGAGTGGCCAGCTGCTGCGCAGCATGGCGCAGATGCAGCTGCAACTGCGCGCGGTGATTGCCTCGCAGCAGGAACTGGCCCACCAGCACGATATCGGCACCATCAGCCACCGCATCGACGAGGCCGCCTTCCCCGGCCAGTTCCGCACCATGGCCGAGGTGGTCAATGCCTGCGTGGCCCAGCACATCGGGGTCAAGATGCGGGTGGTGGAAGTGATGCGCCGCTACGCCATCGGCGACCTGTCGGTGGACATGGACCGCCTGCCCGGCGAGAAGGTGGTGATCACCCAGGCCATGGATGCGACCAAGGCCAGCCTGTCGGCGATCAACCAGGAGATCAAGCGCCTGGCCGCCGCCGCCGCTGCCGGTGATTTCAGCCAGCGCGGCGAGCAGGACCGCTACGAGCACGACTTCCGCCAGATGGTGATCAGCCTGAACCAACTGATGGCCACCTGCGAAGGCAACCTGGGCCAGCTGTCGCAGCTGCTGCGCGCCATTGCCGGCGGTGACCTGACCCAGACCATGCAGGGCCAGTTCAACGGGGTGTTTGCGCAGATGCGCGATGACGCCAACACCACGGTGGCCAACCTGACCTCCATCGTCGGCCGCATCCAGCAGGCCAGCAGCAGCATCACCACCGCAGCCAGCGAGATTGCCAACGGCAATGCCGACCTGTCCCAGCGCACCGAGCAGCAGGCGGCCAACCTGGAGGAAACCGCAGCCTCGATGGAGGAACTGACCTCCACCGTGCGCCAGAACGCCGACCATGCCCGCCAGGCCAACCAGCTCACCATCGGTGCGGCCGGCGTGGCCACCGAAGGCGGCCAGGTGGTGGAAAAGGTGATCACCACGATGGGCGCGATCGAGCAGTCCTCGCGGCGTATTGCCGACATCATCTCGGTGATCGACTCGCTGGCTTTCCAGACCAACATCCTGGCCTTGAACGCGGCGGTGGAAGCGGCGCGGGCCGGCGAACAGGGCCGCGGTTTTGCGGTGGTGGCCAGCGAGGTGCGCACCCTGGCCCAGCGCTCGGCCGATGCAGCCAAGGACATCAAGAGCCTGATCGATGATTCGGTGGCACGGGTGGCCGACGGTTCGGCCCTGGTCAACCAGGCCGGCTCGACCATGGCCGAGATTGTCGGCAGCGTGCAGCGGGTGTCGGACATCGTGGCCGAGATCAGTGCCGCCTCGCAGGAGCAGAGCAGCGGCATCGAGCAGGTCAGCCAGACCGTGACCCAGATGGACCAGACCACCCAGCAAAATGCCGCCCTGGTGGAGGAGACCACCGCCGCGGCGCGCAGCATGGAGGAACAGGCCATGCAGCTGGCCCAGGCGGTGTCCGCCTTCCGTCTGGCCGCACAGCCGCTGGCTGCCAGCAGCCCTGCCCGCCACAGCGACAGGTCGGCACCGCGGGCGGCCGGCAAGCCGCCCCGTGGCCGCGAGCACGCTGCCGGCAACGTCCTGCCCGCGTTCGTCAGTGAAGCCATCCAGGCCGGTTCGGCCGATGACTGGCACGAGTTCTGAACCCCAGCCGGCACGATGGTGCGTCCAGACCGGGCGCACCATCAATTCCGCATCACAGCGGCCGATAACCTTACTGACGTCCCGGATCCAACTGCCATGTCTGCCGCCGCCCCCGCCTTCACCGAAACCCGCGAATTCGAGTTTGCCGACCGTGACTTCCGCCGCGTCTGCGAATTGATCCACCAGCGCGCCGGCATCGCCCTGGCCCCGGCCAAGCGCGACATGGTTTATGGCCGCCTCTCGCGCCGCCTGCGGGCACTGGGCCTGAGCAGCTTCCAGCAGTACCTGGACCTGCTGGAAAACCAGGATGGCGAGGAATGGCAGGCCTTCACCAATGCCCTGACCACCAACCTGACCGCCTTCTTCCGCGAGCCGCACCATTTCCAGCGCCTGGCCGAGGAGCTCAAGCAGCAGCGTGTACGTGGCGGCACCGTGCAGTTGTGGTCGTGTGCGGCCTCCACCGGCGAGGAGCCCTATTCGATGGCCATCACCGCCTGCGAGGCCTATGGCAGCCTGACCCCGCCGGTGCAGATCATCGCCACCGACGTGGACACCCAGGTGCTGGCCACCGCCTCCCGTGGCGTGTACGGGCTGGACCGCATCGCCGGGCTCGACGAGCAGATCAAGAAGCGCTATTTCCAGCGCGGCACCGGGCCCAATGCCGGCAAGTGCCGGGTCCTGCCGGCACTGCGCAAGCTGGTCCAGTTCCAGCAGTTGAACCTGCTCAACAGCCGTTATGACGTGGGTGGCCCGTTCCACGGCCTGTTCTGCCGCAACGTGATGATCTACTTCGACAAGCCGACCCAGCGCGACATCCTTGGCCGCCTGGTCACCCACATGGATGCCGACAGCCTGCTCTACACCGGGCACTCGGAAAACTACCTGCATGCCGCTGACCTGATCACCCCCTGCGGGCGCACGCTGTACCGGCGCACCGGCAAGGTGGGCGCATGAGCGCAGCCACCCTGGCCGCCGATGAGGTGATGCGCTACCACGATGCGCGCTTCGGCACCCTGACCGCCAAACTGCTGCCCACCCAGTACCTGGTGGTGGATGACGACACCGCCCTGACCACCACTCTGGGCAGCTGCGTGGCCGCCTGCATCCGCGACCCGCTGCTGGGCATCGGTGGCATGAACCATTTCCTGCTGCCCGACGGTCAGAGCGGCGACGGCGCCCCTGCCCGCTACGGCAGCTATGCGATGGAACTGCTGATCAACGACCTGCTCAAGCGCGGCGCCAACCGCAAGCGCCTGGAAGCCAAGGTGTTCGGCGGGGCCAATGTGCTCAAGGGCTTCACCTCCAACCCGGTGGGCACGCGCAATGCCGAGTTCGTGCGCAGCTACCTGGCCAGCGAGCAGATCCCGATCCTGGCCGAGGACCTGTGCGGCATCCATCCGCGCCGGGTCTGGTTTTTCCCCAACACCGGCAAGGTGATGGTCAACCGCCTCCCGCACGCGCACCAGGCCGAAGTGGCGGCCGCCGAATCGGCCGTGCGTGCCCGCCTTTCCCGAGCCCCGGTCACCGGCGGCGTGGAGTTGTTCTGATGAGCCTGCAACGTGCCTGCAAGGTGCTGATCGTCGACGACTCGGCCGTGGTGCGCCAGTTGCTGACCGAGATCCTGGATGGCGACCCGGACATCGAGGTGGTCGGCACCGCCGCCGACCCTTATCTGGCACGCGACAAGATCAAGCGCCTGAACCCGGACGTGCTCACCCTGGACGTGGAAATGCCGCGCATGGACGGCTTGATGTTCCTGCACAACCTGATGCGCCTGCACCCGATCCCGGTGGTGATGATCTCCTCGCTGACCCAGCGCGGTGCCGATACCACCCTGCAGGCCCTGGCCCTGGGCGCGGTGGATTTTGTCAGCAAGCCGACCCTGGATGTGCAGCGCGGCCTGCGCGCCTTCGCCGAAGAGATCACCGCCAAGGTCAAGATGGCCGCCCGGGCCCGGGTCCGGGTACCCGACCGACCGCCGGTCAGCGCCCCGCCCAGCGTCAATGCGCCGGCCGGCAGCGCTGAGACCATGGCCGCCCTGGCCAGCCGCGCCCGCTTCCGCACCACCGACCGCCTGATCGCCCTGGGCGCCTCGGCCGGTGGCACCGAAGCGCTGCGCGTGGTGCTGGAAGCCATGCCCGCCGACGCCCCGGCCGTGGTGATCACCCAGCACCTGCCGGGCAGCTTCAGTGCGGCCTTTGCCGAGCGCCTGGACCGGCACTCGGCCATGGCCGTGCGCGAGGCCAGCGATGGCGAGGCCATCCTGCCCGGCCATGCCTACATTCCCAAGGGCGGCCTGCACCTGCGCGTGGTCGGTGACGGTGCGCGCTGGCGTTGCAAGCTCGACGACGGCCCGCCGGTCAACCGCCACAAGCCGGCGGTGGACGTGCTGTTCCACTCGGTGGCGCAGACCGTGGG
>X237_Red_shanked_Douc_Langur__coassemble_77_pt1 | contig 14749 bp, 13 predicted proteins | sample X237_Red_shanked_Douc_Langur__metabat2_high_PE_002 | metagenome-assembled genome bin X237_Red_shanked_Douc_Langur
TCCGGGTTCTTGGCCATGGCCAGGAAGGAACCGGCCTTGGCCCGGGTGGCGCGGTATTCCGGCAGGTAGCGGCCGGCCTGGCGCATCAACCAGACGGGGGTGCAGTCCACCGGCTCGCGGCGCAGGGCGCGCAGGAAACGGTCATTCTTCAGTGGGGTGGTCATCGGCGTACTCGCTTGGGGTGGCGCAAGCGCCCCCGGGTAGGTCTTAGGGCGTGCGTTGCAGCGGCGCGGAGCCACTGACGAAGGTCACCTGGAAGCCGCGCTTGAGCTGGCTGTCGCGGGCTTTCTCAAAGGCGGTGGTGGCCTGCGCCTCGTCCAGGAACAGTTCCCGGCGCAGTTGGCTGCGGCCACCGATATGACCCGTCTGGCGCAACAGCACCCAGCCGCCGAACAGGTCCGGCTGCAGGGTGAGTTGGATGTATTTCGGCGGCTCGGGGCCAACCGGAATCTGTTGCAGGAAGACGCGCATGGGGCCGATTGTAGCGGCAAGCTGGCATAAAAAGTGCCAGCATGCGGCAGTATCGCTCCGGCTTATCGCCCCTGTAGCAGCAGGCTATCGCCGGGGCGGGCTCAGCCAGCGGCCAGCACCGCCAGTACCGCCGCTTCGTCCACATCCGGCACGATCAGGCTTTCACCAAACGCGGTCCACAGGATCAGGCGCAGGGACCCGGCGCTGTTCTTCTTGTCCAGGCGCATGTGGGCCAGCAGGGTGGCCGGGTCCAGCCCGTCGGGGATGCGGGTAGGCAGGTCGAAGGCGCCCAGCAGCTCGGCCAGGGCATCGCCGTCGCGCTCGGTGGCCATGCCCAGCGCGGCCGACAGGCGCGCGGCCAGCACCATGCCCACGGCCACGGCCTCGCCATGGATCAGGTTGTCGCTGCCCGGTGCTCCGTAGCCCTGTGCGGTTTCAATGGCGTGGCCGAAGGTGTGGCCGAGGTTGAGCAGGGCACGTTCGCCCTTCTCGGTGGGGTCGCGGGCCACGATCTCGGCCTTGTGCTCGCAGCTGGCGGCAATGGCCAGGGCCAGCACGTCGGCCTGGCCATCGAGCAGGGCATGGCGTTCCTGGGCCAGCCACTGGGCAAAGCGCAGGTCGCGGATGGCGGCGTACTTGATCACCTCGGCCAGGCCGGCGCGCAGCTCGCGCGGCGGCAGGGTGGCCAGGGTCGCGGTGTCGGCGATCACCGCCCGCGGCGGATGGAAGGCACCGACCAGGTTCTTGCCCTGCGGCAGGTCCACCGCGGTCTTGCCGCCGACCGAGGAGTCCACCATTGCCAGCAGGCTGGTGGGCAGCTGGACGCAGTCGATGCCGCGCATCCAGCAGGCCGCGGCAAAGCCGGCCATGTCACCGACCACGCCGCCACCGAGGGCCAGCACGCAGGCATCGCGGGTAGCGCCCAGTACGGCCAGCGACTGGATCACCTGGCCGAAATTGTCCAGGGTCTTGGAGGCTTCGCCGGCCGGGATCACATGGGCGCCGATCTGCAGCTCCGGGCGGGCGGCGAGCAGGGCCTCGCGCACGCCGTCCAGGTACAGCGGCGCGACCTGGTCATCGGAGACGATCAGCACATTGCGGCCGCGGATGTGGCTGCCGATCAGGGCGCCGTCATCGAGCAGGCCGTGGCCGATATGGATGGTGTAGGGGGTGTCACCTTGGACGGCAACCTGGCGAATGGCGGTCATGCGGGGCTCGGGCGGGTGAGTTGCTGCCACTGGGCGGCCAGCTGCAGCACCAGCTGCGCGGTGGCCTCGGCAGGAATGAAGCGGTCGGTGTCCAGGCACAGCTGGCCCAGTTGCCGGTACAGCGGGTCGCGCTGGGCGGCCATGCTGGCCAGTACCTGGTCGCGGTCGGTGCGCTGCAGCAAGGGGCGGCTGCGGTCGCGGGCCAGACGCTCGATCTGGGCCTGCACGCTGACATGCAGGTGGACCACGAAGGCGCGCCGGTTCATCAGCTCGCGGTTGGCCTCGGCCAGCACCGCGCCGGCACCGGTGGCCACCAGCACGCCGTCATCGGCCAGGGCCTGGGCCAGGGCGCGCGACTCATGCTCGCGGAAGCCGGCCTCGCCCAGGTGCTCGAACAATTCGGCAATGCTGCTGCCGGCCAGCTCGGTGATCAGCACGTCCAGGTCGATGAAGCGCAGGCCGAAACGCTCGGCGACGCGGCGTCCCAGGCTGGTCTTTCCGGCACCGGTGGGGCCGATGAATACAAGGTTGCTGGAAGGGTTCATCGCCATCGATCCTAGCATTTCGCAGGCACCGGCTTAACACGAGGGCGCAGACCATCGGCGTTGGCGCATGTGCCAATGCTCAAAAGGAGTGGTGTCGATGTCCGTAGCCAAAGTGATTGAAGTCAGTGCCTCGTCCAAGACCAGCGTCGAGGATGCGGTGCGCAGCGGCCTGAAGAAGGTGGCCAGCACGGTCAAGGGTGTCCAGGGGGCCTGGGTCAACGAGATCAAGGTGCAGACCGATGCCAACGGCGAGATCAACGAGTGGCGGGTCAATATGCGGGTGACCTTCCTGGTCGAATAAGCCTGCGGCAAGGGGCGCTCAGCCCTCCACCACGCGGCGCTGTGCATCCAGTGGCAGGCACAGCGCCGCGATCGCGGGCAAGGTGGCCAGCGCATGCCGGCCGAGCCGCTCCAAATGCTGCAGGAAACGCGCCACGGCGACCGCATCCATGCCGCTGCGGCCTTGACTGGCGGCCAGCCGCTGTTCCTGTTCGATACGCCAGCCCAGCACGCAATCCCAGTCCGGTGGCTGCAGCGCACACAGCCAGTCGATCTGCTGCCACAGGGCCGGGTAATCCTGTGCCAAGCGCTGGTTGCACCACTGGCGCCAGCGGCCATCGGCATCGTGTTCGCGCTCCAGCGCATTGACCGGCATGACCAGCGCGGCCGGGTCCTGCGGCCCGACGCCCAGCATCCAGCCTTCCAGTACGAGCAGTTGCAGGCCGGCCCCGGCCTGCGGCCATTGCGTGGCCGGCCGGCGTTCGTCGGCCAGTTTGTCAAAGCGCGGCAAGGCACAGGCCTGGCCGTTGCGCAGAGTCGTGATTACCGACAGGGCCAGTGTCAGGTCATGGCTGCCCGGCGGGCCACGCGTGGCCAGCAGCGGATGCACGCGGGCGGCCAGCTGTTGCCGTTGCCGGCGCGGCAGATACACATCATCCAGTGACAGGGTGGCCGCGCGCAGGCCCTGCTGGCGTGCCCGGGCCACCATGCACGCGGCCAGCGTGCTCTTGCCGCTGCCGGGTGGTGCGGCCAGGCCGATCACCTGCATCTGCCCGTGCGCGGGCGGCCGGCTGGCCAGCAGGCGGGCGGCCAGTTGCTGTGCGGCGGCAGGCAGGGCAGTAGGCGCGGGCACGGACATGTGGCGACAATAGCGTCTTCCTGGTCCTACCGATGGATGCGCGATGAGCGAGCTGTACAACACGGCCCTGGCCACCTTTGCCGGTCTGCTGGAAGAAGCGGCCAACAGTGGCATGGCCGACCCCAATGCGATGGTGGTTGCCAGCGTGGATGCGGCCGGGCGGCCGTCCTCGCGCACGGTGCTGCTCAAGGCCTTTGATGCGCGTGGTTTTGTCTTCTACACCCACCTGGAGTCGCGCAAGGGCCGCGAGCTTGCTGCCAACCCGGCCTGCGCCCTGCTGTTCCTGTGGCGCCACCTGCGCCAGGCCGGCATCCAGGTGCGCATCGAGGGGGACGTGGAACAGGTCGAGGCGGCCGAGGCCGATGCCTATTTTGCCAGCCGCCCGCGCATGAGCCAGCTCGGCGCCTGGGCCTCGCTGCAGTCACAGACCCTGCCCGATGTGGCCACCTTCGAGCAGCGTCTGGCCCGCGAGGAAGCCCGCTTTGCCGATGGCCCGGTGCCGCGACCGGCCGGCTGGAGCGGCCTGCGCGTGGTGCCGCGCAGCTTCGAATTCTGGTACGGCGCCGGTTACCGCCTGCACGAGCGGGTGTGCATCGAGCGTGGCGATGACGGCCAGTGGTCGCAGCGCCTGCTGTATCCGTAACCGGCATGACCCTGCAGCCGATGTGGCGGGTCAGCGTGCAGGTGCCGCTGGCCGCGCTGGATGCGGTACGCGCGGGCATCCTGGCCGTGGATGCACTGGCGGCCGGTGGCTATGACAGCGGCCTGTTCGAGCAGGCCGTCGGCATCGAGCAGTACCGGCCCTTGCCCGGCACCGATGCCGCGCATGGGCAGGCCGGGCAGGTGCAGCGTGTGCCCAGTGTCTGCCTGAGTTTCCACTTGCCCTGCGATGCGGCGCGGCTTGAACGCATCGTGGAGTGCGGCATCGCCCCGCATCATCCCTGGCACCACCCGCTGATCGAGGTGGTCCCGGTGCAGCTGTACCTGCGCGATCAGTCCAGGCCGGCGTTGCGCAGCCAGCGCCACAGGGTGGTGCGCGAGACCTGGTAGTGCTGCATCAGGCGTTGGCGGTCACCGCCCATGCGCCGCCATTGCTGGTGCAGGCTGGCTGCATCGGGCCGGCCGGCCGGCGGCGTGGCGGCGGCCGTGAGCGGCGCCGGCGGCATGGCGCTGAACAACTCCGGCAGCCATAGCTGCAGATGGTGGTTCTCCACCGCGCCGATCGGGCGCTGCCGCCAGTACAGGGCAATACGCTCGGCCAGGTTGCGCAGCTGGCGCACATTGCCCGGCCAGGGCTGGGCCAGCAGGGTGTCGCGCGCAGGGGCGGCCAGCGGTACCACCGGGCCACCCACGGCCAGATAGTGGTCCAGCAGCAGGGCGGCATCCTGGCCACGCTCGCGCAGCGCCGGCACCGCCAGCGGCATGCCGGCCAGGCGGTGGTAGAGGTCGGCGCGGAACAGCCCCTGTTCCACCAGCCGGGCCAGCGGCGTGCTGCAGCTGGCCAGGATGCGTACATCGCGGCCGCCACTGTGGCTGCGTGCGTGGGCGGTGGCATCGAGCAGGCGCAGCAGGCGTCCCTGCAGCGGCAGGGGCAGTTCATCCACGTTGTCCAGCAATAGGCTGCCGGCCGAGGCCGCATCCAGCAGCGGGTTGCGCTGGCCTGCGGCGCCCGGGCCCAGCTCGGCTTCCAGGCTGGCGCCATCCAGACCACTGCAGCTCAAGGTGTGCAGGCGGCCGTTGCGGGCGCTGGCCGCGTGCAGCTGGCGGGCGATCAGCCCCTTGCCGGTACCGCTTTCACCGCAGATCAGCACCGGCATCGCCTGCGGCGCGGCCAGGGCCAGCTGCTGGCGCAGCGCGTGCATGGCCGGGCTGTCACCGAGCAGGGCCTGGCGTGCCGGCTTGCGCCCACCACGGCGGGGCACCGGCCCGGGCAGGGTGTCAGGGTCGGGCTGGGCCAGGGCCAGGGCCTGGTCGAAGCTGCGGCGCACCGCATCGGCCGAATACAGCAGCACCCCGGGCAGGGCATTGGCCTCGGCAAAGTCGATGGCCATGCCGGTGCCCACGATCACCCCGACCCCGTGCGCCTTCAGGTCGGCCACGCAGTCGCGCGCCTCCTCGCGGGTATCGAAGCTGCGGTGTTCCAGCGCCAGCCCATAGGCCTGGGCAAACGGAGCCACATCGGGCAGGTCGCCGGCATGGGTGACCAGGCCCACGGCGGGGTGGATGCGCCGGGCCCGGGTCAGGGCACCGATCAGGTCGAAACCGGAGGCCTGCACGGTGACCAGCGGCACCTGCAGGCGGCCACGCAGGAAGGCCGCATTGGCCCCGCCGGCCACCACCACGTCGCAATGTTCGCGGTGCAGGCGCTCGTCGATGACCCGGTGGGCCTGCTCGAAGGCCAGGTCAATGGCATGGAAGCGGGCGCGGTCGGCGTATTCCAGGGCGACATCGGCCAGCAGCCCGGACAGGCGCGAGACGCTCGCCGTCCAGATCACCGGCAAGGCTGAGGCTGTGCTCATGTTTCACCGTTTCAGTGTGGTGCAACAAGTGAAACGCGATTTGCCTGTTTGTGCAACCAATGGCTAGATAAATCAATGTTTTGTACGGATTGGCGTTGCATCGGTGATGATCGGTACATGGCCTGTCGGCCGTGTTGCCAGCGTGTACCGCGTGCCGTTGGCCAGTTACGCACCACTTTCTGGAGGGAAAAGATGAGCGAGACCACTGCTGCCCCGGCCTTCAAGCCGAAAAAGTCCGTCGCCCTGTCCGGGCATGCCGCCGGCAACACCGCCCTGTGCACGGTGGGCCGTTCGGGCAATGACCTGCACTACCGTGGCTACGACATCCTGGACCTGGCCCGCACCAGCGAGTTCGAGGAAATTGCCTACCTGCTGGTCCACGGCAAGCTGCCCAACCGCGCCGAGCTGGCCGGCTACAAGGCCAAGCTGAAGGCCCTGCGTGGCATTCCGGCCGCGGTCAAGGGCGCGCTGGAGGAGCTGCCGGCCTCGGCCCACCCGATGGACGTGATGCGTACCGGTGTCTCGGTGCTGGGCTGCGTGCTGCCGGAAAAGGATGACCACAACCACGCCGGCGCCCGCGACATCGCCGACAAGCTGATGGCCAGCCTCGGCTCGATGCTGCTGTACTGGTACCACTACAGCCACAACGGCAAGGTCATCGACGTGGAGACCGACGATGACTCCATCGGCGGCCACTTCCTGCACCTGCTGCATGGCGCGCCGGCGCCCAAGAGCTGGGTCGATGCGATGCACACCTCGCTGATCCTGTATGCCGAGCATGAGTTCAACGCCTCCACCTTCACCAGCCGCGTGATTGCCGGCACCGGTTCGGACATGTACAGCTGCATTGCCGGTGGCATCGGCGCGCTGCGCGGGCCCAAGCACGGTGGCGCCAACGAAGTGGCCTTCGAGGTGCAGAAGCGCTACGAGACCGCCGACGAGGCCGAAGCCGACATCAAGGCCCGGGTCGAGCGCAAGGAAGTGGTGATCGGTTTCGGCCACCCGGTCTACACCGTGTCCGATCCGCGCAACGAGGTGATCAAGACCGTGGCCCGCGAGCTGTCCGACGAGGCCGGCAACCGCAAGATGTATGACATCGCCGAGCGTCTGGAAGCGGTGATGTGGGACATCAAGAAGATGTTCCCCAACCTGGACTGGTTCAGCGCGGTCAGCTACCACATGATGGGCGTGCCGACGGCCATGTTCACCCCGCTGTTCGTGATTGCCCGCACCGCCGGCTGGAGCGCGCATGTGATCGAACAGCGCATCGACGGCAAAATCATCCGCCCCTCGGCCAATTACACTGGCCCGGAAGACCAGGCCTTCGTGCCGCTGGATCAGCGCTGATCCCTGCCGCCGCCTGCCGATGACGGCAGGCGGTCTGTCCTTTAGGCCAACGCGCCTGCGTTGCCGCCACTCCTGCCTGCCGCGTCCACTGGCCACCCATGAACAACACTCACCGCAAGCCCCTGCCGGGCACCTCCCTGGATTTCTTCGATGCACGCGCTGCCGTGGAGGCGCTGGCCCCCGGTGCGTGGGCGCAGCTGCCGTACACCGCCCGCGTGCATGCCGAGAACATCGTGCGCCGCGCCGAGCCGGCCATCATCGACGCCTGCCTGGAGCAGCTGGTCACGCGCAAGCGCGAGCGTGATTTCCCGTGGTTCCCGGCCCGTGTGGTGTGCCATGACATCCTCGGCCAGACCGCCCTGGTCGACCTGGCCGGCCTGCGCGATGCCATCGCCGAAGCCGGCGGTGACCCGGCCAAGGTCAACCCGGTGGTGCCGGTGCAGCTGATCGTGGATCACTCGCTGGCGGTGGAATGCGGTGGCTATGACCCGCAGGCCTTTGCCAAGAACCGGGCCATCGAGGACCGCCGCAACGCGGACCGTTTCCACTTCATCGACTGGACCAAGCTGGCCTTTCAGAACGTGGATGTGATTCCGCCGGGCAACGGCATCATGCACCAGATCAACCTGGAGAAAATGAGCCCGGTGATTGGTGTGGAGCAGGGCGTGGCCTACCCGGACACCTGCGTGGGCACCGACTCGCACACCCCGCATGTGGACGCGCTGGGCGTGATCGCCGTGGGCGTGGGCGGGCTGGAAGCGGAGAACGTGATGCTGGGCCGCGCCAGCTGGATGCGCACCCCGGAAATGATCGGGGTGGAGCTGGCCGGCAAGCCGCAGCCGGGCATCACCGCCACCGACGTGGTGCTGGCCCTGACCGAGTTCCTGCGCAAGGAAAAGGTGGTCGGTGCCTATCTGGAATTCCGTGGCCCCGGCGCCGCCGCGCTGACCATCGGTGACCGCGCCACCATCGCCAACATGGCACCGGAATACGGCGCCACCGCCGCGCTGTTCTTCATCGATGACAACACCCTGGACTACCTGCGCCTGACCGGCCGCAGCGCCGAGCAGATTGCCCTGGTCGAAACCTACGCCAAGGCCGCCGGGCTGTGGGCCGATGACCTGGCCGGTGCCACCTACGAGCGCACCCTGCATTTTGACCTGTCGGCGGTGGAGCGCACCCTGGCCGGTCCGTCCAACCCGCACCGCCGCCTGCCGGTGGCCGCACTGGCCGAGCGTGGCATTGCCGATGCGGTCAAGCTGGAAGCCGGCCGTCTTGATGAGGCCAATGGCCTGATGCCCGATGGCGCGGTGATCATCGCCGCCATCACCTCGTGCACCAATACCTCCAACCCGCGCAACGTGATTGCCGCCGGCCTGCTGGCACGCAATGCCAACGCGCGTGGCCTGAGCCGCAAGCCGTGGGTGAAGTCCTCGCTGGCGCCCGGTTCCAAGGCGGTGCAGCTGTACCTGGAAGAAGCCGGGCTGAAGGCCGAGCTGGAACAGCTGGGCTTTGGCATCGTGGCCTTTGCCTGTACCACCTGCAACGGCATGAGCGGTGCGCTGGACCCGGTGATCCAGCAGGAAATCATCGACCGTGACCTGTACACCACGGCCGTGCTTTCCGGCAACCGCAACTTCGATGGCCGCATCCACCCGTATGCCAAGCAGGCCTTCCTGGCCTCGCCACCGCTGGTGATTGCCTACGCCATTGCCGGCACCGTGCGTTTTGACATCGAAAAGGACGTGCTGGGCATCGATGTCGACGGCAATGAAGTGCGTCTGGCCGACATCTGGCCGTCCGATGGCGAAATCGATGCGGTGGCGGCCAAGGCGGTCAAGCCGGAGCAGTTCCGCAGCGTGTACGAGCCGATGTTCGCCCGCAGTGCCGGCAAGGCGGCCAAGGTCAGCCCGCTGTATGACTGGCGCGCGCAGTCCACCTACATCCGCCGCCCGCCGTACTGGGAGGGCGCCCTGGCCAAGCCGCGCACTCTGCAGGGTATGCGCCCGCTGGCCCTGCTCGGTGACAACATCACCACCGACCACCTGTCCCCGTCCAACGCGATCCTGGCCTCCAGTGCGGCCGGCGAGTACCTGGCCCGCATGGGCCTGCCCGAAGAGGACTTCAACTCCTACGCCACCCACCGGGGTGACCACCTCACCGCCCAGCGCGCCACCTTCGCCAACCCCAAGCTGATCAATGAAATGGCCGTGGTCGATGGCCAGGTCAAGCAGGGGTCGCTGGCCCGGGTCGAGCCGGAAGGCCAGGTCATGCGCATGTGGGAAGCCATTGAAACCTACATGGAGCGTGGCCAGCCGCTGATCATCATTGCCGGTGCCGATTACGGCCAGGGTTCCTCGCGTGACTGGGCCGCCAAGGGCGTGCGCCTGGCCGGTGTGGAGGTGATCGTGGCCGAGGGCTTCGAGCGCATCCACCGCACCAACCTGATCGGCATGGGCGTGCTGCCGCTGGAGTTTTTGCCCGGCACCAACCGCCTGACGCTGGGCCTGGACGGCACCGAAACCTATGACGTGGTCGGTGACTGTGCGCCGGGTGCGCAGCTGTCGCTGCAGGTGAACCGTCGCGATGGCAGCGCGCTGGTGGTGCCGGTGTTGTGCCGTCTGGATTCGGACGAGGAAGTGTCGGTCTACCAGGCCGGTGGCGTGCTGCAGCGTTTTGCCCAGGACTTTTTGGCCGGCAATGTCTGATCCGATGGTTGGCCGGCAATGAGTACGCCGCGCATGTTCTTTGCAGCTATGCCACCGCTTGCGGTGCGCATGGCCATCGAGGAGGCCGCACGTGAGTACGGCATCCTCGATGCACTGGGGCGCTCGCTGTTTGCCCCCGGCAATTGGCACCAGTCGCTGTCCGAGCGCATCTTTGCCCCCAATGATGCGCAGATCGATCAGCTGCGAGCGGTGGGGGACGCACTGCAGGCCCATGCCTGCAGCGTGGCCTATACCCGCATCGACAGCGCAGCCAACCTGTCCGGGCGCATCCATGTGACCTTGCGTGCCGGCAGCAACACCGCCTTCAAGCCCCTGCTCGGCGCGGTGCAGCAGCAGTTGCAGCAGGCCGGGCAGGCGGCCATTGCCACCGGCGTGACCCCGCATGTGACCCTGAGCTATGACGCCCCGGCGCTGCTGCCGACCGTGCGCTTGCCTGCGCCGGTGCGCTGGAGCATCGATGAGTTGCTGCTGGTGGTCGGTCGCGGCCGCGGCGACGCTTACCGCTATGACGTGCTCGGTCGCTGGCCCCTGCTGCCCGAACGCGATCCCCCGCCCACCCAGATGGGCCTGTTCTGAGCCGGGCGATGCCCGCAGCCCCAACAACAACGAAGGTCTGCCATGACTGCTCCTGTCCCGCTTCATGCTCCCCAGCTCCGCATCCCGGCCACCTATATGCGCGGTGGCACCTCCAAGGGCGTGTTCTTCCGCCTGGAAGACCTGCCCGCCGCCGCTCAGGTGCCGGGCAAGGCGCGTGATGCGCTGCTGCAGCGGGTGATCGGCTCGCCCGATGCCTACGGCAAGCAGACCGACGGCATGGGCGGGGCGACCAGTTCGACCAGCAAGTGCGTGATCGTCTCGCCCTCCACGCGCGAAGGCCACGACGTGGACTATCTGTATGGCCAGGTCGCGATCGAGGAAGACTTCGTGGACTGGTCGGGCAACTGCGGCAACCTGTCCACCGCGGCTGGCGCGTTCGCCATCCATGCCGGTTATGTCGATGCGGCGCGCGCCGATGCCAACGGTATCTGCAGCGTGCGCATCTGGCAGGCCAACATCAACAAGACCATCCTGGCCCATGTGCCGGTGGCCGATGGCGCGGTGGTGGAAAGCGGTGATTTCGAGCTGGACGGGGTGAGCTTCCCGGCGGCGGAGATCGTGCTGGAGTTCCTGGATCCGTCCGACGAGGGGGAAGGCGAGGGCGGCGGTGCGCTGTTCCCGAGCGGCAACTTGGTCGATGTGCTGGACGTGCCGGGTATCGGCGCGCTGCCGGCCAGCATGATCACTGCCGGCATCCCCACCGTGTTCGTCAATGCCGCCGACATCGGTTTCACCGGCACCGAGCTGCAGCCGGCCATCAATACCGACAAGGCCCTGCTGGCGAAACTGGAAAGCCTCCGCGTGGCCGGCGCCTTGGCCATGGGCCTGATCAAGACGCCCGAAGAAGCGGCTACCCGCCAGCACACGCCGAAGATTGCCTGGGTCACCCCGGCCACGGATTACCTCAGCTCGGCCGGCAAGGCGATTGCGGCCGGCGACATCGACCTGAACGTGCGTGCGATGTCGATGGGCAAGCTGCACCACGCCATGATGGGCACCGCCTCGGTGGCCATTGCCACCGCCGCGGCCATCCCCGGCACCCTGGTCAACCTGGCCGCCGGGGGCGGGGCGCGTGATGCGGTGCGCTTCGGCCATCCGTCCGGCACCCTGCGCGTGGGCGCGCAGGCGCAGCAGGTGGACGGGCAGTGGAGTGTGACCCGGGCGGTGATGTCGCGTTCGGCACGCATCCTGATGGAAGGCTGGGTGCGGGTGCCGGCCGGCAGCTTCTGATCGTGCCGCCCATGGCAGGCAGCAGCGTGCCATGGGCGCAACGCATCCCCTACGTCCATGCAACAGGGTTGGGATCGATAATGGCCGGGCTGGCAGCGTCAGTCTGCCTTTGTCCGTGGTGATCCGATGACTGTTGCTTCCCCGCTGCCCGCGCCCTCGCGCGCGCTGCTGCCTGTGCTGGCCCTGCTGTCGGCGGTGGCGCCGCTGGCCACCGATATGTACCTGCCGTCGCTGCCGCGCATGGCCCAGGAGCTGGGCACCAGCGCGGCCGGCATCCAGCTGACCCTGACCGCGTTCCTGGCCGGGCTGGGCCTGGGCCAGTTCGTGATCGGCCCGCTGTCCGATGCGCTGGGCCGTTACCGGCCATTGCTGGCCGGGGCGGTGCTGTGCCTGCTGGCCAGTGTGCTGTGCGCCTTGAGTGACCGCCTGGAACTGCTGGTTGCCGCGCGCTTCCTGCAGGGATTCAGTGGCGCGGCCGGGGTGGTGCTGGCGCGGGCGATGATCGCCGACATCAGCGTCGGCAACGAGGCGGCCAGGCGGCTGAGCCTGATGATGGTGATCGGCGGCATTGCCCCGGTCCTGGCGCCCAGCATCGGCGGGCTGGTGGCCAGCAGCGTGGGCTGGCGCGGGGTGATGTGGGTACTGGCCGCACTGGTGGCGCTGATGTGTGCCGGGGTGCTGTGTGTGGTGCGCGAGACCCTGCCGCCGGCCGCCCGGCATGGCGGCGGCATGCGGGCGATCCTGGCCAATGCCGGCAAGGTCCTGCAGCGGCGCCGCTACATCGGCTACGGGCTGACGGTGGTGTTTGCCTTCGCGGTGATGTTTGCCTACATCGCCGCCTCGCCGTTCGTGCTGCAGAACGTGCTTGGCCTGAGCCCGACCACCTATGCACTGGTGTTCGGCGCCAACGCCATCGCCCTGATCCTGGCCAATGTGTTCAATGCGCGGATGGTCGGGGTGATCCCTGCGCAGCGCCTGCTGCGCGCCGGGGTGACCGGGCTGGTGCTGATGACCGCGCTGCTGGCCGTGCTGCTGTTGGGGCTGGCTGCGCCCTTGCTGCCTACCCTGCTGGCGCTGTGGCTGGTGATGGCCTGCCTGGGGATGATCTACGGCAATGCCACCGCCCTGGCCCTGTCCCAGGTGCGGGATCTTGCTGGCACCGGTTCGGCCTTCCTGGGCACCCTGCAGTTCCTTGGCGGGGCGATGGTGGCGCCGCTGGTCGGCCTGGCCGGCGAGGGCTCGGCCAGGCCGATGGCCGTGGTGATGCTGGCTGCGGCGCTGCTGTCGGCAGCAGCCCTGTGGCTGATTGCGAGCCCGTCCGCCGCTGACTGAGCCCAGGGCCAAGAGCCGAGATGGCGCCGTCGTGGCCCGGGCGACGGAGCAGGCGGCGTAGCGGAGCGCGCGGGCGGGCTGTGCGCCAGTGCACCGATGGTCCCGGGTTGGCTGGCTATACTCGGCCCAACGCTGGGAGAACGCCATGATCAACAGGATGTCGATGTGCGCGCGCTGGGCCGGGATGGTGGTGCTGCTGGGGCTGACGCTGGCCAGTGGCTGCAAACGCGATCCGGGAGGGGTATTGCCGGCGGTCAGTGGTGAGCGCATTGCCACCACGCGCGATGCCGTGGAGGGCTTCGGGCTGGTCTCGGCCTATCCGGAAAGCGACAGTGACGGGGTCAGCCTGGTGCTGGAGTTCAGCCAGCGCCTGCTGCCCACCCAGGAGTTCGACAAGCTGCTGCAGGTGGCCGGGCACAAGGGCGAGCCCAGCAGCTGGGCCCTGGATGATGACGGCCTGCGCCTGCGCTATCCCTTCGTGCAGGCCAATACGCAATACCAGGTCAGCATCGATGCTGCCCTGCAGAATGTGGATGGCCAACCCCTGGGCCAGGGGCGCAGCGTGGATGTGCACAGCGGCCAGTTGCCACCGGCCGCGTCCTTTGCCTCCCAGGGCAGTGTGCTGCCGGCGCGTGACAGCCGTGGCCTGCCGGTGGTCTCGGTCAATGTGGCCGACATCGACGTGGAGTTCCTGCGTGTGCGCGAGTCGGCGCTGCCGGCCTTCCTGCGCCAGTACCAGCGCGCCGGTGCGCGTGGCAGCTGGGAGCTGGATTCGCGTTACAACGGCAAAAAGCCGCTGGCCGAGCTGGCCGACCCGGTGTATGTGACCCGGTTCGCGCTGGACACCAAGCCCAACGAGCGGGCGGTGTCCTACCTGCCGATCGGCCAGATCAGCCAGCTGCGCGAGCCCGGCCTGTATTTCGCCCTGCTCAAGCGCACCGGCAATTACGAACAGGAATGGGAAACGGCCTTCTTCAGCGTGACCGACATCGGCCTGCATGTGCGCGCCTATGGCGAGCGTCTGTTCGTGCATGCCGCCTCGCTGGCCTCCGGCCAGCCGCTGGGTGATGTGCAGCTGCGCATCCTCGATGCCAAGGGCGAGCCCTTGCTGCGTGCGCAGACCGACCGCCACGGCAATGCCCTGCTCGATTACCAGCTCGATGCGGCGCATGTGCTGCTGGCCGGGCTGGGCAAGGACCAGAGCCTGCTGGCCTTCAACCAGCCGGCCCTGGACCTGAGCGAGTTCAGCGTGGCCGGGCGGCGCAACGCCTGGTTTGACGTGTTCGCCTGGTCCGGGCGCGACCTGTACCGCCCGGGCGAGACGCTGCGCATCTCGGCACTGCTGCGTGACCAGGACGGCAAGCCGGTGGCCGGCCCGGACAAGGGTGCCCAGGCGCTGTTTGCCAGCCTGAAACAGCCTGACGGCAAATTGTTCCGCCAGGCCCGCCTGCAGCCCGATGCGCAGGGCTATGTGCTGTTCGAGCAGGCCCTGCCGGCCGACGTGCCGACCGGGCGCTGGCAGCTGGAATTCCGCACCGAGCCGGACAGCCGCGAACTGGTCCAGGCCATGAGCCTGCGCATCGAGGAGTTCCTGCCGGAGCGGATGAAGCTGGAGCTGGACAGCAGTGCGGCC
>X237_Red_shanked_Douc_Langur__coassemble_78_pt1 | contig 14730 bp, 9 predicted proteins | sample X237_Red_shanked_Douc_Langur__metabat2_high_PE_002 | metagenome-assembled genome bin X237_Red_shanked_Douc_Langur
GCCTGGTCATCGGCCGTTGCCGCCAGCATCGCTGCGGCCTGCTGCAGGGTCTGATCGGCGGTCTGCTGTTCACTGTGGGCGGCCTGCAGCTGCTGGCGCCAGGCCACGCAGCGCTCGATGGCCTGCCGCTGCCCCTGCACCGCCTCCCACTGCGGTTGCAGTGCTGCCAGTTCTGCCTGCAGCGCGGCGCGCGCCTCATCACCGAGCGGCGGCAGGCCGGCGGCCTCGGCCTGCAGTACGGCCAGCGCCTGGCGGCGCTGCTTGGCCTGTTCGAACACTTCGGCCGAGATCTGCCCGTACACGGCGGTACCGGTGAGCTGCTCCAGCAGCCCGGCGCGGTCCTTGTCGCTGGCGGTGACGAAGGCCGAAAAATCGCCCTGGGCCAGCAGTACCGAACGGGTGAAGCGCTGGTAATCCAGGCCACTGAGCTGCTCGACCAGCGGATCCTTCTCGCGCACCTTCTCGGCCAGGATCTGCCCGCGCCCGTCCGGGTCGGCCGGGTCGATACGGGCCAGCTCCACCTCCGGCGCCTGCAGCTTGCCGTCCACCTTGTTGCGTGCCCGGCGCTGGCTCCAGCGCGCCCGGTAGTACTGGCCACGGGCCAGGAATTCGACCTCGGCCATGCACTCGGCCGTGTGCTCGGTCATCAGCGCATTGGTGCTGGCGTTGACGGCATCAAAACGCGGCGTGCGGTGGTAGATGGCCAGGCAGATCGCATCGAGCAGGGTCGACTTGCCCGCCCCGGTCGGCCCGGTGATGGCAAACAGGCCGTCGGCAAAGGCCGGCGTGCGGAAATCGATGTGGGTATCGCCCTTGAGCGAATTGAGGTTGCGCAGGCGCAGGGACAGGATCTTCATGCCGCGCCCTCCTGCACAGCGGCCAGCACCTGGGCAAAGCAGCCCTGCAGGGCCTGCTGTTGATCGGCATCCAGCCCGTCCTCGGCGGCCAGGCGGCGGGCGAACACTTCCTGCGGGTCCAGCTCATCGAGTGATTGCAGGGCCGGGGCCAGCGCCGGCTGGCTGGCCCGCCGCCGGCGCAGGCGCAGCACCTCCAGCGGCAGCCCTTCCAGCAGCGTGGCCACGCGCGCCGGCAAATCCGGCAGGAAGGCATCATCGACCACCTCCAGCTCCAGCCAGGCCACCTGCCCGGGTTGCAGCCCGGCGCCCACCTCGGCCAAGGCCCGGTCCAGCCCGGCCAACGGCGTGCTGATCCGGCGCAGCGGCTGGAACACCGGCACCGGCAAGGGCGTCACCGCCTGCAGGCCGTCAGCGTCCAGCTCCACCAGCAGCACCTGCTTGGGGCTGTCCAGCTCGTCAAAGCCCAGGGCAATGGGCGAGCCGCAGTAGCGGATGTGCTCGGTGCCGCCGACCTTGAGCGGGCGGTGGATATGGCCCAGCGCGATGTAGTCGGCCGGCGGGAAGGCATCGGCCGGAAATGCCGACAGCGCGCCGACGTAGATCTCGCGCACCGATTCGCTGCGCTTTGCCCCGACACAGGTCAGGTGACCGGTGGCCACGATCGGCACCTGCAGGCCCTCTTCATCGCGACGCGCCACGGCCGCGGCATGGATGGCAGCGTAGTGGCCGGCAATACCGGCCACCAGGTCCTGCCGCGCCGCTTCCGCCTCCTGCCCGGGCAGGGACTGGCGCACCTCACGCGCGCGGATGAAGGGAATGGCGCACAGCAATGCCCCGGTGCTGCCATCGCGCCGGCGCAGGGCCAGCACATGCTCGGCCGCAGCGCCGTCCAGGGACGGCACCACCCGGGTGTGCAGACGCGCCAGCAGCTGGCGTGACTCGCCCAGCACTGCCGGCGAATCATGGTTGCCGCCCAGCACCACCAGCTGCGCGCCGGCATCGTGCATGTCCAGCACCAGCTGGTGATAGGCCTCGCGCGCGTGGCTGGGCGGGCTGGCGGTGTCGAACACATCCCCGGCCACGATCACCGCATCAATGGCGTGCTGCTGCACCTGGGCCAGCAGCCAGTGCAGGAAGGCAGCATGTTCGTGCTGCCGGCTCTTGCCGAAAAAATGCTGGCCAAGATGCCAATCAGACGTGTGCAGCAGGCGCATGGGCCATCCCCGGGGTGTTAACCGCAACAGCAAACCCACATTGTGTCGCACCGGCTGCGACTGGCCCAGCGGCGATGGCAGCGTTCATGCACGCAGGGCCCGCTTGCGGCAGGCTGGCAACCTTTCCCTGTGTTGGTGACTGCCATGCGCAAACCCGGTCTGTGGCTGTGTCTGATCCTTGCCCTGTTGCTGGGCCTGGTCGCCCTGTTGGCCGCCGGCCCGTGGCTGGCCATGCACGGGATTGATCGGGCCATTGCCCAGCGCTCGCCCGCCCAGCTGGAAAAACACATCGATTTCCCCGCCCTGCGGGTCAACCTGAAGGCGCAGCTGGCCGACCGTCTGGTACGTGCGGCCGGGGCGGACGTCCAGTCCAACCTGTTCGGCGGCCTGGCCTTGGCCGGGGCCAGCAGCCTGGTCGGCGCCAGTGTGGACAGCGTGGTCACCCCGCTGGGCATCAGCGCCGTGCTGCATGGCCAGGGCACCTGGCGCAAGGCCACCGGCCATACCCAGAGTGCGGACACCTATGCCCCGCCCGCCACCCCCGAACCGTTTGCCGGGGTCCACTGGCGTTATGAGTCGCTGAGCCGCTTCAGCGCCAGCCGCACCGATGCGGCCGGCCACCGCACCACCTTCATCTTCGCCCGCCAGGGCCTGCGCTGGCGCCTGGTCGACATCCAGCTGCCGCCCGGTTGGGCGGCAGCCGATGTCCTGGGCTGACGGCGCTCAGGCCGTGACGGTCTGGTCCTGGTCGATGGGCACCTGCAGGTGCTCGGGCCGGTTGCCGAGGAAGGCCGCCAGCGAATCATCCAGGGCCAGCATCCACGGGGTGTGGTGCACCGGGGCCAGGTTGCCGGTCAGCAGGGAGCGGTACTGCTGGTTGCGGTAACCCAGGATGTCGCGCTTCTTGTCACGCTTCCATTGCTTGAACATCTCCGCCACACCCTCGATGCCGAAATCCGGGTAATCGGTGGCATCGACCAGGTCACGCACATAGGCGGCCTGGAAATCGATGTCCTGCTCGGCCGAACTGCAGGCCTGCTCGCGCTGCTGCCAGTGCAGGCTGTCGGCCTGCATCTGCGCGTGCCCCGGCAAGGGCGTACGCCCCAGCAACAGGTCGCGGGCCAACCAGGCCTGGGCATCGAACATGTTGAAGGTGTAGTACTGGTCCTGCATGCCCAGGTAGATCAGCCCCGGGTCATCGATGAAGGCCACACCCTTGTACAACTGGCCCGGATACAGGCGGTTGTTGGTACGCAGGGTCAACTCGTCGGGCAGGAACGGGAAATGATGGCGGTATCCGGTGCACAGCACCACCGCATCGACCTGCTTGCTGCTGCCATCGATGAAATGGGCGGTATTGCCATCCAGGCGCAGCAGCAGCGGCTTTTCCTCGAAACAAGCCGGCCACTGGTAGCCCAACGGGCGGCTGCGGTAGCTGAAGGTGACCGTGCGCGCGCCGTATTTGTAGCACTGGGTGCCGATGTCCTCGGCCGAATAGCTGCTGCCGACCAGCAGCAGGTCCTTGTCGGTGAACTCGCAGGCATCACGGAAGTCATGTGCATGCAGCACGCGTCCGGGGAATTGCTCCAGGCCCGGAAACGACGGTGCATGCGGTGTGGAGAAATGGCCGGTGGCCACCACCACGTGATCGAACTGCTCGGTGACCATGCTGTCGGCCTTCAGGTCGCGCACGGAGACCTGGAAACGGCCGGTCTGCGGGTCACGCTGGACCCAGTGCACGGCCATGTTGAAGCGGATCTGGTCACGCAGGCCGTTGCGCTCGATCCGCCCCATGATGTAGTCGCGCAGCACCGCACGCGGAGGATAGGAGCCGATCGGCCGGCCGAAGTGCTCTTCGAAACTGTAGTCGGCAAATTCCAGCGCTTCCTTCGGCCCGTTGGACCAGAGATAGCGGTACATGCTGCCGTGGACCGGCTCGCCGTAGGCGTCCAGGCCGGTACGCCAGGTGTAGTTCCACATCCCGCCCAGGTCGGCCTGTTTTTCATAACAGACCACCTCGGGTACCGGGTGGCCCTGGCGGCGCAGGGAATCGAAGGCGCGAAGCATGGCCAGCCCGCTGGGGCCGGCACCGAGTACTGCAATACGCATGGACATTCGTGTTGTGTCTCCTGTGTAGTGACCGCCAGACAAACGGCGGTCCTGCGCAAGGCGCGAATACACCCACGCTGCGTAACGTGGGCGCACGAGTTGCCGGCGGGCCACGCAGTGGCCCGGTGTGGGATCGAAGGAGCGCATCAAGGCGCCAATGGCACGGCAAGGGCCGTTGCCACCACATCCGGCAGAAAAGCGGGCACGCTGCAATGGCAGACGGCCCGGAAAACCGACATGTCAGTGCATGTCGGCCTTCGAGCCTAACATGGCTGAATGAACCATTCGTTCAGATCAGCCCCTGCTTGCCCGGCGTATGCCCTCCATCGGCAACGCTCACAGGCGCTGCAGATGCCCGCCGATGCGTGCGGTTTCGTCCGGGTCCAGCCCCGCTGATCCGGCAAATTCGGGCCAGCGCTGCACGGCGGCGTTGACGCTGTCGATCACCTCGCGCAGGCCGGCAATGGAGAAGCGGTCAGCCACGCGGGCAAGGTCGGCACGGGTGATGCCGGCAAAACGGCCGTTCACGCTCATCAGGTGCTGGCGCAACCACTGGTTGTCCGGGTCGAAGGCGTAGGTGATGTCATAGGCCGGAGCCAGCTGCCAGGCCGGCAGCGCCTGTCCTTCAACTGGCGGCGGCAGCAGGAAGGCGAAGTTCTTGCTGTGGTCATCGTTGTTGGCCGCGGCCACGTTGAACACCATGCGGCGCAGCAGCTGGGTCATTGCCGCATCGTCCAGGCCCAGCTCGGCGGCGGTGATGAACAATGTTTCGTAGGCGTTGCTGGCCTGCAGGTTGTAATCGACATGGGCCATCGCGCACAGGCTCTGCAAATGCAGGCGGGTATTGCCCTGGCGGTCGAAGCGGCGGGTCACGAAGTGAGCCCGGCCGCCCTCCTCCAGCAGCTGGCAGTCGGCCATGTCGATACCGGCCGCCCGCGCCATCAGGTGATACGCGTATTCGATCCGCCCGTACTGCTGCGAAGGCCCGAGCTGGGCATCGCTGCCGACCCCGTCAAACTTGAGCAGCCAGTGCTCGAAACCGTCAGGCAGGTCGAACTGGCCGGAGACAATCTGCTGCTGCGCGCGGTTCCAGCCAATCACCGCCTTGGCCCGGGCACCACCGGCCGAGGTGCCGACCTCGATGATCCGGTTCAACGACTGCGCCGCATGGCTGTCATCGACCGAGCCACTGACCGCACGCCGGGCCGCCTCGACCAGGCTGGCCAGCTGAATCGGCACGCTGGGCGTGTCCTCGTTGCCCAGCACCGGGCGGAACTGCAGCGCCCCCATGCCACGGCTGCCCATGTAGGCCAGGCGGTCGAGCACGCTGATCGCACTGGCGGGGATGCCGCGCTGGGCCATCCAGGCATCGATCAGCGCGTTGCCGAAGCGGTCGGGCAAGGCATCGGCGAGCAGGCCGGGCAGGCCTTTGTAGGTTTCCCGCGACAGGCCGGGAAAGCTGAACTGCCCGCTGCGGTTGCGGGTGGGCAGCAGCAGGGGCGACAGCTCGATGCCGCTGCGGCGCCAGCGCGGGTCGTATTCGAACACGCAGGCATCACTGTGCCGGGCCTGGGCCACAGCGCCGACCAGCTGGCCCCAGCAATGCACCTCGACCAGATCCACATGCTCAGCCCTGGCCATGACCACCCCGCAACTGTTGGCGCTGACGCAGCAGCTGCATCGGGCTGGGCTCGGCCGGACGACTCAGTGCATCGAGCACGCTGTCCTGACGCAGGGCCTTGAGCACCCCGATGAAGGTGGCCAGGGACGAGCCCTGCCCGCCCTCCAGGTTGCGCAGGGCGCGTTCGGAAATCCCGGCCTTCTGCGCCAGCAGGGCCTGGGACAGGCCCGCCTGTTTGCGCAGCTGGCGCAGGTCCTGGCCAATATCGGCCAGCAGTTCGTCGGTGGTCCGGTAAGCCATATCGGCACCTTTTTGCCTGATTTGGCCGAATCATAGCGCTTTCCGGCAAGAAATTACCGATTTGGTAACTCTTCGGCACAAAAACAAAACCGGCACCTTTGTGCCGGTTTTGGAAGGAAAACGCTTGAAAGCGGCATCTTCATGCCGCACCGGCGGGTTCAGCCTGCTTCGTTGGCCACCCCGTGCGGCACATGGCCGGCGGTGACATGGCGGCTGGCACTGTCGATGTTGTGGCGCGAATCGTCAAAGAAGATGTCCGCGCCGAAGGCCTCCAGGAACGGCCCCTTGTGCCGCCCGCCCAGAAACAGGGCCTCGTCCAGGCGCACGCCCCAGGTGCGCAGGGTGCGGATCACCCGCTCATGGGCCGGGGCCGAGCGCGCGGTGACCAGGGCGGTACGCAGGGGGCAGTCCTCCCCGGCCGGGAGCAGGGCCTGCAGCTCGTGCAGGGCGGAGAGGAAGTTGCGGAACGGCCCCCCGGACAGCTCGGCGCGGGCGTTCTCGCGCTCATGCCGGCCAAAGGCCTCCACCCCCTGCTCGCGGCTGATGCGCTCGCTTTCATCGCCGAACAGCACCGCGTCACCGTCAAAGGCGATGCGCAGCTGGTGCTCGTTGCGGCCGGTATCGGCCAGGCCCAGGGTGCCGGCCTCGGCCGGGGCCTGCGGCAGGATGGTGGCCGCGGCAATGCCATGGGCCAGCGCCCGCTGCACCGATTCGGGGTTGGCCGACAGGAACAGGTCGGTGCCGAACGGCTTTACGTAAGGCCAGGTCGGCCCGCCGGCGGTGAAGGTGGCGCGCACGATCTCCAGCCCGTAGTGCTGGATCGAGTTGAAGATGCGCAGGCCGGTATCGGCCGAGTTGCGCGACAGCAGGATCACCTCCACCCGTGGGCTGCCCTCGGGCAGCTGGGCGTTCAGGGCCAGCAGCTTGCGCACCACCGGGAAGGCCACCCCGGGTTGCAGCAGTTCATCCTCGCGCTGGCGCTGGTAGTCGGCATAGGCGCCCAGGCCCTGGCTTTCAAACAGCGCATTGCCCTCTTCCAGGTCAAACAGCGCACGCGAGGTCACCGCCACGGTCAGCAGGCGGGGCTGGTTGTCCGACAGGTAGGGTTGGCTGGTCATGCGTGGATCCTGCAGGGGAGCTGTCGCAAGCGCTGCGACGGTGCGCGAGGGTACCCCAACGGCCGCTGTTACGACAGGAACTGCTCGTTGAGGATGCGTTCTTCCAGGTTGTGCTCCGGGTCGAACAGCAGGCTGACATGGCGCTGCGACTGCACGATGCTCACCGCCAGCACGTCACGGGTTTCGTGCGAATCGGCAGTGACGCTGACCGGGCGCTTGTCCGGGTCCAGCACGCGGAAGCCGACCACCGTATTGGCCTTGAGGATGGCCCCGCGCCAGCGCCGCGGCCGGTAGGCGGCCAGCGGGGTCAGGGCAATGGTCTGGCTGCCCAGCGGCAGCACCGGGCCATGGGCCGAATAGTTGTAGGCGGTACTGCCGGCCGGGCTGGCCACCAGCACCCCGTCACCGACCAGTTCGGGCAGGCGTTCCTGGCCATTGAGATCGATGCCGATATGCGCGGCCTGACGGGTCTGGCGCAGCATCGAGACATCGTTGTAGGCACGCTCGAAGACCTGCTCGCCATGGATGGTGGTGGCGGTCATCTCCAGCGGATGCAGATGCGCCGGCTGGCCACCGGCCAGGCGCTGCACCAGGTCATCCTCGGGGCGGTGCTGGTTCATCAGGAAGCCCACCGTGCCCAGCTTCAGGCCGAACACCGGCAGGCCCAGGTCACCGTGTCGGTGCAGGGTCTGCAGCATGAAGCCATCGCCGCCCAGCGGGCACAGCACATCGGCCGATTCGGGCGGGTGCTGGCCATAACGGGCGGTCAGTTCGGCCAGGGCCTGCTGCGCGGGGGCAGCACTGCTGGCCAGGAAGGCAATGCGCACACTCACCATCAATCACTCCAGCAAAGGTGGCCCGAGCATACCTGCTCGCCCACAAACACACAGCCCCACCCTTGCGGGCGGGGCTGTGCGGGCAAACGCGGCAATGCGGATCAGCGGGCGTGGGAAGCCAGCTGGCCCAGACGCTGCACCGCGACCGATACGGTCGGGTAATCCAGGCTCTTCTGCTCGGCCAGTTCGGCCAGCATGGCCAGGGTGAAACGCAGCGCGCTGTCATCGCGCTGCATCCAGGCACTGACCTTGGCCGCGGCATCGCTGCCCTTCATGCCCAGCACCTGGCCGGCCAGCACGCGCTGGTGGGCGGCCAGTTCGTCGCGCAGCACGCCACGGGCGATCGCATGCCAGCGGCCGTTGACCTCCAGCGCATCGATCTGCTCGAAGATCCACGGCAGGCCCAGGGCATCGCCGAGACGGAAGTGCACCTTGGACACGTCCACCGGACGTGCCTTGCGGGCAATGGCCAGCTCGATGATGTCAAAGGCCGAGTCCAGGTAGGCCAGCTCGGACAGCTGCTGGGCCAGACCGGCCGGCAGGCCCTTGTCCTTCCAGCCCTGCACGCGGGCCTGGTAGCCGCCACGCTGGGAATCGGGCAGCACACCGGAGGCGGTGCGGATTTCCTCGAACGCGCCCTGGTAACGCTCCACCGCCGTGGTGATGGCCGGCATCGCACCCGGGCGCTGCAGCAGCCAGCGCACGAAGGAACGCTGCAGCTTCCAGATCACTTCCAGCGCATCGACCTGCACGCTCTCCGGCAGCTTGCCGTCCAGCGCGTCGATCTGCGCCCACAGCGCGCGGGCGTTGAGGGTCTCGCGACTGATGGTGTAGGCCTTGGCCACGTCGGCCACGCTACGCCCGGTGTCCTCGACCATGCGCAGCAGGAAGGTGGCACCCATGCGGTTGATGGTCTGGTTGGTCACCGCGGTGGCGATGATCTCGCGCTTGAGGCGGTGGCCGTCCATGAAGGCGGCGTACTTCTTCTGCAGCGGCTGCGGGAAGTAGCGCTGCAGCTCCTTGGACAGGTACGGGTCCTCGGGGATGTCCGAATCCAGCAGCTGGCCGAAGGCCACCAGCTTGGAATAGGACAGCAGCACCGACAGCTCCGGACGGGTCATGCCCTGCCCGCGCGCCTTGCGCTGGGACAGCTCGGCATCGGAAGGCAGGAACTCGATGGCGCGGTCCAGCTGGCCGGCCTGTTCCAGGGTACGGATGAAGTGCTGCTTGGAACCCAGGCGGCGCACGCTCATCCGCTCCATCAGGCTGATGGCCTGGTTCTGGCGGTAGTTGTCCATCAGCACCAGCTGGCCGACCTCGTCGGTCATCGAGGCCAGCAGCTTGTTGCGCTGGGCCACGGTGAGTTTGCCGGCGGCCACCACATCGTTGAGCAGGATCTTGATGTTGACTTCGTGGTCGGAGGTATCCACACCGGCCGAGTTGTCGATGAAGTCGGTATTGAGCAGCACACCGGCCTGGGCAGCCTCGATACGGCCCAGCTGGGTCATGCCCAGGTTGCCACCCTCGCCGACGATGCGGCAGCGCAGCTGCCCGCCATTGACCCGCAGCGCGTTGTTGGCACGGTCGCCGACATCGGCATGGGTCTCGCTGGAGGCCTTGACGTAGGTGCCGATGCCACCGTTCCAGAGCAGGTCCACCGGCGCGGTCAGTGCCGCGCTCATCAGCTCGGTCGGGGTCAGCGCGCTGATCTCCTCGCCCAGGCCCAGGGCCTGGCGCACTTCCGGGGTAATGGCGATGGACTTGAGCGAACGCGCATACACGCCGCCACCCTTGCTGATCAGCTTGGTCTGGTAATCGCCCCAGGACGAGCGCGGCAGGGCGAACAGGCGCTGGCGCTCGGCAAAGCTGCTGGCCGCGTCCGGGTTCGGGTCCAGGAAGATGTGGCGGTGGCCAAAGGCGCAGACCAGGCGGATGTGCGGCGACAGCAGCATGCCGTTGCCGAACACGTCGCCGGACATGTCGCCGATGCCCACGGCGGTGAAGTCCTCGGCCTGGCAATCAATGCCCAGCGCGCGGAAGTGGCGCTTGACCGACTCCCAGCCGCCGCGGGCGGTGATGCCCATGCCCTTGTGGTCATAACCCACCGAACCACCGGAGGCAAAGGCGTCATCCAGCCAGAAGCCATGGGCGCGGGCGATGCCGTTGGCGGTGTCGGAGAAGGTGGCCGTGCCCTTGTCGGCGGCCACCACTAGGTACGGGTCATCGCCGTCATGACGGACCACGCCCGGCGGCGGCACGATCACCCCGTCAACGATGTTGTCGGTGATGTCCAGCAGGCCGTTGATGAAGCGCTTGTAGCAGGCCACGCCCTCGGCAAACCAGGCGTCACGGTCCACGGCCGGGTCCGGCAGCTGCTTGGCGACGAAACCGCCCTTGGAGCCGACCGGCACGATCACCGTGTTCTTGACCATCTGTGCCTTGACCAGGCCCAGCACCTCGGTGCGGAAGTCCTCGCGACGGTCCGACCAGCGCAGGCCGCCACGGGCCACCGGGCCGAAGCGCAGGTGCACGCCTTCCACGCGCGGGCCGTAGACGAAGATCTCGCGGTACGGACGCGGCTTGGGCAGGTCCGGCACCTTGGCCGAATCGAGCTTGAAGCTGACATAGTCGGCCGGGCCACCGTCGGCGCGCAGGCCATCGGCATACGGACGGTGGAAGCTGGTGCGCAGGGTGGCATCGATCACGCTGATGAAGGCGCGCAGGATGCGGTCCTCGTCCAGGCTGGCCACCTTGTCCAGCTGGCCATTGAGGGCCTGGCGCAGGGCCTGGGCACGGCCGGTACGGTCACTGGCCGCAGCCACCGCTTCCAGGGCGGCAGCGGCCTGTTCGTCAGCGCCGGCCAGCTGTTGCAGGGCCAGCGGCAGCTGCCCCAGGGCGCGGCCGCCACGCTTGCCTTCCAGGGCCGGGTCGAAACGGGCCTGGAAATACTGTTCGATCAGCGCGGCCAGCAGCGGGTAACGCAGCAGGGTGGCCTCGATGTAGCTCTGCGAGAACGGGGTGCCGGCCTGCAGCAGGTACTTGCAGTAGCCACGCAGCATGCCCACCTGGCGCCAGTCCAGGCCGGCGCTGAGCACCAGACGGTTGAAGCCGTCGTTCTCCACCTCGCCACGCCAGGTGCGGATGAAGGTTTCGGCGAAGGCCGCATTGACCTGGTCCGGATCAATCGCCGCACCCAACGCCTGCACCTCGAAATCCTGGATGTAGTACAGCTGGCCATCGGCCTGGACCTTGTACGGGCGTTCGGCGATCACGCGCAGGCCGAGGTTTTCCATCATCGGCAGCACGTCCGACAGCGGCAGGTCCTCGCCCTTGCGGTACAGCTTCAGGCGTAGCGAGCCATCACTGGCGCGGGCGTGCAGGCGCAGGCGCAGGGTCTGCTCCTCGTCCAGCTGGGCCAGTTCGCACACATCGTCGGCCGCGCTCTGGGCGCTGGAATCCTCGATGTAGCCGGCCGGCAGGGCGCGGCCGAAACCGGCGGCCAGGTTCAGGCCCAGGGTCTCCCCGCACAGCTCGACCAGGCAGTCGCGCAGCTCGTCGTTGAAGTTGCGCAGCAGGTCGCCCAGCAGCTGGTTCAGACGCGCCGCATCCACACCGGCAGCGGTGCCATCGGCGCTGCGCACGATCAGGTGCAGCTGGACCAGCGGCGATTCGCCCAGCACCACGCTGCTGTCGACAAACTCCCCGTGCAGGGCATCGCGCAGCATGGCCTCGATACGCAGGCGCAGGTCGGTGTTGAAGCGCTCGCGCGGCAGGTACACCAGCACCGAATCGAAGCGGCTGAAACGGTCATGGCGCAGGAACAGGCGCGCGCCGACCCGCTCGCGCAGGCCCAGCAGGCCCATCGCGGTGGCGTACAGCTCGTCCTCGGTGGACTGGAACAGCTCCACCCGCGGCAGGGTTTCCAGAATGTGGCGCAGGGCCTTGCCGCTGTGGCCATTGGCATCCAGGCCCGAGCGCTGCAGCACGGCCTTCACGCGCTGGCGCACCAGCGGCACATCCCACGGGCGCACGCCCCAGGCACTGTCGGCAAACAGGCCGACGAAACGGGTTTCGCCGGTGATGTTGCCGGCCTTGTCGAAGGACAGCACACCGATGTAGTCCATGTAACCGCCGCGGTGGATCTGCGAGCGGGCATTGGTCTTGGTCACGATCACCGGGGCATCCAGGCTGCCTGCCTGCTGCAGGCCCTGTGCGGCCAGACCGGCCACCGGGCGTACCGCCGCGCGCGACTTGCCGCGCATCAGGCCCAGGCCCGAGCCCTCCTCGGCCACCAGGCTGGCCTTGGCACCCTTGCCCTGCACGCTGTAACGGCGCGAGCCCAGGAACACGAACTGGTTGTCGGCGGCCCAGCGCAGCAGGGCCTGGGCCTCGGTGCCGATCAGTTCACCGTGGCTGTCCATGCTCACTGCATCGGCCGCCTGCAGCGCGCGTTGGCGCATGGCATCGGCATCGGCATGGGCGGCGCGCAACTGCGCCAGCGCCTGCTCCAGCTCCCCCTGCAACGCCTCCAGCGCCTGCTGCGGCTGGCGGTCGATCTCGATCAGCATGGTCGATTCGCGCGTGCCCTGGCCCACGGCCAGCAGCTTGCCGGCCTTGTCGCGCTGCAGCTCCAGCACCGGATGGCCCAGCAGCTGCACACCAATGCCCCGGCCGGCCAGGATCAGGGTCAGGGTATCGACCAGGTAGGGCATGTCCGGGTGCAGCAGCTGCACCTGGGTGCTGCCGCCATCGGCAGGATTGCTGACCACCAGCTTGACCTGGTCAGCCTTGCGCGCGCGCGCCAGGGCGAACATCGAGGCGGCCATGGCGGCCCACTCGGCATCACTGTGGCGGGCATATTCATCAGCGTCCAGGCGCTGGTAGAAGGCCTGCGCAAAAGCAACGGCCAGGGCGTGGTCGGCCTTGGCCAGGCCCGGGCCCAGTGCGGCAATCACCGCGTCAAGCATGGACTGGCCAGTGGCCTGGGCAGCAACGGAAGCCTTGCCGGCCTTGGTGCGCTTGGCACCGGCAGCGGCAGGGGTCTTGGCAACGCGGGATGAGGATTTCATAGAGAAAGCGACAGTGGGTGCGGCCGGAAAAGGGAAAATTTCAATATGGCAGGCAGTGTAACCAGTGCGGTTTTATTTACCTGTTGCGCAGCATCATTGACCTGCGCCGCCAGCTCTGGCTGCGCAAATCGGCACAATCAGCGCAGGCCGGTCTCGTTGCGGGCAATGACGATGCGCTGGATCTCGCTGGTGCCTTCGTAGATCTCGGTGATCTTGGCATCGCGGAAGTAGCGCTCCACCGGCAGCTCCTGCGAGTAACCCATGCCGCCGTGGATCTGCACGGCCTGATGGGCAATCCACATCGCCGCTTCGGAGGCGGTGAGCTTGGCCACCGCGGCCTCGGTGGAGAACGGCTTGCCCTGGCCCTTGAGCCAGGCCGCACGCAGGGTCAGCCAGGTGGCCGCCTCCAGCTTGCACTTCATGTCGGCGATCTTGGCCTGGATCAGCTGGAAGCTGCCGATCGCCTGGCCGAAGGCATGACGCTCCTGGGCATAGGCGACGCTGGCCTGGTAGGCGGCGCGGGCAATGCCCACCGCCTGGGCGGCAATGCCGATGCGGCCACCGTCGAGCAGGCTCATGGCCAGCTTGAAGCCCTGCCCTTCGGCGCCGATCAGGTCTTGCGCGGTGGCCAGGTAGCCATCAAAGGTGATCTCGCAGGTGGCCGAGGCGCGCACGCCCATCTTCGGCTCCTTCTTGCCGCGGCCAAAACCGGCACGCGTGGTGTCGATCAGGAAGGCGCTGATGCCACGGCTGCCGGCGGCCGGATCGGTGACGGCAAACAGGATCACCCAGTCGGCCACCGGGCCGGAGGTGATCCAGCTCTTGGCCCCGCTGATCTTCCATTGGCCATCCCCGGTGGCTTCGGCACGGCAGCGCATGGCCGTGGCGTCCGAACCACAATGGGCCTCGGTCAGGGCAAAGGCGCCAATGGCACGGCCCTCGACCACACTGCGCAGCGCGCCCTGCTTGTGCTGCTCGCTGCCATGCAGGGTCAGCGCGGTGCAGAACAGGGAGTTGTTGACCGACACAATGGTGGCGTGGGCGGCATCGGCCGCGGCAATCTCGCTGATCGCCAGCACCGTGGCCACCGGGTCCATGCCGGCCCCGCCGTACTCGGCCGGGACCTCGATGCCCATCAGGCCGTTCTGGCCAAGCAGGCGGATGTTGTCCAGCGGATAACTGGCCTCGGCGTCGTGGCTGGCGGCGCTGGGCGCGATCTTCTCGCGTGCGATGCGGGCGGCCAGTTCCTGCAGCATCAGCTGCTCTTCGGTAAAGCTGAAGTCCACGACGAAACACTCCTGACAAAGAAGTTTCGAGTGTAACGATTGCCCTGAAAAAAGCCTTGCCGCAGTGCAAGAGAACGGCGCCGTACGTACCTGCAGGCTTGACCGTGAGCGCTGCCGGAGCGCAAAATATCGCTATATCGCGATAAATGGATATTTATGGATCTTGAAGATTGGTCGACCCGTTTGAAGGTCTTTGCCGACGCCACCCGTGTACGTCTGCTGGCCCTGCTGGAAGGCGAGGAACTCACCGTGGCCGAGTTGTCGGCCATCACCCGCCTGGCCCAGCCACGTGTGTCGACCCGTCTGGCCCGGCTCAAGGA
>X237_Red_shanked_Douc_Langur__coassemble_79_pt1 | contig 14701 bp, 10 predicted proteins | sample X237_Red_shanked_Douc_Langur__metabat2_high_PE_002 | metagenome-assembled genome bin X237_Red_shanked_Douc_Langur
GCCGGGCAGGCCCAGATAGCTCACCGCCACCTGGCTGGCATCGCCCGGGCCGAGATCGGGCTGCGCGACCAGGTCAAAACGCTGGCCCAGGACCAGGTTGACCTTGCCACCGGCAAAGCGTTCGATGCGGATCTTCGGCCCCGGCAGGTCGGCCAGGATGCCGACATCGGCCCCCAGCTTGGCCGCCGCCGCGCGCACCACCGCCGCGCGGGCCGCCTGCTCGGACGGGTCACCATGGCTGAAGTTCAGGCGTACCGCATTGACCCCCGCAGCAATCAGCGCCTCGATCACGCCCGGGGCATCGGTGGTCGGGCCGAGGGTGGCAAGGATGCGGGTGCGGCGGGCAGTGCTGGTCATCGCGTACGACTCAAGGCCAAGGAACAGACCCTCACGCTAGCACGCGCACTGAAAACAACAACGTGCCCTGCTTGCGCTCAGTCGCAGGAAAACATGCCGGTATCACCGCCGTGCCGGGCCCGCCCGCACTTCCTCACCGGCGCTGCATTGCCACCGCACGACCGGCATGGAAGCGGAAACGGTAGGACAGGCGGATCGCCAACGGCGCCACTTGCGCGCGGCCATCGCTGCACTCGGCTTCTTCGCGCTGCCAGGTGCACATACCGGCACCGAAGAATTGCCACTGCGCCACCGCGGCCAACGCGGTATCGACAAACGGGGTGATGCCGGGCTGGCTCGCCACCACGCAGTCAGCAACACCTTCAAGCAGACGCTGCGAATGCACCGAGCCGTCCTCGCTGATCACAAACTCCACGCACACAGGCAGCTGCGCCGCAGGCGAGACAACGCCTTCTGGCCAAACCGGCATCGGCTGGGCAATGGGAACCGCCATCAGGAACTGCTGCCGCTCCTGTTCGACCGTACGCTCGGCCCCTTCGGGGAGGATCATTTCATGCGCTACTTCGTGCCGCAGCGGCTTGCCTGCGCAGCCCAGCAACAACAGCGCTACCAAGCCCAGCATCCCTGCTGTTTTCATCCACACGTCCTGTCCGTAGCCCCCTGCAACATTTCACAGGCAAGGGCCTGCCAACAAGGCACGCCATCACACATGTCGGTGCCCAGCCCCCCCCCCTGACAACAACGGGCAGACCCTGCGGCCTGCCCGTTGTCGGCAAATCGGTTTCTAGCTTTCTCAGCCGGCGCGTGCGGCCAGCGCGGCCACCGCCGGCAGGGTCTTGCCTTCCAGGAACTCGAGGAAGGCGCCACCACCGGTGGAGATGTAGCTGACCTCATTGGCGATGGCGTACTTGTCCACCGCGGCCAGGGTGTCGCCACCGCCGGCAATGGAGAACGCACTGGATGCCGCAATCGCGCGGGCCAGGGCCTCGGTGCCATGACCGAAGGCATCAAACTCGAACACGCCCACCGGGCCATTCCAGACCACGGTGCCGGCCTTGGCGATCAGCGCGGCATAGGCGGCGGCGGTGTCCGGGCCGATGTCCAGGATCATGTCCTCGGCACCGACCTGGTCCACCGCCTTGACGGTGGCCGGGGCATCGGCGGCGAAGGCCGGGGCGACGACCACGTCGGTCGGCAGCGGGATGGCGGCGCCGCGGGCCTGGGCATCGGCGACGATCTGGCGCGCGGTATCGAGCAGGTCCATCTCCACCAGCGACTTGCCCACGCTGTGGCCGGCGGCAGCGATGAAGGTGTTGGCGATGCCGCCACCGACGATCAGCTGATCCACCTTGCCCACCAGTGAGGACAGCAGCTCCAGCTTGGTCGAGACCTTGGAGCCGGCCACGATGGCCAGCAGCGGGCGGGCCGGGTCGGCCAGGGCCTTGTCCAGGGCGTCCAGCTCGGCCATCAGCAGCGGGCCACCGGCAGCGACCGGGGCAAAGCGGATCACGCCATGGGTGGAGGCCTGGGCGCGGTGGGCGGTGCCGAAGGCGTCCATCACGAACACATCGCACAGGGCGGCATACTTCTTGGACAGTGCCTCGTCATCGGCCTTCTCGCCAACATTCATGCGGCAGTTTTCCAGCAGCACGACCTGGCCGGCGGCCACCTCGACGCCATCCACCCATTCACGCAGCAGCGGCACGTCCACGCCCAGCAGCTCGGACAGGCGCTTGGCCACCGGGGCCAGCGAATCGGCTTCGCTCCACACCCCTTCCTTGGGACGACCCAGGTGCGAGGTCACCATCACCGCCGCGCCCTTTTCCAGGGCCAGCTTGATGGTCGGCAGCGAGGCGCTGATGCGCTGCTCCGAAGTGATCTGCCCGGCCTCGTTGATCGGCACGTTCAGATCCTGGCGGATCAGTACACGCTTGCCGGAAAGGTCGAGGTCAGTCATGCGGATGATGGACATGGCAGGATCTACTTCACGAAGGTGGGAAAGCGTCATTTTCGCCCGCGCCAGCGCTGCGGGCAAACCACAGGAGGCAACGCCATGTCCGTACGCCTGTTCCAACCGCTGCTGCACACCGAGCGCCTGCACCTGCGCGAGGTCAGGGGCGACGATGCGCTGGCCCTGTATGCCATCCATTCCGACGCGCAAGTGATGCGCTACTGGAGCTACCCGGCCTGGACCCAGCTGGCCCAGGCCCAGGCCAAGGTGGATGACATCGCCCGCCAACGCCGCGAGCAGGACATCCTGGTCTGGGCGATTGCCGATGCCGACAGTGACCTGCTGATCGGCACCATCGCCGTGTTTGCCTGGCATACCGAGCAGGCGCGGGCCGAGATCGGCTACAGCCTGCACCGCGATTGGCAGGGCCGCGGCCTGGCCAGCGAAGCCTTGCAACCGGTCCTGGCCCACCTGTTCGATGAGCGCGGCCTGCGCCGCCTGGAAGCGGACATCGACCCGCGCAACCTGCCCTCCTGCCGGCTGGTGGAAAGATTCGGTTTCCAGCGCGAGGGCTTGCTGCGCCAGCGCTGGCAGCTCAATGGCGAGCTGTGTGACAGCGCCCTGTACGGCCTGCTGCGCCAGGACTTCCGCCCCGGCAGCTGATCGGCGCCGGGCGCCGGCAGCAAAACCTTTACGGTGCCGCTGGCATGCTCACTGCCGTCCCACCTCCCGCACCACCCACAGCCCCCGGCGGAGAAACCATGAGCTCGCTGATTCGCGCCCGCAAACCCCTGACCTCGCCGTGGCCGGCGGCCGACCCGTTCCTGTTCTGCGCCTACCACCTGGATGCCTACCCGGCCAGTGATGGCGCCCAGGGCCTGCCGGCCGCACAGTTGGCCGGCCGTGACCCCAACAGCGATTTCTCGCGTCGCGACGGCTTCAGCACCTATCACAGCCAGCCGATCCCGGGTTTTCCGGCCCATCCGCATCGCGGCTTCGAGACGGTGACCGTGGCCCGCAGCGGGCTGGTGGACCATTCCGACTCGCTCGGCGCCACCGCCCGCTATGGCCAGGGCGATGTGCAGTGGCTGACCGCCGGCGGCGGGGTGATGCACGCGGAGATGTTCCCGCTGGCCAATGCCGATGCCGACAACCCGCTGGACCTGTACCAGATCTGGCTCAACCTGCCGCCGGAAGACAAGATGGTGCCGGCCGCGTTCAAGATGCTGTGGGCACCGACCGTCCCCCATTACCGGTACAAGAACGCGCAAGGCGCCACCGCCACGGTGAGCATCATTGCCGGTGCCTACCTGCCGGTGGAACAGGGCCCGGAACTGGTGCCACCCACCCCGCCACCGTCATCCTGGGCCGCCCGGCCCGATACCGACGTGGCGATCTGGCTGGTGGTCCTGGAACCCGGCGCCAGCGTCACCCTGCCGGCAGCGCGCGATGTGCGCAGCCTGCGCACCCTGTATTTCCACTACGGCACACAGATCCGCGTGGACGGCGAGCCCTCGCAGGGCCAGGAACTGTACGAAGTGGACGCCGCCAGCACGGTCGAACTGCACAACAACGGTGCCGGCGAGGCCCGGGTGATGCTGATGCAGGGTGTGCCGATCCGTGCGCCGGTAGCGGCGATGGGCCCGTTCGTGATGAATACCGAACAGGAACTGTGGCAGGCCCGGGTCGACTTTGGCCGTAGCCAGTTCGGCGGCTGGCCGTGGCCCGAACCCGGCCCGGTGCACCCACAGGGCCAGGCGCGCTTTGCCCGCTATCCGGGCAGCAGCGAGGCGGAGTACCCGCCGGCCAGCTGAGCTGGCCGAACCGCACATGGGGTGGTCTGGCCACCCCATGTGCCAACCGCAGCGGCGGTCAGGATGCGTCGCTATCGCGGTGCCGGCGCAGCAGGCTCAGGCCCATTGCGCCCACCAGCAGCGAACCGCCGAGCAGTACGGCCCACAGCACCACGGTGGAACGGTCACGTTGCGGGCGCAGCGCCGCCTGACCGGCCAGCACCTGCTCATCGCCCAGGCGGGCAAGGCCCGGCTGCCAGTGGCTGCCGTGGCGCTGACGCATGACCTGCAGGGTGTCGGTGACCGGGGCGGCAGCCCGCTGCACCCGGCTGCTGCCGGCCGCCAGGCTGTACGGCGCCGGCCCCTGCAGCAGCCACAACAGCTGCTCGGGGCGGTAGCCCAGCATCAGCCGGGGCGCGGCGACAACCGCCCCGGACTCGGCCTGCAAGCTCCACTGGCGGTCACGCACGCCGGCCTGCAGCAATGGCTCGGCCACACTGTCGGTCCTGTCCAGCTGGTAAGACAGCCAGGGCCCGGCCCGCAGCTGCCAGGCCTGGCGCTCATCCTCGCGGCTGGCCAGGCGCCAGCGTACGGCGCTGTTGCCCTCCACCACCACCCGCACGGCACTGACCGGATAACGCCCGTCCAGCTCGAACAGCCAGCCATCGGGTGTGTGCGACTGCGCTGCCAGTTCGCGCCACTGCAGGTCGGCAGGCACGCTGGCGGCATCGGGCAACCGCGCCTGGATGGCGGTCAATGCGCTCAACTGGCCGCCGTCCAGCGGCTGCAGGCGCAGGTAACGGGCACCGCCAGCCAGGGTCAACTGCATCTGCGCCAGCTGCCTGTCCCCCTGCTCCACCGCCACCAGCTCGGCACGCGGCTGCAGCATGCGCCATTGGCGCAGGTCATCACTGCCCTCCACCTGCACGGCCAGTTGCAGCGCCGTGCTGGAACGGTCCCAGTCCACGCGGATCTGGCGTGCACCGTCGGCCAGGGCACTGGCATCCACCAGCCAGCGCGTCGGCGTGGCCGACGCCGCTGGTGCCTGGATGCGGTTGTGCACCCCGGTCACCCGGCCCTGGGCATCGCGCTGCACCAGCACACTCAGGTCATCGCCCTGACCGGCCGGGCTGCCAGGCAGGACAAACCACGGCAGGCTGCGCCACTGCGCTGCCACCGGCGGCGCCGCGGCAGCCAGCAGGTTGGCCGGCACCTGGGCCCCGGCCGCATCGAGCAGCAACAGGTCACTGGCATCGTGGCGGGCAATGCCGGCATAGACCGCCGGGGTCAGCGTCAGTTGCTGGATGGCCTGCGCCGGTTGCTCCAGCTGCAGCGGCCACTGCCGGTCCATATCGTTGCGCAGGTCCTGGCCCAGGGCCAGGGCGGGCATCAACAACAGTGCACTCATCAGGACTTTCATTGTTCTTCTCCTCCAGCCGATCCGGTCTGGCGTGGTGGCACCGGGGCAAAGTAGCCCACCACCGTGGCCAGCAGGCCATAGCCAATGAACGAGGCAATGCCGAGCAGGTTGCCCAGGTGGTTGCGGTCCACCAGCAGCAGCTTGATCAGCACCACCGCCATCAACAAGGCACCGCCCAGCCACAGGTTGCGGTTGCCGCGGCGCGAACCGGCGATCCAGCCGGCCATGCCCAGCACGCTCCACAACAGGGTCAGGCTGGTCTGCCCGGGCACTGAAGTGGCCACAAAGGACCAGGCCACCCCGCCCAGATGGTGGACCGCGCGCAGGGCCGCCATGCTCAGCAGCAGCAACGCCGCCACTGCCCCCAGCACCGTCTGCACACGCTCCGGCAGAGACTGCCGGTGGTGTTCGCGCAACCACAGCCACGACAACACCAGCGCCGCGCCCAGGCCCAGTTCCAGCGGGTTGAGCAAGGGCAGCCACGGCAGCGGGCGGGCATCACCGGCAGCAAACAGCACAGACACCCACCAGCAGCCCAGGATCACGGCCACCACTGCCTGCAGCCCACTGCGTCCGTTGGCATGGGCCTGTTGCAACGGCTCCACCATCCAGCGCCAGCGCCACTGCAGCAGGCCGGCCAGCAGCAGCCAGGGAAGGATCGCCGCCAGCGCGCGCCAGCTTGCGCCCAGCGCAGTGGCGCCGACCACAACCCACAGGCACAGGCTCACGGCGGTGGCCCACAGCAACCACCATGCGAGCTGGGCCAGCAGCGAAATCAGGCCACTGCCGTGACGCAGGCAGTGCAGGCTGCGCAGGCCGGCCACCAGCACCACCGCCCAGGCCAGGCCACCCCAGCCGGCGAACGGCTGCTGATGGGCATCGGCCTGCAGCAACATCAATGGCAGCAGCAACAGCAAGGCCGCCAGTGCGGTGATGCGCAGCTCCGGCTGCGGCCAACGGCGCCACGCCTCGGCCGTCAGCCAGGCGGTGAGTACGGCCTGCACCAGCAAGGCATCGGCGCGGTTGTCCGCAGCGATGAAATGGACGATTTCCCACCCCACCGCCAGCGTCAACCAGCCCAGTGCCCACACGTAATACGGGCGCGCCAGTGCGTGCCGCGCACGCAGGCAGCACAGGTAGCTCGCCGCGCCGGCCAGCGCCAGCAGCAGGGCGCCGATGCACACCGGGTTGAGCACCGCGATGCGTGCGTGACTTCCATCACTGGCCGCCAGCAGCCAGGCAAAACCGGCAGCCAGCTGCAACAGGCCGCCGGACAGTTGCGGCAATCCGCGTTGTTGGCGCAAGCCCAGCCAGACCAAGGCGGCACCCTCCAGGGCAAACACGCTGGCGGTGGCCGAGGCCGACAAGGCCAACGGCACGGCCAGGGTGGCAAACCCCACCGCCAGCACGGCCCAGCACTGGGCCAGGGCGCGGTAATGGCTGCGGCCGATGAACACCCAGGCCAACAGCGCATAGATCGCGGCCACGCCCACCGCGCACAGCGCCAGCGGCATGGCCTGGGTCAGCAGTGCCGCCTGCAGGCCGAAGGCGACCAACGGGGTACCGAACACCAGGGTGCCGTCAATGCGGTCACCGGCCTGGGCCGGCTGGCGCCGCGCGTACAACAGGGGGATCAGCAGGTAGAACGCAAAGAACAGCAGCACGAACGGCTGGGTACTGGCGTAATGCTCCGGCCGGTAGTCCAGCACGCCCCAGCAGGTGCCGATACCGAAGGTGAAGGCAAAGCCGAGCAGGTTGAGGATCCGCCACGGCCGCCACCACGCGATGGCCAGCACCGCCAGGTTCAACAAGGCGTAGTAACTGAAGAGCGCGACATGGTTGCCGCTGCCACTGGACAGCCAGACCGGCGCCATGAAGCCGGCCAGGATGCCCAGCACCGCCAGGGTGCGCGAATGCTGCAGCACCGCCAGCAGGCACAGCCCGGCCACCAGCACCACACTGGCCAGCAAGGCCGGCAGCGCATCGATCAAACCGTGCAGACGGAAGGCGGCAAACACGGTCAGCAACAGCACACCGATGGCGCCGCCCTGCAGGGCAAGTGCAAACAAGGGACGCTGCAGGCGCTGACGCCAGCCAAAACCCAGCATCCCCACTGCCGCGGCCGCAACGGCACTGAGCTTGAGCTGGATCGGGGTATTGAGCAGCCCCTGGTCGGACAGGTACTTCAGCAACGCGCCAACGCCGGCCAGCAGCACCAGCATGCCGACCTTGACCGGCACATTGCCGCTGCTGAACCACTCGCGCACCTGCCCGACAAAACGCTGCCACCAGGCCGGTCGCGGCATCGGCGCGCCGCGCGCTGCGCTGGATGCCTGCCCGGCGGCACCGGCCGCGATGGCCGTGTCGCCGGCCTGCACCGGCAAGGGCGGCGGGCGGCGGGGAGCCGGTGGTGGGGAATCTGTCCCGGGCACATCGGCAGTGGCGGCGGCCGTTGCCGCCAGCACCGCCGCATCCGGCACAGCGTCTGTGGCAGGTTGTGCAGACGGGGCCGCCGTCTCGGGCCGTTGTGCGGCGGCGTGCTGCCGCTCCAGTTGCTGCAGGCGCTGCTCCAGCCGGAACAGCTTCCATTTCAGCCCCCGCACCCATATCCAGATCCACAACAGCAGGGCCACCACAATCAGACTGCTGAACGTCATCGTGCTCCTCCTTGATCATTGGCACCGGCGTGGTGCGCGGGACCGTGCCCGTGCGCTGACCGATGGCAACAGCATCCGCGTTGCCTGCAGCCATCCTACAGGCAAGCGCGGCCGCTGCTGGCCCGGCAGGCATACCACCAAAATGCAAAACCCCCGGTTTCAGGCCGGGGGTCTTGCAGGGTCAGGCGCTCAGCGTGCGGTTCAGCCCGCGACGACCTTGACCATTTCCAGGCACTTGTTGGAATAGCCCCACTCGTTGTCGTACCAGCTGACCAGCTTGACGAAGGTGCCGTCCAGGGCGATGCCGGCATCGGCGTCGAAGATCGAGGTGCGGGTGTCACCACGGAAATCGGTGGCCACGACCTTGTCTTCGGTGTAGCCCAGGATGCCCTTCAGCGCGCCTTCGCTCTGGGCCTTCACTTCGGCGCAGATCTCGGCATAGGTGGCGGCGTTTTCCAGCTCGACGGTCAAATCGACCACCGACACGTCGCTGGTCGGCACGCGGAAGCTCATGCCGGTCAGCTTGCCCTTCAGTTCCGGCAGCACCACGCCGACGGCCTTGGCCGCACCGGTGGAGGACGGAATGATGTTTTCCAGGATGCCGCGGCCACCGCGCCAGTCCTTGTTGGACGGGCCATCGACGGTCTTCTGGGTGGCGGTGGCAGCGTGCACGGTGGTCATCAGGCCACGCTTGATGCCCCACTTGTCGTTGATGACCTTGGCCAGCGGGGCCAGGCAGTTGGTGGTGCACGAGGCGTTGGAGATGATGGCCTGGCCGGCGTAGGTCTTGCAGTTCACGCCATGCACGAACATCGGGGTGTCGTCCTTGGACGGGGCCGACAGGATGACCTTCTTGGCGCCGGCATCGATGTGCTTCTGGGCCGACACCTTGTCCAGGAACAGGCCGGTGGATTCGATCACCACCTCGGCACCGACTTCATCCCACTTCAGGTTGGCCGGATCGCGCTCGGCGGTCAGACGGATGGTCTTGCCGTTGACGATCAGGTTGTTGCCCTGCACTTCGACGCTGCCGTCAAAACGGCCGTGCACCGAGTCGTACTTGAGCATGTAGGCCAGGTAATCCGGCTCCAGCAGATCGTCGATGCCGACGATCTCGATATCGTTGCCGAAGTTCTCGATTGCCGAACGCAGCACGTTGCGACCGATGCGACCGAAACCGTTGATGCCAACCTTGATTGCCATGAGTGACAAGTCTCCTGCAGCCGCGTGCGTGCGGCGGGGTGGTAAAGGGAGCCGCATTCTAGCAGTCCGGCGCACGATGACAGCGACTTGTCCGGGCAAACCGCACCCTGCCCGCAGCTGAACAGGGCTCAGTCAATTGATTCCGATCAACGCCGCCCAGGCCGGTGCTGCCGACACTGTGCCCACACCAAACACCTCCACACAGCGAGATGCCCACCATGCGCAAGACCACCCTGATGCTTTCCGCCCTCGCCCTGGCTGCCGCCTCGATCGCCGCTCCGGCCATGGCCCAGTCCAAGGGTGACTGGACCGCCAGCGTCGGTATCGGCTCGGTCAACCCGACCTCGGACAACGGCAAGCTGGCCGGCGGCACCCTGGCCGTTGACGTGGACAGCGACATCAAGCCGACCATCACCGGCGAATACTTCATCGCCGACAACGTGGGCATCGAAGTGCTCGGCGCCCTGCCGTTCAAGCACGACATCAACATCGATGGCTTGGGCCGCGTCGGCTCGACCAAGCACCTGCCGCCGGTGGTCAGCCTGCAGTACCACTTCAACAGCGCCGGCAAGGTCTCCCCGCTGATCGGTCTGGGCGTGAACTACACCACTTTCTTCAGCGAATCCACCGGCGGTGCGCTGGCCGGCAGCAAGCTGAAGCTGGATGACTCCTGGGGCCTGGCCGCGCATGTCGGCGTGGACTTCAAGATCAGCGACAACGGTGCCCTGCGCATCGATGCCCGCTGGGCCGACATCGACACCAAGGTCAAGCTGGATGGCGCGGCCATCGGCACCGTGAACATCGACCCGATGGTCTACGGCGTCTCCTACGTCCACAGCTTCTGATATCACCTCCCCCTCCCGGTGATCCGCCCCCGGCCTTGTGGCCGGGGGTTTTGTCGTTTCTGGCGGCAACACGCCAGGCATGACTTTTGCCCCCTCGCCGCAACCGCGGCCAACGCTAGACTGCTGCCATGAACCGTTTTCTGATTCCCGTACTGGCTGGCCTGCTGTCCAGCACCCTTGCCTCCCCGGCGGCGGCCTGGGGCAGGCAGGGCCATGCCCTGGTCGCCGAGGTCGCGCAGACCCGGCTCACCCCGCAGGCCCAGGCGCAGATCGATGCCCTGCTGGCCCTGGAAGGACATCCGGACATCGCCGCCATTGCATCCTGGGCCGACCAGCTGCGCGAGCGCGACCCGGAACTGGGCCGGCTCAGCGCGCGCTGGCACTACGTCAACCTGGCCTCGCCGGAACAGAGCGCGCAGGAGAAATGCCATTACCAGCCGGCGCAGCACTGCCACGACGGCAATTGCGTGATCGCGGCCATCGAGCAGCAGGGCCAGCGCCTGGCCGACACCACCCTGCCGGCCGAACAGCGCCTGCAGGCATTGAAGTTCGTGGTCCATTTCGTCGGCGACATCCACCAGCCGATGCATGCCGGTTACAGCCATGACAAGGGCGGCAACGACCTGCAGATCCAGCACAACGGCCGCGGCAGCAACCTGCATGCCTTGTGGGACAGCGGCATGATCGCCACCCGCGGCCTGGACAACCCGGCCTATCTGACCCGCCTGCAGGCCCTGCCTGACCCGGTACTGGCTCCGGCCCAGGTGACCGGCTGGGCCGAAAACAGCTGCCGCATTGCGGTCAGCGACGGCGTCTACCCGGCCCGGCGCCGCATCGGCCAGGCTTACGTGGACCAGCAGCTGCCGGTGGCCGAAGGTCAGCTGCGCCTGGCCGGCGAGCACCTGGCCGACCTGCTCAACACCCTGCTGGCAACGCCCGCACACGACTGAGCCGTTTGTCAGCAAGCCAAGCATTACCCCAACGCCCGCCTTGTGCGGGCGTTGTGCCATCCGGTCGATCCGATGCCGCCTGCGTGACCGCTTTCACAACCCCGAATGCGGCATTGCACCAATGATTTTTGCGCAGACGCCACATTGCCCTGTCCGACGCGGTTGCAAGGCCCGCTAAACAGCACCGGACTGGTCTTCTTTCGGTTCGAAAAAAGTGCTGTAGAAACAGGAAGTCGCATTTTGCTGCGCGACAGCATCTCGCACGCAAATGCGACAGATATGTGACTACTTCAAATTTTCATTAAAGGATTGTTCACAAATCCTTGTGTTTCGCTACTCTCCGAAAAACCTGCCGCTCACCGCTTACGCGGGTCCAGACAGGCCTCACCAAAGGAGAGCACCTCGATGATCCACAGCAAGACCTTACGGCGTGCCGGCTTGAGCGTTGCACTGGGTATGTGCATCGCCGGCGGCGTCCAGGCCCAGAGCACCACCGGCAGCATCCACGGCAATGTGCCGCTGGCTGCCGGCAGCGGCACCACCACGGTGCAGGTCAGCAACACCAGCGGCCTGAGCCGTACCGCCACGGTGGATGCCAACGGCCGCTACAGCTTCAGCAGCCTGCCGGTGGGCCAGTACACCGTCACCGTGACCCGCGATGGCCAGGTCATCGGCAGCAACCAGGTCAACGTGGTGATCGGCAGCTCGGCCGACAGCTCCTTTGCCAGCGGCGGCAGCGCCAATGGCGATGCCACCACCCTGGGTGCGGTCACCGTCACCGCCACCACCCCGGCGGCGATTGACCTGTCCACCACCGATACGCGCAGTGTGATCACTGCCGAGCAGCTGGCCCGCCTGCCGCTGGGCCGTTCAGCCGAAGCCCTGGCCCTGCTCGCCCCCGGCGCGGTGTCTGGCGCAGCCGGTTACGGCGCCCTGGCCGGCCTGGTCTCCTTCGGCGGCTCGGGCGTGTCGGAAAACGCCTACTACATCAACGGTTATTTCTCCGGCGAGCCGGTCTCCAACCTCGGTGGCTTCTCCCTGCCCTACGGCGCCATTGCCCAGCAGGAAACCTTCACCGGTGGTTACAGCGCCAAGTACGGCCGTTCGGCCGGCGGCGTGATCAACCAGGTCGGCAAGCGCGGCACCAATGAATGGGAATTCGGCGCCCAGGTGCTGTGGGAGCCGGACTCCCTGCGCGAGGAATACAAGAACCTCTACCTGCCGGACATCGCTCTGCCCGCCGGTTACGAATACGAAGACGCGGACATGCCCGGCGAGCTGTACTCGCGCGGCAAGGGTGCCGGCCAGGAAACCACCACCTACTCGGCCTACGTCGGCGGCCCGATCGTGCAGGACCGGCTGTTCTTCTTCCTCGCCGGTGAGGCACGCAAGGTCGATGCCATCAGCAACTCCAACTCGCTGAGCACCGGCCGCACCACCTACGCCGAAACCGACAACCCGAAGATCTACGCCAAGATCGACTGGAACATCACCGACAACCACATGCTGGAAGGCACGTGGATGAAGGAGAAGAATGATTACTCCGGCTACTACCGCAGCTACGACATCGAAACCGGTGAGCGCGGTGACCGCCTGGCACTGACCCCGACCGAACAGGAACGCGACAGCGAGTACAGGATCTTCAAGTACACCGGCTTCCTCACCGACAACCTGACCCTGAGTGCCACCTATGGCCAGAGTGAGTTCTCGGCCAAGGACACGCCTTACCAGCTGCCCGGCGTGCCTTACCTGACCGGTGCCACCAACCAGGATCCGGCCATCACCGGCGGCAGCCCGGTGTTCAGCAAGCTGGCCGGCTACCAGGGCCGCGACGGCGTCAACAAAACCGACGGCATCCGCGCCGACCTGGAATGGGTGGTGGGCGACCACACCCTGAGCGTGGGCATCGACAACATCAAGTTCGAGGCCAACAACGAAGGCACCTCGCAGGAATCGGACTACTGGATCTACTCGCGCGGCAACCCGGCCAACAACATCAACGCGGCCCTGGGTGTCGGCGCACCGGGCGGCAATGGTTACTACGTCGGCAACCGTCGCTACTTCACCAATACCAGCATGTCACTGGAACAGAAGGCCTGGTACCTGGAAGACCGCTGGCAGATCACCGATGACTTCCTGGTCACCCTGGGCCTGCGCAACGACGAGTTCACCAACAGCAACAACAGCGGTGCGGCCTACATGTCCTCCAGCGACCAGTGGGCGCCGCGCATCGGCTTCAGCTGGGACGTACTGGGTGATGCCAGCCTGAAGCTGTTCGGCAACGCCGGCCGCTACTTCCTGGCCATGCCCAACAACGTGGCCATCCGCGGCGCTTCGGCCTCCACCTACACCACCGAATACTTCACCTACACCGGCATCGATGCCAACGGTACGCCGACCGGGCTGACCGCTGTGGGCGGGGTCAATGGTGGCCCGGCGCCGGGTGCGGTGTCCTCCAACGGCGAATACGGCACGCCGGTGGACGTGCTGGCCTTCGCCCCGAGCGACCTGAAGAACATGTACCAGGACGAGTACATCCTGGGCTTTGACAAGATGCTCAACGCCAACTGGTCGGCCGGTGTGAAGTTCACCTACCGCGACCTGAAGTCCTCCATCGACGACATCTGCGACCCCTACACCTTCATGGACCACAATGGTCTGGAGAATGTCGGTGACAAGGACGGCAAGTACATCGGCCGTGATACCTCCGGCAAGCATGTGGAAGTGGCCTACTGCTACATGTTCAACCCGGGTGGCAGCAACACCTTCTCCCTGGCCAACGTGGACGCTGCCGGCAACCACATCGGCGGCCGCACCGACTATGTGATGAGCTCGCAGGACTGGGGCTTCACCAATGGCCTGCAGCGCACCTACCAGGCCGTGGACATCTACCTGGAGCACCCGTTTGACGGCAAGTGGGAAGGCCGCCTGAACTACACCTACGCCAAGAGCCACGGCAACAACGAAGGCCAGGTCAAGAGCGAGTTCGGCCAGACCAACATCTCCAAGACCCAGGACTGGGACGCCTGGCAGATCATGCAGTACGCCAACGGCTACCTGGCTAATGACCGCCGCCACCAGATCAAGCTGTATGGCAGCTACGCCATCACCGAGGAATGGACGGTGGCCGGCAACCTGCGCGTGCAGTCGGGCACCCCGATCAGCTGCCTGGGCTACTTCAACCCGGACGGCAGCATCGACGAAGCCTCCAGCGAAGGCGACCCGATCGGCTACGGCCCCAGCTACCACACCTGCTTTGGCCAGATTGCCAAGCCCGGTGACAAGCGCACCCCGTGGACGCGCCAGCTGGACCTGAGCATCGGTTACCGGCCGGCCGTGCTGGACGGCAAGCTGGGCGTCAACCTGCAGGTGTTCAATGTCCTCAACGAGGACAAGCCGCTGCAGGTGGATGTGACCTCCGAAACCGATCCGTACATCGTCTCCAACACCTACCTGCTGCCGCAGGCCCGCCAGACCCCGCGCTTCGTGCGTCTGGCCGTGTCCTACGACTTCTGATCACCTGAG
>X237_Red_shanked_Douc_Langur__coassemble_80_pt1 | contig 14588 bp, 7 predicted proteins | sample X237_Red_shanked_Douc_Langur__metabat2_high_PE_002 | metagenome-assembled genome bin X237_Red_shanked_Douc_Langur
ACCACCACCGTGAATGCCGATGCGACCGGTTCGGTGGGCAACAGCGTGGTGGCCAGCGGTGGCGATCCGGAGTGTGTGAGCTGCACCACCACCACTCCGGTGATCAAGTCGGTGGCGCGGGTGAGCAAGTCGGTGGCCCAGACCCAGGCCGTACGCCCGGGCGATGTGCTCGACTTCACCCTGGTGCTGAGCCTGGAACTGGCCGCCAATGCCGGCGACATCAGCCTGATCGACACCCTGGGCGAAGGCCTGGAGTTTGTCGGGGTGACCAATGCAGGTGCCTTCAGCTGCTCGCGTGAACTGACCTGCATCCTGGCCGCCGGCCATCTGCCGGGCCAGTACACGGTGACCTACCAGGCCCGTGTGGCTGCCAATGCCGGTGCCGAAGTGCGCAACACCGTGGTGGCGATCGAGCAGGATCCGAACAGCACCACGCCGAGCCTGCCGGGTGATCCGGGCCAGCCGCTGTGCGAAACCTGCCAGACCATCACCCCGGTGGCGCGCGAAGTGAACCTGCGCATCAGCAAGGTGGCAGCCGTGCGCGAGGCCCGCATCGGTGACCTGGTGCGTTACACCCTGGAAGTGGAAAACCTTGGCGATGCCAATCTGGTCAACGGGGTGGTGATCGATACCGCACCGGCCGGCTTCAGTCTGGTGGCCGATTCGCTGGTGGTCATCGATGGTGACAACGCCGCCCAGGCCAGCAGTGGTTCGCCGACCCGCTTCACCGGCATCGATATTGCGGCCGGGCAGAAGGCCCAGCTGGTCTACCTGATGCGGGTGGGCGCCGGTGTGCGCAACGGTGTCCAGGTCAACCGCGCCCAGGTGCGTGACGTGGATGGCAATGTGCTCTCCAACGAGGCCAGTGCCCAGGTGACCATCGCCGGTGACCCGCTGCTGGAAGACAGCCTGCTGCTGGGTACCGTGTTCGATGACCGCAACGGTGACGGCCGCCAGGCCAGTGCCCGCCTGAGTGATGTATTCGTGCAGGGTGGTTTCGACCCGCAGGCCTACATCGCCAACTCCACCACCATCGAGCGTGACGGGGTGCGCGAGCCGCTGGCCGATGCCAGCTCGCCGCTGCTGCACGGTGTGGCGGTGGGCACCCTGGTGGGTCGTTCCTCCAGCGCCGACAACGGCCAGGCCGGTACCGTGGTGATCCGCCAGCGCCTGCGCGAGCCGGCCTTCACCGGCGACTTCGCCCTGCGCAGCCGTCAGGGGCTGGGCTTGACCCTGGCCGCCGATGGCCAGGCCAGCATCAGCCGCCAGGGCGATGCCGCCGATGGCCTGAGCTCGGCCGAACTGCAGGTGGAACGCCGTGTCAGCCCGGTCGCCGATGGTGTCGAGGTGGCGTATGTGATCCGCAACACCGGTATCGATGAGCGCGGCATTCCGGGGGTGCGTATCGCCTCGGTGGAAGGCCTGCTGATGGAGACCGACCAGTTCGGCCGTTACCACCTGGTGGGCATCAGTGCCGGCGAGCAGGCGCGTGGCCGCAACCACGTGCTCAAGGTGGATCCGTCGACCCTGCCGGCCGGTGCGCAGTTCACCACGGACAACCCGCTGCTGCGCCGGATCACTCCCGGCATGCCGGCCCGCTTCGACTTCGGTGTGCGTCTGCCGGCCGAGCAGATCGGTGGCCGCAACGAGCAGGTTGAACTGGAGATGGGGCAGGTGCTGTTCGCCCCCGGTGCATCCACCCTGCAGCCGCAGTACCTGCCGGTGATCGAGCAGGTGGCACAGCGTGTGCGCAGCTACGACGGTGGCGAGGTGGTGATTGCCGCCGATGGCGAAGGCCAGGTACTGGCCATGGCCCGCGCCGAGGCCGTGCAGCAGGCATTGCAGCAGGCGCTGGGTGCCGAACTGTGGGCCAAGGTGCAGGTCCAGGTCCGCAGCAAGGCTGCTGAGGCGGCCAGCACCGTGGTGGGCCTGCAGGGTGAAGACCTGCTGCTGGGCACGGTGCTGTTCGATACCGACAAGGCGGTGATCAAGCCTGAGTTCGAGGCCCTGCTCGATGCGGTTGCAGCACGCCTGCAGCAGCGCAAGGGCGGCACGGTGGCCATCGTCGGCCATACCGATGTGCGCGGCAGCCATGCCTACAACGCTGCATTGGGCCTGCGCCGGGCCAGGGCCGTGCATGAGGCGTTGATGCGACGGCTCAGCCCGGATGTCAGGGACAACGTACGCGTGGATGCCAGCAGCGATACCACCGCACCGATTGATGCAGGACGCGAGTAAGGAAGCGGCCATGAAGACCAAGATCAAATTGTTGGATGGCGCCCTGCTGAGCATCATTGCCGCCATGGCCGCTGTGCCGGCGGCCCATGCCCAGGCAGCCAAGGATGTTGCCGGGGATACCGCCATGGCCTGTGATGCCCAGGGCTGCCGGCAGGACGAGCAGATGCTGTTCCAGTTGCGCACGCGCAGCTGGGACAAGCCGGTGTCGCAGGGCACCGATGCGGCCTCCGGGGCGCAGGCGCTGCAGCCGGACCGCCGGGTCAGCATCATCCACGAGCAGGGCAGTGAGCTGGCCCCGGGCAGTGCCGACATCCGCGGCAAGTTCATGCTGCAGCTGCCGGCCGGCGGTGTGGTCTGGGCCACCGAGGACCCCACCCTGGGTACCCCGGAGCTGACCATCGGTGCCCCGGGCATCGTGGCTTTCGAGGATGGCCGCATTGCCAAGCCGCTGGATTTCTATGCGCGCAGCAACTATCCGGCCTTCATCCAGCGCTATGAGCTGCTGATCTACCGCGCCGGCGATGCCGACCTGGTCGACCCGCTGGTGACCCTGTCCATGCCGGTGGCCAATGTCAGCCGCCTGCAATGGGATGGCAAGCTGCCCGAACGCTACCGCTATCGCCAGGGCGACCAGTTGGCCTATGTGCTGCGCGCCTACGGTGCCGATGGCAATGTTGATGAAACCCAGCCGCGCGCGATCCAGCTGGTCAGCCAGGCCGAGGCCGATGGCAGTGGCCGGCGTCTGCGCGAAGCCACCGAAAAGGCCCAAGGCACCGCTCTGAGCCTGGAGCAGGCGCAGCAGCAGAGCCTGATTGACGAAGTGTTTGCCGGCAACGGCCTGCGCCAGCAGAACATCGGCATCCGCGGTTCGCGCGTGCGGGTGCAGGGCCGCAACATTGCCGAGGGCATGGGCCTGACCATCAACGGTGAGTCCTATCCGGTTGATCTGGAGCGCAAGTTCGTTGCCGAGTACCTGATGCCGGTGGGCAGCCATGACTTCGTCATCGGGGTCAAGCAGGGCCAGCAGCCGGAACAGGAGCATGCCCTGCACGTGGATGTGAGCGGGCGTTACTTCTTCGGCGTCGGCCTGGCCGATGTGACCATCGCCCAGAACAAGGTGGGTGGTTCGACCGCCGCCCTGCAGGTGGATCCGCGTTATGCCGATGACATCATCAGCGATGGCCGGCTGGCGTTCTACGGCAAGGCCAAGCTGGCCGGGCGCTACCTGGTCACGGCCCAGGCCGACACCACCGAGCGCGACCTGGAACACCTGTTCGATGGTTTTTCCAAGGCCAACCCGACCGACATCTTCCGTCGCCTGGACCCGGACCTGTACTACCCGGTGTATGGCGATGACTCCACCACCTGGCGTGATGTGGACACCATGGGCCGCTTCTACCTGCGGGTGGACTGGGACAAGAACCAGGCCCTGTGGGGCAACTATGGCACCGGCCTGACCGGCACCGAGTACGGCCAGTACGTGCGCTCGCTGTACGGCGCGGCGCTGAACTGGCGTTCCAATGCCAGCAATGCCTGGGGCGATGCGAAGAGCGAGCTGCGCCTGTTTGCCTCCGAGGCGCAGACCGCGCCGGGCCACAGCGAGTTCATCGGCACCGGCGGCAGCCTGTATTACCTGCGCCATACCGACATCCTGCCCGGTTCTGACCAGGTGGTGCTGGAGGTCCGTGACACGACGACCGGGCGTACCGAGCAGCGTGTGGAGCTGCAGCGCGGTGCCGATTACGAGATCGACGAACTGCAGGGCCGCATCATCCTGACCCGGCCGCTGGCCCAGATCACCCACAACAACATGCCCAGCCTGACCCGGACCAATCCGCTGGATGGTCTGGAGCAGCGTCTGCTGGTGGACTACGAATGGGTTCCCACCGGTTTTGATCCGGACGAGGTGACCGCCGGTGTGCGGGCCAAGCACTGGTTCGGCGACAGTGTTGGCCTGGGCGTGACCCATGTGCAGGAAAACCGCGGTGGCCAGGATTACCAGCTCAGCGGGGCAGACATCACCCTGCAGGCCGGCCGCGGCACCTACCTGAAGGCCGAAGTGGCACGCACCGAAGCCACGGCCACACCCGTGTTCTTCTCCGACAACGGCGGTTTGAGCTTCACCCAGCTGGGCAGCAACGGGCCGCAGGAGGGCGAAGCACGCGCGGTGGAAGCTCGCATCAACCTGCGCGAGCTGGGCTGGACCGAGCAGGATTGGAGTGCCGGCGCCTGGTGGCGCGATGTCGAGGCCGGCTATTCCACCGGGCGCATGGACCGGGGCGCGGACATCCGCGAGGTCGGTGCCGAAGTGCTGGGCCAGATCAACTCGCGCCTGGGCGTGTACCTGCGTGCCACCCGTGCCGATCGTGATGGCGAAAGCCTGCGCCAGGCCCAGCTGACCGCCGAATGGGACATCAATGAACGCAGCACGCTCAGTGCCGAACTGCGCCGCCTGGATGAGCGCCGCAACAGCGGCGATGCCGCCGGCACCCTGGCGGCGCTGAAGTTCCTGCAGCGTTTTGGTTCCAACCTGGAGCTGTATGCCACCGGCCAGCTGACCGTGGATGACGATGGCGGTGCCTACCAGGACAACAATGCCGTGATCCTCGGCGGCAAGTACCTGTTCGGCAACCTGTCCTCGATCGGTGGCGAGGTGTCCAGCGGTGATCGCGGCGAAGCGGTCAGCATCACCGGTGAATACCGCCTGGCGCCGGACCACAGCCTGTACGGCAGCTACACCTGGTCCACCGACAGCACGGCCTACGACCCGCTGTTCAATCCGTCCCAGCAAAATGGCTGGACCGTCGGCCAGCGCTGGCGCCTGTCCAACCAAGCCAGCCTGTACAACGAAAGTCAGTTCCTCAAGAGCCGCGGTGAATCTGGCCTGGCCCATACCTTCGGCATGGATTTCCTGCCGGCCCAGGGCTGGAACACCGGCTTTGCCCTGCAGCACGGCGAGCTGGAAAACGTTGCCGGCGGCATGGTCCGGCGCAAGGCCATCAGCCTCAACGGGGGCCACACCTCGGCTGCGACCGATTGGAACAGCAAGCTGGAATGGCGCCGCGACAGTGGTGCCGAGCAGCGCGAGCAGTGGGTCAGCACCAACCGCCTGACTCACCGCATCAATGACAGCTGGCGCATTGCCGCCCGCTTCAATTACTCGCAGACCGAAGACCGCATCAACGCCCTGGCCGATGCCAAGTTCATCGAAGGCAATGTCGGCTTTGCCTGGCGCCCGTGGGACAGCACCCGCTGGGCGGTGTTCGGCCGTTACACCTACCTGTATGACCTGTCCACGCTGGGCCAGATCAGCGAAATCAATTACGACCAGCGTACCCAGGTGCTTTCACTGGAAGGCATCTACCAGGCCGGGCGCAACTGGGAACTGGCCGCCAAGGCCGCCCGCCGCGAGGGCGAGGTGCGTTATGGCCGTGGCAGTGGCCCCTGGTTTGATTCGGCCACCACCTTTGTCGCCGGGCAGGTGCGTTATGACCTGCGCCAGCAGTGGCATGCGCTGGCCGAATACCGCTGGCTGGATGTGGACAACGGCGGCAGCCGCAGCGGCTTCCTGGTCGGTGTGGACCGCGACATAAACAAAAATTTCCGCGTTGGCCTGGGCTACAACTTCACTGATTTCAGTGATGACCTGACCAATTTCGATTACGACCATCGCGGGTTCTTCATCAATCTCACCGGGGTTTATTGACAGTGGATGTTTTCATGGGGAAGAAGATCAATGCGATCGGTGCGGGGGCACTGGTGGCCGGCCTGCTGGCCGTAACGCCGACGGTGCTAGCACAGAACGGCATCCGCTTTGAGGATTATCGAGGCAATGCCGATGTGCCGGCCAATTCGCGGACGCCGAACTTCGACAACCTCAGCCGCCAGGTCAATGGTGTGGGTAAAATTCCGCGCCTGATGGCATTGCAGGGTGTAGCCAATGCGGTCGTCGATTCCGGTACCCGCGACAGCATTGAATGGCTTGGCAACAATCCCGAGCTCTGTGACATGGGGGATATCGGCAAGGATTCGGCATCGTCACGGGCCGCCTGTGCCAAATGGAAGATGGGCCGCATTGCCTATACGGTGGTTCGCTTCCCTGTGGCCGGCAATGTCCAGTTGCGCGTGGCGCACGATGACGACCTGAAAGTGGATTTTTCCAACGATATTGACATAGGTGCCAACTACCGAAATGCGAACTGGTCTTTCGAGGTAGGCCGGCTTTCCACCTATGTTGGTCAAAACAATTGGGTGGCCCTGGGTACTTACAACTCCCCGGCGATAGGCAGTTGCGCGCTGATGCGTCTGGCCTGGGTCAACAATGGCGGTTTGAACCACCTGCGGCTGCGCTACCGCACCAGCAACTTCAACGGCGGTACCAACAACGCCACTGGAAACCTGGAATTTTCCGCGGCAGATTTCATCGATCCGACGAATGTGGCAGCCATCCAGAGTCGTTGTACCGGGGCAGTGGCTGCACCGCAAGTGAGCCTGGCCAAGCAGATCGTGGATGGGCGGATCAATGCCACTGACCAGTTCACCTTGAATGTTCGCCGCGGCAGCAATATGTTGGTCACCGGCGCCACCAGTGGCACCGAGCTCAGTCATGCCCTGACAGCGGCCAACCTGAGCACGGGCAGCGAGCGCATTTTCATTGAAGAGTTGCCGCTGGCCGGGGCAGTGCTGGCCGATTATTCCCCGGCAGCCAGCTGCAGTAAAACCACGACGACCAACCAGACACCGGCCAATGTGGTCTTGACCACTGAAAGCAGCGGGGCCAGCGGTTACAGCTGGTCTATGGCAGCCCCCGCAGCGGGGGACAAGATCGCCTGCACCATCACCAACACCCCGGCCCGGGCCAACCTCACCCTGAGCAAGACCAGCTCGGTGGCGCAGCCCGATACCCTGCGTACCGGTGATGCGCTGACCTATATGCTGCAAGCCACAAACCCGGGCCCCAACCATGCCAATGGTGCGGTGCTGCGTGATCCGGCGGTCGCCGGTGTGAGCTGCACGGCAGCTGCCTGCACTTCCAGCGGCGGTGCTGTCTGCCCACAGGCATCGGCAGTTACTGTGGCGGCACTGCAGGGCAATGGCATCACCATTCCCACCTTCCCGGTCAATGGCAGCATTAGCCTGACCCTGACCTGTGCGGTGACTGCCAGCGGTTATTGAGGTCGTTGTTGCCGGTGCCGTAGATGGCCCGCTTGCAGCGGGCCATCTTTATCTGTGTGCGTTTTTGCTGCTGCAGTGGTGCTGGCCGTTTGCCATGAAGTTCGTTCTGGCCAGTCAGCGAAAAACCCCCTCGCAAGAGCCTGTTTGCTTCACCTGAAAATGAGTGCCTGCATGGCAGTTTGAGCACATTCCCCCGATGCGCAGACCTCCCCATGTTCGCCAGATTCGCACTCCCGATGGTATCGGCCCTGCTTGGCTTGATGGTGCTCCCCGGTACGGCCAGCGCCCAGTCCGGTGTGGTCTTCGAAGACTATGCCGGGCGCAATTATGTGCCGGCCAATCCGCCTGCTACTACCTTCAATAATCCTGACATCAATTCCCTGCTGGCCTTGCATGCCAGCGGCAGCGGGGTGGTACGCAGTGGTACCGAGGCCGGACTGGACTGGCCTCAGACCGCACCGCGTCTGTGTGTGTGGCCAGATACTGCCGTGGGTGGCAATACGGCGCTGTCCCAAGCCTCCTGCGGCTTGCATGCCATGGGCCGCATGTCCTATACCGTGGTGCGTATGCCGGTGGCCGGCAATATCGGCTTCTACATTGCCCACGATGACAATGCGCGGGTGGATCTTTCCACTCAGTATCAATTGGGTACGGCTTACCGCGGTGCCAGTTGGAATCTGCCGGTTGGCGCCTTGACCAGTTACACCACCGATTCGAACACCTTCTCGCGCATCGGTTCGGTCACATCGCCCGGCGTGGGCAGCTGCCTGTTGCTGCGGGTGGCCTGGGCCAACACCGGTGGTCGCAACTACATGCGTCTGGGTTACCGCACGGTCACCGGTACCACTACCCAGTTTTTTTCTGCCCAGGACCTGATCAACCCGACCGATGCGACCACCATTGCGCAGCGCTGCACCGGTGCTGTGCAGGCGGCTCCCACCGTGCAGTTGAACAAGGCCATCCAAGGGGGGCGGGTGCAGGCAGCTGACCAGTTCCGGCTGAGCCTGAAGCTGGACAATGTGGCTGTACAGGAAGCCAACACACTCAACGCCAATGCGACATTGTCCATGCCGGCCACCACGGTGGCCGCAGGCAATGATGCCTTGGTCACCATCGAGGAAACGGCGGTTGCCGGTTCGCTGGCGCCGTATGTGGCCAGTGCCAGTTGCAACAATGTCAGCGGGGGAAGTGCATTGGCCTTGACCTTGACCCAGATCGGCACGGAGACCAATCCCCGCTGGCAATTGCCGCCTCTGGTTGCCGGGCAGAACGTCACCTGCACCATCACCAACCGCGCGGCAGCTTCCAGCCTGGCACTGAGCAAGAGCAGTACGCCTGCAAGCCCCTGGCGTACCGGGCAGGCGGTGACCTACACCTTGACCGCACGCAACAACGGCCCGGATGCGGCCAATGGCGCGGTGATTCGTGACCCGGCGGTGGCCGGACTGAGCTGCAGCAGCGTCAATTGCCAGGCCAGCGGCAGTGCACAGTGCCCGGCCTCACCGACAGTTAGCCAGTTGCAGGGAACCGGGCTGGTGCTGCCGGAATTTCCCGCCAATGGCCAGGTCGTGCTGAGCCTGGCCTGCACCGTGACGGCGACGGGTATCACCCCTTGAGCCGTGGCGGCCGGAAACTGCCCGGCAACCCAACCGGGCAATGCGCCAGACCGGTGTGTTCAGGCGCCGCCGGCAAAGTCGTGCTGGCGCCAGGCTTCGAACATGGTCACGGCCACGGCGTTGGACAGGTTCAGGCTGCGGTTGTCCGGGCGCATCGGCAGACGCAGGCGCTGCCCGGCGGGCAGGGCATCGATCACGGCCTGCGGCAGGCCGCGTGATTCCGGGCCGAACAGGAAGGCATCGCCATCACCGTAGGCCACCTGGTCATAGCGCTGCTGGGAGCGGGTGGAAAACGCAAACAGGCGGGCCGGGGCAATCACGGCCAGGGCCTGCGCGAGGCTGTCGTGCACCTGCAGCTGGGCGTACTCGTGGTAATCCAGGCCGGCACGGCGCAGATGCTTGTCATCCAGCTCGAAGCCCAGTGGCTTGACCAGATGCAGGCGCGCACCGGTATTGGCGCACAGGCGGATGATGTTGCCGGTATTGGGGGGGATTTCCGGCTCGAACAGGATGACGTGGAACAGGGGGGGCGTAGACATGGCCCTAGTTTACGCCCGCCCCGGAACAGTTCAGCGCTGCAGGGCCGAGGGCAGCGCCTCGTAGGGCAGGCGCACCAGCGGGCGGGAGGGCAGGGCCGGCACTGCCGGCATGTCGATCCAGTGCTCCAGGTTGACCGGTACCAGGCCGGCGGCCTGGAGCAGGGTCAGCGCATCCGGGCGCACTTCCACCACGGCCAGGTCCACCACCTTGCGTGCCAGGCGTTCGAGTTGCTGGCTGGCATCCGGACGGACCTGCACGGCAGACAGGGTGGGGATCGGGGCGTCATCGCTGGCCAGGGCGGCGGTGGCAGGCAGCAGGCCGAGGATCAGGGCAGCGGCAATCGAGCGGGCATTCATGGCGTTCTCTCCAGTTATATCGTCGTGGTGTTGTATCAATGTAGTACACCGTTACGGGTGGCGCAACAAGTACAGACGTTTGTTGTGCGCAGTGAACTCACAGCATCAACCGTGCCAACTTCAACCAATTGATATAAAAGGAGTTAGCTGATGGATCATCTGTCCACTCCGCGGACACTGTCCGTTCCGGACGACCGCCCGGGGGCGTTGCCGGCCGGCTGGGGCATGACCGCCGGCCCATACCTCTTGGCCGCGCCAGGCACTACCATCGGCGGATATTCACGTGCCAAGGAACAAGGAATGACCACTGCCCGTCCCCGAATTGCGTTGCTCGCCTCTGCCATGGCCCTGGCCCTGGGCAGCGGCTTGAGCCTGGCTCCCGCTGATGCCCTGGCGCGTGCGCCGGTCGCGGTGAGCGCCCCGGCCAGTACCGGTGTGGACATCCCCTTTGAGCAGTTCACCCTGGCCAACGGCCTGCGCGTGGTGGTTCACACCGACCGCAAGGCGCCGGTGGTGGCGGTCAACATCTGGTACCACGTCGGCAGCAAGGACGAACCGGCCGGGCGTTCCGGCTTTGCCCACCTGTTTGAACACCTGATGTTCAACGGCAGCGAGAACCACCCGGGTGAGTTCTTCGAACCGTTCAAGCAGGTCGGTGCCACCAACCAGAACGGCACCACCAATACCGACCGCACCAACTACTTCCAGAACGTGCCCACCACCGCACTGGACATGGCGCTGTGGATGGAGTCCGACCGCATGGGCCACCTGCTCGGTGCGATCGACCAGAAGGTGCTCGACGAGCAGCGCGGCGTGGTCCAGAACGAAAAGCGCCAGGGCGAGAACCAGCCCTACGGCCAGGTCTGGGACCGCCTCAACCGCGCCCTGTACCCGGTGGGCCATCCGTACCACCACAGCGTGATCGGCTCGATGAACGACCTCAATGCCGCCTCGGTGGAGGACGTGCACCAGTGGTTCAAGGCTTGGTACGGCCCCAACAATGCGGTGCTGGTGCTGGCCGGTGACATCGACCTGGCCACCGCCCGCGAGAAGGTGACCCGCTACTTCGGTGACATCCCGGCCGGCCCGACCATGGCCCAGCCGGCGGTCAACGTGGCCAAGCGCAGCGCCGATACCCGCGAGGAACTGACCGACCAGGTGCCGCAGTCGCGTATCTACCGGGCCTGGAACGTGGCCCAGGCCGGCAGCGTGGATGTGGACCAGCTGCAGGTGCTGGCCCGGGTGCTGGGCGGTGCCAAGTCCTCGCGTCTGGACAAGCGTCTGGTGCATGAGGACAAGCTGGTGGACAACATCAGCGCCGGGGTCTTCAGCTCGCAGCTGGGCTCCAATTTCATTGTCATGGCCACGGTCAAGCAGGGCGTGGAGCCGGCACAGGTGGAAGCGATCATCGACCAGGAGATCGAGCGCCTGATCAACCAGGGTGCCACCGCGGCGGAAATCGACCTGGCCAAGACCGCTTTCCGCGCCGGTTTCGTGCGCGGCATCGAGCGTATCGGCGGCTTCGGCGGCAAGGCCGATGCGCTGGCCGAATGCACCGTGATGGAAGGTGAGCCGGGCTGCTTCCGCACCTCGCTGGCCAACATCCAGGCCACCACCGCTGCCCAGCTCACCGCGGTGGGCAACAAGTGGCTGGACGTGGGCAGCCACACCCTGGTGGTGGTGCCCGGCCCGCGTGAGGTGCTGGAAGAAGAGCCGGCACAGACCCCGGCCCCGATGCAGCTGCCGGCCCCGGAGGCCCGCTTCACCACCACCGCCAGCACGGTGGACCGCAGCGCCGGTGTGCCGCGTACCGAAAGCTTTCCGGAGCTGAAGTTCCCCACCGCCCAGCACGCCACCCTGTCCAACGGCACCAAGGTGGTGCTGGCCCAGCGTCATGAAATCCCGGTGGTGCAGCTGAGCTACCAGTTCCCGGGCGGCTTTGCGGCCGACCAGGGCGGCAAGCAGGGCACCGCGAGCTTCGCCGCCGGCCTGCTCAGTGAAGGTGCCGGGCAGCGTGATGCGCTGGCCTTCGGCGATGCGCTGGATGCACTGGGCGCACGCGCCGGTGCCGGTGCCTCGCTGGATACCCTGTCGGTGAGCCTGTCGGCCCTGCGCGAGAACCTGGCCCCGTCGCTGGCACTGTTTGCCGACATGCTGCGTGCCCCGCGCTACGAGCAGAAGGAAATCGACCGCGTGCGCGCCAGCTGGATTGCCGGCATCAAGCAGGAGCGTGCCCGCCCCGAAGCGGTGGCCATGCGTGTGCTGCCGGAGCTGCTGTACGGCGAGGGTCACCCGTATGCGGCGCCGTTCACCGGTTCGGGCAACGAGCAGGCCATTGCCTCGCTCGGCCGTGACGAACTGGTGGCCTTCCACCAGAAGTGGATCCGCCCGGAACACGGCACCTTGCTGGTGGCCGGCGACATCACCATGGAACAGCTGCTGCCGGCACTGGAAACCGCCCTGGCCGGTTGGCAGGGGCAGGGCGAACTGCCGCAGCTGGCCGTCAGCACCCAGGTGACCCGCCCGCAGGCCAGCACGGTGTACCTGATCGACCAGCCCGGCGCGGTCCAGGCCAACCTGTTTGCCGCCCAGCTGGTGCCGTCCGGCACCGATGCCGGGGCGCTGGCACTGGATATCGCCAACGGCGTGCTCGGCGGTGACTTCACCTCGCGCCTGAACATGAACCTGCGCGAGGACAAACACTGGTCCTACGGCGTGCGTGCCTCGATCAGCGGTGCCCTCGGCGCCCGCCCGTGGATCGTCTCGGCCCCGGTGCAGATCGACAAGACCGCCGAATCGATGGCCGAACTGCAGCGCGAGATCGCCGACTTTGCCAGCGGCAAGCGTCCGCCCAGCGAGGCCGAGGTGGCCCGCATCCGCGCGATCCAGACCCTGAGCCTGCCCGGCGCCTATGAAACGGCCAGTGCAGTGCTGTCCACCCTGAGCAGCAACGCCCTGTACGGCCGCGCCGATGACTATGTGTTCACCCGCAAGGCGGCCATCGAGGCGATGACCCCGGCCCAGGTGACGCAGGCGGCCAAGGGCATCGACCCGGCGGCCCTGGTCTGGGTGGTGGTGGGCGACCTGAAGCAGATCGAGGCCCCGATCCGCGCCCTGAACCTGGGCACGGTGCAGGTCATCGACGGTGAGGGCAACCCGGTCAAGTAAGCGCCGGGCGGTCATCTGCCAACACGGGGCGGTGCCATCGGCATCGCCCCGTTGCGTATCGGCCGGACGGCCACAATTCAGCCGCAGGCCAACCGCTGGCCCGCAAACCCGGCACAATGTCTTCGATTCATATTCAGGAAACTCCCATGCGTCTGCTCATTGCTGGCCTGCTGCTTGCCTCCACCACTGCCTGCACCTGGGTGCCGATCGAGGCCGCCGGCAAGGCGGTGCGTGTGCTGCCGGCCGGTGCGGCCCCGGCCAACTGCACGGCCCGTGGCGAAATCGTGGTCACGGTGAAGGACAAGGTCGGGTTCTACGAGCGCAACGCGCTGCGCGTTCAGGAAGAGCTGGAGACCCTGGCCCGCAACGAGGCCTACAGCGTGCAGGCCAATACCGTGCAGCCGCAGGGCGTGCCGGCCAATGGTGAACAGCGTTTTGCCGCCTGGCAGTGCCCGGCCCGCTGAGCCGCCGGCACGCTGTGTGCTGCCTGCCCGCCCTACGGTGACGTGCGGTGTGGCTGGCCAGCCGCTAGAATAGTCCCCCCTTCGCCTGACTACCGGCGCACCCTGATGCTTTTTGAGAATGTCTCCATCGCGGGACTGGCGCACATTGATGCGCCGCACACGCTGACGTCGCTGGAAATCAACGAACGTCTGAAGCCGACGTTCGAGCGTCTGCGTATCCGCGCTGACATGCTCGGAGACATTGCCGGCGTGCATGCGCGCCGGTTGTGGGACCCGGGTACCCAGGCCTCGGACGGCGCCGGCATGGCCGCCCGCCGCGTGCTCGAGCAGACCGGCGTGCGCGCCGACCAGCTGGGCATGGTGATCAACACCTCGGTCAGCCGTGACTACCTGGAGCCGTCCACCGCGGCCATCGTGTCCGGCAAGCTGGGCGTGGGCGACCGCTGCATCACCTTCGACATCGCCAACGCCTGCCTGGCCTTCGTCAACGGCATGGACATGGCCGCGCGCCTGATCGAAGTGGGCGATGTGCAGTACGCCCTGATCGTGGATGCGGAAACCTCCAACCTGGTCTATGAAAAGACCATCGAGCGCCTTAGCCGCCCGGATGTGAGCGCCGAAGAGGTGAAGAACGAGCTGGCCGCGCTGACCACCGGTTCCGGTGCGGCCGCCATGCTGCTGTGCCACCGCTCGCTGGCCCCTGACGCCCCGCGCTACCGTGGCGCGGTGACCCGTTCGGCCAACCAGTTCAGCCACCTGTGCCTGGGCAACCTGGACCGCATGGTCACCGACACCCGTTCGCTGCTGATCGAGGGCATCCGCCTGGCCGAGAAGACCTTCAAGGCCGCCAGCGAGCAGTTCGGCTGGAAGGTCGAGGACCTGGCCCAGTTCGTGATCCACCAGGTCAGCCAGCCGCACACCAAGGCCTTCATCAAGACCCTGGGCATCGAGCCGACCAAGGTGATGACCATCTTCGGTGAATTCGGCAGCATCGGCCCGGCATCGGTACCGATCGTGCTGAGCAAGCTCAA
>X237_Red_shanked_Douc_Langur__coassemble_82_pt1 | contig 14343 bp, 14 predicted proteins | sample X237_Red_shanked_Douc_Langur__metabat2_high_PE_002 | metagenome-assembled genome bin X237_Red_shanked_Douc_Langur
GGCGCGCAACGCCATCATTGTTTTCGCTGTGCTGCTGGTGGCCGCAGCCAGCTTCTCGGCGGTGGCAACCCCGGCCCTGCTCGGGCTGATCCCCAACGATGCGCAGACCCTGGAAACCTTCCGCAGTGCCCTTGGCGGTCACCATACCGACGCCGTGGCCGCCACCCCCACCCAGTGGATTGCCACGGTGATCCCCAGCAATGCCCTGGCCGCGGCCGCGTCCAGCGCGATGCTGCCGCTGGTGGTGTTTGCCCTGTTCTTCGGCTTCGCCCTGAGCCGTCAGGATGCCGAGCGCCGCGAACGCCTGCTCGGCCTGATCAGCATCATCGCCGACACCATGATCACCATCATCCGCTGGGTGCTGTGGGCCGCGCCGTTGGGCGTGTTCTCGCTGGTGCTGGTGGTCTGCGCCGAGGTCGGCATCAGCGTGCTGGGCGTGTTCGGCTGGTACATCCTGGTGATGTGCGCGGTCTACATCCTGGTCACCCTGCTGCTGTACGTGGTGGCCGCGCTGGCCGCACGCGAGAACCTGCGCCGCTTTGCCCGCGCCCTGCTGCCGGTGCAGCTGATTGCCGGCAGCACCCAGTCCTCGCTGGCCTCGCTGCCGTCGATGATCGACAGCGCACGCAACCGCCTGGGCTACCCGGCCGCCCTGACCTCGCTGATGCTGCCGATGGCCGTGTCCCTGTTCCGCGTCACCAGCCCGGCCCAGTACATCGCCGTGGCCAGCTTCATCGCCTGGCTGTACGGGGTGGAGCTGGGCTTTTCCCAGTATGCGGTCGCGGTGCTGCTGGCCGCGGCCATCAGCATGGGCTCCACCGGCCTGCCCGGCCAGGCCAACTTCCTGACCAACAACCTGCCGGTCACCCAGTCCCTGGGCCTGCCGGTGGAACCGCTGGGCGTGCTGCTGGCCATGGACACCATCCCGGATGTGTTCTGCACCGTGGGCAATGTCACCGGCCACATGACCGCCACCGCCGTGATTGCCCGCCACGAGGCCGGCAACGACAGCCCACCGGCCGACCCGGCCTGAACACAACACAGGCGCCATTGGCGCCTGTGTTGTTTTACCGGCCAAAGCGCGTGATGTCAGTCGCGCGGCGGCAGCGGCGGCAAGGCCTCGTTGCCGGCCAGCATCAGGTCGCGGGTGTTCTTCTGCACCGCCACCGCACCGAACAGGGCCAGGGCACAGGCCATGCCGTAAAAGCCCTTTTCGCTGGGCAGCATCTGCGCATTGAACAGGCCGATCAGGCAGGTCGTGCTGCCCAGCGCGATCGCCGACCAGGAAGCGGCGATGAAGGCCGCCGAAGGTTTGTTTGCCACCGATGTCATCACATGTCCCGTTGCTGTGGATGGACGGGCCTTTCCTGTGCCCGTTGCCAACGCGGTCCACCCAGGTGCATGCCGCCTTGGGAAAACCGCCACCGATGCGGTAAAAGACATCATCACAATTGCCTGGTGGGAACCGCCATGACCCGTACCCTCGCTCTTTCCATTGCCCTGGCGCTGTCGCCGCTGGCCGCCCTGACTGCCTGTGCACAGGCACCGGACCCGGCCGCCGAGGCCGCCGTGCAGCAGGCCGACTGGCCGTTCCAGGCCACCGAGGTGGCCCGATTTGCCGCCCCCTGGGCGATGACCTTCCTGCCTGATGGCCGCGCCCTGGTCACCGAGAAGGCCGGTGTGCTCAAGCTGGTGGACGTAACCAGTGGCCAGGCCCGCGATGTGGCCGGGGTGCCGGCGGTGGCCTTCGGTGGCCAGGGCGGGCTGGGCGATGTGATCATCCACCCGGCCTTTGCCGACAACGGTCTGGTCTACCTCAGCTATGCCGAGGAAGGCCAGGACGACACCCGCGGCGCTGCCGTGGCCCGCGCGCGTCTGGTCGATGGCAGCAACGGCCCGGCCCTGGAAGGCCTGGAAGTGATCTGGCGCCAGGTGCCCTTCACCACCGGCCGCGGCCATTACGGCCACCGCCTGGCCTTCGGCCCGGACGGCAAGCTGTGGATCAGTTCTTCCGAACGCCAGAAGTTCGACCCGGCCCAGGACATGGCCTCCAACCTGGGCAAGATCATCCGTCTCAACGATGACGGCTCGGTACCGGCCGACAACCCGTTTGCCGACCAGCCCGCCCCGGCCAACCAGGTCTGGTCGCTGGGCCACCGCTCGGTGCTGGGCATCGCCTTTGACGGCAATGGCCAGCTGTGGGAACACGAGATGGGCCCGAAGGGCGGCGACGAGCTCAACCGCATCGTCAAGGGCGGCAATTACGGCTACCCGGTGGTCTCCAATGGCGACCACTACGACGGCCGCAGCATTCCCGACCATGACACCCGCCCGGAATTCCTCGCCCCGACCGTGACCTGGCGCCAGGTGATCTCGCCGGCCGGTTTCATCATCTACAACGGCGCGGCCTTCGCGCAGTGGCAGGGTTCGGGCTTCATCGGCGGGCTGTCGTCCAAGTCGCTGGTGCGGGTGGTGTTTGACGGCGAGACCGCGCGCGAGGCCGAGCGTTTTGCCATGGGCGAGCGCATCCGCGAGGTCGAACAGGGCCCGGACGGGGCGATCTGGCTGCTGCAGGACGGTGAAGCCGGGCGCCTGCTCAAGCTCAGCCCGAAGGGCAAGCAGTAAGGGAAGAGCAGTGAGCAGTGAGCAGTGAGAGCAGGCAACAGCTGCCCTACAGCTGATCACTTCAACCCGCCCCCTCACATCGCGGAAAAAAACAGGCCGGGCATTGCCCGGCCTGTTTTCCATGCCAGCGCCAGCTTGCAGGCGAGGTCAGTCGGCAATCACCGCACTGGCCTGCTCCTGCGCCTGCTGCAGGCCCATGAATATGGCATCGGAGGACTGCTGGAACACGCGCAGGCCGAACTCCGGCAGGATCGCCAGCAGGTGGTCGAAGATGTCGGACTGGGTCGTCTCGTACTCGGCCCAGACGGTGGAGGCAAAACACCAGATCTCCAGCGGCAGGCCGTGTTCGGTCGGTGCCATCTGGCGCACCATCACCGTCATGTCCTGCTTGATCCGCGGGTGGCTGCGCAGGTAGCGCTCCACATACACGCGGAACGTCCCCAGGTTGGTCAGGCGGCGTGCATTGACCACCTCCGGATGCTGCTGGGCCATGGCCGCGTTGTACTGCCCCAGCTCCTCGCGCTTGCCGGCCAGGTAATCATCCAGCAGGGCGAACTGGTAGATGCGGCTGCGCAGGGCATCATCCAGAAAACGCACGCTGTGCTGGTCCAGGTAGATCGAACGCTTGATCCGGCGCCCGCCCGACTCCTGCATGCCGCGCCAGTTCTTGAACGAATCGGTGACCAGCTTCTTGGTCGGAATGGTGGTGACGGTCTTGTCCCAGTTCTGCACGGTAACCGTGTGCAGGGCGATGTCGATCACATCGCCATCGGCGTTCTGGCTGGGCATTTCGATCCAGTCGCCGATGCGCACGCGGCCATCGCCACTGATCTGCACGCTGGCCACCAGCGACAGGATGGTGTCCTGGAAGATCAGCATCAGCACCGCGGTGGCCGCGCCCAGGCCGGTCAGCACATGCAGCAGTTTGACCCCGGCCAGGGTGGCCACGATGGACAGGCCGGCCAGCACGAAGACCACGATCTTGGCCACCTGCAGGTAGCCCTTGATCGGCTTGTTGCGCGCATCCGGGCGGCGCTCGTAGAACGCATTGAAGGCATCAAAGGCATGGCTGACCGCCAGCGCGATGGTGGCCACCGTCCACACATGGCAGGCGCCCTTGAGCAGGCTCACCAGCTCCACCGACAAGCCCGGCACGAAGGCCAGGCCGCCGGCGATCACCACCGAGGGCACCACATTGGCCAGCCGCGCCACCGCCCGCATCGGCAGGGTGGTGTCATGTTCCGGCCCGGACAGGCGGTCGATGATCTGCGCCAGGCCCTTGAGCAGGATGCGCTTGGTGATGAAATTGGCCAGCCAGGAAACGGCGATCAGGGCCAGCAGGACCGCCGCCGGCCAGGCCAGCGGCCACGGTTCCAGGCTGCGTTGCAGGCTGCTCAGCCAGGGCAGGATTACGACCGGTTGTTGCATTGTTGCCTTACCTTCAAATACCAGAGGGTCACGCCAGCGCGCGGCTGCGTTCGATGATCACCCCGACCGCACGCGCACCGCGAACCGCGCCGGGCTTGGACAGCTTCAGACGCAGCCACTGCACCTGGAACTCCTCCAGCACGATGGCCGCACAACGCTCGGCCAGGGTTTCCACCAGGCCGAAGTCACTGGCGGCCACGAACTCGATCAGGCGCTTGCTCACCGCCTTGTAGTTGAGCGTGTGCTCGATGTTGTCGCTGGCCGCAGGCTTGCGGTTGTCAAAGCCCATTTCCAGATCGAACACCAGGGTCTGGCGGATCCGCCGCTCCCAGTCATAGATGCCGATCAGGGCCTCGATTTCCAAGCCTTCGATAAATACCTTGTCCATGGGCGATACGCTCGTTGGGCAATCAAAAAACAGGCACGGCCAAAGCGGGAGAGTTGCCCCGCTGCCGCGTCGGCAAGGCCGGCAGTCACACTGCCGGCAGGGTGGCCATGTCCCAGCGCGGCGTCACCGCAATGGCATCGTTGTCATTGCGCTGGCCGGCCTGCAGGCGCAGCGCACCGGCAAAGGCAATCATCGCGCCGTTGTCGGTGCACAGCGCCGGCGGCGGGAAGCAGACCCGGCCGCCGCGCTTGTGCGCCATTTCCTGCAGGCGCGCGCGCAGGCGCTTGTTGGCGCCCACGCCACCGGCCACGATCAGGGTGTCGCAGCCAGCCTCGTCCAGCGCGCGGCCGCACTTGATGGCCAGGGTCTCCACCACCGCATCCTCGAAGCCACGGGCGATGTCGGCCATGGTCTGCTCGCTCTGGTCGCTGGCGCGCCAGGCCAGCAGCACCTGGGTCTTCAACCCGGAGAAACTGAAATCCAGGCCAGGACGATCGGTCATCGGACGGGCGAACCTGAATGCGCCCGGCGTACCGTTCTCGGCCAGTTTGGCCAGCTGCGGACCACCCGGGTACGGCAGGCCCATCAGCTTGGCGGTCTTGTCGAAGGCCTCGCCGGCAGCATCGTCCAGGGTCTCGCCGAGCAGGCGGTACTGGCCGATGCGGTCCACCGCCACCAGCTGGGTATGCCCGCCGGAGACCAGCAGGGCCACGAACGGCGGTTCGGGCGGGTCGACATCCATCAGCGGGGCCAGCAGGTGGCCCTCCATGTGGTGCACGCCAATGGCCGGCACGTCCAGCGCCCAGGCCATCGAACGGGCCACCCCGGCGCCCACCATCAGCGCACCGACCAGGCCGGGGCCGGCGGTATAGGCCACCGCATCAATCTCATCCACCCCGATACCGGCCTCGGCCAGGGTCTGCCGGATCAACGGCAGGGTTTTGCGCACATGGTCGCGGCTGGCCAGTTCCGGCACCACGCCACCGTATTGGGCGTGCAGCGCAATCTGGCTGTAGACCGCGTGGGCACGCAGCGCATCAGGGCCATTCAGGGCGGTGTCATAGACCGCCACACCTGTTTCGTCGCAAGACGATTCAATACCAAGGACTTTCATGGGCACCATTGTGAACCGCCTTGGCGCACAAACCAAACGCCGTTGGGGTTGCATGCTCGGCTCAGGCCCCTATAATGGGCGGCTCACCGGGTCTGGCCCGGTCTAATTGAGTCCGGAGATCCCGATCCCATGCCCAGCGTCAAAGTCCGCGAGAACGAACCCTTCGAGTTTGCTCTTCGCCGCTTCAAGCGCACCTGCGAAAAGGCCGGCGTGCTGGCCGAGACCCGCAAGCGCGAATTTTATGAAAAGCCGACCCAGGAACGTAAGCGCAAGGCCGCTGCCGCTGTAAAGCGTCAGATGCGTCGCTCTTCCCGCGACGTCACCAAGCGTCAGCGTCTGTACTGAGTCACGCAGCTCCCCCACGGTTTAGCTTTCGGGCAAGGCCATGACGGGAGTAAAAGCCGGCCACGCGCAAGCGTTGCCGGCTTTTTGCGTTTCCCCGAATTTCCCACTGAACCCGCGGCCCGCCCACCCCGGCCGCATGCAACGAGGTGCACCATGAGCATGAAGCAGCAGCTGACCGAGGACATGAAGGCCGCCATGAAGTCCGGCCAGAAGGACAAGCTGGCCGTCATCCGCCTGATCAACGCCGCCATCAAGCAGAAGGAAGTGGACGAGCGCATCGAGCTGGATGACGCCGCCGTCATCGCCGTGCTGGACAAGATGGTCAAGCAGCGCAAGGACTCCATCACCCGGTACGAGGCTGCCAACCGCGCCGACCTGGCCGATGTGGAAAAGGCCGAGATGGTCGTCATCGAAACCTACCTGCCGGCCAAGATGGACGAAGCGGCCATCGTTGCCGCCATCGAGGCCGCCAAGGCCCAGACCGGCGCCGCAGCCCCGGCCGACATGGGCAAGCTGATGGGCGTGCTCAAGCCGATGCTGGCCGGCCAGGCCGACATGGGCCTGGTGTCCAAGCTGGTCAAGGCCGCCCTGAACGGCTGATCGGCCACCGGCAGTGGCCTGGGTGCAAGCCGGCCTGCGGGCCGGCTTCACTGTTTCTGGCCACCGGACTTGCTGCAATGGGGCTCCAGCGGCCAAGGCCGCCTGTGACCGACCATGGACTGTGATGCCCCCATTTGCTTCCTGGCTGCAGCGCCTGCGCGCCAGCCTGCCCGCCGCTGTCACCCAGCGTTTCCTGCAGGTTGGCGTGCCCGACCTGGCCGCCGCCCTGTCCTTTTACACCCTGCTCTCGCTGGCCCCACTGCTGGTCCTGCTGCTGTGGGTGACCGCTTCGCTCTACCCGCCGGCCCAGGCCAGCCTGGTGGCGCAGATCGGTGAGCTGGCCGGACCCGCCGCGGCCGAAGTCGCCCGCACCGTGCTGGCCAATGCCAACAACCAGCCGGATATCGGCTCGCTGGCCGGGGTGGTCAGCACCGGCGGCCTGCTGTTCGGTGCCACCCTGGTGTTTGCCCAGCTGCAGGGCGCGTTGAACCGCATCTTCCACAGCGAGCAGGCCCGCTTTGACGGCGTGCTGGGCTGGTTCAAACAGCGCATGTTCTCGGCCGGGGTGGTGCTGGCCCTGGGCTTTTTGCTGATCGTGGCAATGGTGGCCAGCACCGCGGTGCAGGTGGCCTTCGCCCAGCTGCCATCGCTGCTGCCGGCCATCGCCAGCCTGACCACCCTGGCCGTGTATGCGGCCGCCTTTGCCTGCCTCTACCACTGGGTGCCCGACCGTCAGGTGCCATGGAAGCAGGCCTGGCTGGGCGGGGTGATCACCGCCATCCTGTTCACCATCGGCCGCCATGCCATCGGCCTGTACCTGGCCAATGCCGCGCCCGGCAGCGCCTATGGCTCGATGGGCGCCCTGGTCTTGCTGCTGATCTGGATCTACTACGCCTGCCTGGTGTTCTTCGCAGGAGCCATGGTCACCGCGGTGATCGACGAACGCGCCAGTGCGCGTCGGGCCGGGACTGCCTTGCCGGAGTAAACTGGACGGCCAGCTTCACACCCAGTGCCCATGGCCCGCCTTCCTGACGCCTTCATCGACGAACTGCTCGCCCGCTCGGACATCGTCGAGGTGGTTGGATCGCGCGTGCCACTCAAGCGCAAAGGCAAGGAATACGAGGCGCGTTGCCCGTTCCACGATGAACGCTCGCCCAGCTTCTATGTCTCCCCGACCAAGCAGTTCTACCACTGTTTTGGTTGCGGGGCCCACGGCACCGCGATCAGTTTCTTGATGAATTACGACCGCCTCGAGTTCCTCGATGCGGTGGACGAACTGGCCAAGCGCGCCGGCATGGAAGTGCCGCGTGACCCCAACCCGCGCAGCGCCCAGCAGGCCGACGACAGCCGCGACCTGTACGCGGCGGTGGAAGCGGCCAACCGCTTTTTCATCAAGCAGCTGGAAGGCAACGACAAGGCCAACGCCTATCTGGACGGGCGCGGCGTGGATGCCAGCGTGCGTGCACAGTTCCAGATCGGCTACGCCCCGGATGGCTACAGCGCGCTGAAGGATGCGCTGGGCAAGGACGAGCGGCGGATGAAGCTGCTCGAACGCGCCGGCCTGTTCTCCAGGAACGAGCGCGGCCATGTCTATGACAAGTTCCGCGACCGGGTGATGTTCCCGATCTTCGACCGCCGTGGCCGGGTGATCGCCTTCGGCGGCAGGGTCATGGCCAAGGACGACGGCCCCAAGTACCTCAATTCGCCGGAAACCACCCTGTTCCACAAGGGCCGTGAACTGTACGGCCTGTGGCAGGTGCGCCAGGCCAACCAGAAGATCGAGCGGCTGGTGGTGGTGGAGGGCTACATGGACGTGGTCAGCCTGTTCCAGTACGGCGTGCCGCAGGCGGTGGCCACCTTGGGTACGGCCACCACCCCGGACCATGCCGAGCTGCTGTTCCGCAATGCCCCGGACGTGTACTTCTGCTTTGACGGCGACAACGCCGGGCGCAAGGCCGCCTGGAAGGCGCTGGAATCGGTGATCCCGCGCATGAAGGACGGCCGCCAGGCCTTCTTCCTGTTCCTGCCCGATGGCGAGGACCCGGACACCATCGTGCGCAAGGAAGGCGCGGACGCCTTCAGCGCGCGTCTGGCCCAGGCCACCCCGCTGTCCCAGTTCCTGTTTGACGAACTGGGCCGGGAGATCAACCTGGCCACCCTGGACGGGCGCGCGCGCCTGGCCGAGAGGGCCAAGCCGCTGCTGGCGCAGATTCCCGATGGCGCCTTCGGCGACCTGATGCGCCAACAGCTGGCCCAGCTCACCGGCGTCGGCGCCCCGGCCAGTGCCAGTGCCGGCTTCGTGCCGGCACCGCCGCGTACACCGGCCCGGCCCAGCACCCAGGCCACGCAGAAACGCTCGCTGGTGCGTGGTGCGGTGGCCGTACTGCTGCAGCAACCCTCGCTGGCGCAGGCCCTGGAAGGCCACCACTTTGCCGGACTGCGCCTGCCCGGGGTGGAATTGCTGCTGGAAATGCTGGAGATCATCGATGCACGCCCGGACATTTCCACCGGCGCCCTGATCGCCCATTTCGAGGGTCGCCAGGAACAGCAGTGGCTCAACACCCTGGCCATGCAATCCCTGCCCGGCGACAGCGACAGCTGGCGCCAGGAACTGCACGATGCGGTGGCCCAGCTGGAAAAGCAGCTGCTGCTGCAGCGCCTGGACGAGCTGCAGGCCAAGGCCCGCTCGCAGGGCCTGGATGACACCGACAAATACGAACTGCGCGAGCTGCTCAAGGTTCGCGCCACCCTGCGCTAGGAGCCGTGCGATGAACCTTCGAGCCCTTGTTGCCAGTGCCATCGTGCTGCTGGCCAGCCCCTTGGCCCAGGCCGACGACGCCCTGCCCTTCAACCGGCCGCAGGCAGACCTGTACACCTACGGCCAGCCCAGTGCGGCGCAGCTGCAACAGGCCGCCGCGGCCGGCATCACCACCGTGATCGACCTGCGTACACCCGGCGAGGAGCGTGGCTATGACGAACAGGCCGCAGCCGAGGCACTGGGCCTGCGCTATGTGCGCCTGCCGGTGGCCGGAGGTGGTGGGCTGAGCGCGGACAACGCACGTGCCCTGCACCAGATCCTGGGCAACGACAGCGGCCCGGTGCTGCTGCATTGCGCCACCAGCAACCGCGCCGGCGCGCTACTGGCCTTGCGTGCCGCCCAGCAACAGGGTTGGGAAGCGCCCAGTGCACTGGAGCTCGGCCAGGCCGCCGGCCTGCGCCAGCCGGCCCTGCTCGAACAGGTACGCCGGCAGATCACCCCGGACAGCACGCCGCAGCCATGAGGGCACTGGCCCGGCTGCGCCCGGACAACTTCACCCTGGCCCTGCTGGGCACGGTACTGCTGGCCAGCGTGCTGCCGGCACGTGGCGCCCTGGCCGGCGCGCTGGACAGCCTGACCGATGTCGCCATCGCCGTGCTGTTTTTCCTGCACGGGGCGCGCCTGCCGCGCCAGGCCATCGTCGCCGGGCTGCTGCACTGGCGCCTGCACCTGGTGATCCTGGCCTGCACCTTCGTGCTGTATCCCCTGCTCGGGCTGGCCGCCGGCCCACTGGCCCGGCTCGCGCTGACGCCGGAGCTGGCCCTGGGCCTGCTGTTCCTGTGCGCCCTGCCCTCCACCGTGCAGTCCTCCATCGCCTTCACCTCGCTGGCCGGCGGCAATGTCGCCGCCGCCGTGTGCAGCGCCTCGCTGTCCTCGCTGCTGGGGGTGTTCCTGACCCCGTGGCTGATGACCGTGCTGGCCGGCAGCAGTGGCGCGATGGCCGACCCGCTGGGCGCGATGACCAAGATCATGCTGTTGCTGCTGGCCCCGTTCGTGGCCGGCCACCTGCTGCGGCCGCTCATCGGTGCCCGCGTCGATGCCCTCAAGCCCCTGCTGCGCTACACCGATCAAGCCACCATCCTGCTGGTGGTCTACGCCGCCTTCGGTGCGGCCGTGGTCGAAGGCCTGTGGTCACAGACCCCGCTGCCGGCCCTGCTGCTTACTGCTGCCGCCTGCGCACTGCTGCTGGCCATCGCCATGCCCCTGGTCTGGCTGATCGCCAAGCGCTCCGGCTTTGACCGTGCCGACCAGATCGCCATCCTGTTCTGCGGCACCAAGAAGAGCCTGGCCACCGGCGTACCGATCGCCAAGGTCCTGTTCGCCGGCGGCCCGCTGGGCGCCATCGTGCTGCCGGTGATGCTGTACCACCAACTGCAGCTGATGGTCTGCGCCGTGGTCGCCGCGCGCCTGGGCAAGAACAACAGCGACGGCTGACCTTCCCCCTTTTCGCGCCTTGAGGCGCTCCCACAAAAAGCAGAAGCTGCCTTGTTGCAGCGGCCCGGGCCGCGAATGACACGCAGCTCAGGGGGTCTCGTACAGAGTGGCGATGCTCAGCTGTGGCAGCTGCAGGATCAGGTCATACACCCGCTCCGGCTCGGTGGCGCGCAGCAGCGGCTGCGTCATTTGCGTGCGTGCCGGCAGTGCCTGGCAACCGCTTGGCAGGCAGCCCCAGAACTGGCCATTGGCTGCCGTGAGGTTCACCGCAAACGGTTCCAGATCCAGCAGCAGGCTGGTCATCGGCGCCAGCTGCAGCTCGGCCGGTGCCCACGAAGGACGTGCGCGCATGGCATGCACGTTGCCGCTGAGCACCAGCAGCACGCCGGGCTGTTGCGCGGCAGCGGCGCGCAGGTTGTCGGCCATGCGCGCATCACGCCAGTGCTGGTCATGCGCGTCGGCTTGTTCCTTGGCCACGTCATAGGCCAGCACCTGCACCGCGGCGCCCTGCTTGCGCAGCGCGCGCATCGCCTCGACCAACTGGCGCATCTGCACACTGCGGCGACCATCATGCTGGTCATCGCTGACCTGCCAGAAAGGCGTGCCCGCCAGTGCATTCCAGGCAGCCGGGCCGCCATCGGACGCCAGGTAGCGATCCAGCGCGGCCTGCTCGGTGTGCGGCACTTCCAGAGCCAGGGTCAGCGGACCGGCGTCGGCGTAGGTGGCCGCCAGGCGTGCTGCCAGGGCCGGTACTTCGGCCGTGCCATGCAGCTCCCCCAGCACCACCAGGCGATGCCCACCGGCATGTTCAATGATCTGTGCCGTGGCCTGGGCAATGGCCGGATCCTGCTGCCCTTGCAACAGCCCCGGCGCGGCGGCACGGGCCATCTGTGGCGGCAACATCAGCATCAGCATCAGCAACACCAGCAACAACATCGCGCTACGGGCCATCGCCTGCATCCTTGTTCCGGGCTGTGCTGCACAACATGCTGGCCATGGCCGGCAGATTCAAGGCAGCGGTTACGCCGGCCCGGATACAACAACGCCGCCCTTGCGGCGGCGTTGTGTGGGCTGGCCTCAGGCCACGGCGAACAGTGGCTTGAGCCAGTGGTCGATCAGCAGGAAGGCAAACAGGGCCATCAGGTACAGGATCGAGTAACCGAAGGTCTTCATGTTGAACTGCTCGTCCGGCGGGTTCTGCATCTTCCATGCGTACCAGAGGAACACGCTGTTGAGCACCAGCGAGCTGCCCAGGTAGAACAGGCCGCTCATGCCCACCACCGCCGGCAGGGTGGAGACGATGGCCAGCAGCACGGTGTAGACCAGGATCTGCTTGCGCGTGTGCGGCACGCCGTGGGTGACCGGCAGCATCGGGATCTCGGCCTTGGCGTAATCGGCGCGGCGGAAGATGGCCAGGGCCCAGAAGTGCGGCGGGGTCCAGATGAAGATGATCGCCACCAGCAGGCCGGCGTGCACCCAGTCCTGGCTGCTGGCCATGTCGGTGATCGCCGCCCAGCCCAGCAGCGGCGGCGTCGCCCCGGCCAGGCCACCGATGACGATGTTCTGCGAGGTGGCCCGCTTCAGGTACACGGTGTAGATCACCGCATAGCCGATCAGCGAGGCAAAGGTGAGCACGGCGGTGATCACATTGACCCACAGCACCAGCATCAGCATCGAGATCGCGGTGAGGATGGCGGCAAACACCAGCACCTGGCGCGGAGTGACCTTGCCCACCACCAGCGGCCGCCACGAAGTGCGCGCCATCTGTGCATCGATGCGCGCATCGAGCAGCTGGTTGATCGCCGCTGCGGCCGCCGCCGACAGCCAGATACCGACAAAGGCAATCAGCCCGGTCAACAACTGCCCACCCGTAGGCAGGCCGTCGATGGCCAGGAACATGCCGACAAAGGCCGTGAACACAATCAGCGCGACCACGCGCGGCTTGGTCAGGTCCCAATAATCCTTGATACCCGCAGACATCGACTTACTCCGGACGGCGCAGACGCGCCAGCAGCGACAGCAGCACGAACAGCAGTGCCACCGCACCACCCACATGGGCCACGGCAACCGCCAGTGGCACCGCCAGCTTCACATTGAAAATACCCAGGCAGACCTGCACGGCGACCAGCAGCGCCAGCGCGCTGCCCCAACCACGCAGGCCCGGCACCCGGATCAGGCGCCAGGACACCACCCACAGGTAGACCGCCAGCAGCACGGCGACGATGCGGTGGGCCATCTGGATGGCGATGCGCGAGGCACCGTCCAGGATGCCGCCTTCGTAGTCCACGCCGATGCCACGCCACAGGGTGAAGCCTTCGGCGTAGTCCTGCGCCGGCCACCACTGGCCCACGCACTTGGGGAAATTGTCCACGCTCATCGAGCTGCCACCACAGGCCAGCGCGGCGTAGTTGGCGCTGACCCAGCCGCCCAGGGCGATCTGCGCGATCAGCAGGCCCACGCCCACGCCCAGCCAGCGCTTGACGGTGTCGGCCTGGACCAGGGTGATCGGCACATGGATCGACTTCCAGGCCAGCCACAGCAGGCAGCTGAACAAGGCCATGCCGCCCAGCAGGTGGGCCATCACCACGATCGGCTTGAGCAGCCAGGTCACCGTCCACATGCCCAGGATGGCCTGGAACACGATCACCGCCAGGGTCAGCACCGCAGTGCGCGCCAGGTCGGTGTTGGACCAGCGCCAGGCCGCCAGCAGCAGGATCGCCTCGCCACCGAAGGCCAGCACACTGGCCGCCCCGTGATGACCCATCATGTACATGGGGATGGCGATGCCGACCAGGGCACAGGCGCCCAGGATCTGCGCCGCGCCGTGGCGACGCCGGCGCGCGGCCAGCAGGGCCAGGGTCAGCACTTCCAGGCCCAGGGCGCCGGCCAGGAAGCGGTGCACCTGCTCACGCCAGGCCTTGTGGGTCTCCAGCGGGCGGATCTCGATGGCGGCATGGGTGGCCGCTTCGGCATGGGTCTGCGGCCAGGTCACCTTGCCGTAGCAGGTGGGCCAGTCCGGGCAGCTCAAGCCCGCATCGGACAACCGCACGAACGCCCCGAACAGGATGGTCGAGGCGGTCATGATCAGCGCAAACCACGCCAGGCGATGGAAATTGCGGTGCAGCGCCGGGCGCGCATGGGCAGTCATTGCAGCAGGCTCACTTCAGTTTCAACAGCTTGGCCAGGTCGGCACGCAACCCGGCCGGGTCGAACCCAGGCGCATAGCGCAGGACCACAAAGCCATTGGGATCAATTACATAGACCGGGATACCGGCCGCATCAGGCAGGCCCGGCAGGGCCGAGCGCAATTCCGGCGACGGTGCCATCGCCACGTGGGCAGCCGAACCGGCCAGCCCCTCGGGCATGTCACCGAGCCACAGGAACTGCACATTATCGGCCGTATGGCCCAGCAGCTGCCAGACCTTGTTCAGATTCTGCGACAAATCGACGCAGGTGGCGGCGCAATCCGGTTCAGTTGGCACCACCACGCTCCACATCCGCCGTGCCGGCTGCCAGGCCTGCGGCTGGCCGTCGGCGGCCTGCGGGGGCAGCGCGCGGGCATCGATGGCCGGGCTGTACAGCTGGCCGTGC
>X237_Red_shanked_Douc_Langur__coassemble_83_pt1 | contig 14314 bp, 11 predicted proteins | sample X237_Red_shanked_Douc_Langur__metabat2_high_PE_002 | metagenome-assembled genome bin X237_Red_shanked_Douc_Langur
AAGGTTTGGCACGGGCTTGAACGGGACTCTTCAAGACAGTTGCTGAATTAAGCCGATCCGCGAAGTGGGTTCGGCTTGAATGAATTGTTAGCGGTCATTGCCGAAAGGGAGTCCGCTGAGTGCCAGCATGGAATCAGTCATGATCTTGTATTGCATAAGCGTTTCGGCTTGAACGGCCTGCAATGAAGAGATCGTTGCCTCAATTTGAGAGCAAGGCGCTTGTGGGTCCGAAAGGGCGCTGAGAAGCGACGCGTCGTACTGCTTTAGGTGGCGCGCAATGTTGGATTGATGTTCTACAAAGCCAGTGTCAGACATAGTCTCCCGGCTCCAGGTCTTACCAACGTTTTCGGACCATTTCCCATCTAGTTTTAGCTTTGCGCGGATCAGCTCCAGCCACTCCTCTTGCTCCTTCTTCTTTGCATCGCTCTCTGCTTTGAGCGCATCGAGGCGGGAGGTAAGGTACGCCACGCGATCTTTCTCCGACCCCGTGGCGGGACAGGCGTCATCCGCTACGGCGGTAAAGGACGCCGATAGCAACAAAAGTGCCACTGCAATCTTCTTGGGGCGCAAATGAAATCTCCTATGACCGCTAACACCTAGTAGGCCGCCTATTTGCGGCATTTTGCCGAGTGTGGCGCATAGCGACGACAAAGTGAACAGACGGCACCCTATGCAGGATCAACACCTTGCATGACAGCCCTGCCGCTCGCCGGTGCCGCAGTCTGTGGGCGTTATGTCGCAGGAGTGCGGTGCTATGGATTATTCCCCCAAGGATGCGGGTGTAACGGCAGGTCATTCCCCGCGGTTGCTGGAGGTGGTGCGTGAACGAATCCGCCTGCGTCACTACAGCCTGCGTACCGAGCAGGCGTACGTCGGCTGGATCCGTCGTTTCGTCCTGGCCAACAACAGGCAGCACCCGCGCGAGCTGGGCGGCGCGGAGGTGGAGCGCTTCCTCAGCGGGTTGGCCACGCAGGGGCAAGTAGCCGCCGCCACCCAGAACCAGGCGCTGTCGGCGTTGTTGTTTCTCTACCGGGTGGTACTGGACGTGGAGTTGCCGTGGATGGAAGACATGGTGCGTGCCAAGCGCCCGCGACGGCTGCCGGTCGTGCTGTCCCAGCACGAGGTGGCGCAACTGCTGTCTGCCTTGCCCGACGGGCTGCCCGAATTGATCGGGCGGCTGCTCTATGGCACAGGCATGCGGTTGATGGAGGCCTTGCGCCTGCGCATCAAGGACCTGGATATGGAGCGGGTGGAAATCTGCGTACGCAGCGGCAAGGGCAACAAGGACCGCCGTGTGCCTTTGCCGCTGAGCTTGCGCGAACGTTTGCTGCAGCAACGTCAGCGCGCCCTGCATGTGCACCAGTCAGACCTGGCTGCCGGGCTGGGCCAGGTGGAACTGCCGCATGCCTTGGCACGCAAGTATCCCGGCGCGGCAACCGAGCCGGGCTGGCAGTACCTGTTCCCGGCCGGCAATCTCTCGCGTGACCCGCGCAGCGGGCGTACCGGGCGCCACCATCTGGGTGAGGATGTCATGCAGCGCGCGATCAAACGCGCCCGCCACCATGCCGGGCTGATCAAACCGGTGACCTGCCATACCCTGCGCCACTGTTTCGCCACGCACCTGCTCGAAAGTGGGCATGACATCCGCACCGTGCAGGAACTGCTTGGCCACAAGGACGTCAAGACCACGCAGATTTATACCCATGTGCTGGGACGCGGGGCAGGCGGGTTGCTCAGCCCGCTGGACCGCCTGCCCGACACCGGCCACTGATATCCCGGTGGCTCTACTTGAGATAACGCGCCAGCACCGCCGTCATTTCCTGCGCGCCGCTATCGCGCTGGCCGGCATCATCGGGGGCCGCCACATGCTCGCGCAGGTGGTGGCTCATCAGCTGCACCATCAGTGCCTGCGCAGCACCACGCACGGCGGCAGCCTGGGTCAGCACGTCCAGGCATTCCACCTCGTGCCCCTCCTGCCCGTCCAGCGCGCGCTCCAGTGCCAGTACCTGGCCCTTGAGCCGGGCCACGCGCTGCCTGAGGGATTTGTCGGCATGGTTCAGGTGCCCCATACATACCCTCCCGGGGTATCTGATACGATGCCGCCATCCTAGCCCAGGTCCGCTGCCATGACCACGCCCGATCCGCGCCCCCTGCGCCCCGACTGCCAACATCCACAGGCCTTTGCCACCGGCAACCCGGTAGCCGAAGCCAAGACCCGGCGCGCCACCGTGCTGACCGCGGTGATGATGGTGATCGAGATCGTGGCCGGCCTGGCCTTCGGTTCGATGGCCCTGCTGGCCGACGGCTGGCACATGGGCACCCATACCCTGGCCCTGGGCCTGACCCTGCTGGCCTACGCGGTGGCCCGGCGCAACATCGGCAACCCGCGCTATGCCTTCGGCACCTGGAAGGTGGAGGTGCTGGGCGGCTACACCAGTGCCCTGATGCTGCTGCTGGTCGCGGCGGCGATGGTGTGGGAATCGGTGGAGCGCCTGCTCAACCCCGGCCCGGTGCAGTACCGCGAGGCCATCGCGGTGGCGGTGGTGGGCCTGGCGGTGAACCTGGTCTGCGCCTGGTGGCTGAAGGATGACCACAGCCATCACGGCCATTCCCACGGCCACTCGCATGGGCACAGCCACAGTCATGACGACCACGACCACGACCACGACCACGACCACGATGAGGCTGCACCGGCCAGTGGCAAGGGCCACACCGACCTGAACCTGCGCGCGGCCTACCTGCATGTGGTCACCGATGCGGCCACCTCGGTGCTGGCCATCATCGCCCTGATCGCTGGCTGGGCCTGGGGCGCGGCGTGGATGGACCCGGCCATGGGCGTGCTCGGCTCGATCCTGATCACCTGGTGGGCCATTGGCCTGCTGCGCACCACCTCGCGCGCCCTGCTCGATGCCGAGATGGATGACCCGATCGTGGCGCGCATCCGCGGCAAGGTCAGCACCCTGCCCGGGGTACAGGTCACCGACCTGCATCTGTGGCGGGTGGCCTCTGAGCGCTGGGCCTGCGTGCTCAGCGTGCGTGGCCCGGATGGGCTGGATGCGGCGGGCATCCACCAGGTGCTGGCCAGCGAGAAGCAACTGGCCCACCTGAGTGTGGAAGTGAGCACCCCGGGTACAGCCAGCCAACCCGCACACGATCACGATCACGATCACGATCACGATCACGATCACGATCACGATCACGATGATCATCACCATGGCGGGGCTGCGCACCGCCACTGATTCCGCCACCGGGCACAAATGTGACATCGATGCTTGCCCGGGCTCAGTCCAAGCGACACGCTGGGCACCCGTGTTGCAATGGAGTGCACCGATGCCAACCCTGCGTAGTGTCATGACCCTGCTGGCTGCCATGGCGGCCCTGCCAACGGCCCAGGCCAGCAACCCGCCGCCGGCCACACCCACCACAGTGGCTGCCGCCGGCCATGCCGTCGACGACCCGGCACGCCTGCTGGCCCTGTTGACCCGTTCGCCCTCACTGGCACAGCAGGCGCAGGCGCTTTCCAGCGCCGGCGTACTGCGCGGGGTATCGGTGGTCCCGGCCGGCGAACCTCTCAGCTTTCATGGCCGGCCGCGGAGTGCAGCACTGGTTGGCGGGGTGATGACGATCAGCGCCGAGCTGCTGACCGGCCTGCAGGCCTGGGCGCGGCGGCGGCACCTGGACAGCACGGACATGGCCGTGGTCTACATCCTCGCCCACCAGGTCGGCCATGCCATGCAGCATGAGCGGATGCAGACACTGATGACCGAGCTGCGTGCCGTGGTTGCCGCCGAAGGCGACCAGCCCGGCCCGCAAAGCCAGGCCATGCAGCAGCGCTATGCCGATGCCATGCTGGAAATGGAGGCCGCTGCCACCCTGATCGGCTGGAACTACACCGTCGATGCCTGGCTGCACGACCAGCAGATCCCCTGCGGGCCGCATGACGATCCGGACATCTCGACCCGTCAGGTACTGGCCCAGAGCACGTTGATGGATCAGATGGCACACATCGAGCCGATCCTGGCGGCGATGCGTCTGGAAAACGGCCAGGCCATCAAGATAGCCGCGCATGGCATCGAGGACACCGCACACAACCGGGCCGCGCTGGTGGCCGGCCTGCGCTCCATGCCAGGGGCGCTGGATATCGAATGACGGGCGCGTGGCCGGCACGTCCATCGGCCACTTGCACGGCCGGGGCATGCCGGCAGTGCTACGGCACCGACTGTGCACTGGTGCGCCATCAGCGCCGCCTGCCCTGCCCACCCAGCGTCAGGGCATCGGCTGAGCGGGAGGACCAGGCAAGGCTTCACGGGGCGGCGGCACTGGCCTCCTGCCCCAGATGCGTGGCCAAAAAACCCTCCAGTGCGCTCAGGAAGGCCGCATTGTTGGCATCGTTGTAGAACCCATGGCCTTCATTGGCCACCTCCATCCATTGCGGCGCATTGCCGGCCGCAGCCAGCCCCCGTCGCAGTGCCTGGCTGTGTGCCAGCGGCACCCGTTCGTCGCGGTTGCCATGCACCAGCATCACCGGCACCTGGATCTTGGCGGCATGGGTCACCGGCGAATTGGCGGCCAATTCGGCCGCATTGCTGCCGATCGCACGCTCCAGGTAGTTGCGCCCATAGCTGCGCCGCTGGATGTCGCCCTGGCTGTGCATCAATGACAGGTCATACACACCGGCCAGGCCGGCGGCACAGCGATAGCTGCCGGGGTGGCGGATGGGCAGCATCAGCGCGGCGTAGCCACCGTAACTGCCGCCATAACTGCAGACCCGGTCGGCATCGGCCAGGCCCTGGGCCACGGCCCACTGCAGGCTGGCGTGGATGTCATCGATCATCCCGCTGCCCCACTGGCGGTAGCCGGATTCCTCGAAGGTCAGGCCACGCCCGCCACTGCCACGGAAATTGGGCTGGATCACCAGATAACCCCGGTTGGCCAGGAACTGCGCCTGGCTGTCAAAGCGCCAGTCATCACGCACCCCATGCGGCCCGCCATGGGCCATCACCACAGTGGGCAAGGGCCCGCTGCGGCCGACCGGGCGGGTCAGTACCGCTTCAATCCAGCCCTCGGCAAGCGGTATCCGTACCACCTCACGGGCGGCCATCTGCAGCTCGGCAATGCCTTCGCGGGCCAGCATCAGGCGGCGGAAATCCCCGGCGTGGTACAGGTACCACGCACCGGGGTCACGGTCGCTGTCGATGTACAGCAGGTAGGTGGCTGCATCACGGCTGACACTGACCACCTGCACCGACTTGTCCGCCATCTGCGCGGCCAATGCCTGGTGGAACTGCGCTTCCGGCGCTTCCGGCTGCAGATAGGTCACCGCCTCGCGGCCACCCAGGGCCCGGGCCAGGAAGGGGGTGCGGCGGTCACTGCGCCATTCCAGACCACCCAGGTCGTAGGCATCGTCGCGCCCCAGCAGCGCCTGCTCATTGCCGGCAAGGTCAATGCGTACCAGCGAGCGCCGCCCCTGCGCGTCGTATTTCCAGGCCAGCGCCTGCACGCCATCAGGCAGCACACTGATCGGCCGCAGCATCGGCTCGGCTACCGGCTGCCACTGCTTGCCATCGACAGAAGTGAACAGCAGGCGGTTGTCCTGATCGTCCACACCATAGGCAAAACGCGGTACTCCTTCGTTGTCGACCACAAACCCCAGGCCCGGCACATTGACCTGGGTGAGCAGACGGAAGCGTGGGCGGCCCACGGTCTGCACCTCGTACAAGGAGGAGTTGCGTTCATTGCGCTGGCGCTGACGCAGGTAGATGCGTCCGTCATGTTCGCGCGGTACCCCGGCCAGTTCACCGAACCCCCGGTCCAGCCCGGCCGCGGTGTTGGGCTGCTCATAACCGTAGATGTAGGCCTGCTCCTTGCCATCGGCGTTGGTGGCGATGATCTCGCCAGTCGGCCATGGCGCTTCCAGTGAGCCAAACCGCCGGCCCTTGGCCAGCACCAGGCGCTGGTCACTGACCCAGGCCATGTCGTAGATCTGCTCAAAACGCGGCAGGCGCAGGACGGCCGTGCGCGTCATCGTGGCCACGGCGAACACCTGCAGTGCATGGTGGCCTTCGCCAAGATCCACACCCACGGCCAAATGCTTGCCATCGGGCGAGAGCAACGGGGCAGAAAACGGCAAGGAGCGGGCAAACACCTCTACCGGCAAGGTGGGCGGTACCGCCACCTGGGTGGCCATGGCCACGCCGTACGGCATGCTGCCCAACAGCCCACACAAGGCCAGCTTCCTGATTTGCGATCCCCAGCGCATGCGGTTCCCCAACCGACGAAGGTGAACGCGAGCTTACTCAACAGCAGCAAGCAAGACCACCGCCGGGGCCCGGCGCTCAGCCGGGCTCATCCCCACGCAGGCCGTAACCGGCGCCCATGCCAGCGCCCATGCCCATTCCCATGCCACCGGCACCACCGCCTGCGCCGGCACCACCACGGCCACCGCCGCCCTCGCCTTCCCCCTTGTCCTTGCCGCCGCCCTTGCCGCCGCCGGCGTTGGCCGGGCGCGCCGGGCCCTGGGCGGGAATGGCCAGGCCGGTGGGGATCGGCGCCAGGCCCAGGGTGTCGCGGATGAAATCGCGCAGGGACACCACCAGCGCGGCGGTCTGGATCGGCTGCCCGGCCACCATCTGCGCGGCGGCCTCGGCGGCCAGCTGCACCTGCACTTCGGTGCCGAGCAGGATGATGTCCGACAGCGCCGCCTCCACTGCATCGCGGGTGCGGCGCATGCGCTCGCCCAGCTCGCCGCTGACCAGGTCGGCATCGTTGACCGGCAACAGCAGGCTGCCGCCATCGGTATCGGTCAGGGCGGCAGCGGCCACGCTCACATCGGCCTGGGCGGCGGCCTGCTGACGCAATTGGCGCAGGTGGCGCGGGTCCACACTGAGGTCACCGGTGAACGAGCCGCCCAGGGTCTTGTAGGCGGCAATCAGGGTCTTCAGGCGTTCGTTGATCTGCCGGTTGGCCGCCTGCTGGCGCGCCTGCACCGTCTGCATCAGTACCAGGCGGATACCCACGCCCATCAGGGTGATCACCAGCAGGCTGGCCAGGGTGGTCATCACGCCCTGCCAGGAGCTGAAATCCAGTAATCGCATCACACCACTCTCCTTGCCCAAGGTCTGTGTGGCGACCGCAAGCGGGCCGCCAGCACCGGCCCACAGCCTGCCAGACAACGCCCACGCGTGGCGCGATTGCTCACACTTTGCCGGCCGCCACAATCTATCGGCGCAAGTTTGTGTGCGGATAATGGGCGGTCCGCCTTTCCCGGACATCCCCATGCACGCCCCCCTTCCCCGTGCGTTGCCCTTGCTGCTGGCCGCTCTCACCGCCACCGGCCCGCTGGGCATCGACATGTACCTGCCGGCCATCCCACAGATGGCCACCGAGTTCGGCACCAGCGAAGGGGCCATCATGCTCAGCCTGATGACCTTCTTCCTCGGCCTGATGGCCGGCCAGCTGGTGTATGGCCCGCTCAGCGACAAATACGGCCGCCGCCCGCTGATCTTTGTCGGCATGAGCGTGTTCGTGCTCGGCGCGCTCGGCTGCGCCCTGGCCCCGAGCCTGCCGGCCCTGCACGCCTGGCGCCTGGTCCAGGGCCTGGGCGGCTCGATCGGCATGGTGATCGCCTTTGCCATCATCAAGGACCTGTTCGCCGGCCCGGCCATGGGCAAGATGATGTCCCTGGTGCTGGCCGTGCTCGGCCTGGCCCCGGTGCTGGCCCCGCTGGCCGGCAATGGCCTGCTGGCGCTGGACTCCTGGCGGCTGATCTTCTGGGCCATGGCCGCCTGGGGCGTGCTGGTGATGCTGGCCTGCGCCGCCGTGCTGCCGGAAAGCCGCAGCGTGCAGGCCCGCGCCGGCTACCAACTGGGGCGTATCCCACAGACCTACCTGTCCATCCTGCGCGATGGCCGCTTCATCCCGTTTGCCGCCACCCTGGTGGTGGCCCAGGCCGGCTTCTTTGCCTACATCGCCGGCTCCTCCACCGTGCTGATCCGCCACTACGGCCTGAGCCCCACCGCCTTCAGCCTGCTGTTCGCGCTCAATGCGCTGGGCATCGTGGTTGCCGCCATCCTCAACCCGCGCCTGCATGCGCTGTGGGGCGTGCAGCGCACCTACCGCCGCGCCAACACCGGCTACGCCCTGGTGATGCTGGCCGTGCTGGCCTGCTTTGCCGCCGGCATCACCCATCTGGCGGTGCTGTGCAGCGGGCTGTTCCTGGCCGTGGCCCTGCTCGGCCTGATCATGCCCACCGGCAGCCAGCTGGCAATGGCCCAGCAGGGACCGGTGGCCGGCACCGCCTCGGCCCTGATGGGCTCGTTGCAGTTTGGCGCCGGTGCCCTGGTCAGCGCCGTGGCCGGGGTGCTGGTGGCCCATAGCGCCATCGGCCTGTTGCAGATCATGGCGCTGTGCGCCACGGTCTCGGCGCTGATGGCCTGGACCTTGTTCCCGGCCCGGCAGGCAGGCTGAGGCCGACGCCGGCGGCAACAGGTAATGACCTTTGGTGGCCACCTCGGCCAGCCAAACCAGTTAAGGTGGGCGGTCCCCCAGCCCACCTGTTTCCATGTCCCCCACTCCTGCTTCCGCGCCTGCCCTGGGGCAGTCGCTCACCCCCGGCCAATTGGTGATGATGGGCCTGGGCAGTGCCATCGGCGCCGGCCTGTTCCTGGGCTCGGGCGTCGGCATTGCCGCCGCCGGCCCGGCCGTGTTGGTCTCCTACCTGATCGCCGGGGCGATGGTGATCATCGTCATGCATGCCATCGGCGAGATGGCTGCGGCCAAGCCGGCCAGCGGCGCCTTCTCGGTGTATGCCACCGATGCCCTGGGCCCGACCGCCGGGGCCACCATCGGCTGGCTGTGGTGGCTGCAGCTGGTGATCGTGATCGCCGCCGAGGCAGTGGGCGCGGCCGGCCTGCTGGCCACGGTGTGGCCGCAGCTGTCGGTGCCGCTCACGGCCTTGGGCTTCATGCTCGTGTTCACCGTGATCAACCTGCTCGGGGTGAAGAACTTCGGCGCCTTCGAGTTCTGGTTCTCGCTGCTGAAGATCCTGGCCATCCTGGCCTTCATCGCCATCGGCATTGCCCTGCTGGCCGGGGCCCTGCCCGCGGTGCAATCGCCGGGCTGGAGCAACTTCACCGCCCATGGCGGCTTTGCCCCCAACGGCCTGGCCGGTATCGGCGCGGCCCTGCTGGTGGTGGTGTTCGCCTTCGGTGGCACCGAGATCGTGGCCGTGGCCGCGGCCGAAACCGCCGACCCCGGCCCCTCGCTGGCGCGCGCGGTACGCACCGTGGCCTGGCGCATCGCGGTGTTCTACCTGGGCTCGATCAGCGTGATCGTGGCCGTGGTGCCGTGGAACAGCCCGGCGCTGAAATCCCCGTTCGCCGCCGTGCTGGACGTGGCCAACATCCCCGGTGCGGCCACGGCAATCACCCTGATTGCGGTGATCGCCCTGCTTTCGGCCCTCAATGCCAACCTGTACGGCGCCTCGCGCATGGTCTATTCGCTGGCCCGCCGCCAGGAAGCGCCGGCCCTGCTCGCCCGTACCAATGCATCGGCCGTGCCGGTGGCCGCCGTGCTGGCCAGCGTGGCCTTCGGCTTTGCCGCCACCGTGATGGAGCTGCTGTACCCGGACCAGGTGCTGCCGGTGCTGCTCAACATCGTCGGCTGCACCTGCCTGCTGGTGTGGACCCTGGCCCTGCTCTCGCAGTGGGTACTGCGCCGCCGCGCCGACAAGGCCGGCACTGCGCTGCCGTTCCGCATGGCCGGCTTCCCATGGCTGACCGGCCTGGGCCTGGTCATCCTGGGCATGATCTTCGTGCTGCTGCTGGCCGGCCAGGCCACCCGCATCCAGTTCCTGTCGATGGCCACCCTGGCCGCGGTGATCGCTGCCGGCAGCGCCCTGGCCCGCCGTCGCCGCGGCTGATGCGGGAAAACTGAGCGCAGGCTGTCGCACAGTCAAAAACTTGAAAGCCGGGTGGATGCAAACCCCCGGCTGTCGATCTAGGATGGCGCCGTCATCGCCGGACCCTGCACCGGCGAGCCACCCCCAAAGCCCCACTGCCTGACCGCAGCCACCGCCATGATCGATACCGAAGAACTGATCCAGCGCGCCATTGAACCGTCCTCCGTGCGCATCGAGGGCACCCTGACCAGCCCGCCCAGCTTTGGCGTGTACCTGGTGATCGACCCGGAAACCGGCGACCAGCGCTACCGCTTCGGCTCCCACCCGGTACGCCAGCAGGAGCTGGAAGACGACTTCGGCGGTTGCGACCTGGAATACCTGTTCCTGTCGCGCAGCGATGCCGCTGCACTGACCTCGGCGTTGAACAAGCGCGGCGAATAAGCCCCCGCACCCTGGCCGCATCGAGGCTGTCGGCCCGATCCGGTTCCCCGCCCAATGCCCCTCCCGGCACCGATCCGGCCTGGAAGCAGTGCAGGCATCGGCATCAAGCCCCCGGCTTGAGCCCAAGCCGGCGTGCAAGCCGGTGCAGGTTGGCACGGTCCACCTCCAGCTCACGGGCACAGGCGGCCCAGTTGCCATGGTGACGTTGCAGCACCGCGCTGATGTGCGTGCGCTGGAACGCATCCAGTGCCTGCTTCAACCCCATGCCGGCACCATCATCGGCCGCGGCAGACGCCGACCCGGCAGCCACCTGCATCGGCTCGGGCAGCACCTCCGCCGTGGGCGACAGTGCCAGATCCAGCGCCCGGGCATCGACACTGAGAATGCGCCGCGCCCCATCAGTGGCCAGCGCCTGGGCCCGCAGTACCGCGCGGCCGATCAGGTGCTCCAGCTCACGCACATTGCCCGGCCAGTCATACGCCAGCAGTGCCTGACGCGCCGTATCGGTCAACCGCAGGCCGCGCAGGCCCAAACGGCCGCGCGCCTGTTCCAGGAAGCTGCCGGCCAGCAGCAGCACATCCCGCTCGCGCTCGCGCAGCGACGGCACCCGTAATGGGTAGGCTCCCAGCCGGTGGTAGAGATCGGCACGGAAACGGCCGGCCCGCACTTCGCTGGCCAGGTCACGGTTGGTGGCGGCAATCACCCGCACATCCACATGGTGCTCGCGGTCCGAGCCCACCCGCTGCAGCTGCCCGCTCTGCAACACGCGCAACAACTTGGCCTGGACCGGCAAGGGCAACTCACCGACCTCGTCCAGGAACAGGGTGCCGCCATCGGCCAGTTCAAAACGGCCCCGGCGCTCGCCCACCGCACCGGTGAAGGCGCCACGCACATGGCCGAACAATTCGCTTTCCACCAGCGTATCGGGCAGGGCCGCACAGTTGATCACCACCATCGGACGCCCACAGCGCGCGGACAAGCGGTGCAGCTGGCGGGCCACCAACTCCTTGCCGACCCCGGTCTCGCCGCTGATCAGCACGCCCAGGTCACTGGGCCCGACCAACCGCAATTCGCGCTGCATGGCCTTGTAGACAGCGCTCTGGCCGATCATTTCTGCCTCCGGCCTTGCCCCGGCCAGCGCCCGCCACTGTTCGGCATCGCGCTGCTGCTCCCGCAGCTGCAGGGCCAGCCGGTCGATCCGCTGCACGGTGCGCACGATCACCGCAGCCAGCCGGGCGAAGGCTTCCAGACGTGCCAGTTCCACCGTACCGAAGGTGCCGGGCAACAGCGCATCCAGGGTCAACAGGCCCCAGACCTGGCCGTCCAGACGCAGCACACAGCCCATGCAGTCGTGCACCTCCAGCTGGCCATGCACCGATTCGACCAAGCCGTCATAAGGATCGGGGAGATCGCAATCGGTGGCGAAATGCAGCGGGCCATCGGCCTGTACCAGCTGTGCCAGACGCGGATGCGCATCCAGGCGGAAACGGCGGCCCAGGGTATCCAGGCTCAAGCCCTCCACCGCCAGCGGCTGCAGCTGATCGCCCTCCAGCTGCAGCAGGGCCACCGCATCGCAGGGCAACAGCCGCCTCAGCACCCCGAGCAGACGCTGGTAACGCTCGCTCGCCGGCATTTCGGTGGCCAGGTCATCGATCAGCGGGATGACCTCGGCCATGAATGGATTGGTTGTCAAAGAGACACCCGGCGTGTGGATTGGACACTGGCTCATGCGTGTCACTTTAACCCATGACGCTGCAAACCATTGAATGAAAAGGATGCAAAAACTGGCACAGCCCCTGCTATGGGAAAGACAACTTTCATCCACCTGGAGTGGAAACATGCTGACCGATAGCCAACGCGACCTGATCAAGGCCACTGTCCCGCTACTGGAAACTGGCGGCGAAGCCCTGACCAGCCATTTCTACCGGCTGATGCTCAGTGAGAGCGAGCAGGTGCGTCCGCTGTTCAACCAGGCCCACCAGGCCAAGGGGGACCAGCCGCGTGCGCTGGCCAATGCCGTGCTGATGTATGCCAAGAACATCGACCGGCTCCAGGCACTGGGCCCGTTGGTCGGGCAGATCGTGCACAAGCATGTGGCCCTGCAGGTGCTGCCCGAGCATTACCCGATCGTCGGCCATTACCTGCTGCGCTCCATCCGCGAGGTACTGGGGCCGGAGATTGCCACCGATGCCATCCTCGATGCCTGGGGCGCGACCTCTCAGATGCTGGCCGACATCCTGATCGGCGCGGAGGAGTCGGTCTATGCCGCCACCGCCGATGCGCCCGGCGGCTGGCGCGGTGCGCGCCGCTTCCGTGTGGCAGACAAGGTGGCCGAGTCCAGCGAGATCACCTCCTTCCACCTGGTGCCGGTCGATGGCGGTGCCGTGGTGGACTTCCTGCCCGGCCAGTACCTCGGCATGCGCCTGCTGCTGGACGGCAACGAGGTACGCCGCAACTACTCGTTGTCGGGCAGCCCGAACGGCCGCAGCTACCGCATCAGCGTCAAGCGCGAGCCCGGCGGGGTGGTTTCCGGCCACCTGCATGACCATGTGCAGGTGGGCGACAGCCTGGAGCTGTTTGCCCCGGCCGGCGATTTCACCCTGGCCGACGGCCAGCGCCCGGTGGTGCTGATCAGCGGCGGCGTGGGTATCACCCCGACCCTGCCGATGCTGGACAAGGCACTGGCCGATGGCCGCCCGGTGCACTTCATCCACTGCGCCCGCAACAGCCAGGCCCACGCCTTCGGTGCGCATCTGGCGCACAAGCAGCACCAGCATCCGCAGCTGCGCAGCTACACCTGCTACAGCGAACCGCTGAGCGGTGATGTGGCCGATGCCCAGGGGCTGTTGCGCGCCGAGCTGCTGGAGCAATGGCTGCCGGCCGAACGCGATGTGGACGCCTACTTCCTCGGCCCCAAGCCGTTCATGGCCCAGGTCAGGCAGCTGTTGCGCCAGGCCGGCGTACCCGAGGCCCAGATCCGCTACGAGTTCTTCGGCCCCGCTGCGGCCCTGGAAGCCTGAACCAACACCGGCCGGGTCGCCCTTGCGGCCCGGCCACAAACCCAGTGCCGACGTACATCGTCGGCATTTGCACATGGGTGTGTTCCAGTGCTGCCGACATTGCGCCACACCGGTTGTGCGACCCTGCTGGCCTGCTTATGCAAAGGGCCTGTCATGTCCGAGATCCTGATGCCGGCGGCCTTCATCGGCCACGGCTCCCCCATGAACGCGCTGGAAAACAACCGGCATACCGCCGCCTGGCAGGCCTTCGGCCAGGCCGTGCCGCGCCCGCGGGCGATCCTGATGGTGTCCGCGCACTGGCACATCAACGCCACGGCGGTCACCGCGATGGCGCGCCCGCGCACCATCCACGACTTTGGTGGTTTCCCGCCCGAGCTGTTCGCCATGCAGTACCCGGCCCCGGGCCTGCCCGAGCTGGTCGGCGAGATCGCCGAGCTGGTGCAGCCGGACATCATTGACACCGTGTATGCCGACACCGAGCACTGGGGCCTGGACCACGGCACCTGGTCGGTGCTGTGCCATGCCTTTCCCGATGCCGACATCCCGGTGGTGCAGCTGTCCATCAACGCCAGCAAGCCGGCCGCCTACCACGTGCAGATGGGCGCGGCCCTGGCCGCCCTGCGCGCGCGTGGCATCCTGGTGATGGGCAGCGGCAACGTGGTGCACAACCTGCGCGTGCTGGACTGGAACCGCCCCGACAGCGGTACCGACTGGGCCCAGCGCTTTGACGAGCATGCCCGCGAACTGATGCTGGGCCGCCCCGGCGACATCGCCGCCCTGGCCAGCCACCGCGACTACGCCATGGCCGTGCCCACCGACGAGCACCTGCTGCCGCTGTACTACATCGCCGGCCTGGCCGCTGCCGGTGGCGACAAGGTCGACGTGCTCACCGATGGCTATGCCATGGGCTCGCTGTCGATGACCGCCTACACCGTGGGCATGCCCACAGCCGCCT
>X237_Red_shanked_Douc_Langur__coassemble_84_pt1 | contig 14299 bp, 10 predicted proteins | sample X237_Red_shanked_Douc_Langur__metabat2_high_PE_002 | metagenome-assembled genome bin X237_Red_shanked_Douc_Langur
TTCAGCAGGGGCGCATCGTAGCTGCGGCCATTGAAGCTGGACAGCACGGTATCGGCTTGCAGCCAGCTGGCGAAGGCCTGCAGCATGGCGCTTTCCGCACCCAGAGTGGCCATCAGCAGCTGGCGTACACGCAGGCCCGGGCCGAGTGCTGGATCGTGGTGCCAGTCGGCGGCGCCGATCATGAAGGCGCGGGTGCCGGTGCCACCGGCCAGGCCGGTAGTTTCGGTATCGAAGAACAACAGCTGCTGTGGCTGCACGCTTTGTTCCGGACAGCGGGCGAAATCCAGTGGCAACGGCGCAGCAGGGATGGCCATCGGTACATGGGCTTGCTGCAGCCACAGGCCGGGGGCGATCTCGTTGCCGGGCAGGTCGCGGCGGCCGGTCGCGTTGTGGACGCTGGGCAGCGCAACGGCCTGGACACGCTGGCGGGTGGCCAGCAGGCGCTGCAGGTCGCCAACGCTGCGCGGGGTGACCACCGTGGTGGCGCAGGAGGCTGCGGCGACGCTGGTTGATGCTGTGTCTGGGGCTGACGACGACAACGACAACGGCGCCAGACCGGTGTGTTTGCTTGTCGTGCTCGGGGTATCGGCGTGGCCGATGCTGGTGTTGGTCCAGTCCGGTGCGGATGTGTGGGTGGTGGGTGGCAATGTCGCGGCCGGGGCCGCTCCCACAACTGCTCCAACAGCAGCCCCAACAGCAGCCCCCGGCGCTGGAGCGTTGGGCGTTTGCGCGTGGTTGTTGCGTGCTGATGGCCGCAGGGCGGTGGACTTGCCATGGGCGCGCGCTGCCAGGGCAGCGGGGTCGGCGTGGCGGATGCTGGTGTTGATCCAGTCCAGTGCGGATTTTTGGGTGGTTTGGCTGGTGGGTGGGGATGTCGCGACCGGGGTCGCTCCCACAGCTGCTCCAACAGTCGCCGCCGGCGCGGGAGCGTTGGGCGTTTGCGCGTGGTTGTTGCGTGCTGATGGCCGCAGGGTGGTGGGCTTGCCATGGGCGCGTGCTGCCAGGGCAGCGGGGTCGGCGTGGCGGATGCTGCTGTTGATCCAGTCCAGTGCGGACGTGTGGTTGGCGGGTTGGGGCGTCGCGGCCTGGGCCGCTCCCACAACGGCAGGCGGGGCTGAGGCGATTCCCACAGCAGCCGGTGTGGCAGCCGGGAGCATGCGGCGTCTGGCTGCGCTGTTGGTTGGGCGCGCGAGGGTGCCGGGTGCTTGGGCAGCCGTTTCCCGGGGGTGTGGCTCCACTGCCGATGGCATCCTTGCCGAAGCCGAAGCCGAAGCCGAAGCCGAAGCCGAAGCCGGTTCGGATCCGGATGCGGGGGCAGACAATGGCGCTGTGGCAGCGGGCAAGCGCGTACCGGCCGCGGTGGCGGCATCGACCGCCCCGGCCTGGCGGCGAAGGGCGCGCAGCTTGTCCAGCGTCAGGCTCATGGCAACAGGTCAATGGCCTCGGTGTGGTGTGCCTGCATTGCCGGCACCTGGGCGCAGTGGGCGGCGTGCAGCAGCTGCAGCACGCGATGGGCCAGGCTGCGCGGGGTGTCGCCGCCGTCTTCCTCCTGGGCGGCCAGCACCGGGCCGACACAGGCGGGGCAGCCGCAGCGGCAGTCACAGCCATCCACCAGTTCCAGTGCGCGCTGCACCAGTTCGGTCTGGCGCAGCCACAGCGGTTCGGACAGGCCGACGCCGCCGGGGAAGTTGTCGTACAGGTAGACGGTGGGCACGAAGCTCTGCAGCAGCTCGACGTTGCCTTCCATGCCGGCCTCGCCCCGCAGTTGGCCGCGGCCACTGGCATCGGCCATCGCAAACCAGCTGCCATCACCGCTGCCCACCGATTTCTGCAGGTCATGGGCGTCGGCCATCACCGCCACGGTGGCGACGATGTGCAGCGCATTGGCGGCACCCAGGAAGCCATCCAGGGCGTCCTGGCGGTTGGCAAATGCACGCAGCAGGGTGGCCTGCGGCAGCTGCCACCACACCGCGGTGGTGTGTAGCTCCTGGTCGGGCAGGTTGACCGGCCCGTAGCCGATGTTCTCGTGGGTGTAGTAGCGGATCTTCTTGTAGCCGGCCACGCGGCGCACCACATGCACTTCGCCGTGGTGGCTGTCACCGGCACCGGCGGCGCCACCGTCGAAGCGGTCCAACACTTTGAGCTTGGTGTAGTCGATGGAGTCGGTGTAGTAGTCCACGAAGGTGCGGGTGACATAGGCCTTGCGGCCTTCCCAGTCCAGCTGCTCCACCTGGTAGGGGGTGGACTGCACCATGTGGATGGCGCCTTCGTACAGGGTCAGTGCGGCGGCCGAGTAATCCACCTCGGCAATGATGCGCTGCTGGCCATCGCTGCGGTCCACCACCACGAAGTTGCCATCGGCCACCGCGCGCAGGCTCACGCTGTTGGCCGGGTAGCTGTCGGCAATCCACTCCCAGCGCCCGGCTTCCAGGTGCAGCACGCCGGCTTCGACCAGCGCTTCCAGGAATACCAGCGGGTCGATCGTGCCGAAGGCTTCGCCTTCGATGAAGGGCAGCTCGAAGCTGGCGCAGCGGATGTGGTCGAACAGGATCAGCGGCTGGTCCGGGGCGATGCGGGCATGCTCGGGGCTGGCGCTGGCAAAGAAGTCCGGATGGCGCACCACGTACTGGTCCAGCGGCTGGCTGCTGGCCACCATCACGCCGAGGCTGGGCTGCTGACGGCGTCCGGCGCGGCCGAAGCGCTGCCAGGTGGCGGCCACGCTGCCGGGATAGCCATTGAGGATCACCACGTCCAGCGCGCCGATGTCCACGCCCAGCTCCAGCGCGGAGGTGGAGACGATGCCGTCGATGTCGCCGGCGCGCATCGCCCGCTCGACCTCGCGCCGCTCGCTGGGCAGGTAGCCGCCACGGTAGCCTCGGATACGCGGTGGCTTGCGCGGGTCATGGTCGAAGATGTCCTTCAGGTACTTGGTCAGCACCTCCACCATCAGCCTGCTCTGCGCGAACACCAGCGTCTTCAGCCCGCTCTTGATCGCGATGCGGGCAATGCGGTTGGCTTGCGAACGGGCCGAGGCACGCAGGCCGAGGTCGGCATTGACCACCGGCGGGTTCCACAGCAGCACATGCTTGTCGCCGCTGGGTGCGCCGGATTCGGTGATCGCAGTGACGTCCTGCTCGATCAGCGCCTGGGCATGCGCGTGCGGGTTGCCGATGGTGGCCGAGCACAGGATGAACTGCGGCTCCACCCCGTAGAAGGCACAGATGCGCTTGAGCCGGCGCAGCACGTTGGTGACATGGCTGCCGAACACGCCGCGGTAGGTGTGGATCTCGTCGATCACCACATAGCGCAGGTTCTCGAAGAACTGGGCCCACTTGGTGTGATGCGGCAGGATCGCCTGGTGCAGCATGTCCGGATTGCTGACCACGATGTCGCCGTGCAGACGGATGGCCTGGCGCGCATCGCCAGGCGTGTCGCCATCGAAGGTGAAGGCCTTGACCCCCAGGTCGCCGGCGCGGTTCAGATCCAGCAGCTCGGCCACCTGGTCCTGGGCCAGGGCCTTGGTCGGGAACAGGTACAGGGCCTTGGCATTGCCGGCCATCGCCGCGGCCACCACCGGCAGGGTGTAGCACAGCGACTTGCCCGAGGCGGTGGGGGTGACGATGGCCACGCTCTCGCCGCGCTGGGTCGCTTCCCAGGCCTGGGCTTGGTGGCTGTAGAGCTGGCCGATGCCGCGCGCGCGCAGGGCCGCCTGCAGGGCATCGGGCACGTCATCGGGAATCGGGGCATAGCGGCCTTCGCGCCCGGGCACGGTGAAGCTGCCGGTGACGCGGTCGGCATAGCGCCGGCTCAGGCGTTGGCCGAGCAGGGCACCGTCACGGCTGGGGCGGCCATCGGTGGTGGCCAGGGCCTGTTCGGCAGCGACGGTGCGGGGGGCAATCGGGAAGACCATGGAAAGCAACAAGGCCGAGCAAAGGGGCACAGCTAACCATAGGCCGGTCTCAGCCCCTGCGACGCCTGCCGGAAGTGGGCATCGGCGCGAGGCGGCAGTGGCCGGGTTGGCCGGTGTTCAGTCCGTGGATGCCAGATCCGGCAAACTCGCTCATCCCACTGCGTTGGCGGCACCGATGAAACACCTGCTCTGGCTCTTGTTGTGCCTGCCGCTGTTGGCCCAGGCGCAGTCGCTTGCCGAACCGCCCGCCGGGGAGGACGCCGCACAAGCCAAGGCCGGGCACGCGCCGGTGCGTACCCTGGAGACCATCGAGGCCCTGCGCCCGCCGGTGGACTGGGCCCCGGATCCATTCGCGCGCCGCCCGAATCATTTCGATGGCCGTTTCGGCCGTGGCCCGAGCCCGGAAGAGATTGCCCTGCAACAGGGCGGCTACCTGATGTACGGCATCACCCAGGCGCTGGCCAAGGGCGGCAGCTGGCTCAACCGGGTCACCGGTGGCCCGGCCCAGATCCAGCACGCCAATGCCCGGGACGTGCCGCTGAATGACGAGCAGATCGCGCGTGCCGCGCGCTGGGCCAGCCCAGAACCGCCTCAGGGCGACTGAGCGTCGCCATCGTCCTGGTACTTGCCGGCCGTGCCGGGCAGGGCCCAGACCAGGGCATCGGTGATGAAGGCCGGGTACACCCTGCCATGGTCGGTGCCCTGCAGTACCCGGTAGTCCACCTGCAGCCCGGTGTAGCCATGGCCCTGCAGCACGTCGGCAAAGCGTTTGACGTCGCCGACCATGTCCTTGCCATCGGGGCCATAACTGCGCTCTTCCTCGCCCGGGCGCTCCCAGCCGCCGATGTACATGCGCACGCGTGCCGGCAGTGCGTTGTCACCGGCCTGCGCGCGCTGGGCAGCTGACGCCTGTTCGATGCGGAAGATCTCGCCCTGGTCGAACCACAGCGAGGGGCTGCCCAGGATGTAGGTGCTGAACAGCTGCGGCTGGGTCAGCAGCACATAGCTGCCGAACAGCCCGCCGTAGGAGTGGCCTGCATACACGCGCCGGGCCGGATCGGTTCGGTAGGTGGCTTCCACCAGCGGGATGACCTGCCCGGCGATCAGGTCACGCCAGGCTTGGGCCTGGCCGTACTCGGGCGCTTCGTAGTCACTTGGGTCAAAGCCGGCACGCTGGCGTGGATCGGTCGGGGTGTAGTCGCGTGAGCGGCTGTCGCGCAGGCTCAGGCCGGTCTGCGGCGGCATGCCGACCAGGATGAATTCTTCAAAGCGGTTGTTGCCGCGGCCCATCAGGTTGCGGATGCCCACCAGCAGCGGGAACGACCACGGCGCATCGGTGGTGTAGAGCACCGGATAGTGGCGCTGCGGCGCGCTGGCATAGGACGGCGGCAGGCTGATCCAGAGCGGATACTCCCGGCCACTGTCCGGGTCGGTGATGTGGTGGCTGTGCGTGCCTTCCAGAACAACGGCCGGCGGGGCTTGCGTTGCCGGGGCGCGGCCGCTGGAGCTGCAGCCAGCCAGGGCGATGATCAGGCCGGCCAGCATACCGGTGCGGTGCCATGAGGCGGTCAGGGAGGCAAGGGTCATGTGCCGAGTATGCGTGGCTGGCCGGCAGCGCGAAAGCCGCCGGCCATGCCAGGCTCACTGCTGCGCTGATTGCTCGGTGCGCTGCAGTTTCTGCACCGGGTAGCCCATGCGCCGGGCCTTGTCGACCAGGCGGTCATAGGTGGCCGGGTCCAGGTGCGGGTCACGCGAGAGGATCCACAGGTAATCCTGCTTGGGCGAGCCGACCACCGCCCACTGGTAGTCCTTGTCCAGGTCGATGACCCAGTAGTCACCCCAGACCATCGGCAACCAGGACAGCCAGCCCGGGGCGAAGCGCACCTCCAGTTTGGAGGTGGAATCACCGACCGTGCGCGCCTCGCCATCGGCCTGGTTGAAGCTGCCGTCCTCGGTACGGCAACGGTTGCGCACGGCGATGTTGCCGTCGGCCTGTGGGGTGTAGAGCGCGGTGGTGTCACCGACGCAGTTCCGTGCGAAGAACAGCGGCAGGCTGGCCTGCTCGTACCAGGTGCCGGCATAGCGCTGCAGGTCCACATGGTCCACGGTGGTGTTGGGCAGGGGATCGGCCAGCGTGTCGGCTGCGATGGCCGGCAGGGCGAGGCAGGCAGTCAGGGCGAGCAACAGGCGGCAGGTGCGGATCATGGGCAGGTCACCGGAAGGCAAGGCTGGCCAGTGTGGCCGAGCGCTTGCCTGCGAGGTGTCTGCTTGGCGTGCAGCGGGGATGAAAGCGCCCGCTGCCGCGTGTTGGGCCTGCTCAGGAGGTGAGGCTGGCAGCCATCGCATACAACGCGGCCAGCACCACCAGCACGCCGTAGGTGGCGGCGGTGGTGGCAAAGCGCAGGCTGTGCAGCAGCCAGTTGCCGCCATACACGCGGCGCTGCATGCACCACAGATACACCGGCACGCTCAGCCACAGCGCAGTGGCCAGCAACGAGGACACGGTACCGAGCACGGCCACGCCGGAGAGGGCGGCCAGCGCGTTGAGCGCACTGACCACGAACAACACGCTGAGCAGCCAGGCATGGCTGTACAGGGCCACCACCAGGTGCTCCAGGTAGCCCATCGGCCGGCGCCAGTAGAGCAGCCGCAGGACCAGGGCCAGCAGCGGCATCATCACGATCAGCGCGGCCGGCAGGGCGGCGATGAATTTTCCCAGCAGGTACTTCCAGTGGGCCTGGTCCGGCTTGAGGTTGGCCTGCAGGCGTTCCAGACGCTGGTTGATCGTCGCATTGGCCCAGTCCGGCAGGGCGGACAGCTGCACCGGGTTGTCAACCGGATGCCATGGCCGCTGCTGGTCGCTGCCCAGGCGCAGGTCCAGTGCCCGTTCGCTGCCGGTCGGCGGGCGGCCCTGCAGCACATCGATGCGTGCCGTGGCCGCTTCACTGATGGCTTGACGCGCTGCCAGCGTCGCGGTGCGCGTGGTCAGGTCGGCGTTGTCGGCCACCGGCAACCCGGCCAGCAGGGTATCGCGCTGCTGCACCACCTCGGCCGGGCTGGTCAGGCTGGCGAAAGGATCGTTGGTTGGAACCACCCTGACCACGCTGTCATCGGTGGAGACCGACAGCCGTGCCATCAGGAAGGCGAACAGCGACAGGATCACGAACAGGCGCAACGGCGGCAGGTAACGCACGCGCTGGCCGGCCAGGTAATTGGCGGCCACCCGGCCGGGAATCCACAGCTCGCGCAGGCTGCGGAAGATGCGCCCGTCCAGGTGCCAGAACGACTCGAACACATCCTCCACCGCGTGGGCGAAGGACTTCAGCGGATTGTGCGCGGCCTGGCCACACTGGTGGCAGTACTCACCCTGCAGGGCGGTGTGGCAGTTCTGGCAGGCAGCGGCGTGGGAATGGGTCACGGAAGCAGTCGCAGCAGGGGCAGTGCCACACTGGCGCTGCCGAGGAAGCAACGATAGCCAAACCGGCACTGGCCGGGGAGGGCGGCAAGTCATGCCGGCCCGGCTGCCAGGGTGCTGTCACACAGCGCCATGCGGTGATACATGCCGATACCCAGACGCCGGAAAATGCAGGGATTGATTCATTTTCGCAGGCTTACCTTGGACTTGCCGCAGCCACCCGCGCTGTCCTGTCTGGAGCATCACCATGAAGACCCTGTTCTCCACCGTCCTTGGCCTGGGCCTGCTGGCCTCGGCTGCCGCCATCGCCGCCCCGGCGCCGGCAACCCACGATGATGGCCATCGCGCCCACCAGACCAGCACCCCGGCCCCGCAGCAGCATGCGCAGCCCGGCAAGGCCCAGCCGGCACAGCAGCCGGCCCGTCCGGCCCAGCACAGCCAGGCCCAGCCGGCACGTCAGCACGCCCAGCCCGCCAGCCAGGCCTATCGCAAGGGCGGTCATCTGCCGGCCGGGCAGCGTGGTGTACGCATGAGCGACTGGCGCGCCAAGGGCCTGCGCAGTCCGGGGCGTGGCCAGGAATGGCGCCAGCTGGACGGGCGTTATCTGTTGATCGCCACCGCAAACGGTTTGATCGTGGACATCCTGTCTGCCCGCCGTTGAGCCGGGCCTGTTGCAGCGGTCGCTCCCCGGGGCGGCCGCTGACCTGGCCGCCGCACAAAGCTGCCACAGTGTGCCGTGATGGTGTCCAATACCCGGCATGACCGCACGATCCACTCCGCGCCCGGCCCGTCCGGTTGCCGCGCCCGCTCCCCTTCTGCATCCCCGCAACCGCCATCAGGGCCGTTACGACCTGCCGCGCCTGGTGTCGGTGCATCCGCCACTGCGTGATTACCTGATCCGCACCCCGGCCGGCAGCGACAGCATCGACTTTGCTGCCCCCGCTGCGGTGCGCGAACTCAACCGCGCGCTGCTCAAGGCCGATTACGGCATTGCCCACTGGGACATTCCCGACGGCTACCTGTGCCCACCGGTCCCGGGCCGGGTGGATTACCTGCACGGGCTGGCCGACCTGCTGGCCGAGGACAACCACGACACGCTGCTGCAGGGGCCGCAGGTGCGGGTGCTGGATATCGGCACCGGGGCCAACCTGATCTACCCCCTGCTCGGCCAGGCCGAGTACGGCTGGCAGTTTGTCGGCACCGATATCGATGCCGGCGCGCTGGCATCGGCCCAGGCCAACATCCAGGCCAATGGCCTGCAGGCGCAGATCGAACTGCGTCAGCAGACTGCCCGCGGCAGCATCTTTGCCGGCCTGCTTCAGGCGCAGGAGCGTTTTGCCCTGACCCTGTGCAATCCCCCGTTCCATGCCTCGGCTGCCGAGGCGGCACGTGGCAGCCAACGCAAGCTGGGCAACCTGGCCGGCAGCAAGCCGTCAGCCGCGGCGACAGGCAAGCGGGGCGCCCCGGCGTTGAACTTCGGTGGCCAGGCCAACGAGCTGTGGTGCACCGGTGGCGAGGCCTCGTTCCTGCGCCGGATGATCAAGGAGAGCGTGGCCTGCCGCGAGCAGGTGTTGTGGTTTTCCTCCCTGGTGGCCAAGAGCGAGCACCTGACCGACATCCACAAGCAGCTGGGCAAGGCCGGTGCGCTCCAGGTGCGGCAGGTGGACATGGCCCAGGGCAACAAGCGCAGCCGGTTTGTGGCCTGGAGTTTCCATGCCCCCGCCGCACGCCAGGCCTGGCTGGCCGGCCTGGCCTGAGCCTGCGTGTGGTTTACAGCGCGGTGCTGACAAACAGGCCCACGCAACAGGCCATTGCCGCCGCCCACAGCAACGAGCGCAGGCTGGCGGTGTCACGCAGATAGGCGGCGATGTAACCGGCACGCAGCACGATGAAGGCACAGGCCAGGCCATCGACCAGGCCCTGCCGTACCTCGGCCTGCTGGGCCAGCAGCACGCCGGCGATGAAGATGGGCAACGCCTCGAAACTGTTCTGCTGGGCGGCATTGGCGCGTGCCTGCCAGCCTTCCAGCCCGGCCATCCACGCGCGTGGGTTGCGGTTGTCAAAACCGCCATCCCGGCGCGGCTTGCCGAAGCCGGGGGATTTGGCGATGCCGGCACACACGATCGGCAGCAGGCAGGCAATCAGGACGCAGGCAGTGGCAAGGGTCATGGGATGTCCGTCATCAGGAGGGCAGGGCCAGCTTGGCAGGTTGTGGCCCTGCGTGCAGCGGCTGCTGCAGGCGTGACCTTTGTCATCCCTCCGGCGGCGTGGCCATTGGTATAACAAACGCTGACCTTCAGCCTCACCATTTGCGGAGAATCCCTCATGCGTTCGCTCGTTTCCCACAGTGCCCTGGCCTTGGCCCTGGCTGCCGTACTTGCCGGTTGTTCGCCGGGCCCTTCGTCTGCGCCGGAGGCCGGCAGTGCCGCCACCGCCGAACAGGTGCAGGCCGAATCGCAGCGTCTGAATGCCTGGTTTGATGCGCAGTACGCCGAATGGATGACGTTCTCTCCGCTGATGCTCAGCTTCCAGGGCAGCAAGCAGCTCAACGACAAGCTGGACGATGTGTCCGAAGCCGGTGCCGATGCGCGGATCGCCTGGCTGGAGGCCTCGGTCAAGGCGATGGAGAGCCAGTTTGATTTTGACAAGCTCGATGCCGAGACCCAGACCTCGTGGGAGCTGTGGAAGCGCCAGTACGAGAACGAGCGTGACGGCAAGGCCTACCGCCTGAACCAGTACGCGTTCGACCAGATGAACGGCATGCAGTCGACCCTGCCGATGCTGCTGATGAACTTCCACACCGTGGACAACGAGGCCGATTACCAGGCCTACATCGCCCGTTTGAATGAAGTGCCGCGCTTCTTCGGCCAGCTGCTCGAGCATGCCCGCAAGGCCGAGGCTGCCGGCACCCTGCCGCCGCGCTTCGCCCTGGAGGCGGTGGCCCAGCAGTCGCGCGCGCTGGTGTCCGGTGCGCCGTTCAATGCGGGCAGTGACAGCGCCCTGTGGGGCGACCTGCAGCGCAAGGCTGACGCGCTGGCCAAGGCCGGTACCATTGACCAGACCCGCGCGGACGAGCTCAAGGCACAGGCGCGCACGGCACTGGTGGACAAGGTGCAGCCGGCCTACACCCAGATCATTGACTGGGCCAGTGCTGCCGCTCCCAAGGCCCTGCTCAACCCGGCCGGTGTGGGCACCACCCAGGCCGGCAACAACGGTGCCGATTACTACCGTTACCAGTTGCGCCAGAACACCACCACCGACCTGAGTGCCGAGCAGATCCACGAGATCGGCCTGGCCGACGTGGCGCGCATCCGCGGCGAGATGGAGGCGATCCAGAAGCAGCTCGGGGTAGAGGGTGACCTGCAGGCCTTCTTCAAGCACGTCACCGCCAACCCGGCACTGAAGTACGCCAATACCGACGAGGATCGTGCCCGCTACATGGCCGACACCAATGCGGCCATCGACAACATCCGCAAGGTGCTGCCGGAGTACTTCGGCCTGCTGCCCAAGGCGCCGCTGGAAGTGCGTCGCGTCGAAGCCTTCCGTGAGCAGCCCGGTGCCGCCCAGCATTACTACCCGGGTACCGCCGATGGTTCGCGTCCGGGCATCTACTACATGCACATGTCCGACATGGCAGCCATGCCCAAGACCGAGCTGGAAGTGATTGCCTATCACGAGGCATTGCCGGGCCACCACATGCAGCTGTCCATTGCCCAGGAGCTGACCGGCCTGCCCAAGTTCCGCACCCAGCTCATGCTCAGTGCCTACGCCGAAGGCTGGGGCCTGTACACCGAGCGCCTGGCCAAGGAGATGCCGGGTACCTACCAGGACCCGTATTCGGATTACGGCCGCCTGACCTCGGAAATGTGGCGCGCGATCCGCCTGGTGGTGGACACCGGCCTGCATGCCAAGGGCTGGACCGAAGCGCAGGCGGTGGAGTATTTCGCTGCCAACAGTTCGATCCCGCGTGCGGCGATGGAATCGGAAGTACGCCGTTACCTGATCATGCCCGGCCAGGCGACCTCCTACAAAATCGGCATGAACAAGATCCTCGAGCTGCGTGCCAAGGCCGAAGCCGAACTGGGTGACAAGTTCGACATCCGTGGCTTCCACGACACCGTGCTCGGCGGTGGTGCATTGCCGCTGGACCTGCTGGAAAAGCGCGTTGACCGCTGGGTCGCCGGGCACAAGGCCGCCTGAGCAGGCCTTAACGCGATCTGCTGATCGTTCCCGGGCGGTGCCGTTGAAGCGGCACCGCCTTTTTGTTTCCTGCGTGTTGACTGCAGAGGTGTTGCGTGAGCAACCCGGTCCAGCGCAGGCGTGGGCTGGCCGTGGCGGTTTGATGGTGCGCTGCTGGAGTACGGCTGTTATTGGCTGGCTGAGTGATTTGCTGTTCTGATGCGCTGCTTTATTTATTTTTCGTGATTGTTATTTATTTTGGTTAATGGAAATAAATGAAAATAATTACTTATCCAGCTGTTGTTCCATCTATTTTTTCTGTCTTTTGTCGCATTGTTTTCGATCGGCTTCTGCTCGAAAACAAAACAATGTGATACATGCGGATACATGCGGGGCGGCATTTTTAGACAGGCGTTCATTTTTCCGGCCTTATCGTGGAACCACGCAGCAAGACCGCTGTGAAGGAGGTTTTTCATGAAGCAGGTAGTCGCAACGATTCTTTCGCTCTCGGTGTTGGTTGCAGGCTCGGCTCTGGCGGCACCGGCAACGACGGCCCCGGTCGCTCCGGCTCCGGCGGCGGTCAGTACGGCTGCGCTGCCCCCGGTTGCCGGGCAGCAGGGCATTCGCCCGCCACAGCCTGGGCAAGTCGCCGAGGCCACGGGGCGCCATCACAAGGGCCCGCACGGGCAGCGTCGCCAGTTTGGTGCGGCCCCGCACGGGGCACCACAGGCCGATGCAGGGCGCATGCAGCGCCATGACGGCATGCATCGCCGCGGTGGACCGCGCCAGGGGGCCGATGCTGGCCATCGCCCGCTGCGCCTGGGCGCCCCGCTGGCAGAAAACCGCCAGGGCGTGGTGGTCACCGAACACCGTCGCCATGGCCTGCAGAAGGCCCCGCGTGGCCAGGAATGGCGCCGGATCGGTGAGCGTTATGTGCGCGTCACCAGTGGCAGCAATGTGGTCAACGAGATCGTGATCAACGGCATGTAATCCCTGCCGGTTTCAATGAAATGCCCTGCCTGTGCAGGGCATTTTCATTTTTCTGCCGCCAGAGGGGCATGCAGTGCGGCCAGGCTGTGCAAAATGCCGGCCAGATCGTGCAGGGTAAACGGCTTGAACAGCACCAGATACTTGCCATCGATCAGGCCTTCGGCCACTGCCACATCCGGGCTGTATCCGGTGGCAAAGCACAATGCGATGCCGGGTTTGGATTCCACCCAGTGGATCAGGTCACGGGCGCTTTTGCTGCCCGGCATGCGGATGTCGGAAATGATCACGTCTGGGCGCATGCCACCATCGAGCAACGCCAGTGCATGGTCGATGTTGAATGAGGGAATGACATCGCAATCAAGCTGGAGCAGGAGCAGATGGATGGACTGGCGCACCTGTTCGTCGTCTTCAACCAGCAGGATTTTCAGCTTCAGCGAAGCCCGGGTGTCGACCTGCTCGGTTGCCACTGCGGCCTGCTGGCGGCTGCGTGGCAACAGCAGGCTGATGCTGGTGCCCTTGCCCAGCTCGGAGTTCAGGGTGATGTGACCACTGCTGGCCTGGACAAAGCGCCGCACCATCGACAGCCCCAGGCCGGTGCCCTTGCCATCGGGCTTGGTGGTGAAGAAAGGTTCGAACACCTTCTCCTGCAGCGCCGGGTCCATGCCGATGCCGTCATCGGACAGGGTCAACTGGACGTGTTCGACCGGATTGCCGTCGGCATCCAGGGCGGTGATGTTGCAGGCATCAAACAGCACACGGCCATGCCCATTGACGGCATCACGTGCATTGATGGCCAGGTTGATCAGGGTGTTTTCCAGTTGCGAGCGGTCGGCCAGGATCGGATGCAGGTCATCGGCAATGCGTGACTCGAATTTGATCTCCGCCCCCACCGCGCGCTGCAGCAGCTGGACACAATCAAACAAGGTGGCGTGGGTATCGAGCACCCGTGAGTTCTGCGGTTGGCGGCCGCTGAAACTGGCCAGCTGCGATGACATGCGGCCGGCACGGTTCACGCAGTCGGCAATCAGGCGCAGCTTGGATTCCACCGTGGGCGATGGCCCGGCCAGCAGGGCCATTTCGGTACAGGCCACCACTACCTGCAACAGGTTGTTGAGGTCATGGGCAATGCCACCGGCAAGATGGTTGACCAGGGCCATCTTCTGCTCGACTGCTGAATGCTGCAGGTGCCTGTCCAGCTCGGTGCGCAGGCTGCTCAGCTGGCTGTTGGCGGTATTGAGCGCCGCCTCCAGATGCCGGGCCTCGGCCATGGTGTGTTCGATGTTGACGCTGCTGCCGATCCAGTACAACAGCTGGCGGTTGTCATCATAGACCGGGGCAATGGAGAACTCGTGCCAGCGGAAAGCACCGCGGTGGTCGCGCAGGCGGTAACGGTAGGGGCGTTCGGGTGGATCGCCGTTCATGGCGCGTGACAGGGCAATCCCGGCTCCGGTCAGGTCGTCCGGATGCACCTTGCTCACATAGCGCGTGTTGCTGGCATCGAGCATCTCCTCGGTGCCGTAGGCGTAACGATTGGAGGTGCCATTGGTCCAGAAGATTTCGCCCTGGGGCGTGCACAGCCAGATGCTGTGGGGCAGGTGGTCGATTATCCGTGCATAGGCCAGCGGCATGCTGGACAGAGGAGCATCGCTGGGCTGTTGCAGGGCCTGCTCGCCGGCGCCGGTTTCGATGTGTGGCCTGAGCAGCAGGCACTGCACGTAGGGTGTAGAAGCGTCATCGCCGGGCAGGGGGGAGAATTCAACACGCAGCAGGCTGTCCGCCAGCGTGGTCAGCACCATGATCTGCTG
>X237_Red_shanked_Douc_Langur__coassemble_85_pt1 | contig 14185 bp, 25 predicted proteins | sample X237_Red_shanked_Douc_Langur__metabat2_high_PE_002 | metagenome-assembled genome bin X237_Red_shanked_Douc_Langur
CTGAAATCATCGCCCGCGTCGGCTCAACAGGCACCAGCACATAGCCCGGCGGCGCTGTCAGCAGGGCGCGCTTGTTCCACGCTTTCGCTGCAGCATCCAGTGATGGCCACCAACCGATGTCGACAGGCCCGCCCATCAGATCGAAGTCGCAGTTATCGCAGCGAATGAAGCGGCAAGGGTCGTCGGCGCTATCCATGCACTCGGTCGGTGACCCGCCGCAGAAAGGACAAGGAAGAAGCGCCATCTTGTCCAGGTCAGTCATGGCTAGCCCCTTTGGCTCGGCTGTAAGCCGTGGAGATGAGGCGATTGCAGCGGGTGCAGACTTCCGGCCTGCTGCCGCATGGGCTGTCTTCGCGGATTCGCCCACTGCATCCGAAGTGGCGGCACAACCACCACATGAGGCGCTGCCAAATGGTTCCTCCCATCACTCCCCCTCGCCCTTGGCGGGCTGCTCGGTTACCCCGCCCGCCAGTGCATCGGCCACCTCGCACTTCCCGGCACGGCGCAGGACGTTGAGCGCCATCTGCAACGCACCACGATCCACGCGCACACTGTTGTCGCCGACCTGCCCGTCGATCAGGGCCAGCAGGCGGCCGGCTTCGGCAACCTCTTCCCGGATCTCCTGATCTGTCGCCTTGGTGTGATGCTTCACAAGCAGAATCGACCTCTTCAGATGTAGGCGGAACTGCTCCAGGTCGATGGCCGGGGCCGGCTGCGGCTTGCTGGCCTCCCATGCTCGGATAGCGGCCAGGGCTATCTCGGCCACGCGGCCGCCGTCCTCGGCAACCGTGCTGAAATCATCCGGCCCCATGGTGCCGTAGCTCCAGGCCTCCCATACCCGGGTGCAGTCCAATGCTTCGCCCAAGGCTTCGGCCACGGCATCGGTCACGCTGTCCGGAATCTCGGCCGGGATAATCGGCCCGGTCATGGTTGCACCGCCAACGCTCTTTCAGCCACACCAGCTCGGCTGCTGGCATATCCACGCACCTCGTCAATCGTTTCCAGGCACTCACAGCGACCGGCCTGGTTGGCGATGGTACGAAGCGATCTTGCTGCGGCATTCAGCTCTGCCTGCAACCGCGCGTGGTCGGCCAGCAGGGCGCGCAGGTCGTCAGACTCGGCCGACACGCGCGCACCAGGCTCGCGAGCGATCGCCGCCAGCCGCTCCCGCACTTCATTGATTTCACTCATGCTGCATTCCTCTTGATGCCGGCCAGCGCTTCCAGGCGCTCGGCTTCGGCGATGTAGTTGTCGTGGCGCTCTTGCGCGCTGAAGAACAGGTTGTCGCCCTGGGCCAGTGCCTGCGCGGCTGCGATGCGATAGGCCCGGGCCAGCTTTGCCGGGTCGTGGTCGAACAGGTCGAGCTGGCCGGGCAGGGGTTTCATGCGGCCGCCTGCAAGGCGGGGAGTGGGTCGAGGTTGGCGCGGGCAATGGCGGCCAGCGGTGGTGGGCTGACGCTGTTGCCGACCATGCGCACGGCCTCGGTGACCGACAGCGGTGTGCCGTCGGCGCGGCGGTCGATGATGTAGCCGGACGGGAAGCCCTGGGCGCGGTATAGCTCGGCCGGCTTGAGCATGCGCAGCCGGATGTCGGTAATGACGTGCGGCACGCCGCGCACGTGCACGGTGACCAGGGCCATGCGGTCGCGCGTGGTGATCGTTGCGAGCGGATCGCGCACGTCCAGGGCCGTGCCGGCGCCGTAGTAGTTTATGAGTAAGGCGGCAACGCGCTCGGCGCCCTCGCGCTGCTCGTCGCTGAGCTCGGCCAGATCCACGCTGACCAGACGCTGCTGGCTGCCGCTGGCGGTGATGGTGCTCATCGGCTTGCGCAGGTCGTGGCCGCTGTTGTCGGCAGCAAAGCCGCCGTTGGCCTGCTCGAGGAAGGCGCTTATCAGCGCGGTGTCAGCCTTGGTAGTGATGGTGTAAAGCGGCTCACTGCCTGGGCGCGGCTCGGTCTGACCGGCCCGGCCGCCTACGCCAGCCAATATCGGGGCCACCAGCGCAAAGTGCCCGCCCTTCACTCCGGCACACTGGGTGCGCAGCGGCTCGCTGGCCGACCAGGTGCGGCCGGTGCTGGCGTTGGCGAACTCGGTGAGGAAGAACGGCTCGGCGGCGTCGATCACGTGGCGCTGCAGGCCCTTGGCGATGCGGCGCAGGGTGGCGTCGGCCAGCGGGCGGGGGCGGTTGAAGATGCTGCGGCCGGTGTCGTTGAACTCGATGCAGTCGGCAGCGCTGGCAAAGGGCTGGGCGGTGCCCGGGCCGTGGGTGGCTTCGGGCCATGCGATCGGCTGGCCGTCGCGGCGTGCGATGAGGAACAGGCGTTCGCGGCTGGTGCCGGCGCCGTAGTCGCACGCGCGCAGCTTTCGCCATTCCACGGCGTAGCCCAGCGCACGCAGGGCGGCGGTGAACTGTGCCCAGGTGCGGCCGCTGTGGCGCTTGTCCGGTATGAGCTGCTGATTTTCCACCGGTACGCGCTCGCCGGGTGCGGCCACGCTGCCGTCCATGCGCAGCACGCGGCCGGTGTCGCGGCAGCGCTTGGCCACCAGCGGCCCCCAGGTGAGGATCTGCCAGACGTTCTCCATTGAGATGATGCGCGGCTGGGTCTGCGTGCCGTTGCGGCGATCGGCTGCGCGCAGCTGGCCGGCCCACTTCAGCACCACCCAGGACAGTGCCCGGGTCTTGCGGCTGCGTGGCTGGCCGCCCTTGGCCTGGCTGAAGTGCGTGCAGTCCGGCGATGCGTGGAACCAACCGACCGGGCGGCCGGCAACGTCGATGGCCGGGGTCGCGTGCCAGATGTCCTCGCGGTGATGCTGGGTCAGCGGGTGGTTGGCCGCGTGCATGCCGATGGCGGCCGGGTCGTGGTTGTAAGCCAAGGCCGGGTCGATGCCCAGGGCCTGCTTGAGGCCTTCGGACGCACCGCCGCCGCCGGCAAACAGGTCCACGGCGATTTCGCCCGGGCGCAGGGCGGAGACCTGCGGTGGCGGGAAGTTGAAAGCCAGGCTCATGCGTGCGCGGCTCCTTCGTACTTGCCCAGGTCGGGCAGTGCCTGGCGGCGGGGGCGACCGCGCTGGGCTGCGGTGGGGGTGTGCACCGCGGGCTTGCGGGGGCGGGCTGCGGCCGGGGTGGGGGCAGGCGCGGTGGTGGTTTCGGCCGGGTCGTGGTCGCTGGCGGCGTGGCTGTCGCGGATGACCTGCTGGGCCTCGGGGTCACTCTCCAGGCGTGCGAGGAACGCATCGAGCGTGGCCAGGCGGAACACCAGGTGCTTCTGGTTGAGCGATACGCCGGGCAGGTGGCCGGTCTGCCAGAGCTTGCGCACGGCGCGCTGGCCGATGCGCAGGTACTCGGCGGCCTCTTCGGTGCTCAGCACTTCGGATGGGCCGCCAACGGGCATGGTTGGCACCGGGATGGGGCGGGTGCGGGCAGTGCTCATGGGGTGGCCTCGTAGTCGAAGTGCAGGTGCATGCGTTCGCCGGTTTTCACCGCGCCGAGCTGCATGCCGTAGCTGCTGCTGGTGGCCGCGTGCTGGATGCGCAGCACGGCATGCGGGCCGTTGAAGGCCAGCTGCCAGCGCATCTCGTGCAGCTGGGAAAGGGCGTTGAAGCGTTGGCCGAACTCGGTGCTGGTCCAGTCGGTCTGGATGACGTTGCTGCCGTGGATCACCTGCATCAGGCAGGCGTGGCCATCCTCGGGGCTGGTGACGGTGAGCTGGGCCACCATGCCGCGGCGCTCGATGTGCAGCTGGGCATTGCGGGCCACGATGAGCTGGCGCACCAGGGGCAGGAAATCGGTGATGAAGATGGCCTGGGCTACGCGCTCCAGCGTCGGCTGCTTCGGCGGTGCGCTGTAGCCGCGCGGTACGCGCTCTCGAAGGCGCTGCCGGGCCATGGCTTGCTGGTGTTGGCGGTTGGCGAGGGCGGGGATCACGGCTGGTTCCTTCCGCGTTGGTTGTGGTTGTTGACTGGCCGGCGGCCGGGGAATGAGGTGGGGCGGGCGTCGAAGTTGTGGGGCAGGGTTTCGATCTGCCCGCCGCGGGCCAGGTACTGCGCCAGCGTCTCGGTTTGCCCGGTGGCGAGGCGCGGGCGGCTGGACGTGGTACCGCTCGGTTTGGGGGTGATCTCGATCCCTATGCCCCGGCGGCGCGCTTTGCGCAGCTCGGCGTCCATCGCCGACTGGATGCGGCGCTGGTGCGACAGCCTCTTCTGTTCCAGCAGCCGGGCTTTGGCCTCTGCCCTTTGCTGCACGCGCAGTGCCGCAGGCAGTGGGTGGCTGGTGTCCTGGATGAAGCGATAAAGGCGCGGGCGGCTGGCATCGGGGCTGAGCAGGCCCAGCTGGCTCAGGTTGGTGATTGAGTTGGCCAGCAGCCTGTGACCGCACTGGTGGCTTATGCCGAGTGCCTCATACGCCTGGCGGGCAGTGATGGGCGCGGCCCGGAATACAGACAGGACGCGCTGGGACACCGTGATGTCGGTGCGTTGCGCCTTCCATTCGGCGTACTCTGCGCGCAGGGCGGCGATGTCCAGGCTCATCCCTCGCACCCCGGGCCAATCTCGCCGGGCTTGCCGTCCGTGCGGGCGCGGGTGAAGCGCTGCCACGGGATCCAGCCCTGCAGGGCGCAGTGGAAGCCCCAGTCGCGCACGCGCGGGCCGGTGATGAAGAGGGTCCAGCAGGGGAAGGGCTGCTGGGTGATCAGGCTTTCGACCAGGGCGACGCGGTGAGCGGTGCGCGGGCCGGCCAGCTTGATGCTGCCCACTGCGCGATGTGTTGCGCGGTGAATGCCGCCGGCGGCAATGGTGTGCTCGATGTAGCTGCCCAGCAGCAACAGGCTGGCCCAGTGCCACGGGTGGTCGTGCAGGGCGCGGTCGTCATCGCTGCGCAGGAAGTTGTGCAGGTAGACGTTGAAGAACCGGTTGCGCGGGATCAGATACCAGCGGCGCAGGTAGGCGCCAGCCGGATCATCGGCGCCCACCACGAAATTGGGCGGGCGTTGGCCGGCCACGCGGGTGATCAGGGCAACGCCCAGGGCGCGGACTGCGCGGGCATAGGTGCGGCGGATCATAGCTCCCCCTTGTTGACGTGCATTGCGTAGGCAGGGGTGTCCTTGTAACCGTAGCTTTCGTACTGCTTGTGTCCGTCCGGGAATTGGCAGCACATGGGGTACTGGTAGCCAGTAAGGGCGCTAATCTTTTCCTCACGTGGGTGCACCTTGTTGCAGGTAGGACACATCCACTCTTGGCGGCCGAACCGGTTGTAGGCGTGCAGGTTGTTGAAGCTCAGCGCCGCGTTGTGCTGTTCGCGTTTGGCTTTATCTTTCGCCGAGGCCAGAGCAACTACGTCGCTTGCCTCGCGCAGGGTGTTGATCAGGCGACGGATCATGCGCACAGCTCCTGTTCGATGTGGCTGCGGGTGATGGCGGCCAGGCGCTCGAACTCGGCGATATCGCCGTGGGCGCGGGCCACGTCCACGAAGGCGATGGCAAAGGTGGCTTCGTCGCTGCGCTCAATGCAGCGGATGCTGGATTCCAGACGCACGCGCTCCAGCAACAGGGTTTCCTGGCGGCGGATGACGCGGTGCTGGGCATCGACGTTCTTGCCAGCCGGAGCCGGGTGGGCCTTGTTATGCGCGATGATCCCGGCCAGGCCGTTAATCTGGTCGTTGACGCTCAACAGCCGGCGCTTGAGCTCGGGCAGCTTCACGCAGCCACCGCCTTGGCATTGCTCAGCAGCTGGGCCCGGGCCACGCCGGCAGCGGTGAGGGTGATAGCGCTGGGGCAGCTGGCGTCGTCGAACGTGGCGTCGCCAGCATCGACCAGGGCATTGGCCGTGCGGCGGGTGTGGACAACCAGCGGTGCGGCTGCGTCACGGAAACCGCCACGGCAGCGGCGCAGGGTGTGGCCGGGTGCGGCAAGGGCCGACAGCAGGGCGCGGGTGTGCATCGGGGTGGCCATCAGGCGGCGGCCTCCTGCTCCGGTGCGAACAGGTTGGACGGCACAACGCTGAGCGCAGCATCTGCGCCGCCATCGCGCATGGGCATAATCATGATGAAGCCCAGCGTGCCAATGGTGACCAGGGCAACGCTGTGCTCGCTTTCGGCCTTCCTGCGGAAGAACCTGACAGCATGGTATTTGTTCCGCCCCTTGCTTGCGGTTTCGATTAGTGCAAGCAGGGAGGGCGAGAAACCGGCCGCAATGCCTTCCTCCCACTGGCTGCGCTTCGCGACGAGGGCCTTCAGATCAGGGTACTTCGCAACAATTTCCGGCTTGGGCGAGATCCACAGGGTTTGCTCGCGTGCGTCAACAATGGTGATCTGCCCGTTGCCGTCCATCTCCACCCACTCGCCCTTTTTCAGCAGGCTTTTATGGGCTTTGGTGATCGGAAGTATCGCGGCACGCTCGGCGTGGCCGCACGGGTCTACAAAACTGCCGAGGATGTGTCCATTGCTGGCCGTGGCGGACGCGCCGCCCTCTGCGTTCGGGGTCACGTGGACGCCGGCCAGGTAATAGCGCAGGTCGCTGACGGCGGCGAAATCAACAGCGCTGAGCACGGAGGCGGCGCTGATGCGGATGATGCAGTTCACTTCGGACATAACAGGCTCCTGCGGCTCAGGCCGCGTTGCTGAGGGCGGCGCAGGCCTGCTGGCGTGCGCGGGGCAGTTGGGAAATCGGCACGCGGTTGGCGGCCTGGGTGGGGTCGGTCCAGCGGGATTCGGCCAGTGCGCGGTGGGGCGTGGGCACGGTGGCCAGGCCGCACTGGTGGCACTCGATGTGGAACATGTCCGGGGCCGGGGTGCCGATGCGGTGGCCCTGCGGTGCGCCCCAAGTGGTGACGATGCTGGGGCGGTGGCCATGGCCGCAGCTGGGCACGGAGGCGGGCAGCAGTGCGCCGGTCTGCATCATTGGGCGCCCCGCAGTGCAGCGGCGATGGCGGCGGTGAGCAGGTAGGCGGCGGTGAACGCGCCGCATGCCAGGGTGGCCGGCACGGGCCAACGGGGCCGGCTCATTGGGCACCGCCGTGCTGGTCGGCCAGCAGCAGCTCTATGTCGACATTGCCGCGCAGGATGCCGTCGCACTGGGCCAAGGCCGGGGGCTGCAGGCGCAGGGTGGTGGCACGCAGCAGGCCGATGCAGTCGTTCAATTCGTCCAGGCAGGCGTCGGCGGCGGCGACCATCAGCTGGGCCATAACGCGGTTGCCGCGGCTGTTGGCGTTGATGGCAATGATGGCGGCAGCGTCGTGGGCGGCAATGGCCACCTGGGCGCGGCGGATGGTGGTGACGGTCATGGCTGGCTCCACATCGGCGAAAGGGCGACAGGCAGCAGGAGCAGGGCACTGGCACCGCCCAGCAGCACGAAAACGCCGCACATGGCGATGAAATCCGGCACGTCACGGCAGCCCAGGCGGGCGAGGACGCGGCTCATGCCATGGCCTCGGCGCGCAGGGTGCGGGCAGTGGCTTCAATGCGGCGGCCGGTAGCGGCCAGGCGGCGGCTGCGGGCGCTGATGTGCGCGGCAGCGCGGTGGTGGCGCAGGCCATTGGCCAAGGCGCAGATACGGGTGGCGGTGGACAGCAGGCAGTTGCGGGCCTGCGGGGGCAGTTCGGTCGTGCTGATGCTCATGGCGCTCTCCGTGTGATCAGGAAGAGCGGCCGGCGGGTCACCAGATGGCCGAGGGGAGCGGCCTGCCGCTGGGGAGAGCGGCTACCGGCAGGGGAGGGCCGGCGGTGTGGCGACCCGCCGGTCGCCTGCCGGCTGGGGTGCCGGCAGGAACGAGGCTACGGCACGCCGTAGGTAAAAGTCAACGGAGTGCCGTAGATTTTTTTGAGAATGATGCTCTTGTGCACCGACCGGGCATGAAAAACCCCGCCGGAGCGGGGTTGGTGTGGGCTGGGTCAGTCGTTGAAGCCTACCTTCGTTACGCGCCTCTCTCTGTAATCCCAGACGCAGAAGTAGCGCATGGTCTGCCATGCGCCGAACCCGTTCTGGGCGCGAAGTTCCTGGCCGTGGTAGATGATCGAGAAGTTCGGCTCATAAGTGGCTGCCGAGTTGAAAATGGTTCCCAACAGGCCTTCGGTCCACTCATGGTCGTAGCGGAGTTCGTTTTCAATGCGCCCACGGCATTCACTGCTGGCCCGCACGTACTCGCGGTCACCAATACAGGCCGGCGAGTTCTGTGAGCACTCAGCGGGTGGTGGTGCTGGAGATTGAGCAGGTTTTGTCGGAGCTGTTGCGTAGTTGTATATCAACAGGGCAATGGTGACTCCAAGCACAGGCCAAGCCCATGGCGCGAGCTTCCACGGGCTTGAGCTCATCTTGCTCTGTTTATCCAGGGGAGCGCGTTGAGGTTGGCCGGCTACTCGGCTGTAGATGGCTGAGCAGCTTGGGCATTCTTCCAGCTCGGTGCCGTCAGCATCATGTTTGACTGTGTGGCACTTCAAGCACGTCCGATCCATGGCGATGTCCTATCAGTTGAAGCGCTCAATCCTGGTGCGCAGGTACACCTTGCCCCCCACTTGGGCGCCCTTGGGCAGCGGGAAGGCGGGGTAGAGCCCGGCATTTGCGCTGACCACGTAGATAGCGTCGCCGCGGTGCTGCAGGGCTTTGATCTGGTGGCCGCCACCGGTGTTGATGAGGTAGATGCCGTCACCGTCAAAGGAGGTGGTGCCGGTATCCACCATCACGACGTCACCGGGCTGGATGACCGGGATCATGGAATCGCCACGGCCGGTGATCAGCACCAGGCGGCCGGGCGGTGGCAGGAACCCCACCAGGCCACGGATGTAGCTGGGTGTGAAATCCATGGCCCGTACTATTTCCGGGTGGTCGTCATTGACCAGCTCTCCCCCCATTCCTGCCTCCGCATCCAGTTGCTGGACGCGAACGTATTCACATTGAGTCTCAGTGGATGCGACCGTTACAGGCTCGTATCCTGCTGCCGCTTCTTTGAGGGCTGTTTTGGTGCCCTTGCCGGACTCGAGCCACAGGGTCTCGACCTCGAGTGCCAGCGCTATCCGGTGCAGGCTGAGGCTCGTTTGTGAGTACCCAAGCTCAAGGTCGCTCAGTGCAGTTGCAGAAATGCCTGCCATGGCTGCTAGCCGGGCCCGTGAAATCTTCTTGCTTTCGCGTACAGCGCGTACGCGCTGACCAATTGTTTCGCTCATATGGAGATTAGAACGGGATGCCGTAACGGAGTGCCGTTGACAAGGCATCACGGAGTTCCGTAGAGTTGTTGGCATGAACTGGTCAAACCTTGTAGTCGAACTCGAAAAGGAAGGTTGGTCGCTTACGGCGCTTGGCCAGGCGATTGGTCTTTCCCCTCAGGCGGTGAGCGATATCAAGCAGGGGCGAACCAAGGCTCCGAGTGGTATGGCTGCTGTCCGTCTGCATCAGATCCGTGAAAACGGTGAGCTGCCGCCGGCGCAGGAGCGCAGGGGAGCGAGCAATGCAGCCTGACATGCGCACGGTCATCCCCCTGAGCCCGGAGCTGGGCAACAGCGAAATCGGCGTGCTGCTGGACACGGCAGAACAGGACGCCAGCCACGCGGCCTGGGCCGGTGGCGAGGTTGAAGTGGCGCAGTGCGCTGACGTGGATGCTTTCCATGGCTACCAGTGTGCGGTGCTGCTGATCACCCGCGAAACCATGATCGCCATCACACTTAAGGGGCGCCGATGACCTGCCGAACACATGCCATGTCCTGGCTGGACGTGCTGTACAACGATGTGCGCCGCACCCCGGGCGGGCTGCATGACGCCGCCCAGTTCTTGGCCACCCGCCGTGGCAAGAGCCTGCACACAGAAACCCTGCGCTGCAAGCTGGCCGGGCGGGAAGGCGAGAGCATGACCATTGAGTTGGCCGAACTGCTGACCGAATGGATGCAGGAAAAGGCCGGCGGTGCAGCGTATGCCCACGACTGGCTGCGCGCCCTGTGCGCCCAGCACAAGCTGCAGGTGGATGTGGCGCCGCCACTGGAGCCGATGGACATCCACGCCCAGGTGGGCCGCATCAGCACCGCAGTGCTGCGGCTGACGGCACTGGCAGGGCAGGTGTCTGGCGCTACTGCCGATGCGCTGTCTGATGGCCGGGTGTCGGCTACCGAAGCCAGCGACCTGGTGGCCGCAGCCCGGGACGTGCGTGCTCTGGCCATGCAGGTGGAAATGCTGGTGGCCGCATCGGTAAACCTGGCCCCGCCGCAGGCTGGTGCCTGATGCGCGCCCTGAGCCAGCACGTGCGCGCCATCATCCGCCGCCGCTGGCGCCCGGCAGACATGCCGGCCTGCCGCCAGCAGATGGCCGCAGCCGCAGCCGCTTTGGAAGCTGATGCCCCGGGCGTGCAGGGCACTGATGCCCTGGCACTGCGTGAGCAGCTGCGCCTGGATGCCGCACGCCAGCGGCAGGGCGAGCTGGGTTTGTCTACATCGCCATCTGTAACGCAACCAGCGTTACACGATTCGTTCAACAGTAACGCCCGTGCCTCTGGCCGGGCATCTATTGCCGGCCCTGGTGGCCAGCAGGTGGGCTGACGTATGGCTGCGTGGTTGAAGATGGGCGTAGACCTGCCGGAGAAGCCGGAGGTATGGCAGATAGCGTCACGCTGTGGGCTGGACCCGGATGCCGTTGTGGGCAAGCTGCTGAAGGTGTGGCGCTGGTTCGATTCGCACACCGAAGACGGTAACGCTGCTGGCGTTACAGTTTCGATCATTGACCACGTTGCAACCGCTACAGGTTTCGGTGATGCGATGGTGGCATGCGGCTGGTTGCACTCCACCGATGCTGGCCTGGCGCTGCCCAAGTTCGACCGCCACAACGGTGAAACCGCCAAGAAACGGGCACTTACGGCCAAGCGTGTGGGCGCACACCGTGGAAACAGTAACGCCGATGCTAACGCAACAGGTAACGCACCCGGCGTTACAAAAAGCGTACCTAGAGTAAGAGAAAGAAGTAATACCCCCATAGCCCCCAAGGGGGCTGTGGATGGCGATGCAGGCAAGAGCGAAAAGCCGGCAAAGCGTGGGCAGCGGATGACGTGGGCTGAGTTCTCCGAGGCCTGTGCCGAGCAGGGCGAGGAGCTGATTCCGGCCGACCATGCCGTGTTCGCCTACGCCGAGCGCATTGCGCTGCCGGCCGAGTTCGTTGGCCTGGCGTGGTCGTGGTTCAAGGACCGCCATGCCGACAAGCGCCAGCAGGGCGTGCGTGGCTGGCGGCAGGCTTTCGGCAACTGCGTCCGGGAGAACTGGGGCAAGCTGTGGTGGGACAGCGGCGGCGCGTGGGAACTGACCACCGCCGGCAAGCAGGCGCAGCGTGCAGCCCAGGCGGGTGAGGCGTGAACGGCCCGCATCACGATTCAGCCCTGCGTGCCGTGCCATGCGCGATCGATGCAGAGCAGGCGGTGATCGGCGGCGTGCTGCTGGTGAACCAGTCGCTGGCCAAGGTGTCGGGCTGGTTGGCGGTGGACGATTTCTTCCACCGTGGGCACCGCGCCATCTACACCGCAATGCTGGCCATGGCTGAGTGCGACCCGCCGCTGCCGATCGACGTGGTGACGCTGGGCGATTGGATGAACGAGCGCGGGCAGCTGGAGCTGGTCGAAGAAGGTGCCTACCTGGTCGAGCTGGCCACCACCACTCCATCTGCTGCCAACGTCGTGGCCTATGCCGAGATCGTCAAGGGCAAGGCAGTGCAGCGCCGGCTGATCGATGTTGGCACTGAGCTGGTGGACAAGGGCTTTGCCCCGCAGGGCGAGGATGTGTCGGTCATCGTGGCCGGTGCCACGCAGGCGCTGAGTGAGCTGTCGGGTATTCGTCAGGGCAACGTCAAGGCAGCCAAGGTCATCGGCAAGCGCTGGTTCGAAGAACTGCAGGCGCGCATGGCCAATGGCGGCGCGCTGCGTGGGCTGGCAACGCCGTGGGCTGACTTTAACCGGCGCACCCATGGCCTGAAGCCCGGCGAGCTGATCATCGTTGCTGCGCGCCCGGCCATGGGCAAGAGCGCCTGGGCCACCAACGTGGCCACGGCCTGCTCGCTGGCAGGGAAGCGTTCGCTGATCTTCTCGCTGGAAATGACCGACTCGGCCATCTACAACCGCGCCGTCGCCTCGCTGGCCGAAGTGCCGCTGGCATGGCTGCAGGCCCCTGAGCAGGATGACCCGGAGAACTGGGGGCGGGTGACTGCGGCGGTGAAGTCGATCAATGGCTCTGGCCTGATGATCGATGACAGCCCGGGCCTGAGCATGACGCAGATCGTGGCCCGCTGCCGCCGTGAGCACATGAAGGGCAAGCTGGACTTGGTGGTTATCGACCACCTGCATCTGATCCCGCTGCCGGGCAAGACCAAGGAATCCACCGAGATCGGCGACATCACTGCTGCCGGCAAGCGCCTGTCGAAAGAGCTGGGTTGCCCGGTGGTGATGCTGGCCCAGCTCAACCGCGGCTTGGAGCAGCGCACCAACAAGCGGCCGCGCATGAGCGACCTGCGTGAGTCTGGTTCCATCGAGCAGGATGCTGACCTGATCGTGTTCCTGTATCGCGATGACTACTACGCCCAGCAGGAAGGGAAGGTCAGCCAGATGCCGGGCATGGTGGAGATGATCATCGCCAAGCAGCGCGAGGGTGAGACCGGTACCGCCTGGGCCCGCAGTGCCCTGCACATTGGCCGCATCGAAGACTTCGATGGCACACCGCCGATGGTGGCCATGGTGGCGGAGTCGAAGCAGGGCAGGGGGCTGAGCTGATGGCGGCTGCCCGGCATGTGAAGGCGAACCTGAACGGCCAGAGCCGCGGGTCCTCCCCCGGCCACCCCTGTCACGGGGGATCAGGCGCGCGATCCTTGGCTAGTCACAAGGTCTTCCTAGGGGGGTTGTGGTGGTTTCACTTTGATAACAATGGCTTGTGCATGGATGGTGGCCTGTGACTGACCTGTCTGTACCCATGCGGCAGGGCCAGTTTGGCGAGCTGGTTGGCATCAGCCAGCAGGCGGTGAGTACCCTGGTCCAGCGCGGCATTCTGCCGGACGGCGCAAGCGCCGACGAATGGCTGCTGGCCTACTGCGACAACCTGCGCGAGGTGGCCGCCGGTCGTGGTGGTGATGCCCAGAGCGAGCTCACCGCCGAGCGTGCCCGCCTGGCGCGTGAGCAGGCCGACCGCATCGCCATGCAGAATGCCGAGCGCCGCGGTGAGTTGGCCCCGGCCAACATCATCGAACAGGTGCTGGCCCGCGTTGGCGCCCGCGTCGGCCGCCTGCTGGAAACCATTCCGGGCGAACTGCGCCGGCGTATGCCTGACATGACCGCCGAGGACGTGGAGGCGGTAACCCGCACCGTCAACAAAGCCCGCAATCTGGCCGCAGGGATGAGCCTGCGTAGCCTGTTCGAAGAGGACGAAGCCGACACCGGGAGCGATACCCAGGACGTGGCCGACATCGAGGACGGTGACGCCTGATGGGCCTGCTCGCTGACATCGACCTGCAGCAGCTGGATGCCGTAGAGCGCTACCTGGCCAAGGGGCTGGAGGCCTGGGCGGCCAAAGAGCCGCAGAACCTGGACGAGTGGGCGCGTGAGCACTTCTACCTGTCCGGCGAGTCGTCCTACGTTGAGCAGCAGTGGACTCCGTGGCCGTTCCAGTCGCCCATCCTGGCGGTGATGTCCAACGATGACGTGGAGGCCATCGACTTCAAGAAGTCCGCCCGCGTCGGCTACACCAAGATGCTGCTGGCCAGCGTGGCGTACAACGCCGAGCACCGCCGCCGCAACCAGTGCGTCTGGCAGCCCACCGACGATGACGCCGCCGATTTCGTCAAGTCCGAAATCGACACCATGCTGCGTGACGTCAAGGCCATGCACGCGGTCTTCCCGACCTACCTGGCCCGGCACAAAGACAACACGCTGGAGCAGAAGAAGTTCATCGGCTCGATGCTGCGCGTGCGCGGTGGCAAGGCTGCCAAGAACTACCGCCGCTTCGGCGTGGATACGGCGTACCTGGATGAGCTCTCTGGCTTTGACCAGGACGTGGAGAAGGAGGGCAGCCCGGACAAGCTGGCCGCCAAGCGCCTGGAGGGCGCCACCTTCCCCAAACTGATCTGTGGATCCACGCCCAAGACAGCTGGCTTTTGCCACATCACCCGCCGTTTTGACGCGGCCGATGTGCGCTTCGGCTTCCACATCGAGTGCCCGCCGTGCAGCGCATGGCAACCGCTTACCCTCGGCG
>X237_Red_shanked_Douc_Langur__coassemble_86_pt1 | contig 14170 bp, 9 predicted proteins | sample X237_Red_shanked_Douc_Langur__metabat2_high_PE_002 | metagenome-assembled genome bin X237_Red_shanked_Douc_Langur
GGTCACCGATGGTCGGGGCGCGGAAGCCCTCGGCATAGGTGGCACGCACCAGCAGGTCGTCGATCGGACGCCACTTCAGGCCGAACTTGTTGTTGACCGTGTCACCGAAGGTGTTGAAGTCCGAGTATCGGGTAGCTGCGTTGAAGGTCAGCTCCTTGGCGCCCGGCAGGTCGGCCAGGATCGGCACGTTCAGTTCCAGGTAGAACTCATCGACAGTGTAGGTGCCGAAGGTCGGGCCGGAAGCCAGGTTGGTGGATTCACCGGACTGGGCAATCGCATCCGGAGTGAAGCCGCCCTGCTCCTTGCGGTATTCATAACCCAGAGCGAAGCCCAGGTCGCCAGCCGGCAGGGTGAACAGCGAGCCGGACAGGTTGGCGAAGTAGTTGTGGGTCTTGCTCAGGCCCACAGCATTTTCCTGGCGGAACAGCTGGTTGCGAACGTTCGGGTCATCCAGCGAATTGGCCACTGCACCGGTGCCGAAGCCGGCAAAGGGGTTCCACGGGGTGCAGCCCTGGATCACTTCATCGGCGCCATTCAGGCCGGTGCCCTGGGTGCCGCAGACAATCTGGCCCTGTGCATTCATGAAAGACGGGCCAACGGCGGCGGCCACACCCGGGATGTAGAGGTTGCCGTTGTTCAGGATGGTGGTGTCGGTTTCGCTGAACATGTAGCCGGCATCCCAGTCGAAGTAGCGTTCGCCAACTTCGAAGGAGCCTTCCAGGCCTGCGGTGAAGCGCCACTGCGAGACAGTGGTTTCGGTGGTACGCGGCACTTCCCAGCCACGGCGGCGGAAGTTGATGTCGCCATCAGCTGCAACCGGGTTGAAATAGCTGCCATTCAGATTGGTGGTGGTGCCGTCGTCGTTGTAGCGGACGCTGTCACCGGCCATGGTGATGCCCCACTGGCTCGACTGGAACGGATAGCCGGCGATCTGGCGGTTGGACTGGCGACGGGTGTAACCCACGTCAGTGGTGAAGCGCACGTTGTCGGTGATGTCGTAATTGGCACTCACATACAGGGCGCGACGCTCCAGCGGGGTCAGCAGGTGCATCTGATCGTTGGAATTGCTGGTGTCATCGACGGTCTGGGCGTGGAACTGGTCCGTGCCGATGGCGGTGCCGCCACGGTTCGGTGCCTGCCATGCGGTGGTGGCGCCGACCGGGCGCCAGTTGCCCCACTGGCCGACATACGTCAGGCCCGCGCCCGGGCCATACTCGGGATAGGTTTCAGCCGAAAAGAAGCGGTCCTTGGCCCACACTTCTTCTTCTTCATGCACTTCAGCGGCGATGGTGACCGAGCCGCGCTCACCGGCAAAGCCGAGCATCATGTCGTAGGACTTCTTGGCGCCGTCGCCCTGGCCGTACTGGCCGAAATAGGCGTTGGCTTCTGCGCCGCTGAAGTTCTTGCGGGTGATGATGTTGATCACGCCGGCCATGGCGTCAGAGCCATAGATCGAGGAGGCGCCATCCTTCAGCACTTCAATGCGCTCGACCATCACGGTCGGGATGGTCGAGACGTCCTGGAAACCGTCCGGGCTGATGGCCAGGCGCTTGCCGTTGACCAGCACCAGGGTGCGCTGTGCGCCCAGGTTGCGCAGGTCGATGTACTGGCCACCGGCTTCCTGGTTGGAGGTCAGCGGCGAGGCGCGGCTGAAGCTCGGGCTGCCGGCGGCAGAGATGTTCTGCAGGATGTCGCCGACCGAGGCAAAGCCCTGGGATTCGATGTCCTGACGCGAGATGCTCAGAACCGGCTGGGCGGTTGCGACATCGACGGTGCGGATACGCGAGCCGGTGACTTCCAGGCGATCCAGGGTGGTGGTGGAATCCTGCGCGAACACGGCGCCGGTGGTACCGGCGGTGCCGACAGCCAGCGCGATCAGTACGGCATCACGCAGCTTGCTCTGCTTGCAATTCATGCTCTCTCTCTCCAAGCGGGTTGGAACAATTGGTTTTGGGCCTGCGAGGGGAGGCGAAATCCGTCTCCAAGAACACCCAGGCTGATCGGATACTAACCGGGCTTTCTTGGAAATTAAAGATTCGTAAACAAATTTTCGAAATGACGTGACAGGTACTTGCCATCCGGGCGCATGCGTGGCTTTGATGAATGCGTCAAAAAGAACGGCGCCCTTGCGGCGCCGTTGCGGGTTCAGAGGTCTTGCTGGTAACGCACGTAAGGCACGGTGCCTTCGTCATCGCCCGCATTGCGCGGGGCGAAGGGGTTCTTGCCGCGGGTGATCACGTTGTCCGCACCCACGGTGAGCTGGCCGCTCCACGGGGTGCGCCAGGTGATGCCCAGTCCCAGGCCTTCCCACTTGCCTGCATGGCCGGGGGCGTCGATGACGCGGCCGACGATGTTGGCGCTGAACGGTCCGTAGCCACCGCCGACACTGATGCTCTTGCTGTCCCACTGGCTGACCAGGGCGGGCGAGGCATCTGCCATGGGCACCAGGCGGGCGCGGGCGTAGGTGCCGGCCAGGCTGACGAAGCCTTCGCGGCCGATGTTCTTCTGCCCGATCACGGTCAGGTTGGCCTGTTCGCCACGGCTGCCGCCGCGCGGGTTGTTGCTCAGCCAGCCGGGCAGCTGGTGGCGGCTGTTGCCGGCACTGATGCCCAGACGGCCGCCGGGGCGCACCAGGGCAGCACCGGTCGTGAACTGCCGGGTGCTGCCATCGCTGCGCGCCAGCATGCAGTTGCTGGCCAGGGCCGACAACGCAGTGCCTGCGGGTGCATTGCTGCACAGCAGGCCCAGTGAGTCGTCATGGTCCAGGCCGAAGGTGGCATCCAGGCTGGAGCGGCCCAGGCGCCAGTTGCTGGCCGATTCGCGGGTGGGCTCGAGCAGCAGCAGGGCTTCGACCTTGCCGTTGTCGCTGTTCCAGACAGGCAGCACTGTCCCGTCCGGCCCACTGGCATGGGCCGACGCCGCCACGGTGGTGGCGAGCAGCAGGGTCAGCGGTAGTCGGAGCAGCGAGCGCATCGGAGCCTTTGACACCCAGAAGTGAGGAAAGTTCCAGCCGGGGGCCGGAACACCATCGTAGGTAGATTATGAATCCTTAACAAGTCGCCATCTCCCCAGATAGCGACCTTGGTTACATATTTGCCGGCTCAGTGGAGCTGGGCGGAGGGTGGGGCGGTGACCGGGTCCTGGCTGAACAGTAGGTTCAGATCAGTCAAGGAGAAGTGATATTCGCGCGCGCAGAACTCACACCGCACCTCGATCTGCCCGCCATTGTCTTCGGCAGCGGCCAGTGCTTCGGCATGGCCAAGGGACTGCAGCATGCCGGCCACGCGCTCTTGCGAGCAGGAGCAGGCGAAGGCCATCGGCTTGTCGCCGACCAGCTCCACGCCTTCCTCGTGGAACAGGCGGTGCAGCAGGGTCGCGGCATCGGTCTGCGCCAGTTCCTGCTGGCCGAGGGTGTCGAACAGGGCGCCGGCGCGGGTCCAGCCATCAGCGTCGCCCTCGTCGCCCGGCAGTTTCTGCAGCATCAGGCCGGCAACCCCGTTGCCGTCGGCGGTGAGCAGCAGGCGGGTGGGCAGCTGCTCGGACTGGCGGAAATAGTCTTCCAGCGCCCCGTCCAGGGTGGCGGCACCCAGGTTGACGAAGCTCTGGTAACGCTGTGGTTCGCGCGGATCCAGGCCAGGGTTTTCGATGGTCATGGCCAGCAGGGCACCATCGCCGAGGTTGTTGAGCTCGCGCGGTGCATCCTGGCAGTCCTCGAGGCGGACAATCCCGCGCACGTGGCCGGCGGCGGTGCATTCGGCAAACAGGTTGCGCAGCTGGCCGGGGCTGCGCAGCATCAGCGACAGGCGGCCGTCGACCTTGATGTGGCCGGTGAGCAGGGCGCTGGCGGCCAGGGCCTGGCCCAGCAGCTCGGTGGCGGCCGGCGGGTAGTGGGCATGGGACAGCAACTCGGCCCAGCTGGCCTTGAGCTGGACATGGACGCCGCGTACGCCCGCCTCGGGCAGCAAAAAGCGGACAAGCTGGTCGTTATTGGTGGTCATCGGGGCATCCGGGAGATCAGGCATTGGTCGATAATGGGGGACCAATGCGGGTAGACAGGTGGAAAGGATATGGGGACGGGGCAGCCGACAGGCAAGCGTCGGCGCAGGTGGCGATGGGTGCTGATTGTGCCGGTAGTGCTGGTGCTGTTCAGTATTCTGCAGGTGGCCGTACTGCGTTTTGTCGATCCGCCGTTTTCAATGGTGATGGCCATTGATCAGGTCCAGCGCCTGGTGCGTGGCCCGGAGCGCAACCTGTTGGCCTATGACTGGGTGGACCGGGAGCAGATGGCTGCCTGTCTGCCGATCTCCTTTGTGGCCGCCGAGGACCAGCAGTTCCCCTTCCATCGCGGTTTTGACACCCAGGCCATCAGCAAGGCGCTGGCCCACAACGAGCGCGGCGGCAAGCTGCGCGGCGGCAGCACCATCAGCCAGCAGGTGGCCAAGAACCTGTTCCTGTGGCAGGGACGCAGCTGGCTGCGCAAGGGCCTGGAGGCCTGGTATGCGGCCTTGGTCGAGCTGCTGTGGCCGAAGTCGCGGATCATCGAGATGTACGCCAACATCGCCGAGTTCGGTGATGGCGTGTACGGGGTGCAGGCGGCCTCGCGCAAGTTCTTCGGCCGCGATGCCGCGCGCCTGAACAGTGGCCAGTGTGCACGCCTGGCTGCCGTGCTGCCGGCGCCCAAGCGCTACAACGCGGCCCAGCCGGGCCCTTACGTGCAGCGCCGGGCACGCTGGATCGAACGCCAGGTGCGCCAGTTGGGCGGGCCGGGCTATCTGGAGGCAGGCAGGTGACCGTTGCAGGGGGGCACAGGCAGGCCGAGGCCCTGCTGCCACCGGCGCTGCAGCTGACCGTGGTGGTGGCGGCCTACAACGAAGCACAGACCCTGCCGTTGCTGCATCCGCGTATCCAGTCCGCGCTGGCGGCAGTGCCCGGTCTGCACGGGCGGGTGCTGTATGTGGATGACGGCAGCAGCGATGCGACCTGGCAGGTGCTGCAGTCGCTGGCGGCGGCCGATCCGCAGGTGGCCTTGCTGCGCCTGTCGCGCAACTTCGGCAAGGAGGTTGCCTTGACCGCCGGCCTGGACCAGGTCACCCAGGGGGCGGCGCTGATCCTGGATGCCGATGGCCAGGACCCGCCGGAGCTGCTCGGGCAATTCGTTGCGCTCTGGCAGCAGGGCTATGACAACGTACATGGCACGCGTATCGCCCGCGATGGCGAGGGCTGGCTCAAGCGGGCCACGGCGGCCGGGTTCTACCGGGTGATCGGGCGCCTGTCGCACACACCGATCCCGGCCGATACCGGCGATTACCGCTTGCTCAGCCCGCGCGCCCTGGCTGCGCTGCGCCAGTTGCGCGAGCGCCAGCGCTTCATGAAGGGCCTGTTCGGTTGGGTCGGTTTTCGCCATGTGGCCCTGCCGTACCGGCGTGAGCCGCGGATGGCCGGTGACAGCAAGTTCGGCCTGTGGAAGCTGTGGAACTTCGCCCTGGATGGGGTCACCGGGTTTTCGACCGCGCCATTGCGGGTGGCCACCTACCTGGGCCTGGCCACGGCCGGGCTGGCTTTCGGCTTTGCGATATGGGTGGTCGGCAAGGCCTTGCTGTTTGGTGACCGGGTGGCCGGCTGGCCGACGATGATGGCGGTGATCCTGCTGCTGGGCGGGGTGCAGCTGATTGCCCTGGGCCTGATCGGTGAATACCTGGGGCGGCTGTATGAGGAAGCCAAGCAGCGGCCGCTGTATCTGATCGACAGCTGGTTGCCCGGCCAGGTTGGCACGGCTCCTGGCCAGGATGGGCCGGCCACGGATGCCGGCGGGCAGTAAACACAACGCCCCGCATGCGGGGCGTTTTTATGTCCGGGGCGAGAATCGTTACAGGATCTGGGCGCTGACCGAGACGAAGTGGCAGACGCTGCCGGCGATCACGAACATGTGCCAGATCGCATGCGAGTACGGGATCGACTCGCGGTGGTAGAAGATCGTGCCCAGGGTGTAGAAGGCGCCACCGGCGAACAGCCAGCCCAGGGTCCAGCCGTCAAGCGAGTGCCACATCGGCTTGATCGCCACCAGTACCAGCCAGCCCATGGCGATGTAGATCAGGGTGGACAGGCGCTTGAAACGGCCGGTGTAGAACAGTTTGAAGATCACCCCGGCAATGGCCAGGGTCCAGATCGCACTGAACAGGCCCCAGCCCCAGGGGCCGCGCAGGCCGATCAGGGTAAACGGGGTGTAGGTGCCGGCAATCAGCAGGTAGATCGCGCAGTGGTCAAAGACCTTCAGGCGCCCCTTGGACACCGGATGCTGGATCGCGTGGTACAGGGTGGAGGCGGTGTACAGCAGCAACAGGGTGACGCCGAATACAATCGCGCTGGCCAGCTGCCAGCCATCGCCGTAGATGCTGGCCAGGGTGATCAGCACCGCGCCACCGGCCAGGGCGGCGGCGGCGGCCAGGCCGTGGGTGAGGGCGTTGGCGATTTCCTCGCGGATCGACGCGATCGAGGTCATGGAACCAGCCGTACATGAGGGGGTGTCCATCCTACCGCGTTGCAGCAAGTGGCTGTGTTGCCGGTTTGTGTCGCTGCATGCTCCGGCCCACCAGGCCGGAGCATGCGCGATGGGCTTACAGGCTGCCCTGGGTGTAGGCAGTTTCGCGGGTGGCGGCAAAGCGCACATCCGGGGCACGTTCCTGGGCCAGCTGCAGGTTGACGCGGGTCGGTGCCAGGTAGACCAGGTGCCCGGCCGCATCCAGGGCAAGGTTGTTGGCGTTCTTCTCGCGGAACTCTTCCAGCTTTTTCTCGTTGGCGCAGGTGACCCAGCGTGCGGTGGTCACCGAGACCGGTTCGAACACTGCTTCCACGCCGTATTCGTCCTTCAGGCGGTAGGCGGCCACGTCGAACTGCAGCACGCCCACCGCACCCAGGATCAGGTCGTTGGACATGATCGGGCGGAAGAACTGGGTGGCGCCTTCCTCCGACAGCTGGGCCAGGCCCTTCTGCAGCTGCTTGAGCTTGAGCGGATCCTTCAGGCGGGCGCGGCGGAACAGCTCCGGGGCAAAGTTGGGAATGCCGGTGAAGTTGATGTTCTCCCCTTCGGTGAAGGTGTCACCGATGGAGATGGTGCCGTGGTTGTGGATGCCGATCACATCACCCGGCCAGGCCTCGGCGGCGATCTCGCGATCGGAGGCCATGAAGGTCAGCGCGTTGGCCAGCTTCATTTCCTTGCCGCTGCGCACATGGAAGGTCTTCATGCCGGCAGTGAACTTGCCCGAACACACGCGCATGAAGGCGACGCGGTCACGGTGCTGCGGGTCCATGTTGGCCTGGATCTTGAACACGAAGCCGGTCAACTTGCTTTCGCTGGAGACCACGGTGCGCCCGGTACTGGCGCGCGACTGCGGCGCCGGGGCGTGTGCGACGAAGAAGTCCAGCAACGGCTGCACGCCGAAGTTGTTGACACCCGAGCCGAAGAACACCGGGGTCTGTTCGCCACGCAGGTAGGCCGCCTTGTCAAAGCTGTGGCTGGCACCCTGCACCAGCTCCAGTTCGTCGCGCAGGTCGGCCAGCATCTGCGCGCCGATCTTCTCGGCCAGGCCCGGATCGTCGATCGAGGCGAAGATGGTCGAATCCTGGCGGGTGAAGTTGCGGCCCGGTTCGTACAGGTGCACCTCGCCACTGATCAGGTGGACCACGCCCTTCAGGCGCTGGCCCATGCCGATCGGCCAGGTCACCGGTGCGCACTGGATGCCGAGCACGGTTTCCACTTCATCCAGCAGCTCGATCGGGTCCTTGCCCTCGCGGTCGAGCTTGTTGATGAAGGTCATGATCGGGGTGTCGCGCAGGCGGCACACTTCCATCAGTTTGATGGTGCGCTCTTCCACGCCCTTGGCCACGTCGATCACCATCAGCGCCGAGTCCACCGCGGTCAGCACGCGGTAGGTGTCCTCGCCGAAGTCGGCGTGGCCCGGGGTGTCGAGCAGGTTGACGATCTTGCCCTCGTAGGGGAACTGCATCACCGAGGAGGTCACCGAGATGCCGCGCTCCTTTTCCAGCGCCATCCAGTCGGAGGTGGCGTGGCGGGCTGCCTTGCGGCCCTTGACCGAGCCGGCCATCTGGATCGCGCCGCCGAACAGCAGCAGCTTTTCGGTCAGCGTGGTCTTGCCGGCGTCAGGGTGGGAAATGATGGCGAACGTGCGGCGACGCTCGGCTTCGGTGGCAACTTGGGACATAGGGCTTCCCGCGCCCGCGCGGGCGCCGTGTCTGCGATGAAACGGTCGATTATAGCGGTCATGGCGCAGCGTTGCCGGCCGGCGCCTGCAGCCGGCCCTGCGGCCCGTTCATGTGTATGCCGATGCTGCGCAGGGCCTGGCCGTCATTGAGCTGCACCGCAAAGTGCAGGTGCGGGGCCGTGCTGTAGCCGGTGTTGCCGACCCGGGCCAGGGCCTGGCCGGTGCTGATGGCCTGGCCGGCACGCACCTGCAGGCTGCCCGGCTGCAGGTGGGCGTAGATGGCCATGCTGCCATCGGCATGTTCGACACGGACCCAGTTGCCGCCATCGCCGGGCACGCGGCTGGGGCAGCAGGCACTGCCATGGGTGGCCATGACCCGGCCGCCGCGTGCCGCCAGCACCACGCTGCCTTCGGCCAGGGCGAAATCCCAGGCATGGCGGTTCTGCAGGTCATGGTGGCTGGCGCTGCCATGGGCGGCCTGGTGCACCCGCACGCCGGCTGCCGGGTCGAAGGGCAGGGCGTAGGCATGTGCGGCCGCTGCCGCCAGTGGCCGGCCGGGCAGGGCCTCAAGCTCCAGAGCATAGGCCGGGCCGGCGGGAAGTTCGGCCAGCAGCTGGCGCCCGGGCCCTGAGATCAGGCGCTGCTGTGGGGCAATCGTGTCGCTGGCACCGGCGCGGCTGCGCAGGCGCAGCAGGTGATGGCCATGGGCGCCGTGTTCGGCCCAGACCTGCAGGTACTGGCCGCGTGGTTGCAGCTTGAGGACGGTGGCGGGGGTGTCGCTGCCGGCCGGCAGGGAGGTGGCGGCCAGGCCCCAGCCGTCGCGCCACTGTTGCGCAGGCTTGCTGGCCAGGCTGTCGGCGATGGGCGCGCTGGCCAGCAGCAGGCTGGTCAACAGCAGGGGTTTGGTGCGGGCAACAGGCATGCGACAAGCATCGCACCGGGCCGACAGCTTGCCCAGCACGGGCAGGTCAAGTTGGGTGGTGAATCATTTATCGCTCCATCACGATAAAGCGATTGACTTTGCCGAATCGGTGCTGGCATGCTGTGGCCACCATCAAGACCGGCAGAGGGACAGGCCCGATGAAGCCGGGGCAGCCAGCACGACCTGCGTGTCGTGTGTTGGTGCCAAATCCTTCGGCAGGCATGTGGTCTGCCGGCAGATGGTCCGTACTTCTCTCCCCCGGTACGGACGGCTGTTGTGCGGTCTTGATGGTTTCTTCCTTTGCTGGAGTCCGTCATGTCTGCCGCGCTTGCCCCACTGGATAGTCCCTCGATCACCGCCATCCGTGGCAGCCAGCGCATGAGCCTGGAGCTGCGTCATGGCGGCCGCCGGGAGGTGGACGTGCGTTACCAGCTGCACGGGCCGGCGCATGCACCGGTGGTGCTGGTGGCCGGCGGCATTTCTGCCCATCGCCACCTGGCCGGCAATGCACACTGGCCCGAGGCCGGTTGGGCACAGGGCCTGGTCGGGCCGGGGCAGGCCCTGGACCCGCAGCGCTGGCAGCTGCTGTCGCTGGATTACCTGGGCGGTGACGGCCAGCTGGACCTGCCCATCGATACCGCCGACCAGGCCGATGCGATCGCCCGCCTGTTGCCCAGCCTGGGCATCGCCCGCCTGGCCGCCTTTGTCGGCTATTCCTACGGCGCCCTGGTCGGCCTGCAACTGGCCGCCCGCCATCCTGCACTGCTGCAGCGCCTGGTGGTGGTCAGCGGCGCGCATCGCCCGCATCCCTATGCCAGTGCCTGGCGTGCGCTGCAACGGCGCGCGGTGGCCCTGGGCCAGCTGCAGTGCGGTGATGGCCATGGCCTGGCCCTGGCGCGCCAGTTCGCCATGCTCAGCTACCGCACCCCGGAGGAGTTCGACGAGCGCTTTGCCGCCGCCCCGGAACTGGTCAATGGCCGGGTGCGGGTGCCGGCCGAGGATTACCTGGACGCGGCCGGGGCCCGCTTTGTCAGCCAGGTGCCGACCACCGCCTTCGTGCGCCTGTCCGAGTCGATCGACCTGCACCGCGTGGACCCGGCCCGGGTGCGGGTGCCGGCCACGGTGATCGCCGTGGAGGGCGATCGCCTGGTGCCCTTGTCGGACATGGTGGCGCTGGTGGAGGGCCTGGCCGGCCCGACCACCCTGCGCGTGTTGCGCTCGGCCTATGGCCATGACGCATTTTTGAAGGAAACCGACCGTATCAACGCGCTGCTGGCCAGCGCCCTGACCCTGCCTGGAGATCCCGCATGAGCGTTGCAACGTGTTGTCCCGCCCCGGCCACGCTGGCCGTTCGCGCCGGTATTGACAGCGATACCGCCTTCGGTGCGGTGACCCCGCCGTTGGTGCTGTCCTCCAATTTCAGTTTTGACGGATTGGGCGGCAAGCGCACCTACGACTACAGCCGCAGCGGCAACCCGACCCGCGACCTGCTTGGCCAGGCCCTGGCCGAACTGGAAGGCGGCGCCGGCGCGGTGGTGACCTCCTCGGGCATGGCTGCCATTGCGCTGGTCCTGCATGCCTTGCTGGCGCCGGGACAGCGCCTGCTGGTGCCGCACGATGCCTATGGCGGCAGCTGGCGCCTGTTCAATGCGCTGGCGGCCAAGGGCCAGTTCGAACTGATCACCGCCGATCTGACCGATCCGCAGGCACTGGCCGCGGCCCTGGCCCGGCAGCCGGCCGTGGTGCTGGTGGAAACCCCGTCCAATCCGCTGCTACGCATCACCGATGTGGCGGCGGTGGCCAAGGCGGCGCATCAGGTGGGGGCCCTGGTGGTGGTGGACAACACCTTCCTGTCACCGGCCCTGCAGCGGCCCTTGGCGCTGGGCGCGGACGTGGTGCTGCATTCCACCACCAAGTACATCAACGGCCACAGTGATGTGGTGGGGGGCGCGGTGATTGCCGCCGATCCGGCGGTGCAGGAGCAGCTGCAATGGTGGGGCAATGCCCTGGGCCTGACCGGTGCCCCGTTCGATGCGCTGCTGACCCTGCGTGGCCTGCGCACCCTGGATGCGCGCCTGCGTGTGCACCAGGAAAATGCGGCTGCCACGGCGCACTTGCTGGCCGGGCATGATGCGGTGGCGGCGGTGCACTGGCCGGGTCTGGCCTGCCATCCCGGGCATGCCCTGGCAGCACGTCAGCAGCACGGCTTCGGCGCCATGCTGTCCTTTGAGCTGCACGGTGGCCACGCTGCCGTACAGGCCTTCGTCGATGGCTTGCGCTGGTTCACCCTGGCCGAATCACTGGGCGGGGTGGAAAGCCTGGTGGCCCATCCGGCCAGCATGACCCACGCCGCGATGAGTGCCCAGGCCCGTCAGGCGGCCGGCATCGGCGATGGTCTGCTGCGGCTGTCGGTGGGCATTGAAGCGTGTGCGGACCTGCTGCTGGACCTGTCGGCCGGATTGGACCGTGCCCAGGCAGCGGCTGAGGCCGTGGTGGTGGACGCGGCCGATCGGCTGGCGCTGTCGGCCTGAATCCGGCGTGCCGGCCGCAAGGCAGCCTGCACGCTCAGTGGCGGCGGCAGGCTTTCAGCCGGTACGTACGGCCTGCAGCTCCGTCCGGTACAGGGTCCAGCGCCGGCGACCGGCCTGCTTGCTGGCATACAGGGCGGTATCGGCCTGGCAGATGCCGTCCTTCCAGCGCTCGGCCTGCCCGGCCGGCAGGGCAGGCAACAGGGCCAGCCCCAGCGACACGCTGACCGGCAGGGTAGCCACCCCGGGAATCATCAGCGGATGCTGGTTGACCGCAGCCAGCAAGCGGTCGGCCACCGCCACATGTTCCTCGGCTGGCAGGTCAAAGCAGACCATCAGGAATTCCTCGCCCCCCCAGCGCGCCAGGCAATCGCCCTGGCGTAGTTGCTGGCGCAGGCGCGAGGCAATGCCCACCAGCACCGCATCGCCGACTTCATGGCCATGGCGGTCGTTGATTGCCTTGAAATGGTCCACGTCCATCAGGACGAACAGATGCTGTGATGGCGCGGTGCGGCTGTCCGGGTCCAGACGCATCCGCTGTGGAATCACCGTGGCGGCATGGCGGCGGTTGTTCAGCCCGGTCAACGGGTCGGTACGGGACAGGGCGTCCAGGCGGGCATTGGCCTGGGCCAGGTCCTGGGTGCGATGGTTGACCAGGGCCTCCAGCTGCCGGTTGCGCTGCTGGTTCCAGCGGTTGTTCAGCAGCAGGCTGATGCCCAGCACGGCCAGACAGCCCAGTACCGCCAACGCCTTGAACCAAGCGGTTTCGTGGAAGGCCGGGGCAATCTGGAAGGATTGGCTGGCGGTGCGTGCGCCACTGGCCGCGTCGGTCACGTGGAAGCGGTAGCTGCCGGCCGGCAGGTTGGTATAGCGCACCAGTGGCGCGGCATCGGCGGTGAGTTCCTGCCAGTGGTCGTCGTAGCCCTCCAGGCGGTACAGCACCCGCGGCCAGTGCAGTGGTGACAGGTTGAGAACCGAAAAGCCGATGCTCAGGTCGCGTTCGCCGGCGCCCAGCCGCAGGGGCCGGGCATCGGGCAGATGGCTGTCCTGGCCGGTCTGTATCAGTTCGATCCGTGGCTGGCTGCTGCCGCTGCCATCACGCATGGGGGTATCCAGGGTATACAGCCCCTGTGAGGCGGGCAGGTAGTAGCGGCCTTGGTGCAGCAGGCCGCGCCCATCACCACCGCCGACACAGCACACCACCTGCTGGCCTGGCGTCTGGCGTTTGTGCAGGGTCAACCCGGGCTGTACCCGCAGCATGGCATTGGGCTGGGTGCTGGCCAGGGCCAGTTGCCGGGCGTCCAGGCGATAGGCACCGCGCAGGCCGCTGACCAATACCCCGCCTTGCGGATCGGCCACCAGTGCATACACCTCGTTGCGAGGAATGCCGCGGGTCTGGTCCAGCGACAGCCAGCGCTGGCCATCATGCAGGTAGAGCTGGCCGGTACCACGCGCACCGGCCAGCAGGCGGCCGTCATCCAGCTCCAGCAGGGCGTAGATGCCCGGGTTGGGGTCGGGCAGGGGCAGCAGTTGCAGGCCATCGTCGGTGACCTGCCAGATTCCCAGGTCACCGCTGGCGTACAGGGTGCCGTTGCGGCTGCGCAGCAGGGCGCGGATTTCCCAGCGGGTGCTGTTGTCGGTACCGCTCAGGCGTTGCAGCCGCTGTTGCCGGTCCAGCCGGTACAGCCCGCGCGAGGTGCCGATCCACAGGGTGCCATCGGCATCGCGCAGGAAGGTGTTGCTGCGGGTGTCGGCCAGAGGCGCCAGGGCTGCCACCGGCTGCACTTGCTGGCCGTCATGGCGGTACACGCCGCGGACCGTGCCCAGCAGCAGCTGCTGCGCTTCCGGGTGCAGGCTGTAGATGATGGGCAGGCCGGCGCTTTCAGGCAGGGTGCGCTGGCGCCCGTGTTCAACACGGGCCAGGCCATAGGTGCCGGCGGTGTAGATGTCACCCTTCCACTCCGTCACGGCCCACAGGAACTGTGCCTGTGTCGGGTCATGGGCAATGGGCAGGTAACCCCCCAGGCCGGCCCAGAACCGGTGCAGGCCATCGGTGTGGCTGGCCATCCACAGGTTGCCGGCCGGATCGACCAGCATGGCACGGGTGGCCGGAGCCAGCTCGCTGACATCCACCTGCTCGATCAGCTGCCTGCCGCGCAGGCGCATCAGCTGGTGCTCGGTGCTGATCCAGACATTGCCTTGGCCGTCGTCAGTCATGGCCAGGATGCGCTTGTGCAGGGCTGGATCAGGATGGCGCTGCCACTGCCCGTCCTGTAGGAAGTACAGGCCGTTGGTGCTGCCGGCCAGCAATGCATCGCCCTGGCTGAGCAGCCGGCCGACATGGCCACGGCCCAGGCCCGGCAGTTGCTGTGCCTGCAGCTGGCCATCATGTACGCGGTACAGCCCGTCGGTGCTGGCATACCAGTTGCTGCCGGCATGGGACAGATGCAGGTGCACCGAGCCCAGGGCCAGGATTTTTTCCAGGGCCAGGTCCGGGCCGA
>X237_Red_shanked_Douc_Langur__coassemble_87_pt1 | contig 13581 bp, 13 predicted proteins | sample X237_Red_shanked_Douc_Langur__metabat2_high_PE_002 | metagenome-assembled genome bin X237_Red_shanked_Douc_Langur
GCGCCTGAAGCAGCTGGAGTGGATGAGCCCGTCCACCCGCGCCGAGGCCGCCGACAAGCTGGCCGGCTTCGGCCTGAAGGTCGGCCACCCGGATCAGTGGCGTGACTACAGCGCCCTGGAAGTGCGCAACGGCGACATCACCGGCAATGCCCTGCGCGCCCGTGCTTTCGAGTGGGATTACCGTCGCGCGCGGCTGGGCCAGCAGGTGGACAAGAACGAGTGGGGCATGACCCCGCAGACGGTCAACGCCTACTACAACTCGGTCAAGAACGAGATCGTGTTCCCGGCCGCGATCCTGCAGCCACCGTTCTTCGACCCGGATGCCGATCCGGCCGTCAACTACGGTGGCATCGGTGGCGTGATCGGCCACGAGATCATCCACGGCTTCGACGACCAGGGCCGCAAGTCCGACGGCAAGGGTTTCCTGCGTGACTGGTGGACGGCTGAGGATGCGGCCAAGTTCGAGGCCCAGGCCGCCAAGCTGGGTGCCCAGTACGAGGCCTTCGAGTTCCCGCAGCTGCCGGGCATGCACATCAATTCGCGCGTGGCCATGGGCGAGAACATCGGTGACCTCGGTGGCCTGACCATCGCCCTGGAAGCCTACCGCCGCTCGCTGGACGGCAAGCCGGCCCCGGTGATCGACGGTTTCAGCGGCGAGCAGCGTCTGTTCATGGGCTGGGCCCAGGTCTGGCGCACCCTGTGGCGTGACGAGGCCCTGCGCCAGCAGCTGGTCAACGGCACCCACTCGCCGGGCCACATTCGTGCCTTCGCCCCGCTGCGCAACATCGATGGCTGGTACGACGCCTTCGGCATCAAGCCGGGTGACAAGCACTACATCGCACCGGAAGACCGCGTGCGCATCTGGTAAGCGTCCGCGCCTGTGCCAGTACAACGCCCCGGCCATCGGCCGGGGCGTTGTCGTTTGCGGGTGCGGGCCACGCAGCGCCGGGCCATCAGCGCCCGGCGCTGCGTGGCCGCAGCGCAGCGCATCCAAGTCTGGCGCGATGGCTCTGGCTCAGCGTGCACGGGCTACCATGGCGCGATGACCTTCCCCAAGCCCCCCTTGTGGACGCGCAGCTTCGCCCTGGCCTGCGCGGCCAACTTCCTGCTCGGCATTTCCTTCTACGTGCTGATGCCCACCCTGCCGTTCTACCTGATGGACGAGCTGGGCGTGGACGAAGCCATTGCCGGCGGCATCCTGGCCAGTTACGTGATCGCCGCGCTGCTGGTGCGCCCGTTCTCCGGTTTCATTGTCGAGCGCTTCAACGCCAAGCACGCCTACATCGCCGCCCTGGCAGCCTATGTGCTGTGCACGGCCGGCTACCTGCTGGCGGCCTCGGTGATGGGCTTTGTGTTCGTGCGCATCGGCATCGGCCTGACCTTCGCCATCCTGTCCACCGCGTCCAACACCCAGGCCATCGACATCATCCCCAGCCAGCGCCGTGGTGAGGGCATCGGCTATTTCGGCCTGATGAGCTCGCTGGCCATGGCCATGGGGCCGATGGCCGGGCTGTGGCTGATGGACCATTTCCCGTTTGCCCTGATCTTCGATGCGGCCATCGTCGCCGGCCTCGGCGGCCTGGTCCTGGCCAGTTTCGTGCACGCGCCGCGCAAGTCGCGGGTGGTGCAGTCGGCGGTGCTGTCGCTGGACCGCTTCCTGCTGGTGCGCGGCATTCCGCTGGCCTGCAACCTGGCCGTGATCGGCCTGGCCTACGGCATGCTGCTGGCCTTTGCCGCCGTCTACGGGCAGCGGGTGGGGGCGCAGAGCACCGGCCTGTTCTTCACCCTGATGGCCATCGGCATGATGGCCGCGCGTACCTTCTCCGGCCGCCTGGTCGATGGCGGGCATGTGGTGGCCGTGGTCAATGGCGGCACCGTGTCCATCGTGCTGGGCCTTGGCGCGATGGTGCTGCTGCCCGGCGCGGCCAGTTTCTACATCACCGGGGTGTTCATCGGTGCCGGCTTCGGCGTGGTCTATCCGGCCTACCAGACCCTGATCGTCAACCTGGGCAGCAACGCCCAGCGGGCCACCGCGGTGGCGACCTATTTCACCGCGCTGGATGTGGGCATCGGCCTGGGCATGGTGCTGGCCGGGGTGGTGGCCGCCCGGGTGGGCATGAACGTGGCCTTTGCCGGCGGCGCGGTGCTGGTGTTGCTGGCCGGGCTGCTGTTTGCCCTGGTGTTTGCACCGCGGCTGGCACGACCGGCGCAATGAACCCTCAAGTTTGCTGGCGCGCGGCCGATCACACGGCGTAAGGCGCACACAGGCTGGGGGAGTGGTACATGGCGATGGTGGTAGCGGGGATTGTGCTGGTGGTGGTGTTGATTGCCGGCCTGGTCGGGCTGCGGCAGCAACAGGCTGCCCCGGTGCAGTCGCGCACGCGGGCAGGCATGCCCAGCCTGCCCGAAGAGCAGGAACAGGCCCAGGCACTGGCCCAGCAGCTGGGGCAGTGCGATGAGGCACTGCTGTGGTCGGCCCTGGACAGCGCCGGTCAGCCGCTGCCGCTGGCCGTGGTCGATGGCCCGGCGGTGGCCCAGGCCCGGGCCCGGCTGCAGGCCGGAGCCCTGTCCGGGCAGGCCCTGCCGCGCCGGCCGCAATTGCTGCCGCAGCTGATGGTGGCGCTGAACGATCCGGGCAGCACGGCCAGCAAGCTGGCCGGCATCATCGGCCAGGACCCGGTGCTGGCGGCCACCTTGATGCGCATTGCCAACAGTGCAGCCCACCGCCGCCGCCTGCAGCCGCTGGAAAGCCTGGAGCGGGTGGTGGTCAAGGTCGGCCAGGAGGGCCTGGAACGGCTGCTGTCCTCGGCCCTGGTGCAACCGGTGCTGGCCCTGGAAGAACGCGAGCTGCGCGGCTTTGCCTCGACCCTGTGGCGACATGGCCGGCTGGCCAGTGCGGCGGCGGCCGACCATGCGCGTATCGTCGAACGCATCGACCCGTTGCCCTTGCAGCTGGGCTCGCTGTTGCCGGCGCTGTCCTGCCTGCTGGTGCTGCGGGCCTTGCCGGCGCTGGCCGACCAGCCGCTCACCGCGGCCGAACGCCTGCAGCTGCTGATGACCAGCCAGTACGTGGTCGCGGCGGAGATCTCGCGCCGCTGGGAGCTGCCCGACAACCTGGCCCAGGCTCTGGAAGGCACGCCGGGGCAGATGCATGCCTGCCTGCATTTCGGTCGGCGCATGGCCTGGGCCTGGATGCAGGTGGAGGATGGCCTGATCGATGCCGAGCAGGCCCGTCAGGCGTTGGCGGCCCATGCCAGTGCGCATGCGGTGGACTGGGTCTGGCAGCGCCTGAGCGTGATCCAGGAAAACAGCTGAGTCGCCGCCAGCGGCAGCGGCTTGACGGCAGTCCATCCGGCGTTGCACCGTGGCCCGGTGAGGGCTGGCCGTTGCCGGCTCCCGACAACGGAAGCTGGCGATGGACTGGTCGCATTACCGTAGTCACACCTTCGACGATCTGATCGATGCCGACGGCCAGGCCCGGCCGGCCGCGCGGCGGCTCGTCGATTACCTAGGGAGCCTGGATGCGGCCGAGCTGGAGCGTCGGCGCCAGGCCGCCGACCTGCTCGCACGCCAGCAGGGCATCACCTTCACCGTGTATTCGGACGGCGGCAATGTCGACCGCACCCTGCCGTTCGACCTGGTGCCACGGGTCATCGACCGCCGCGAGTGGCAGCGCACCGAGGCCGGCCTGCGCCAGCGCATGCAGGCGCTGAACCTGTTCATCGGTGACATCTACGGGGCCCAGCGCATCGTCCGCGACGGGGTGTTCCCGGCCGAACTGCTGGCCGCTTCGGTCAACTTCCGCCAGCAGTGCGTGGGTATTGCCCCGCCGCTGGGGGTGTGGGCCCACATCTGTGGCTCGGACCTGGTGCGTGATGCCGACGGCACCCTGTACGCGCTGGAGGACAACCTGCGCATTCCGTCCGGGGTGTCCTACATGCTGGAAAACCGCGCGCTGGCCAAACGCGTGTTTCCCGAGCTGTTCCAGACCGGGGCCATCCTGCCGGTGGATGACTACCCGCACCAGCTTTACGACACCCTGGCCGCGCTGAGCCCGCGTCCGGGCGACAGCCCGGTGATCGTGCTGCTGACCCCGGGCATGTACAACAGCGCCTACTTCGAGCACATGTACCTGGCCCGGGCCATGGGCGTGGAGCTGGTGGAAGGCAGCGACCTGTTCGTGGCCGAGGATGACTGCACCTACATGCGCACCGTGTACGGCCCGCGCCGGGTGGATGTGGTCTACCGGCGGGTGGATGACCTGTTCCTGGACCCGGAAGTGTTCCACCCACATTCCACCCTGGGCGTGCGCGGCATCATCCGTTCCTGGCGTGCCGGCAAGGTGGCCCTGGCCAATGCGCCCGGCGCCGGGGTGGCCGATGACAAGGTCGTGTTCGCCTACGTGCCGAAGATGATCCGCTACTACCTGGGCCAGGAGCCGCTGCTGCCCAACGTGCCCAGTTACCTGTGCCATGACCCGGCCGACCGCGCTTACGTGCTGGACCATCTGGACCAGCTGGTGGTCAAGCCGGCCAATGAATCCGGTGGCTACGGCATGCTGATCGGGCCGCGCTCCACCGCGGCCGAACGCGAGACCTTCCGTGGCTTGATCCAGGCCGACCCGCGCAACTACGTGGCCCAGCCGACCCTGTCGCTGTCCACCGCGCCGATCGTCACCGAGGCCGGCTTCTCGCCGCGCCATCTGGACCTGCGCCCGTTCGTGCTCTCGCGCCAGGACATCCACGTCACCACCGGTGGCCTGACCCGGGTGGCGATGAGCGAAGGCTCGCTGGTGGTCAACTCCTCCCAGGGCGGCGGGGCCAAGGACACCTGGGTGGTGGACATGGACGAGGAGGGCGCCTGATGCTGTCACGTGTGGCCGACAACCTGTACTGGTTCAGCCGTTACCTGCGCCGGGTGGAGAACACAGCGCGCCTGCTCGGGGCCTGCAGCCAGCTGCGCCTGGACCTGCCGCGCCAGGTCACCTTCGACCTGATGCCGGTGCTGCGCACCATGTCCGTGGACGAGCTGTTCGTGCAGCACAACGGCAGCCAGGCGCAGACCGACCAGGCCCGGATACTGGCCTTCTCGGTGCTCAGCCTGGACAACCCCTCCTCCCTGCTCAGCTCGTTCAACGCTGCCCGCAGCGTGCTGCGCAGCATCCGCGATGTGATGCCGCAGGCGATCTGGGACACGGTCAATGACATGCACCTGCTGCTGGAAGGGCAGGGCGCGCAGATGCTCGAGCGCGGCCGCGAGGGCGACCTGTTCGCGCGCATCGTCGATGACGGCCTGAAGCTGTCCGGCCTGCTCAATGCCAATGTCAGCCGTGACATCGGCTTCCAGTTCCTGCGTCTGGGTGCCAGCCTGGAGCAGGCCGACATGACCAGCCGGATCATCGATGCCGGCGCCTCCGGGCTGATCCGTGCCCGCCACGGCGACGAGCTGGAGAAGGCCTACCGCTCGCTGCAGTGGGCCGCGGTGCTCAGCTCGCTGGCCGGGATGCAGATGTTCCGCCGCCACATGCGGCGCCAGGTCAGCGCCGAGGCCGCACTGAGCTTCCTGCTGCAGGACAACGACTTTCCGCGCTCGGTGTATTTCTGCCTCAGCCGCCTGTTGTCGGTGGTGCCGCGCCTGCCGCATGCGCCGGCAGTGGAGCGCCAGGCGCACCGGGTGGTGGGCCTGGTGCGCAATGCCGATCCGGTCTGGCAGGCGGCCAACAACCCGGCCCTGCTGATGGACGAGATCCAGCTGCATGTGGCCGCGCTGGACCAAGCCATCGCCGAAGGCTACTTCCGCCAGTAGGCCAGCGGCAGCTTACTGCTGGCTCTGCCCGGTCGCGCCCCAGGGGTTCATGCTGTGCATCGGCGGCGGCACCGGCGGCAGGCTGCTGTCGCCGGCCGGACGCGCGGGTTCCCAGTCAAAGCGCGGCAGGTCACGCACCGCATTGGCCAGACGCTGGCCCCATTCGTCGCGGACCCGGGCCAGCAGCGGGGTGTCATCGTACAGACGCTGCCGGTGGCTGACGCGCAGATCGCCGGCGCCGATGATGGCCAGGTCGATCGGCGCACCCACCGACAGGTTGGAGCGGATGGTCGAATCCAGCGAGACCAGGGCGCAGCGTGCGGCATCGCCCAGGCTCATGCGGTTGGTCAGCATGCGGTCCAGGATCGGCTTGCCGTACTTGACCTCGCCGATCTGCAGGTAGGGCGTTTCCGGCGAGGCGGCGATGGCGTTGCCCAGCGGGTAGATCATGTACAGGCCGGGGCGTTCGCCGGCAATCTGCCCGCCCAGGATCAGCGTGGACTGCACGCTGACCCCGGCATTGGCGGCATCGGCGCTGACCCGGCTCTGGCTGGCGGCCAGCACTTCACCGATGTATTCGGCGGCCTGGTAGAGGTGGCTGAACGTGCGCAGTGACGGCCGGCCATCGTTGGCATCCATGTCGTGCTGCAGGCGCGAGATGGTCAGCTGGGTGGTGGCCAGGTTACCGGCCGACATCACCACGAACACGCGCTCGCCCTCGATCTGGAAGGTGTGCATCTTGCGGTGGCTGCGCACATCGTCAAACGAGGCGCTGGTCCGCGTGTCCGAGGCCAGCACCAGCCCGTCGCTCACTTCAATGCCAACGCAGTAAGTCATCGTCGTGCCTGTCGATCCTGTTGCCCGGAGTGTGCCAGATTGCCCGCTTGTTGGCCGGCAAACGGCTCACAGCTGTGATTCGATCGGCAGCAGGCCCAGCAGCCCGACCCAGGCCCGCAGCCACCAGCGCGTGTCCGGCTCATGGTGGAAGCGCTGGCCATCGCCGTCGGTCCACTGCAGCTTGCCCTGACCATCCAGGCTGACCTGGTAGCTGCGGTCCGGATGGGCCAGAAAATCGAATTCACGCTGCAGGCGCGCGCCCAGGGCGTCATCGTCAAACAGCACCCCCATCTCGGTGTTGAGGTTGGCCGAGCGCGGGTCCAGGTTGAACGAGCCGACAAACCCGCGCCGGCCATCCACCAGATAGGCCTTGGTGTGCAGGCTGGCACCGCTGGAGCCCAGCGGCAGGGCGATGCCGCTGCGCGGGCCACGTCGCTTGAGCTCGTATACGGTGGTGCCGGCGGCCACCAGCGGTTTGCGGTAGCTGTTCCAGCCGCTGTGCACGGCGGCCACGTCGGTGGCGGCCAGCGAGTTGGTGACCACCTCGATGGCCACCCCCTGCCTGCGCATGGCGATCATGCGCTCGCTGCCGTCCTGGCCGGGGACGAAATACGGCGAGATCAGCTGCATCTGCTGCCTGCTGCTGCCCAGGTCGGCGACAATGGCCTGCACCAGCCAGTCATCGCGCTGGGCCTTGCGGTGTTTGAGTGGTGGGTCGGAGAGCACGCGCACGCTGTCTGACCACTGGATCACATGGTCCTGGCGCAGGGTCGGCTCGGCCAGGCGCTGACCGATCCGGGCCAGGTAGGGCGCGGCCTGGGCCAGCTGGCTTTCCATGTCCACGGTCTGCAGCAGCGCATCGAGCTGCTGCCGGGTATGCGGGTTGAGCGCGGCAATCGGCACCACCGCCTGGCTGTTCCAGTAGTCATCGAAGATGGCGCTGGCCTGGCCCACCGACGGCCCGAGCAGCAACAGGTCCAGATCGCGGAAATTGACGTCTTCGCGGGCGTCAAAGTACTCCGCACCGATGTTGCGGCCGCCGATGATGGCCACCTGGTTGTCGGCGATCCAGGCCTTGTTGTGCATGCGGTGGTTGATCGAGAACACCCGCTGCACCATCTCCACCAGGCGCCACAGGCCGCCGCGGTTGCGGAACGGGTTGTACAGCCGCACCTCGATGTTGGGATGGGCATCGATGGCCGCCATCGCCGGGTCGAAGCCGTGCATGTTCAGGTCATCGAGCAGCAGGCGCACGCGCACTCCGCGTTCGGCCGCCTGGTACAGCTCGTGGGCCATCAGGTGGCCGGGGATGTCGTCCTTCCAGATGTAATACATCACATCCAGGCTGCGCCCGGCGCGCTGGGAAATCACACTGCGCGCGGCGAAGGCATCCAGGCCATCGCTGAGCCAGAGCACGCCGCTTTTTCCGGGATGGGCCTGCAGCAGCGGCGCGGCCTCACGGTCCAGCGTGGTGGGATCGCCGGCCACCGGCAGGGCGTGGGAGGGCTGGCCGCTGGCGGCGGGGGTCAGACGGTCGGCCAGCAGCAGGCCACTGCCGATCAGCAACAACAGCACCACGGGAATGATCCACATCAGGCGTCGCAGGTGCAGTTTTCTCATGCCGCGATACTAAACCGGTTGGGCGGCGATCGTGGCCGGGATGGCTGCGGTTCCTTTGCCCGGGGCAAGTTGGCATCATTTGCAGATGAAATCATTCTGGCAATCCCCGGCCGTGCGGATGGGGCTTTCAATCTCGGTGGCCACCGGCCTGTACGGCCTGTCCTTCGGTGCCCTGTCGGTGGCGGCGGGGCTGGATTTCTGGCAGACCATGGCGTTGAGCCTGCTGATGTACACCGGTGGCTCGCAGTTTGCCTTTGTCGGTGTGCTGGCCGGCGGCGGCGCACCGGCCTCGGCGCTGGGCGCGGCCAGCCTGCTGGGGGTGCGCAATGCGATCTACGGCATGCAGCTCAATGCCCTGCTGCGCCCGGCCGGCTGGCTCAAGCCGCTGGCCGCGCAGCTGACCATTGATGAATCCACCGCCACGGCCACTGCCCAGGCCGATGCCGGCGAACAACGGCGCGGCTTCTGGACCGCCGCCATCGGTGTGTTCGTGGTCTGGAACCTGTGCACCGCACTGGGCGCCTGGGCCGGCAATGCGCTGGGTGATCCGCGTCAGTTCGGCCTGGATGGCGCCGCCGTGGCCGCCTTCCTGGCCCTGCTGTGGCCGCGTCTGCGCCAGCGCCAGGCCGGCGCATTGGCGGTGGTGTGTGCGTTGGTGACGGTGCTGGCCATTCCGCTGGTGCCGCCGGGCCTGCCGATCCTGATCGCCGCGCTGGTGGCTGCCGGCTGGGGCCTGTGGCCGCGGGGGAAGCGCTGATGGAAGGCTTGTGGCCGTGGTTGTTGCTGGGCGGGCTGCTGGCCTTTGTGACCAAGCTGGGCGGTTACCTGGTGCCGGCGCACTGGTTGGAAAAGCCGGCGGTGGCGGCGGCCGCCGGGCGTCTGACCATCGGCCTGCTGGCGGCGCTGACGGTGATGAACACCGTGGCCAGTGGCCAGCAGCTGGTGCTGGATGCACGCATCGGCGCACTGCTGGTGGCGGTCCTGGCACAGTGGGCACGCCTGCCGTTCCTGCTGGTGGTGGTGCTGGGCGCGGCCGCAGCGGCGGCCCTGCGCTGGGCCGGGATCGGCTGAGGCCGGCCCAGGCTGCGCTGGAGCCATCAGTGGCTCAGAAGCGGGTACCGGCCGCCAGGTAGTGCCATTGCCCGGCCGGCAGCTTGCTCAGGCCGACCTGGCCGATGCGCAGGCGGCGCATCGCTTCCACTGCCAGGCCGTTTTCCTGGCAGGCGTGGCGCAGCACGGCCGGGTCCAGGCGCTTGCCGACCACGCGCAGGCGCTGCTCGCTCTGCCAGCTGATCTTCACTGCCTGTGCGCCACGCAGGGCGGCCTGGATCTTGCCGATGGTCCAGGTGCTGGCCTGGCCGCTGACATCCACCAGATATTCGTGTTCGACCTCCAGCCCGTGGCTGGCCAGGTGCGAGAGCACGCGGCCGTCCTGGCTGACGATGACCAGGCCGCTGGCATAGGGCGGCAGCGGCAGGGCCACCCGCAGGTGCTGGAAATGGCGCTGCAGGCGGCGCACGCCGGAGGGGTCATCGCTGCGCTGTGATTCCGGGCGCACCGCCTCGGCCAGTGCATCCACCGCCATCCCGGCCGGCTGGTGCAGCACCATGGTGGCCATTTCCACCTTCTGCTGCTCGGCGTTGTCATCCACCGCCACCTGCTGCTGCGCACTGACCTGGGCCTGCGGCTGTTCGACCACCTGCCCATCCACCCGCACCCAGCCGTTTTCGATCCACTGCCGGGCCTGGCCACGGGCGCAGTCCAGCTGGCGGGCAAGGCGCTTGTCCAGGCGTTCGGTGGTGTCGGTCATGGTGGTGGCTTTCGTGCTGCGGGGCCGGGGAGTGTAGTGCGCCGGCGCTGCGATGGGGGATTTCAGCTGTCGGCGCGCTGCTGGTCCAGATGGGTCAGGTACAGGCGCAGGTCGAACTCGAGCTGGTGGTAATCGGCGCTGATGTGCCGGCACAGCGCATAGAAGGCCTTGTTGTGGTCGGCTTCGCGGATATGCGCCAGCTCGTGGGCGGCAATCATTTCCAGAAACGGCGCCGGCGCATCGCGGAACACGCTGGCAATGCGGATCTCGCGGCTGGCCTTGAGCTTGCCGCCGTGGTTGCGCGAGATGGCCGTGTGGGTGCCCAGGGCGTGTTTGACCACCTGCAGCTTGCCGTCATAGATGACCTTGGCCAGCGGCGGGGCCGAGCGCAGGTAGCGGTTTTTCATCTCCTGCACGTAGTCATACAGCTGGCCGTCGTTGCGCACGGCATGTGGCTCGGGATAGCGCTTTTGCAGGTACTCGGCCAGACGGCCACCATCGATCAGCTGGCGGACCTGGTCCAGGACATGCGGCGGGTAGCCATTGAGGTAGGTCAGGGGTGTGGACATCGGCGTTTGGTTCAAGCGCGGGCAGTGGTGCGCTGGCTATCATAGGCGCCAGATCCAACGAGGTAGGCATCATGGCCAAGGCCAATGCATTGCAGGCCCAGCTGCTCAAGGCCGGGCTGGTGAAGAAATCGCAGGTGTCGCAGGTGGCCAACCGACAGGCCAAGGCGCGTACCGACAAGCACGACGCCAAGGCCGCAGCGCTGGCCGCCGAGGCTGAAACCGCCCGCATCGAGGCGGAAAAGGCGCGCGCCGAGAAGGTCGAGCGTGACCGCCAGATTGCCGCCGAGCGCAATGCGCAGCGGCGTGCCGGTGAGCTGCGCGCGCAGGCGCGGCAGATCATTGCCGACAAGAAGGTGGCCGCCAAGGGCGAGGCCGAATACCGCTTCAACGACGGCGAGGTGGTGCGCACCCTGCTGATGAGCGAGGGGCTGCGCCAGCAGGTGATCGATGCCGCCCTGGTGATTGCCCGTGATGGCGAGGGCTTTGCCCTGCTGCCGCGCGCGGCGGCGGTGCAGGTGCGCGAGCGTGCGGCTGAACTGATCGTGCTGGACAACGCCGGCCGTGATTATGTGGAGCCGTCCACCGGCAATGCCGAGGACGATGCCTACTACGCCCAGTTCCAGGTGCCTGATGACCTGATGTGGTGAGTGGCGTCGCCAGCAGTGCGATAAGGCCGTTCAATCGCTGCGATTGAGCGGCCTTTTGCATAGGGTTTTCCTATTTCAAACATGTGAACAAACGATTTCCCAGCCGTGGTCGTGGTCGCGATCCTATGCCACACCCTACTGGAGAAATCCTCATGAAGCATCGCACCCTGTTCGTGGCGATGGCCCTGGCCGGCTCCCTGCTGACCACCGCCGCCAACGCTGGCAACCTGACCCGCGACAACGGCGCGCTGGTTGGCGACAACCAGAACTCGCAGACCGCCGGCGCCAACGGCCCGGTCGTGCTGCAGGACGTCCACCTGATCCAGAAGCTGCAGCGTTTTGACCGCGAGCGCATTCCCGAGCGCGTGGTGCATGCGCGCGGCACCGGCGCCTACGGCGTGTTCACCGCTTCGGCCGACCTGGGCGATCTGACCCAGGCCTCGCTGTTCAGCGCCGGCAAGCAGACCCCCGTGTTCGTGCGCTTCTCCTCGGTGGTGCACGGCAACCACAGCCCGGAAACCCTGCGCGATCCGCGCGGTTTCGCCACCAAGTTCTACACCGAGCAGGGCAACTGGGATCTGGTCGGCAACAACTTCCCGACCTTCTTCATCCGTGATGCGATCAAGTTCCCCGACATGGTCCACGCCTTCAAGCCGGACCCGGACAAGAACTACGGCACCGACAAGACCCTGTTCGATTTCTTCCAGCATGTGCCGGAAGCAACCCGCACCCTGACCTTGCTGTTCTCCAACGAAGGCACCCCGGCGACCTACCGTGAGATGGACGGTTCCTCGGTCCACGCCTACAAGCTGGTCGATGCCGATGGCAAGTTCCGCTACGTCAAGTTCAGCTGGAAGAGCCAGCAGGGCGTGCGCAACCACGACCCGAAGCAGGCCGCTGCGGTGCAGGCCAATGACTTCAACCACATGTCGCGCGACCTGATCGAAGCCATCAACGCCGGCAACTTCCCCAAGTGGGACCTGTACCTGCAGGTGCTGGAAGCCGAGCAGCTGGCTGGCTTCAGCTTCGACCCGCTGGATGCCACCAAGATCTGGCCGGAAGACCTGGTCCCGTCGCGCAAGATCGGCACCATGGAGTTGAACCGCAACCCGGCCAACATCTTCCAGGAAACCGAGCAGGTGGCCATGGCCCCGGCCAACACCATCCCGGGTATCGAGCCGAGCGAGGATCGCCTGCTGCAGGGCCGTCTGTTCTCCTACTCCGACACCCAGATGTACCGCCTGGGCGCCAACCACCAGCAGCTGCCGATCAACCGTCCGCGTGTGGAGGTCAACTCCAACAACTCCGATGGCGCGATGAACTTCGGTGCCCGCACCGGTGAGGTGAACTTCGAGCCGAGCAGCATGAACCCGCGTCCGGAAGCCGTGGCTGCCCGCTACAGCAATCTGCCGCTGGAAGGCGTGACCCAGCAGCGCAAGATTGCCCGCGAGCAGAACTTCGCCCAGGCCGGTGAGCTGTTCCGCAGCTATGACCGCAAGATGCAGGCCGACCTGATCAATTCGCTGGGCGGTGCCCTGGCCGGTGCCGAAGATGCGGCCAAGCACACCATGCTGTCCTACTTCTACAAGGCTGATGCCGCCTACGGCGAAGGCCTGACCCGCGTTGCCAAGGGCGATATCGCCCGCGTGCGCGAGCTGGCCTCCAAGCTGGCTGACTGAGCTTGACCTTCCGGGCGGCCGCATGGTCGCCCGGACCCATTCCAAGGAGTGTGCGATGAAGCGATTTTCTGCTCTCTGCCTGGCCGCGCTGATCAGCCTGGCAGGCGCCAATGCCTGGGCGGGCGAGGTCGGTTATGCCGTCGCGCCCTCCGACATCAAGACCCAGCTGGACGGTTACCTGTTCGATGCGGCGCGCCGCGGTGATACTGCGATGCTGGCCGAGTTCATCAACAGTGGCTATGACCTGGACCGTGCCGATGGCAAGGGCTATACCGCGTTGATCCTGGCCGCCTACAACGGGCGCAAGGCGGCGGTGACCCAGCTGATCAATGCCGGTGCCGATGTCTGCGCCGAAGACAAGCGCGGCAACACCGCCTTGCTCGGGGCGATCTTCAAGGGCGAGGTGATGATTGCCCGCCAGCTGATGGCCGCCGACTGTGCACCGAACCAGCGCAACCATGCCGGGCAGACCCCGGCCATGTACGCCGCGCTGTTCCAGCGGGCGGAAATCCTGGCCGACCTGCGCCAGCGCGGGGCCGACATGCACGCCCGCGATGCCGCCGGCAACAGCGTGCAGTCCCTGGCCCGCGGTGAATTCGCCCCGCAGCGCTGAG
>X237_Red_shanked_Douc_Langur__coassemble_88_pt1 | contig 13577 bp, 9 predicted proteins | sample X237_Red_shanked_Douc_Langur__metabat2_high_PE_002 | metagenome-assembled genome bin X237_Red_shanked_Douc_Langur
GCCGCTGAAAACCACGGCGGCGCAGGCGCCGGCACAGGCAGAGGCCCGCGATGCGGTGCCCGACAAGGTCATTGCCGCCGCCTATCAAGCCCTGCACCGCGCCTTGATTGCCGGTTTGCCGACCCAGGTCGGCCATCGCACCGAAAAGGGCGATTACCAGGCCCCGCGCCAGCGCCGCTTCACCTTGTTCCCCGGTTCGGCCCTGGCCAAGCGGCCGCCGCCGTGGGTGCTCACCGCCACCCTGCTGGATACGCAGAAGGTCTGGGGCCTGAGCAATGCGGCCATCGAGCCGGACTGGGTGATCGAGGAAATCCCGCACCTGCTGGCACGCAAGCACTTCGACCCGCACTGGGCGCGGGCGCGCGGGCAGGTGGTGGCCAGCGAACAGATCAGCCTGTTCGGCCTGGTATTGGCACCGAAGAAGCCGGTCAATTACGGCCCGATCGATCCGCCCGGTGCGCACGACATCTTCGTGCGCCAGGCGCTGGTGCCGGGCGAGATCAGCAGCCGCGCCGGCTTTGTGGCCGACAACCTGAAAACCCTGGAAAAGGCCCGCGAGGAAGAAGCCAAGCTGCGCCGTGCCGGTATAGTTGCCGATGAGCAATGGCAGGCGCGCTGGTATCTGGACCGGGTCGCCGGGCAGATCCATTCGGCGGCCCAGCTGGACAGCTGGTGGAAGGGCCTGGATGCGGACAAGCGCCGTGGCCTGTACTGGTCGCAAGCCGACCTGTTGCCCGGCGAGGGCAGCCAGGCCGATCTGTATCCCAAGTATCTGGCCCTGGGCGATGCGCGCCTGCCGCTGCACTACCGCTTCGAGCCGGGCAGCGAGGACGACGGCGTCACCCTGGAAGTACCCTTGCACCTGCTCGGAGCGCTGGATGCCGCGCGCCTGACTTGGCTGGCCCCGGGCTTTGTGGCCGAGAAGGCGGCGGCCTTGATCCGTTCGCTGCCCAAGGCCATGCGCCGCAACTATGTACCGGCGCCGGATTTCGCCCGCGCCTTCTTCGAAGCCTGGCCGCAACCCAGTGCCGATGCCATCAGCGGCGAACTGGCGCGCTTTTTGTCCAAGGCCACCGGGGCCAGCGTGGCGGCCACCGACTTCGAGGCGGACAGCATCGAGCAGCACCTGCAGATGAACCATCGCCTGCGCGACGAGCAGGGCAAGGTATTGGCCCAGGGGCGTGACCTGGAGGCCCTGCGTGCGCGCTTCGGCGTGCGTGCCGGGCAGGCATTTGCGGTGCGCGCAGGGCGCGCCCTGGCAGCAGAAGGATTGACCGTGTTTCCCGCAACCCCGATTCCTGTGCAGGTGCCTGGCGAAGCCGGCGTGCCGGCGTTTCCGGCCCTGGTCGACACGGGCGACAGTGCCGCCCTGCGCATCTTTGCCGACCGCAGCGAGGCGGCTCTGGAGCACCCGCGCGGGGTGCGCCGCCTGCTGGAGATCTGCCTGGCCGACAAGATCAAGCAGGCACGCAAGCAATTGCCGGTCTCGCCCAAGACCGGCCTGCTGTATGCGGCCATCGAGACCCAGGAGCGCCTGCGCGGCGACCTGGTCGATGCCGCGCTCAACGCGGTGCTGGCCGAGGGGCTGGAGGCCATCCGCGATGCGGACAGCTTCCAGTTGCGCCTGGCCCAGGCCGGCAAGACCCTGTTCGGCGAGGCGATGAGCCGCCTGCAGCTGGCCGAGACCATCCTCGGTCTGGCCGGGCAGATCAAGCCGCAGCTGGAGTCCCCGCTGATGGGCTGGGCCAAGGGCAACCTGGATGACCTGCGCGGGCAGCTGGCCGGGCTGATCCATCCCGGCTTCCTGCGTGAGACCCCTGCCGATGCCCTGGCCCAGTTCCCGCGTTACCTCAAGGGCATGCTGGTACGTGCCGAGCGGGCCAAGCGCGATCCGGCCAAGGACCAGGCGCGGATGCTGGAGTTGACCCCGTTTGCCGACGCCCTTCACGCGGCACGACTGGCCGGGCGGGCCGGCGACGCCCAATGGCAGGCGCTGCGCTGGGACCTGGAAGAGCTGCGCATCCAGACCTTTGCCCAGGAGCTGGGCGTGCGCGGCACGGTATCGGCCAAGAAGCTGGCGCAGCGGGTGGCAGCACTGCAGCGCTGAGCGCGCTGCAGTGTGGATTGATCAGGTGTCGGACTGGCTGTTTTCGATGACCGGCGCCTGCTCTTGTTCCTGCTCGCGCATGCAGTCGGCGCGCGCCTCGCTGGCCTGACGGTTGGCGTTGCGGTTTTCGGCAGTGATGGCCTGGCGCAGCTGGGTGATGCGCGGCGTATTGTTGCCCGACTCCTGCAGCAGCTTGATCTGTTGCTGCAGCGCTGCAACACGGTCGTTGGAGGCGGCATAGATGCCGGCGCGGGCCTGGTCCAGGCACTGGCGGTCAACACGCAGGTTGCTGCCGGCCAGCTGGCCGTTGCGCAGCACATGGGGTTGGGCGCTGGCGGTGCAGGGATGCTGGGAGTACACGGTCTCGCCGGATTTCCCGCTGCATTTGTAGACCTGGGCGGCGGCGATGCCCGGCAGGCAAAGCAAAAGCAAGAAGGCGGGACGGATCATGGGCGAGCGGCTCGTGGAAGTAGGCGCACACTGCCATGGCCGGCGCGATCAGGCAATCGCACCGGCATGGCGATGCCGGATTATTTGATCCGGCGCACCTTTGCACGGGTGTTGTGGCCATCCACCTGCAGGTACCAGACGCCCATCAGCCCCGGGGTGATACGCACGCTCTTGTTCTCGCCACGGGCACCACTGAGGGTGGCTGTGTCGGTCTGCTCCCAGACCTGGCCATTGTCCAGGGTGTACTGGCGGCCCTTGTCGAAGCCGTTGAAGCTGCCCGGCAGGGTGGCACTGATCGGCTCGTTGCTGCCGAAATCCAGGAAGCCACGATGCTTGACGATCACTTCCTGGCGGCCGTCTTCCAGAGCCTGTTCGCGGACCTGGGCGGCGGCCTGTTCCACCGCGCCCTGCAGCCAGGCATTGAGGCTGGCCAGTTCGGCCGGGCTGAGCTTGTCCAGGCCGGCTGCCCGGAACTGCTCGGCACTCATCTGTTGTTGCAGATCGGTGTTGATCACACGTTGGGCCAGGGCAGTAGCCGGTGCCAGCGCGGAGGCCAGCAGACAAATGCAGAACAGGCGTGATACAGCCTTCATTGGAGATTGTTCCCGGTGGCAGTTGCCCCTAGTGTAGGGGCATCCATGGCAGGTGCAGGGTTGTGAACGAGATTTTGCCGAACGGGCTGGAGGCGCTGTTGCTGCGCCCGGCATTCAATGTGCTGGGCGCGCCGCTGCGCGCGCAGTTGTTGCGGGTGTGGGCTGGCCATCAGGAGCTGGCTGTTTCCAGCATGCGCATGGATTGGACCGCGCTGGCCGACATGGGCGACGCACTGGCCCGGCTCAATGCCGAAGAGCCGGTGGTGCTGGCCGCGCTGCTGGCCGACATGCCACTGCTGCGTGAGCGACGCGCCCAGCTGGAGTTGCCATCGGCGCTGCTGGCCGTGGTCGATGGCCTGCTCGACAGCCAGGATGCCGCCGACCAGGTCTGGGCGCTGCATGCCGGGCGCGAGGCAGGGCGCAACGGCGAAGGCTTGCGTCGGCTGCTGCTGGCCATCATCCGTGACCTGCGGGTGGTGCCGATCCTGCTGGCGCGCCAGCTCGCCCTGCTCAAGGCCGCGCCACGGCGCAGCGAGGATGAGCGGCGCGCCCTGGCCCAGCTGACCCGTGACATCCATGGCCCGCTGGCCAACCGTCTGGGCATCTGGCAGTTGAAGTGGGAGCTGGAGGACATGGCCTTCCGTTTCCTCGAGCCTGACACCTACCGGCATATCGCCCGGGAGGTCGACCAGACCCGTCTGGCCCGCGAGCACTACGTGGAAAACGTCAAGGCCCAGCTCAGTGCCGGCCTGGCCGAGCACGGGATCAAGGGCGAGGTCACCGGGCGGCCCAAGCACATCTACAGCATCTGGCGGAAGATGCAGAAAAAGCGCCTGTCCTTTGACCAGCTCTACGATCTGCGTGCGGTGCGGGTGATGGTGGACGACGTGGCCAGCTGCTACGCCGTGCTGGGCGTGGTGCATGCGTTGTGGGTGCCGGTGCCCAGTGAGTTCGATGACTACATCGCCCGGCCCAAGGCCAATGACTACCGCTCCCTGCACACGGCGGTGATCGGCCCGGAAGGGCGCACCATTGAGGTGCAGATCCGTACCCACCAGATGCATGCGCAGGCCGAGCTGGGCGTGGCCGCGCACTGGAAGTACAAGGAAGGCGGCAAGGGCGCGGAGAGTGCCTTCGAGCGCAAGATCACCTGGATGCGCCAACTGCTGGAGCAGGCCGGCGAGGGCAGTGGCGAGGAGCTGGCCGGGGCCTTGGATGCCGAACTGCTGGAAGACCGGGTCTATGCCCTGAGCCCCAAGGGCGAGGTGATGGACCTGCCGGCCGGCGCGACCCCGCTGGATTTTGCCTACCACGTGCACACCATGGTCGGGCACCGTTGCCGCGGGGCCAAGGTCAACGGCCGCATCGTGCCGCTGACCTACCACCTGCGCAGTGGCGACCGGGTCGAGATCATGACCGGCAAGGAGCCGGACCCGCGGCGTGACTGGCTCATGCCCAGTGCCGGTTACCTGGCCAGCAACCGCTCGCGCGAGAAGGTGCGTGGCTGGTTCCACAAGCTGGACCGGGCGCGCAACATCGAGGCCGGGCGCGAGCTGCTGGACAAGGAACTGCGCCGCCTGGGCCTGCTCTCGGCCGACCTGGGCAAGGTGCTGGCGCGCTTCCATGCCGACAGCATCGAGGAGCTGCTGATCGCGCTGGCGCTGGGTGACATCGGCCCCAATGCGATCAGCCGGGCCCTGCTGGAGGCTGAAAAGCCGGTCGAGCCCAGCCCGGCCCTGCCACGTCCCACGGCCAAGCCGGTGCGTACCGATACCCGTGGTTTCACCATCGACGGGGTCGGCAACCTGCTGGTCCAGCTGGGCCGCTGCTGCCGCCCGGTGGCCGGCGAACCGATTGCCGGCTACCTGACCCTGAGCCGCGGAGTGACCGTGCACCGCAGTGACTGCAGTGCGTTTGCCCGGCTGTCGGCGCTGTACCCGGAGCGGGTGATGCCGGTGGAATGGGGCCGGGCCGGTGGTGGTTACGAGGCCGACATCCAGGTGCTGGCCGTGGACCGGCGCTGGCTGCTCAAGGACATCACCAACCTGATCGCCCAGGCCGATGCCTATGTGCTGGACATCAACTCGGACAACGTGCGCGACTCCGGCCGGGCCGTGCTGCGCCTGCGCCTGAAGGTGGCCGACTACGACCAGCTGTCCAACCTGCTGGGCAAGATCGATGCCCTGCCGGGAGTGGACGAGGTGCGCCGGGTCGGTTGATCAGGCATTTGGCTGTAACCTGTAATACATGGATGCCGCTGTCGTGGGATGGCGGTCAGGTGGGTAAACAGCAAGGGCTGCACAGTCAGATGTCGGTATTGGTTTTGGGCGCAAGCAGCCAGATTGGCTATTTCTACCTGCGACGGCTCCAGCTCATGGGCAGGCAGGTGCTGGCAGTCAGTCGCCGGCCGCGTGAAGACAGCGCTGATGGGCTGGTGCAGTGGCTGGTGGCGGATATCCAGCAGTTGCCTGCCAAGGTGGGGCTGGAGGCCGTTGTCAGTTTTGGTCCGCTGGTTGGCCTGGCCGCCTGGTTGGCACGCTTGGAGGTAGCGCCGGCATCGAAGCTGGTCGCCACCAGCTCGATGAGCGTGGTGACCAAAAGGGGCTCGGTGGTGGCTGCCGAGCGTGATCTGGTCGGCTGCCTGGCTGAAGGTGAGCAGGCATTGCGTGAGCAGTGCCAGCGACTTGGCATGCGTTGTACAGTGCTGCGGCCGACCATCGTCTATGGGGCCGGGCGTGACCGTAGCCTGACCCCATTGGCCCGACGCGCCATGCGCTGCCGGGTGTTCGCGCTGCCCAGCGGTAGCAGATGGCGCCAGCCTGTGCATGCCGATGACATCGCATTGGCGGTGGAGCGTTGTCTGCAGCGGGACCTGCCAGAGGACCTGGTACTGGAACTAGGTGGTGGAGAGCGTATTTCGGCAAACCAGATGTTCCGTCGTGTGCATGATGCGCTGCCAGCGCGGGTGTTGCTGCTGTCGGTACCCGGTGCGGTCCTGCGCTTGGCGGCATCGGCGCTGCCAGCCATTCGTGGGCCGGTATCGCGGTTGTCGATGGATCTTGTCGCCGACAATTCGCGACTGACATCGTTGCTGGGTTTTGAACCGCGCGCATTCGATCTTGAGCCTTGGATGCTGGGTGTTGGTGAGCAGTGGCAAGACCGGTTGTCAGCACAGCCGCTGCGCCTTGCGCAGAGGAGCAGCTGATGCGTATTGCCATTGCCATGTGCACCTACAACGGACAGGCCTACCTGGCCAAACAGTTGGATAGTTTTCTGTCCCAGACCCGCCTTCCCGACCAGATTGTGATCTGCGATGACCGGTCTACTGATGACTCGGTGCTGATTTGCCAGGCCTTCGCCGACCGTGCCTGTAGCATGGGGGTGGAGGTGAGTGTCCAGGTCAATGCCGAGAATCTGGGGTACGTGCGCAATTTCGAGCGGGCTCTGGGGCTGTGCAAGGCAGATCTGCTGTTTCTGAGTGATCAGGATGATGTCTGGCATCGGGAAAAAATTGCCCGCTTCCAGGCGCGTTTTGCTGCCGAGCCTGATCTGTTGCTGCTGCACACCGATGCACGTCTGGTGGATGCTGCTGGAGACTCACTGGGTTGTGGCTTGCTTGAGTCGCAGGAGGTGACGGCAGCTGAAATCGCATTGATTCATGCCGGGAAAGCACGTGCCGTGTTCGTGCGGCGCAATCTGGTTACAGGGGCCACTGCGGCATTTCGGGCGAGCCTGCTTGAACTGGCGCTGCCGATCCGTCCGGGGTGGATTCACGACGAGTGGCTGGGTGTGGTCGGTGCACTGATCGGTCGAGTGGACTGCATGGAATGGGAGGGGATTGATTACCGCCAGCATGGACGCAACCAGATCGGCGCACGCAAACGCAGCGTGCAGGAGAAAATTTCCGGTGCGGGTGTCGGTCCGCGACGGGCATTTCTGGCCAAGTCAGCCGCACGCATGCAGGCATTGCTGGTCTGGTTGAGTGAAACCGGGCAGGGGGATGCCCAGTTGCTCCAGGACGTGAGGTCTGCCGTCTCCCATCTGCAATTCCGTGCCGCGATTGCGGGCAGTTTCAGTCATCGCCTGATTCCCGTCATCAAGGAGGTGGTGCGTGGCAACTGCCACCGGCATGGCAGTGGGCTGCGATCCATCGTTGCCGATCTTGCGGGGCTGTCATGACCGTGTCGTGGTCAGGTTCGGATGTCACCGCGGTCATGGTGACCTATCAGCCGTCGCTTGAGCTGCTGGAGCAGGCGCTGGATCACGTACAGGCGCAGGTTGGCCATGTGGTGGTGGTGGACAACGCATCGTCGGCACATGTCGTGGCCTGGCTGTCCGATTGGCAAGCACAGCAGCCGCAGCGTCAGCTGATCCGCAATGACGTCAACGTGGGCATTGCTACAGGGTTCAATCAAGGCATTGAATGCGCTCGTCAGCAGGGCCAGGGTGCGGTGCTGTTGCTCGATCAGGACAGTGCTGTGCAGCCGGGGATGGTGAAGGCACTGGCGCAGGCGTTCTCGGATGGTGATCGCGTTGCTGCTGCCGGGCCTGCATTCATTGACCGGCGCACTACGCACGCGGCGCCTTTTGTACGCATCGGCTGGCTTTTCAACCACAAGCTGCATGTGCAGCCGGGTCAGGTGGTGGAGTGCGACTTTTTGATCAGCTCCGGTTCGCTGATCGCACTGGAAGCGCTGGCGCAGATCGGTGTGATGGATGACTCTCTGTTCATTGACAATGTCGACCTGGAGTGGTCATTCCGTGCCCGTGCCGCGGGATACCGGCTGCTGGGTGTTGCGGATGCGAAAATGGAGCATGCCATCGGGGATCAGGTATTCAGCCTGCCAAGTCCATCCGGTGGGCTGGCTTTCAGCCTGCACGGTCCTCGTCGGCTGTATTACATGACTCGAAACCGTCTGGTTCTTTATGCCAGGGCCAGCACGCCGGCGGCCTGGATCAGCCAGGACATACCCCGGGTGGTGCTCAAGTTCATCGGGATGGGCTTACTGGTTGCCCCGCGCTGGAGGAACTGCCGGGCCATGCTGCTGGGGGGGCTGGATGCCATGCGGGGACGCATGGGGCCCTGCAGGCACCGCACCTGAAGGCAGCCAGCGGCCAGACACGTGGTGGCTCCTGCTGCTGCTAGACTGGCCCAAAGCAGATATTTTCGCGGATCATGCCCAACAAGCGAGTCTCCCCTCCGTCTGCCCGTCGTTCCTTGGGGTCTGCGCCCCTTTATGGCCGCCTGCTTACGTTGGTTTTTGCCCTGCTGGCCCTGGCACTGGGGTTCTTGATCCCGTATGTGGTCCATCTCAACAGCCAGGTGACCGAGCGTTTCGGCCAGCTGCGCTGGCAGGTGCCCACCCGCGTGTATGCGCGGCCGCTGGTGCTGGCCCCAGGCGTGGCGATGGATGCGGCGACCCTGCGTGTGGAGCTGGCTGCGGCCGGCTACATCGATGATGGCAAGGGCCAGGCCGCATCGACCTACCTGCGCGATGGCAACCGCTTCGTCATCTCCAGCCGCGGCTATATCGACGTGGACGGCCGGGTGCCGGCACAACGGGTGGAAGTGCGCCTGTCCGGTGGCCAGGTCAACCGTCTGGCCCTGGCCGGCGGCGATGCCCTGCGTGCGGCCCGCCTGGACCCGGCCCGTATTGCCACCCTGTACGGCGCCAAGCAGGAAGAGCGCCGTCTGGTGCGCATGGAAGAAGTGCCCGACCTGCTGGTGACCGGCCTGCAGGCGGTGGAAGACCGGGATTTCAGCCGCCACCACGGCATCGATGTCAGCGGCATCATGCGCGCGCTGTGGGTGACCGTGCGTTCGGGCGGCCAGACCCGCCAGGGCGCCTCCACCCTGACCCAGCAGCTGGCCCGCTCCGGCCTGCTGGGGATCGGCAAGGAGCGCACCCTGCGGCGCAAGTTCAATGAAATCCTGTACGCCCTGATCATGGAGGTGCGCTATGACAAGCGCACCATCCTGGAGGCCTACATGAACCAGGTGTACCTGGGCCAGCGTGGCAGCCAGGCCATCCATGGCATGGGCTCGGGCGCGGAATTCTGGTTCGGCCGCCGTCTGGACGGGCTGTCCACCGAACAGGTGGCCCTGCTGATCGGCCTGGTCAAGGGGCCGTCCTACTACGATCCGCGACGCCAGCCGGAGCGTGCCCTGGACCGGCGCAACTTCGTGCTCGGCAAGCTGCTGGAAAATGGTCTGATCGACCAGGCCGAGCATGACCGGGCCGCGGCAGCACCGCTGGGCGTGCCCGAACAGCCGGGGCTGGCCGCGGCCAACCGCTTCCCGGGCTATATCGACCTGGTGCGCCGCCAGCTGGGCAATGACTACCCGGAAAGTGACCTGCAGGGTGCCGGCCTGAGCGTGTTCACCGGCATGTCGCCGTCGGCCCAGGCCTATGCCGAGGGCGCAGTGGCGCACACCATCAAGACCCTGGAAAACCGTCGTCGTCCGGAGCTGCAGGCCGGCCTGGTGCTCACCGAAGTGCACAGCGGCGACGTGCTGGCGGTGGTTGGCTCGCGTGATGCGGCCGAGCATGGCTTCAACCGCGCGGTGGAAGCGCAGCGTCCGGTCGGCTCGCTGCTCAAGCCCTTCGTCTACATGCTGGGCCTGGCCCGGCCGCAACAGTGGTCGCTGGGCACCTATGTGGATGACTCCCCGGTCACCGTGCAGCTCGCGCGCGGGCGGCAGTGGAAGCCGGGCAATTCCGATGGCCGCAGCCACGGCCATGTGCGCATGATCGATGCGCTGGCCCACTCCTACAACCAGGCCACGGTGCGCATCGGCATGGATGCCGGCCCGGAGCGGCTGGCCCAGCTGCTCAATGTGCTGGCCGGGATCAAGGCCGAGGGCAACCCGGCGCTGATCCTGGGCTCCACCGACCAGAGCCCGTATGCGATGACCCAGCTCTACCAGTTCCTGGCCTCGGGTGGGCAGATCCAGCCGCTGCATGCCGTGCGTGGTGTGGTTGCCGCCGACGGCACCCTGCTCAAGCGCTACGACAACACCCCCGAACCGGCCCAGGCCGGTGACCGGGTCGCGGCCAACCTGGTCAATGTCGCCCTGCAGCAGGTGGTGACCTCCGGTACCGCGCGTGGCCTGCTCGGCGAGGGCTTGGGCCGGCTGGATGCCGCCGGCAAGACCGGTACCTCCAACGATGGCCGCGACAGCTGGTATGCCGGTTACACCGGCGACCACCTGGCCGTGGTGTGGATGGGCAATGACCAGAACGAGCCGACCGGCCTGTACGGCGCCAGCGGCGCGATGCGGGTCTGGGCCGGCATCTTCAAGAAGCTTCCCAGCCGCGCGCTGGAGGTCACCAACGAAGGCCTGGAGTGGGCCTGGGTGGCCGATGGGCGCAACGAATCCACCGACGAAGGCTGTGCCGGTGCGCGGCGCCTGCCTTATGTGTCCGGTTACGCGCCGGCCTACGTGGCCTGCGCGCCGGTGGAGCCGGAACTGATTGAAGGCCAGGAGCAGGGCGGTGGCTGGCGCAGCTGGTTTGGCCTGCCGCCGCGTGAGGCCGAGCCCGAGCCGGCCGTGCAGGAACAACCGTGAGCAACAACGTGATGAACAAGTCGATTGTGTGGCCGGGCCTGCTGGCCCTGGCCTTGGCCGGTTGCGGCAGTGCCCCGGTGGCGCCGTTGCCGGTGTTTGTTGACCCTTTGAGCCCGGCCCAGCGCATGGCCGAAGTGGAGGCGGTGGCGGGCAGCCAGGATGACGAGCTGCACGTGCAGCCGCTGCGCGATGCACAGGTCCAGGACCTGCGCGAGCAGGCCCTGGCCGCACGCACGGCGGGCAACCTGGATCAGGCCCGGCAGCTGCTGGAGCAGGCCCTGGACCTGGTCGACAACGACCCGGCGATCCTGCAGGAGCGGGCCGAGATTGCCCTGCTGGCGGCCGAGCCGGCCGCTGCCGAACAGTTCGCCCGCCAGGCCCTGGCCCTGGGCTCGCGCACCGGCCCGCTGTGCCGGCGCCACTGGGCCACGGTGTGGCAGTCGCAACTGGCACGCAATGAAGCGGCCAACGCGGCCTCGGCCCAGGCCCAGATCGAAGGCTGCACGGTGCCGCCGATCCAGCGCTTCTGAGGCGCCTCTCTTGTCATTGCTGGAAACCCGCACCGCCGCGGCGCTGGCCCCGGGCGGTGCGCTGGACGACATCCTCGACGGTTTTGCCCCGCGCCCGGCCCAGCAGCAGCTGGCTGGGGCCATTGCCACGGCCATTGAACAGGTCGACGTGCTGCTGGCCGAAGCCGGCACCGGCACCGGCAAGACCTTCGCCTACCTGGTGCCGGTGTTGCTGTCGGGCAAGCGCAGCATCATTTCCACCGGCACCCGCGCCTTGCAGGACCAGTTGTTCCACCGCGACCTGCCACGTCTGCAGCAGGCGCTGGGTGTGCGCCCGCGTGCGGCCCTGCTCAAGGGGCGGGCCAATTACCTGTGCCGTTACCGCACCGAGCAGGCGCTGACCGCACCGCAGGGCGCAGCCGAGCTGGCCGAGCTGGCGCGGGTGGCGGCCTGGGCCGGGCGCAGCAGCGACGGCGATGTCAGTGGCCTGGCCTGGCTGGGCGAGCAGTCGCCGCTGCTGCCGCAGATCACCTCCACCCAGGACAATTGCCTGGGCCATGACTGCCCGTTCTGGGGCGATTGTTTCGTGGTCGCTGCGCGCCAGCGGGCCCAGGCGGCCGATCTGGTGGTGGTCAACCATCATCTGCTGCTGGCCGATCTGGCCCTCAAGCAGGAGGGCTTTGGCGAAATCCTGCCCGGCGCGCAGGCCTTCATCATCGACGAGGCGCACCAGTTGCCGGAGCTGGCGGCCAATTTCTTCGGCCAGAGCTTTGGCTCGCGTCCGTTGCAGGAACTGGCGCTGGACTGCGAGCGCGAAGCGGGGCAGGTGGCCGCGGCTGGCAGCGTGGTGGCCACCCCGGCCGCTGCCCTGGCCCAGGCCCTGCAGCAGTTGCGCCAGGCCATGGGCAAGCTGCCGCAGCGGGGTACCCAGTGGGCGGCGATGATCCAGCCGGCGGTGGCCGATGGCTTCGAGCTGCTGGAGCAGGCCATCGGCCTGCTGCTGGCGGCGCTGGCCGGGGTCAAGGATGCCTCGGCCGGCCTGTTGGCCTGCCATGCGCGCGCCCAGCTGGCCCTGCGTGGCCTGCAGCAATGGCTGGATGCCCCGGCCGAGGTCGGTCTGTTCGACGATGCCGACCTGCCGGGCGCCGAGGCGGAGGCCGGGCCGGCCTGCGTGCGCTGGTACGAGCTGAGCGCGCGTGGTTTCCGCTGCCAGACCACGCCGATGGATGTGTCCGGGCCGTTGCGCCAGCACCGCCAGGCCACGGCGGCAGCCTGGGTGTTCACCTCGGCCACGCTCACCGTCGGTGGGGGGTTTGAGCATGTTGCCGCCCGCCTGGGCCTGGATGATCCTGCCACCTTGAGCCTGCCCAGCCCGTTCGATTGGGCCGGGCAATCGCTGTGTTACCTGCCGCCGGACCTGCCCGATCCGGCCGCCAGCCAGTTCGGTGCGGCCCAGCTGGCGGCGGTGCTGCCGGTGCTGCAGGCCTCCGGCGGGCGGGCATTTTTGCTGTTTGCCTCGCACCGGGCCCTGCGCGAGGCCGCCCAGGCGCTGGCCGGCGCGCCCTGGCCGCTGTTCGTGCAGGGCACGGCGCCGCGCGCGCTGCTGCTTGAACAGTTCCGCGCGGCCGGCAACGGTGTACTGCTGGGTACGGCCAGCTTCCGCGAGGGGGTGGACGTGGTGGGCGATGCGCTCAGCGTGGTGGTGATCGACAAGCTGCCCTTTGCGGCCCCGGACGACCCGGTCTTCGCCGCCCGCCTGGAGGCCATCGAGCGTGCCGGCGGCAATGCCTTCCGTGCCGAACAGCTGCCGCAGGCGGTGATTGCACTGAAGCAGGGCGTGGGCCGCCTGCTGCGCAGCGAGACCGATCGCGGCGTGCTGGTGCTGTGCGACCGCCGCCTGCAGACCCGCAGCTACGGCAAGGTGTTTTTCGCTTCGCTGCCGGCCCTGCGCTGTACCCGGGAGCTGGCCCAGGTGCAGGCCTTTTTCGGCCACACGCCGGCCGTGGATGCGCCGGCCGCCGGATCGGCGCAAACTGACGACCTGTTTGACGAGTTGAATTGATGAAACTGCTAGCCATCGAAACCGCCACCGAAGCCTGTTCGGTGGCCGTCCATGTGGACGGCGCGGTGATTGAACGCTTTGAAATCGCCCCGCGCCGGCATACCGAGTTGACCCTGCCGTGGGCCGGCCAACTGCTGTCCGAGGCCGGCATCAGCCGCAACCAGCTCGATGCGGTAGCCATTAGCCGTGGACCGGGGGCCTTCAGCGGGGTGCGTCTGGCCATTGCCATCGCCCAGGGCATTGCCCTGGCCATCGACCGCCCGTTGCTGGCCCTGTCCACCCTGCA
>X237_Red_shanked_Douc_Langur__coassemble_89_pt1 | contig 13534 bp, 11 predicted proteins | sample X237_Red_shanked_Douc_Langur__metabat2_high_PE_002 | metagenome-assembled genome bin X237_Red_shanked_Douc_Langur
GATGGGCCGTCGGCATGCTGCCGCAGCGACGCTGTCGCTGTTTGGCGAGGCCGCCGCCGATGACGGCCTGCCCACACCGGTGGCCGGCGTGGACGAGGCCGGCCGCGGCCCGCTCGCCGGCCCGGTTGCCGTGGCGGCGGTGGTGCTGGACCCGGCCCGTCCGATCGAGGGCCTGAACGATTCCAAGCAGCTGTCCGAAGCCCGCCGCGATGCGCTGTATCCGCAGATCATCGAGCGCGCTGCCGCCTTCCATATCGTGCTGGTCAGCGCCTCCGACATCGACCGGCTCAACATCCTGCAGGCCACCTTCCACGGCATGCGCGAGGCAGTGGCCGGGGTTGCCCATGTGGCCCGCAGCGCACGCATCGACGGCAACAAGGTGCCGCCGGGGCTGTGCCTGCCCGGGCAGTTCCTGATCGGCGGCGACGGCAAGGATGCGGCCATTGCCGCCGCCTCGATCCTGGCCAAGGTGACCCGCGACCGCTACATGCTCGAGCTGCACCAGCGCCTGCCCCATTACGGCTTTGACCGCCACAAGGGTTATGGCACCGCCGCCCACCTGGCCGCCCTGGCCGCGCACGGGCCTTGCCCGGAACACCGCCACAGCTTTGCCCCGGTGCGCCTGGCCGCTGCCGCCCGCGCCGAAGTCGGCTGATGCTCAGCGCTTTGGCGCTACTCTAGACACCCTGCTTCCCGTGCCGCGCCTGCGCGCCGGGACACCGTTCACCGTGTGCCGCGGCCACCGCCGCCCACCCCATCGCGTACCGGCATGACCCACACCAACCGCTTCGTCCACCTGCACATCCACACCGAGTACTCGATGGTCGACTCGACCATCCGGGTGCCGGCCAAACCCGACCAGGCCGATCCGAAAAAGGCCAAGCAGGCCAACCTGCTGTCGCGTGCGGTGGAGATGGGCATGCCGGCGCTGGCGGTGACCGACCTGTCCAACCTGTGCGCCTTGGTCAAGTTCTACAAGGGTGCCCAGGGCGTGGGCATCAAGCCGATTGCCGGTGCCGATGTGATGGTCACCGAAGAAGGCCAGGCCCCCTGGCGCATCACCCTGCTGTGCCGCAACCGCGATGGCTACCTGAGCCTGTCGCGCCTGCTCAGCCGTGGCTGGCTGGAAGGCCACCACAATGACGGCGGCATTGCCGTGCACCCGGACTGGCTGCGCGAGCACAACGGTGACCTGTTCGCCCTGATGGGCCGGCAGTCACTGGCCGGGCGTCTGGCCCTGAGCGGGCGCACCGACCTGGCCGGGCAGCACCTGGCCGACTGGCAGGGTGTGTTCGGCGACCGCCTGCACCTGGAGCTGACCCGCACCGGCCGCGATGGCGAGGAGGCGTTCATCGGCTTTGCCCTAGCCACCTCGGCCGAGCGTGGCATCCCGGTGGTGGCCAGCAATGACGTGCGCTTCCTCTCGCCCGATGACTTCGAGGCCCACGAAGCGCGTGCCTGCATTTCCTCCGGCCGTGTGCTCGATGACCCCAAGCGCCCGCGTGAGTACAGCCGCGAGCAGTACCTGAAGTCCACCGAGGCGATGTGCGAGCTGTTTGCCGACATCCCCGACGCGCTGGAAAACACCGTGCTGCTGGCCCAGCGCTGCAACGTGGAAATGCGCCTGGGCACCTACTTCCTGCCCGACTACCCGGTGCCGGAAGGCGAGAACCTGGACAGCTGGATCCAGTCCGAGGCACGCAAGGGCCTGGAAGAGCGTCTGCTGAAAAATCCGCTGGCCCCGGGCAAGAGCCGCGAGGAGTACTTCGAGCGCCTGGAATTCGAGCTGTCCACCATCATCAAGATGGGCTTTCCCGGCTACTTCCTGATCGTTGCCGACTTCATCCAGTGGGGCAAGAACCAGGACATCCCGATCGGCCCGGGCCGTGGTTCGGGTGCCGGCTCGCTGGTGGCCTGGGCATTGAAGATCACCGATCTGGACCCGCTGCCCTACAACCTGCTGTTCGAGCGCTTTCTGAACCCCGAGCGCGTGTCGATGCCCGACTTCGACATCGACTTCTGCATGGACCGCCGCGAAGAGGTCATCGACTACGTCGCGCGCAAGTACGGGCGCGAGAAGGTCGGCCAGATCATCACCTACGGCACCATGGCCGCCAAGGCGGTGGTGCGCGACTCCGGCCGCGTGCTCGGCTTCCCCTATGGCTTGGTCGATGGCGTCTCCAAGCTGATTCCCAACATCCTGGGCATCCACCTGAAGGATGCACTGGGCAAGGGCAAGGAGGGCGTGGACTCGGAAATGGCCAGCGCCGACCTGATCGCCCGCTACAACAGCGAGGATGATGTCCGCGACCTGATCGACCTGGCCCTGCAGCTGGAAGACCTGACCCGCAACGCCGGCAAGCACGCCGGTGGCGTGGTGATCGGGCCCGAACCGCTGCACGAGTTCTGCCCGCTGTACGCCGAACATGACGAAGGCAGCCGCGGCAAGAATCCGGTCACCCAGTTCGACAAGAACGACGTGGAGGAAGTGGGCCTGGTGAAGTTCGACTTCCTGGGCCTGCGCACGCTGACCATCATCGACTGGGCGGTCAAGGCGATCAACAAGCGCCGCGCCGGCGAGGGCCTGGAGCCGGTGGACATCAGCCAGATTCCGCTGGATGACGCGGTCACCTACAAGACCATCTTTGCCAACGGCAACACCGGCGCGGTGTTCCAGTTCGAATCCTCGGGCATGCGCCGCCTGCTCAAGGACGCCCGCCCTGACCGTTTCGAAGACCTGATCGCCCTGGTCTCGCTGTACCGCCCCGGCCCGATGGACCTGATCCCCTCCTTCAACGCGCGCAAGCACGGCGATGAGGAAATCATCTACCCCGATCCGCGTACCGAGGGCATCCTCAAGGACACCTACGGCATCATGGTGTACCAGGAGCAGGTGATGCAGATGGCGCAGATCGTCGGCGGCTACTCGCTGGGCGGCGCCGACCTGTTGCGCCGTGCGATGGGCAAGAAGGTGCCGGCGGAAATGGCCAAGCACCGCGAGATCTTCCGCGAGGGTGCGGCCAAGGGCGGTGTGGACGGGCCCAAGGCCGATGAAATCTTCGACTTGATGGAAAAGTTCGCCGGCTACGGCTTCAACAAGTCACACGCCGCCGCCTACGCCCTGGTCTCCTACCAGACGGCCTGGCTCAAATGCCATTACCCGGCCGAGTTCATGGCCGCCACCCTGTCCTCGGACATGGACAACACCGACAAGGTGGTCGGCTTCCTGGCCGAGGTCGAGCATCTGGGCCTGACCGTGCTGCCGCCCAAGGTCAATGCCTCGGCCTTCATGTTCCAGGCCAGCGATGCGCGCACCATCCGTTACGGCCTGGGCACGATCAAGGGCGTCGGCCAGGGCGCCTGCGAAGCGGTGGTGGCCGAGCGCGAACAGGGCGGCCAGTACGCCTCGCTGCTGGATTTCTGCACCCGCAGCGCCTCGGCCAAGCTCAACCGGCGCACCCTGGAAGCGATGATCAATGCCGGCGCCCTGGATGACCTGGGCAGCAACCGCGCCTCGCTGACCCTGCAGCTGCCCGAGGTGCTCAAGGCCACCGACCAGATGGCGCGCGAGCGCGCCTCCGGCCAGGTCTCGCTGTTCGGTGCCCCGGACCCGGTCAGCGCGGCGGCCCAGCTGGACCTGCCCGAGTGCGCCGAATGGCCGCTGGGCCAGCTGCTGCAGGCCGAGCGCGACACCCTGGGCTTCTACCTGTCCGGCCATCCCTTTGATACCCACGCGGCCGATGTGCGCGACATGGTGGCCGCCGACCTGGGCCAGCTGGAAAGCATGATTGCCCCGGCGCGTCCTGCGCGCGATGGCGAAAAACGCGCCTGGCGCGCCGAATCGCAGGTGGTGCTGGCCGGCCTGGTGGTCGGGGTGCGGCGCAAGGGCGACAGCCAGGTCTTCGTCACCCTGGAAGATGGCCGTGGCAAGGTCGAATGCAGCACCTTCTCCGACGGCATCGCCGAGTTCGGCCATCTGCTGGTCAAGGACCGCGTGCTGGTGGTCAAGGGCGGCCTGCGCGAGGACGAATTCAATGGTGGCTACGCCCTGCGCCTGCGCCAGTGCTGGGACTTCGAGCAGGTCTGCCGTGACTATGCCGCACGAATGCAGTTGCGCGCCGACCTGCGCCAGGCCGGCAGCTGGCAGCGCCTGACCAGCCTGCTCGAGGGCGCCCGCCCCGGCCGTACGCCACTGCGTCTGGACCTGATCCTGGACGCGGCCAGCGGCCCGGTGGCCGGCATGCTCGATCTTTCCGGCGCCGGCGCGCTGAAGGTGTCTCCGGACCTGCTGCAGCAGCTGCGTGCCGATCCGGCCATCGTCAAGCTGCAGGTGCGCTACAGCCCACCGTGGCAGCAACACTGAGGGCGTGACCGCACGCCCTCGTACGGGGTGTCTTCACACCATCAGCTACACTCCCTTTTTTGAACCGGTTGATTGCCGATGAATCCGAACTACCTCGACTTCGAGCAGCCCATTGCCGACCTGGAAGCCAAGATCCAGGAACTGCGCAGCGCCTCAACCGGCCCGGCGGTAAACGTGGAAGCCGAAGTCAACGCCCTGCGCGACAAGCTGCGCAAGCGCACCGCGCTGATCTTCCGCGACCTGACCCCGTGGCAGGTATCCCAGCTGGCCCGTCACCCGCAGCGCCCCTACACCCTGGACTACATCAAGATGTTCTGCGATGAGTTCCAGGAACTGGCCGGCGACCGCGCCTATGCCGATGACAAGGCCATCGTCGGCGGCCTGGGCCGCATCAACGGCCGCTCGGTGATGATCATCGGCCACCAGAAGGCACGCGACACCAAGGGCAAGGTCATGCGCAACTTCGGCATGCCGCGTCCGGAGGGCTACCGCAAGGCCCTGCGCCTGATGAAGATGGCCGAACGCTTCAACATCCCGCTGCTGACCTTCATCGACACCCCCGGCGCCTACCCGGGCATTGGTGCCGAAGAGCGCGGCCAGTCCGAAGCGATCGCCCGCAACCTGATGGAAATGGCCGAGCTGAAGATCCCGGTGATCTGCACCGTGGTCGGCGAAGGCGGCTCCGGTGGCGCCCTGGCCATCGGTGTGGGCGACCGCACCCTGATGCTGGAATACGGCACCTACTCGGTGATCAGCCCGGAAGGCTGCGCCTCGATCCTGTGGAAGGACGCCGGCCGGGCCAAGGATGCGGCCGAGCAGCTGGGCCTGACCGCCCCGCGCCTGAAGGCCCTGGGCCTGGTGGACAAGGTGGTGCGCGAGCCCACCGGTGGCGCCCACCGCAACCCCAAGCAGATGGGCAAGCGTCTGAAGGCGGTGATCCTCAACGAGCTTGAAGCACTGGAACAGCTGCCGCTGGAACAGCTGCTGGAGCGCCGCTACGCGCGCCTGCGCAGCTACGGCGCCTACGAGGCCGCCTGAGTTACCCGCGCAGCACACATCTGCATGCGCACAGCAAAAAGGCCGGCAATTCCGGCCTTTTTGTTTGCTGGCAGAACGCCTCAGAAGGGCTTGGCCAGCACCAGGTAGACCACGCCGATGAAGGCGATCAGGGGCAGCTCGTTGAACCAGCGCAGGCTGCGCGAGGACGGCAGTGCGCCGCCGGCGGCAGCCCGCTTCACCCAGCGCCCGCTGACGATGTAATACACCAGCAGCGCCACCACCAGGGCCAGCTTGGCGTGCAGCCAGCCGGCCGCGCCGCTGGCCACCATGGTCGGGAAATCCGGGATCACGTGGTAACCCAGCCACAGCACCAGGCCGAAGATGAAGGCCAGGCCGAACATGACATGGCCGAAGCGGTACAGGCGCTTGCCCATCAGGCCCAGACGCGCCTGCACTGCCGGCTCGCCCGCCGCCTCGGCCTGGTTGACCAGGATGCGCGGCAGATAGAAAACGGCCGCCATCCAGGCGGTCATCATCACGATGTGCAGGGTCTTGACCCAGAAATAGGCTTGCATGCGCGCACTCCGGTGGCTGGCGTAGGATGGGGCCCATTTTCACCGATTGGCAGCACACACGCACATGGACAAGCAGTACGACCAGGCCTATTTCCAACGCTGGTACCGCGATTCGGGCCTGGACAACCCCCGCCAGCTGGCCCGCAAGGTGGCCCTGGCCGTCAGCACGGCCGAGTACTACCTGCAGCGTGAGGTGCGCAGCGTGCTGGACATCGGCTGTGGCGAGGGTGCCTGGCGGGCGCCGCTGCGCAAGCTGCGGCCCAAGGCCAGCTATCTGGGCTTTGACCCCAGCACCTATGCGGTGAGCCGCTATGGCCGCAGCCGCAACATCCATCTGGCCAACTTCGGTGACTTTGCCTGGCTGCGCCCGTGTGCGCCGGTGGACCTGGTGATCTGTTCGGACGTGCTGCACTACGTGCCCAGCCGCGAGCTGCGCGCCGGCCTGCCCGGGCTGGCCGAAATGTGCGGCGGCGTGGCCTGGTTGGAGACCTTCACCGCGGCCGATGCCTTTGAAGGCGACCAGGACGGCTTCCAGGCCCGCGATGCGGCCTGGTACCGGCGCAATTTCCGCGCCGTCGGCTTCCAGCCGCTGGGCAGCCACCTGTGGCTGGGCCCGCAATGGGCCGGGCAGACCAGCGCCCTGGAGACCCCCGTGCGCTGACGGACAGACGCCGCTCAGGTTCCGGTGTTATGCTGCACGGCAACAATAAGTACAGACATACCCGGCATGCTCTACCAGTGGCACGAAATGACCCGCAACCTGTTGGCCCCCTGGGTCCATCAGGCACAGGCCAATGCGGCGTTCTTCGCCAATTCCGGCCACTGGTGGTCGGCCATGCCCGGCGCCGACCGCATGGCGGCGATGAACGAGCTGTTCCACCGCATCGGCAAGGACTACCAGAAGCCGGCCTGGGACCTGCATGAAGTGCTCATCGACGGCCAGCCGGTGCCGGTGGCAGAGCGCGAGGAGCTGTCGCTGCCATTCTGCCGGCTGATCAACTTCAAGCGTCACAGCAACGATGCCGCCCAGGTGGCCGCGTTCAAGCAGCAGCCGGTGGTGCTGGTGGTGGCGCCGCTGTCCGGCCACCATGCCACCTTGCTGCGCGACACCGTGCGCACCCTGCTGCGCGACCATCGCGTGTATGTGACCGACTGGGTCGATGCGCGCATGGTGGCGCAGGGCGAAGGCCGTTTCGGCCTGGATGACTACATCGCCTACGTGCGCCGCTTCATCACCCACCTGGGCGCCGCCGACCTGCACGTGGTCAGCGTCTGCCAGCCCACCGTGCCGGTACTGGCGGCGGTGTCGCTGATGGCCAGCGCCGGTGAAACCACCCCGCGCTCGCTGGTGATGATGGGCGGGCCGATCGACGCGCGGCGCAGCCCGACCGCGGTCAACAACCTGGCCACGCGCAATCCGCTGTCCTGGTTCCAGACCAACCTGATCCACCCGGTGCCCGGCAATTACCCCGGTGCCGGCCGCCAGGTCTACCCGGGCTTCCTGCAGCACGCCGGCTTTCTGGCCATGAACCCCAGCCGCCACCTGATGTCGCACTGGGATTTCTACACCTCGCTGGTGCAGGGCGACCTGGACGATGCCGCGGCCCATCGCTCGTTCTATGACGAGTACAACGCGGTGCTGGACATGCCTGCCGAGTACTACCTGGACACGATCAAGGTGGTGTTCCAGCAATTCCTGCTGCCGCGTGGGCAGTGGTTCGTCGATGGCCAGCGGGTGAACCCGGCGGCGATCACCAGCACCGCCCTGCTGAGCATCGAAGGCGAGCTGGATGACATCGCCGGGCTGGGCCAGACCGAAGCGGTGCATGACCTGTGCACCGGGGTGCCGGCCGGCCGCCGTCAGCACATCGTGGTGGACGATGCCGGCCACTACGGCATTTTCTCCGGGCGCCGCTGGCGCGACCAGGTCTATCCGCAGGTGCGCGACTTCATCGCCGCCCACCATGCCGACCAGATCGCCCCGCGCAAGCGCCGGGCCAGTGCCAGCGTCACCGCCCTGCGCCCGCGCAAGGCCGGCTGAGCCCCGGCCAACCCGCCAGACACACAAAAGGCCGCTGCCCGTGCAGCGGCCTTTTGCTTTGCATCCCCCTTCAGCGGTGACGCACCAGCAGGTGCTTGGCCAGATGGCCATGGCCGCGGCCGAGCAGGCGGGCCAGATGCAGGGTGGCGGTCAGCATCACGGCACCGGCCAGCATCAACAACGGCCAGGTCCATGGGTGCTCGATCAGGTCCATGCCCCCGATGTACACCCCGCCGTTGCCCAGCAGGCCCAGCAGCGGTGCGGCCAGGGTGCTCAGCGACAGGCTCAGGCCGACCACCGCCACGGTGAAGTAGGCAATGCCCAGCGGCAGCATCAGCAGGAAATAGGCCAGCGTTGCCCAGGTCCGCGGGTCGGTGAACATCGCGCCGATGCGCTTCAGCCACGGGGTGCTGGGGTCCTGCCAGTTGGGCCGGCGCGGCATGCGCACCCCGAGCAGGGTTTCCACCGCACGCCCCTCGATGAAGGCCAGCGCGCGGATCGAGCCCAGGAACAGCACCAGCAGCGGCACCCCGATGATCAGGATCAGCATCGACAACGACAGGCTGGCCCCGACCACCGCCCAAGTGAAATAGAACACGCCGGTCAGCAGGGACAACAACAGGTAGAACAGCGCGCCATAGGTGGTCGGGTCGGTGTAGACGCCGAAGACGCGGCGCAACCACCCTGACTGCCGCTTGGCCGGGGTTGCCGCCGGGGCAGCGCCACTGGCGGCGGCGTGGCCCTCGGCCAGCACACTGACCGGCGTGGGCGGCTGATAGGGATTGACCAGGGCCGGCAGGCGCAGCGCACGGTTCACCGTGACCTCGGTCTGCAGGTAGATCTGGGCCACCTCGTCCGGCGCACCATAGCTGCCGGCGACTTCGGCGATCACCTGCGCTTCGTCGCGGCCGGCCTGTTCGGCCAGCTCGCTGCGCAGATACTCCTCGGCGTCATACAACGCATCCTGGATCAACGCCGGATCGGCACCGGCCAGGGCCTGGCGCAGCTGGGCCAGGTACTGCTCGACACTGCGCGGCAGCGGTTGCGGGTTGTGGGCAGGCTGGCTCATTTCAATTCACTCCTTGCAGAAGGGTTTGCACGCTGTCGCGGGTGGTGTTCCACGCCGCCGTCCACTGCGCCAGCACCTGGCGGCCGTCGTCATTGATGCGGTAGTAGCGCCGTGGCGGCCCGGCCACCGATGGCTCGACATGGCTGTCCAGCAGACCGGCCGCCTCCAGGTTGCGCAGCACCGGGTACAGCGCGCTCTGCTTGCCGGCCAGCACCCCGCCGCCCTGCTGCTCCAGCGCCTTGGCAATCTGGTAGCCGTACAGGGGTTCGGTGGCCCGGCCCATGACCGCCAGCAGCACCAACGACACGGTGCCGCTGGCCAGCTCCTTTTCAAACTTGCGTTGCAGGCCTTCGATATCGGCCATGGCTGCACTCCAGCACTAGGTTGAAGTGGATACTAGTGCGAAGTTCGCTATAGCCAACGTGCCAGTAGTCATGGTCGCCGCCTCCACCGCCGGTGCCGGCAATGACGCACAATCAAGCCCCTTGTTCAGCGTCAGGCCTGCCATGTCCACCACCCGTCCGCGTCTGTCGATCCTGTCCCTGGCTGCTGCCCTGCTGCTGGCACATCCGCTCGCCGCCTCGGCCAATGAGGAGCAACCCGCTGCGCGCAGCGCGGCCGAGATCATCGCTGCCGCCCCGGACAGCGACTGGCGCACCCCGGACCCGGACAACCTGCTCTACATGACCCTGCCCACTGGCCTGGTGGTGTTCGAGCTGGCGCCGCAGTTCGCCCCGCGCCATGTGGCCAACATCCGCCAGCTGGCCCGTCAGGGCTTCTGGGACAACACCAGCGTGTACCGCGTGCAGGACAACTTCGTGGCCCAGTTCGGCGACATCCACGGCGAGGATGCCGACAAGCGCAAACCGCTGGGCGCGGCCGATGTGGCCCTGCCGGCCGAATTTGAAGTGCCCTCGGCCAGCGTGCAGTTCTCCGCCCTGCCCGATGCCGATGGCTGGAGCGATGCAGCCGGTTTTGTCGATGGCTTTGCCGCCGCCCGTGACAACCGCAGCGCAACCACCTGGATGGCGCACTGCTACGGCATGCTCGGCGCCGGCCGCAACAACGCACCCGATTCCAGCCAGGCCGCCGAGCTGTACGTGGTCACCGGCCAGGCCCCGCGCAACCTGGACCGCAACATGAGTTCGGTGGGCCGGGTGATCCACGGCATCGAACGCCTCTCCGCGCTGCCGCGAGGGCCCGAGCCGATGGGCTTCTACGAAGACCGCGGCCAGGACACGCCGATCCTCAAGGTGCGTCTGGGCAGTGATGTGCCGGCTGACGAACGCCTGCCGCTGCAGCTGCTGCGCACCGATTCGGCCAGTTTTGCTGCCGCCACCGAGGCCCGCCGCAACCGCCGCGATGCCTTCTACGTACGCCCGGCCGGGCATATTGACCTGTGCAACGTGCCGTTGCCGGTGCGCTTGAAGAGCTGACAAGGCAGCTCACCCAACCTTGCATGCGGATCGGTGAGGATGTGGGCTCCCCCATCTGACAGGAGACGCCTCATGGCCGGACTCAACCTGCGCATCACCGGCAGCGACGACGATGCGCGTCTGGTCGCCAATCTGCTGACCAGCGTGGAAGGTATCGAGCATGTGGAACATATCAATGACCTGATGCCACAGATGGATGACCCGGATTCCAGCTCGGCCGGCCTCTCAGACCTGACCCAGAGCCCGGGCAGCCATGTCCTGGAGGTGCAGGCGAGCAACCCCGCCAGTGCCGCCCGAGCCAGGCAGCTGGTGCAGGAGCTGGCCTTCCAGCGTGACCTGCTGGTGGAATTGGAGGATATGCCCTGACCCAACCGATGGCAGGGGTCGGCGCCCGCCGTCCCTGCCATGCTCGACGCTTCGTTGCATTTTTCGAGTGCTGTCCGATGCGTACCACCCTGCTCAGTTCCGCTCTGATCCTCGCCCTGGCCGGCTGCCAGCCCAGCACCGCGCCGGACACGGGCGCCGCCACCACGGCACAGGTCCAATCGCAGGCCGATGCACAGTTTGCCGCGCTGGCCGACAAGACCCTGCAGCAGTGGATGGCCCTGTCGCCGGTGGCCGCCACCCAGATCGGCGAACACCGCTACGACAACCGCATCGACGATGTCAGCGCCGCCGGGATCAAGGCCGGCGCCGAGCAGACCCAGGCCCTGCTCGATGCCCTCAACGCCATCGATGCCGCATCGCTGAGCCGGGAAAACCAGGTCGATGCGGCCATCCTGCGCAACCAGCTGGAAGGTGACCTGTTCCGGGTCAACACCCTGGCCGACTGGCAGTGGGACCCGCAGTTCTATTCCGGCCTGGCCGGCAGTGCGATCTATGGCCTGATGGCGCGCGAGTTCGCCCCCCTGCCCGACCGCCTGCGCTCGGCCACCGAGCGCATGGAGCAGATCCCGCAGATCCTCGCCGCTGCCCGCGCCAACCTGGACCCGGCACGGGTGCCGAAGATCCACGCCGAGACCGTGGCCAAGCAGAACCGCGGCCTGCTCAGCCTGGTGGACACCTTCATCACCCCCAATCTGGACCAGCTCGGCGGTGCCCACCGCGAGCGCCTGCAGGCGGCCATCGCCGGCCTGGAAACCGCGGTCAACGAGCACCAGCAGTGGCTGGACAACGAGCTGGTGCCCAAGGCCGCCGGCGACTTCCGCATCGGCGCGGACATGTATGACGCCAAGCTGCGCTTTGCCCTGAATTCGGAACTGAGCCGCGCCGAGATCGGCCAGCGTGCCCAGGCCGAACTGGACCGAGTGCGCGCGCAGATGTACGGCATTGCCCAGCGCGTGCTGGCCGGCCGCGACGCCGCCCCGGCCACTCCGGACAACCCCACCGCCCAGCAGCAGCAGGCCGCCATCGAGGCCGCACTGGAACTGGCCTACGCACAGAAGCCGGCGCGTGATGCGGTGGTGCCCGATGCCAAGGCCGCGCTGGATGTGGCCACCGCCTTCGTCGCCGAGCACGACCTGATGACCCTGCCCGATGCGCCGGTGGAGATCATCCTGATGCCCGAGTTCCAGCGCGGCGTGGCCGTGGCCTATTGCGACTCGCCCGGCCCGCTGGACAAGCACCTGAAGACCTTCTACGCGGTCAGCCCGATTCCCGAGGACTGGAACGAAGGCCAGGTCGATTCGTTCCTGCGTGAGTACAACAGCCGGATGATCCACCTGCTGTCCATCCACGAAGGCACCCCGGGCCATTACCTGGAAGGCTGGCACTCGGCCAAGCACCCCTCCACCCTGCGCGCGGTGCTGCGTTCGGGCCTGTTTGCCGAAGGCTGGGCGGTGTACACCGAGCGCATGATGCAGCAGGCCGGCTACATGGACAGCGACCCGCTGTTCCAGCTGGTGCAGCTGAAGTTCTACCTGCGCACCATCGCCAACGCGATCCTGGACCAGGGCGTGCACGTGGAAGGCTGGGACCGCGAGCGCGCCATGCAGCTGATGGTGCGCGACAGCTTCCAGCAGGAAAGCGAAGCCTCGGGCAAGTGGATCCGTGCCCTGCTCACCAGTGCCCAGCTGCCGACCTACTTTGTCGGCGCGCAGGAGCACTTTGATACCCGCGCCGCGGCCGAAGCGGCCTGGGGCAAGGACTTCAACCTGAAGACCTACCACGACCGCATGCTCTCCTTCGGCGCCCCGCCGGTGCGCTATGCCCGCCAGCTGCTGCTGGAGCAGCCGATCCAGTAAGCCTGCACCGCCCGCTGCCGGATCGCGCAGCGGGCAGCCACGCCGCACTGCCTTGGCCAGACCGGCCGGGGCATTTTTTTGCCTGGAATCCGGAGGCAGCAGCCATTGCGCCGGGCAGGCCCGTGCCGGCACCACCGGCATGTGACCCGCCCCTCCCCCCAACGGAGGAGCGTCAGCCACAGTCGCGGCCCGCTAGTCTGCGGCGGTTCTCGCCCCCGTGGCGAGCTGAGACCCGCCCACACGCTGCAAGGAATGCCGCCATGTCGCTGACGTCGACCAGAACCTGTGCCATGGCCCTGGGCCTGAGCCTGCTCTGGGGCTGCAATCCTGTGGCCGGCAGCCATGCCAGTACCGCCGCATCACCGTTTCTGGCCCAGGCCAGCAACACGAGGGCTGCAGCGGCAGCGCCCTCCAGCGCGCCAGGCCCTCAGCGTCTGCCCGTCACCCTGGACAACCCGTCTGGCGCTGTGCGCTGCCACTACAGCCAGACCGTCGCCGACCCGCAGGGGCTGGACGTACGTGCCGCACCGGATGCGGGCGCCGCCGTGCTTGCCCATCTGCCGCAGGACTGGACCGTGTTCGGCTGCACGGTCAGCGCCGACCAGATGTGGCTGGGCATCGTCCACGAGCACGGCCTGCCCACCATCGAAGACTGCCCGGCCGACGACGCGCACTGCACGTTGTCCCGGCAATGCGCCCTCACCGTTGCCCAGACGGTGGCCGGGCAAGCCTATGCCGGGCCCTGCCACAGCGGCTGGATTGCGGTGGGGCACACCTTTTCACTGAGCGACTGAGGACACACCATGAC
>X237_Red_shanked_Douc_Langur__coassemble_90_pt1 | contig 13503 bp, 9 predicted proteins | sample X237_Red_shanked_Douc_Langur__metabat2_high_PE_002 | metagenome-assembled genome bin X237_Red_shanked_Douc_Langur
TCGGTCTGCTGGCCAGCCTGCTGGTGGCCATGGTCCAGGTGCTGGGCGGGGCGGTGCGGGCGGAAGCCTGGACCAATGCCATCGTGCTGGCTGACGTGGCCGTGGTGCTGCTGGTGCTGGTGATCTGCTGCCGCCCGCCGGCACGCTTGCTCACCGTGCTGCTGGCCGTGCTGGCCACGGCATTGCTGGTGATGCTCACTGGCAGCCGTGGGGTCTGGCCGGCCATGGCGATGGTGTTGCTGCTGGCGGTGCTGAGCGGTGACCGGGGCTCCTGGCGGCGGCGTTTTGCGGTGCTGGCCGTGGCCGCGACCCTGTTGGCCGGTGCCCTGGTGGCCAGCCCGGACCTGCGCGAACAGGTGCGTCTGGACGAGCTGGCCCAGGACTGGCAGCGCCTGCAGCGCGGCGATGTGGACAGCTCCGCTGGCGCGCGCTACGAGCGCCTGCATGTGGCCTGGCAGGCCTTCAAGGCGCAGCCCTGGCAGGGCGTTGGCCTGGGCCAGTTCGATACGGCGATGCAGCGCCTGCCGGTCTGCCGCCAGGCGAGCGAGGATCTGCACCGCTGCCACCTGGAGCACGCCCACAACGACCTGGCCGAATGGGCGGCCACCCGCGGCATTCCCGGCATCATCGGCCTGCTGGCCGTCTACGGCATTCCGCTGCTGCTGTTCGTGCGCCTGTGGTGGCAGGCCGGCCGGCCACAGCAGGGGCCGGCGCTGGCTGGTATCGGCGTGGTGGTGGTGTATGTGGTGTGCGGGCTGACCCAGTCGATGTTTGCCCACCAGATCACCGCCGGGCTGTATGCCTGCCTGGTCGGGGTGCTGGCCGGCCTGGGCCAGTTGGCGCGGCAGGACCGCCTGCAGGAGCAGGCGGCCAACGGATCACTCAGCGCGGCGGCTTGACCGGGTCGCTGACCGCGGCACCGTTGTGCAGCATCCACAGCATGATGGTCTTCTGCCGCACGTAGTTGGCACGCACATAGGCGTAGACCAGGCCGTGCCAGCCATCACGCCAGCCCCCGCGCAGCAGCAGACCGCGCCAGAAGCGCCAGGCCGGGGCCAGCACCAGCTTGGCCAGGGTGGCGCGCTTGCCGCGGGCGTATTCGTGCTCGGCCATCATCTGTGCATAGCGCTGGGTCTTGGCCAGCTGCTGCATCAGTGAGCGGTAGGGGTAATGGATCAGGTCACCGCGCAGGGTGCCGACGGCGCCATCCACACTGGCTGCCTCGTGGATCTCGCGCGTACCGCGCCAGCCGCCCTGGCGGCGGTCGAACAGGCGCATGACCCGGTCCGGGTAGGCATTGCCGTGGCGCAGGAACTTGCCGAAATACTCCGACAGGCGGGCAAAACGGTAACCGGCGTGGCCGGCAAAGCCGCCATCACGCGCGGCCAGGATGGCGCTGCGCAGCTCGGCGCTGATGCGCTCGTCGGCATCCAGGCACAGTACCCAGTGATGCCGGGCCTGGGCCACGGCAAAGTCCTTCTGGTTGCGGAAGCCGGTGAAGGGGCGGCTGTGCACGATGGCGCCGTGGGCCTGGGCGATGGCCACGGTGTCATCCGTGGAAAACGAGTCCACCACGATCAGCTCATCGCAGAAGTCCAGTGAGGCGAGGCAATCGGCAATGCGGTCAGCCTCGTTGAACGTGATAATGCAGGCCGAAATGCGAGGCCGTTCGTTGGGGGCGGTCGATGAGGACATGAGATGGCCGATTACCTGCTGTTTGCCACGGAGCGTTATGCGCTGCCTATTCTCGCCCCGTTGGCGGCCCGACTGCACGCCCGTGGCGACCGCGCCTTCAGCTGGTTCGAAGGCGGTGCAGCCGGCAGCCTGCTCGATGGGGTGAGCCCGGTGAGCCTGGAGCAGGCGCTGGCCCTGCGGCCGCGGGCGGTGTTTTCCGCTGCCAATTGGGTGCCGCCGTTCATTGCCGGGGCCAAGGTGCAGGTGTTCCATGGCTTCAATGTGCGCAAGCGCGAAGACAACCGTGGCCACTTCCGGGTGCGCGGCCTGTTCGATCTGTACTGCACGCAAGGCCCGGCCACCACCGCGCCGTTCGCCGCCCTGGCGCAGGAGCAGGGGCACTTCAAGGTGGTGGAAACCGGTTGGCCCAAGCTGGACCCGCTGTTCCGCGATGACGGCGGGGCGGCAGCGGCGCTGCGTGCACCGGCCGGTGGGCGGCCGGTGGTGCTGTTCGGTTCCACCTTCACCGAGCGTCTGAGCGCGGCCCCGCACCTGCTGCAGGCCATTGCGGCCGACATCGCCAGTGGTCAGCGCTACTGGCTGTTGACCCTGCACCCCAAGTGCAGCGAGGAGCTGTTCGCCCGCTACCGCGCACTGGCCGGCGACAACGCACGTTTCATCGAGCCCGAACAGGTGATGGCCGCGCAGCGTGCCGCCGATGTGCTGGTGTCCGACACCTCCTCGATCGTTTCGGAGTTCCTGGTCCAGCACAAGCCGGTGGTGACCTTCCGCAACCGGGTGCCGGAAGACTACATGCTCGACTTCGACCAGCCGGCGCTGTTGCCGGCCATGCTGGAGCGCGCGCTGGCGCACGAGCCGGCGCACATGGCGCGGATTGCCGCCTATGCCGACAGCATCCACCCCTGGCGCGATGGCGACTCCTCGCAGCGGGTGATCGACGCGGCCGAGGCCCTGCTGGCAGGCCGGCTGGGCCCGCTGGGCCGCAAGCCGGCCTCAGCCTGGCTGCGCCGCCTGCAGATCCGCAAGGACCTGGGCTACTGGGGCCGCAGCGTGCGCTGAAACGGTGTCCCTGGGGCGGCTGATCTGTGCCGACAGCTGCTCCAGCAACTGCTCGGCCCGGGCCAAGGGCAACAGCTGCAGGCGCAGGCGCGGCCCGCCCAGGCTGCTGCCTGCGGTATCGAGCAGCACGCTGGCGGTGCCGCACAGGCGGTCCAGTGGCGAGCGCTGCAGGCGCAGGCCCTGGACCTTGCTGGTCTGGGCCATGCGCCACCAGCGCTGGCGCCAGCCGCCGCGCACCATCACCGCACGGGTGTCGACGTGATAGCCCATGAAGGCCGCCGTGCGCCATGCCCGCCAGGCGGTGAACGGCAGCCAGCACAGCAGCAACAGGGCCCAGCTGCCGGCCAGTTGCCACAGCGCGGTGATCAACAGCGGTTGCCAGAACAGCGCCGGCAGGCACAGCCGCCAGGCCTGGCGCGGGGCCACCGCCTGCCACTGCGGTGGCGGCCAGTGCAGTTGCCCGGCCAGGTCCTGCAGCAGGCGCTGGCAATCGGCCTGGCTGGCAATCGGTGCCAGTTCGCGCAGGCTGCGGCTGTTGCTGTCCTCGGCATTGCCGGCGGCAATGTCCACCTTCAGCTGCTGTACGCCCAGCCAGCGTTGCATGATGCCCTGATGCAGGCTCCAGGCCTGGATGCGGCGCTCACCGACGCTGGAACGCGAACGCGAGAACAGGCCGCGTTCCACCGTCAGGCGGCCATCGCCACGGCTCAGGGTGAAGCGGTAGTACTGCACAAAGGCCAGGGCGATGGAGAGCAGCCGGGTCATCACCATCACCAGCAGCACGAACAGGGTGGCGATCACCACCCAGCTGGTGGTGGAAAGGCTGACCCCGTTGGCCATGCCGGCCGCTTCGCGCACATGGGCCTTGATGAAATCGCCGACCACGTCGCGCGGCACCAGCTGGAACACCGCGCCAATGGCGGCGGCCACCAGTACCATGCCCCGGTTGGAGACCAGGCCCAGGCGGATCAGGTCGGCACTGCGCAGGGCGAGCAGGGTGTGACTGGCGGGCAGGGCCGATGGGCCTGCCACCGTATGCCCGGCCAGTACTTCGGCGGGGGGGGCATCGACGTCGGCCTGTGGACGGCGGCCGTGCTGGCGCACCAGTTGCTCCAGGGCCATTGCCTGGTCCAGGCGCAGCACCCGCATTTCCGCTTCCGGATGCTTGCTGCCGGCCGATTCCAGGCGGATCTCGGCCACCCCGAACAGACGGTGCAGCAGGTTCTGCTGGACGGCCACATTGTGGATGCGGGCAAACGGGATCTCGCGCCGGTTGCGCGAGAGCAGGCCCGAACGCACGCTCAGGCGGTCATCGCCAATGGCATAGCGGTAGGTGAAGTAGCGCAGCAGCGAGATGGCCACCAGCACCGCGGCCACGATCACCATGCTCACCATCTGGTAGCTGTCATCGCGGCTGGCCGCGCGCTGGCCGAACACCAGCAGGGCCACCAGCGGAAACAGGAACTGGCGCAGCTGGGCCAGCAGCACGAACAGCCAGGACCAGGGATGCAGCAGCTGTTCGCGATCCGGCAACGGCGGCAGGGGTGGTGGCGTGCTCACAGGCCGTCGTGTTCGTCAGGGCGCGCCAGCAGGTCGCGCAGGGTCTCGGCATCGGCCAGTTCCAGCCCGGAAAGCGACACCGCATCCAGCCGGCTGCCGGCGGTATGCACCACCAGGGTGGCCAGGCCGATGCTGCGTTCCAGCGGGCCGCGGCGTACATCCAGGTGCTGCACCCGGGCCCGCGGCACGCGGGTGTCGCTGTGCCACAGGTGGGTACGGCGCACGGCCAGGCTGTGGTCATCCAGGCGCCAGCTGGTGCGGCGGTGGCGGCGCCATGACAGCCAGGCGCCGAGTACGGCGCCGGCAAGCAGGGCCAGCGGCAGTTTCCACAGCCAGCCATGGGCGTGGCCCAGCAGCAGGCTGGGCGGGATGGTGAGCACCGCCAAGGTGATGGCCATGCCGATCGCGCCGGCGATGGCCGCCACCCGGGCGCCACGCACCGGCAATTGCTGCCAGTGCGTCGGCACACTGCTGCTGCGGATGGACACGTCCTCCACCACGGGTGCTTCAGGCGGCAGGGGCGGGGCGATGCTGGCTTCGGGCAGTGGCGGAATCTGGTTCACAAAACGGCTCCAACGGTGCGCGGCGAGCCTAGCAGAGGCCCGCCCCGGCCGTCAGCGCTGGGCCGCTGCAATCAAGGCATCCACGTCCAGGTGGTGGCCGGCACGGGCGGCCTTGGTGCGCAGGTACTGCTCGTTTTCGCAGGTGACCTGGCCGGTCACCGGGCTGCACTGGACCACCTCGATGCCGGCGGCGGACAGGCGGGCGGCCTTGCTCGGGTTGTTGCTGAGCAGTTCGATGCGGGCGATGCCCAGGCCCTGCAGCATGGCCACGGCAGCGTCATAGCGGCGGCCGTCGGCGCCGAAACCGAGCTGGGCATCGGCATCGATGGTGTCCAGGCCTTCGTGCTGGTAGCCATAGGCACGCATTTTGGCGGCGATGCCGGTGCCACGTCCTTCCTGGTCCAGGTACAGCAGCACGCCGCCGCCCTTGTCCTTCAGTGCGGCCAGACCGTGGCGCAGCTGGTCGCCGCAATCGCACTTGAGCGAGCCGAACAGGTCGCCGGTCAGGCAGGACGAATGCACGCGCACCGGCACCACGTCCTGCAGGTCCGGCTTGCCGACCACCACGGCCACCTGGTCACGCTGGGCAATGCCGCCGCGGAACACCACAAATTCACTCCAGCCGGCCTCGCGCAGCGGTACCGGGGTGCGTGCGACCAGCTCGTACGGCGGCTGCGGCGTGGCGCTGAGCAGCAGCTGCGCCGGCAGGGCGTAGCAGCCGGCCCAGGCCGGTTCCGGCCCGGCCAACGGCAGCACCACCAGGGCCGGCAGCAGCAGGGCCAGCCAGGCCAGTTCGATGGCCGCCAGGTCCAGGGCCGAATGCGGCGCACTGGCTTGCAGCAGGGCGCTTGCCGGGGTGTGGGCCGGGCGCAGCCAAGCCAGGGCCGGCAGGGCATCGTGGGCAAGGCCGGCCAACGGCAAATGCAGGTGCTGGCCACGGCCATCGCCCAGCACGGCGGCACGTTCGGCGGTGATCAGCAGCTGGTGTTGCTGGGCAGCCAGCGCAGCAAAGGCGGCGTAACTGTCCGGGGTGGCGCAGTCCAGGGCGAGCACGGCCAGCTGGCGGCCATCATCAGCCAGCAGGCGTACCGGGCGGCCGGCGCGCAGCTCGGCAACCGCACGCTCGCAGGCGACGGCGGCAGGGTCGCCGAACAGGGGAGAAGTCATGGCGGCAGGCGTGGAGGAGGTCATGGCTGTATCTGATGGGGGCGGTGTGTGGCCGGCCAAAGGGGCGGGCGCGTGACACAGTGTTGCGCTGCGGGCGTTCAGCGCCTGTGGCGCAGGTCGGCATACGGGTTGGCCTGGCCGCTGCCTTCCGGGCGCAGGGTGTAGCGCTTGTAGGTCCACTGGTACTGGGTGGGGTTGCGGCGCACGATCGCTTCGATGTCGGCGTTCAGGCGCGCGGTGGCCGCCACCGGATCGGCATCGGCCAGCTGCGCCGGTGCCGGCTCCACGTGCAGGTCGAACTGCAGGCCATCGCCGCTGCGCTCGCACCAGGCGTAGAGCAGGTCGGCACCGGTGCGGGCGGCCAAGCGGTTGACCAGGGTCATGGTCAGCGCATCGATGCCGAAGAACGGCACGAACACGCCGTCGCCCTGCTTGGGCTGCTGGTCGGGCAGGATGCCCACCGTACCGCCGGCTTTGAGGGTCTTGAGCATCTGCCGCACGGCCGGGCCTTCGGCCGGAATCTGGGTGATGTTCTCCCCCCCGCGCGCGCGCTGCAGGAAGGCATCGCCCACCGCCGACTCGGGCGGCGCATAGACGATGGCCACCGGCCCGCGCGAGGCCAGCCACTGGTTGAGCATTTCCCAGTTGCCATGGTGCGGGGCAATCACGATCAGCCCGCGGCCACTGCGATGGGCCGCGTCATACAGCTCCTGGCCGTTGCGCTGGCGCAGGCAGCGGGCCAGGTTGGCCTCCGGGCGATGGGTCCACAGGTACAGCGTTTCCAGCGCCTGGCGGGCGGTGGCCTGCATCACCTGCTGGTGCATCCCGGCGCGGCCGGCGGCATCAATGTGCGGGAAGGCCAGTTCCAGGTTGCGCCGGGTGACCTTGCTTTCGCGGGCATCCAGGCGGGTCCACAGCCAGGCCAGACCGTCGGCAAGACGGCGCAGCACAGGCCAGGGCAGGCGGGTGAACAGGGCGGTGAGCCGGTAAATCAAGCCGGCCTTGGTGTTGGCATCCATGCGCCAAGTTTAGCCGCTGGCGCTGCGTGATATGGTCGCCGGCTTTGTTGCAGGAGCCGATGATGCTTGCCTTGATCCAGCGTGTGACCCAAGCCAGTGTCAGCGTCGATGATGCGGTGGTGGGCGCGATCGGCCCGGGTCTGTTGGCCCTGGTCGGCATCGAGCCGGGCGATGGCACAGCCCAGGCCCGACGTCTGGCCCAGCGTCTGCTCAGCTACCGGGTGTTTTCCGACCAGGCCGGGCGCATGAACCGATCGCTGGCCGATACCGGGGGTGGCCTGCTGCTGGTCAGCCAGTTCACCCTGGCTGCCGACACCCGTTCGGGCACCCGGCCGGGCTTTTCCACCGCCGCAGCGCCGGACGAGGCTGAACGCGTGTTCAATGAATTTGTGGCGATCTGCCGCGAAAATCATCTTCCAGGGGTGGAAACCGGGCGTTTTGGTGCCCATATGGTAGTCAGCCTGGTCAATGATGGCCCGGTGACCTTCCTGCTCCGCCCCTGACTGCCTTCCACCACCGACGGGCAATCGGAGGGCATGCTGGTATAATGCTAGGTCCTTTTTACCCACAGCCGGTGGCGCGAGCATTACATGGCCAACGAACGTCCTGCCCAGCATTCCGACATCAAGAAACTGATCAGCAAGGGCCTGGAACAGGGCTACTTGACCTATGCCGAGGTCAACGATCACCTGCCCGACGACATGGTCGACCCGGAGCAGATTGAAGACATCATCGGTCTCATCACCGGCATGGGCATCGACGTCCATGAAGTGGCGCCCGATGCCGACACCCTGTTGCTCAATGACGGCAACACCGGCAACCGCGAAGTCGACGACACCGCTGCTGAAGAAGCCGCTGCCGCACTGACCGCGCTGGACACCGAGGGTGGCCGCACCACCGACCCGGTGCGCATGTACATGCGCGAGATGGGTACCGTCGAGCTGCTGACCCGCGAAGGCGAAATCGCCATCGCCAAGCGCATCGAGGAAGGCCTGGGCCAGGTCCAGGCCGCCCTGGGTACCTTCCCGCTGACCGTGGAGGCCCTGCTGGCCGACTACGAAGCCCACAAGGAAGGCAACAAGCGCCTGGCCGAAGTGATCGTCGGCTTCAACGACCTGTCCGAAGAAGTGCCGGCCCCGGCTGCCCCGGTTGCCGACGACGCCGCCGATGACGACAGCGAAGGCGACGAGGACGGCGACGACGACGACAGCGCCGAGGAAGAAGCCGGCCCGACCGGTCCGGACCCGGCCGAAGTCGCTGCGCGCATGGAAGAGCTGGCCGCTGCGCATGCCAAGTTCGTCAAGGCCCAGGCCAAGGGCGCCGATGCGGCCACCTTGGGCAAGCTGCGCGAGGAAACCTCGGCCATCTTCGTCACCCTGAAGCTGCCGCTGCCGCTGACCGACGTGCTGGTCGGCCTGCTGCGCGAGACCATGAACGCGATCAAGACCCAGGAGCGCCGCGTGCTGCACCTGGCCACCGTGACCGCGCGCATGCCGCGCAAGGACTTCATCCGCTCCTGGGAAGGCAACCAGACCAACGTGGAATGGGTGGAAGACGCCCTGAAGCGCAAGCAGAAGTGGTCTTCGGCCCTGCGTGAGGTCAAGGACCAGATCATTGCCGAGCAGCAGGCCACCCAGCAGGTGGAGAAGGACAGCCGTCTGACCCTGGACGAGCTGAAGGAAATCTCCAAGGTCATGGCCTATGGCGAAGCCAAGGCACGCAAGGCCAAGAAGGAAATGGTCGAGGCCAACCTGCGCCTGGTCATCTCCATCGCCAAGAAGTACACCAACCGCGGCCTGCAGTTCCTGGACCTGATCCAGGAAGGCAACATCGGCCTGATGAAGGCCGTGGACAAGTTTGAATACCGTCGCGGTTACAAGTTCTCGACCTATGCCACCTGGTGGATCCGCCAGGCGATCACCCGTTCGATCGCCGACCAGGCCCGCACCATCCGTATCCCGGTGCACATGATCGAGACGATCAACAAGCTCAACCGCATTTCCCGCCAGATGCTCCAGCAGTACGGCCGCGAGGCCACCCCGGAGGAGCTGGCCAAGGAAATGGACATGCCCGAGGACAAGATCCGCAAGGTGATGAAGATCGCCAAGGAGCCGATCTCGATGGAAACCCCGATCGGTGACGACGAGGATTCCCACCTGGGCGATTTCATCGAGGACACCAACGTGATGTCCCCGGTCGATGCCACCACCGACATCAACCTGCAGGAAACCGTCCGCGACGTGCTCGCCGGGCTGACGCCGAGGGAAGCCAAGGTGCTGCGCATGCGCTTCGGCATCGACATGAACACCGACCACACCCTCGAGGAAGTGGGCAAGCAGTTCGATGTCACCCGTGAGCGTATCCGCCAGATCGAAGCCAAGGCCCTGCGCAAGCTGCGTCACCCGACCCGTTCGGAGCAGCTGCGTTCGTTCCTGGATATCGACTGATCGATACCCTGCGCGCTGCGTAAGCAACAAAAGCCCCGCTGTGCGGGGCTTTTGTTTTATGTGCGCGGTTGTTCTCCGGCAGGCGTTTGGTGGTGCCGCAGTGTTCACGGATGCCGTCGTTGCCACTACACTGTCCCGCTGCCGGGCCTATAGCTCAACGGTTAGAGCAGAGGACTCATAATCCTTTGGTTCCAGGTTCGAATCCTGGTGGGCCCACCAATGCAGCAGCAAACAAGCGCCTTCGGGGCGCTTTTTTTGTGTCCGGGCCTGTGCCGGACAATATTGTTGTGCCCGATGCTGGCGGTTTTCGGTCCTTGCCAAGGGGCGGTCGTGCCAAGGGTCTGGCAATGCCCGTACTGCTGGCTGGGTTGCCGCTCTGGATGGTCTCTTACGATGGGGTGATAGCTTGCCGGCCAGAGGGTGCGGGCCGGGCTTGCCGGTCTGCATGGGTATATCCAGCGCGGGAGCAGCTTGCCGCGCCAGCAGGGGCATCAAGAGCAGGATGAAGATCAAGACGAGTGCATTGACGGTGGCGGCCATGTTGCTGCCGGTGCTGCCGGCAGCGGCGCAGCAGGTGCCGGCCGTGGTGCCGGTGGCGGCGGAAGCGCCGACGGAGCTGGAAATCCGTGGCTTGCGTGTCACCGGGGTGGGGGAGCATCCCGGGCACGGCGTCACGCCGGACAGCATGCAGGCGGTGGCCGATGCCTGGTTTGCCCGGATCGCCAATGGCGCAGATACGGCGATGCTGGATTTTGCCCAGCTGCAGGCGGCTGCCGACGCGGTAACCGCCGCCTACCGCCAGGCCGGGTTCCTGGTCAGCCTGGCCTACCTGCCGCAGCAATCCATCGGTGCTGAGCGGGTGCTGGAAATCCGGGTGATGGAAGGGCGGTTGGGCAAGGTCATCGTGCAGGGCAACCAGCGCTATCAGGAGCTCACTGTTGGCGGAATTGCCCGTGACCTGGTCGGTCACCCGGTGCGCAAGGCGGCCATCGAAACCGCGCTGCTCTATGCGCGCGACCTGCCCGGGGTTTCAGTGTCGTCGGTGTTGCAGCCCGGTGAGAACGAGGGCGAAACAGACCTGGTGCTGGTGGCCAATGAAAACAGCCGCCCGTGGACGGTGAACCTGAGCGTGGACAATTACGGTACCCCGACAAGTGGTCGCGGGCGTGCCCAGGCTGGGCTGGCCTGGAACAATCCACTGGGCCTGGGTGATGTGCTGGCGGTCAGTGGCAATTATCAGTTTTCACCGGCGGCCAGCCGTAATGGCGCGCTTTCCTACAGCCTGCCGATCCGCACTGTGTCCGGTTTGTCGGTGCTGGCGGGTGCCAGCCAGAGCGAGCTGGAAATCAACAGTGGCCCGTTGGCGGCGCTGGATCTGAGCGGCCCCTCGGCACAGCAGTACCTGGGTGCGGATTGGAAGTTTGCCAATACCGCCAGCCTGCAGATGACGGCCTCGGCCCGTTATATCCACGAGCGCTCGCGCTTCGAGGCATTGGGTGTGCGCTTGTCTGACCATCGCTTCGAGGTGGCCGAGCTGGGCGTATCGATGCGCCATTTCGATACGCGTTGGCAGGGGGCCAACCTGCTGCAGCTCAGTGTGCGCCGTTCGCTGGATGATGACAGTGGCCAGATGGATGTGGTCAGCCCCCTGCGAGACAGCCGTTTCACCGTGGCCCGGCTCGGGGCAATGCGCCTGCAGTCGCTGGGCCGCAACCAGCGACTGCTGGCTCGTTTCAATGGCCAGTACACCCGCAATGGGCTGCCGGCGATGGAGCAGTTCCAGCTCGGTGGGCATGACAGCGTGCGTGGTTATGCGCTGGGAGAGGCCATGGGCGACAAGGGTTACCTGCTGGGGCTGGAATACCAGGTCGATGCGCCGGGCTTTGCCGACCGGCCTTCGCCTTTCCAGGGCCTGGCCTGGCGCGAGGTGCTGTCTTTTGACCTGTTTGCCGACCATGGCCAGGTCAGCCAGCTCACCGGGCTGAAGACGCAGACCCGTCTGTCCAGCGCCGGTGCCGGGCTGACGGTGCGTCTGCCGCGCCTGCACAACCTGGAAGTCCGCCTGGCCGGTGCCGTGCCGGTTGGCTCGGTCGATGCCAGTGATGGCCGCAATGCGCGTCTGTATGCCCGCGCCAGCATGTCTTTCTGAGGATTTGAACCATGAACCGTATTTACAGCCTTGTTTACAACGTAACGCTCGGGCAGGTGCAGGTCGCTTCTGAATTGGCAGGCGGTGCGGTGGTTTCCACGCGGCCGCAGCAACGTGCCGGCTGGCGCCGGCAGGTGATGGCCTTGGCCGTCGGCTTGCTGGTGACAGGCGGAGGCCTGGCACAGACGCTGCCCAGCGGCGGTGTCGTGGCCAGTGGAGACGTAACCATCGGCCCCGTGTCAGGTAGTCGGCTGGATATCAGCCAGAGCACCCCCAAGGCGGTCATTAACTGGGCCACGTTCTCTATCGGCGCTGGGGGGACCGTGGATTTCCAAACACAGGGTAGTGATGCGGTGACCTTGAATATTGTGGGAGCCAATGGCGGTATCAGCCAGATCGACGGCACGCTTTCTTCCACTGGCCATATGTTCCTGCTCAACCAGAACGGTGTGCTGTTTGGCGATACCGCGAGGGTGAACGTGGCCGGGTTGGTGGCCAGTGCCGCTGGTTATACCCACAATGAGGCCTCCCATCAGCTGGGGCAATACACCTTCGATGCCACGGGCCAGACCTCGGCGGTCACGGTTGCGGCCGGTGCAGTACTGACCGCCGCCGGCCCCATCATCCTGCTGGGCAGCAAGGTCACCAACAACGGCACGATCCAATCCAGCGCAGGGGCGGTCAACCTGTTCGGCAGCGAGGTCGTCAACGGCGGCTCAATCGCTGCCGACGCCGGCATCATCACCTTGCAGGCCGGGACGGCGGCAACGTTGGATTACACCGGTGAATCATCCCCGGTGCTGGTTGACGGCTCTGCTTTGCAGGCAGGGCAGGGTGTCATCACCAATACCGGCTCTCTGCAGGCTGTGGACATTCACATCCGCTCTCCTTACCAGGCCTCGGCCATCAATGTCGGCGGCGTGGTCATGGCAGGTAACTTGCTGGAGCTGAGCCAGGGCGGCGGTGGCATGACACTGGCCGGCAGCTTGTCCAGTGTGGATGAGGTCAGCATCAACAGTGGCAGCGGTTCGGTGATGCAGACGGTGGGGTCACTGGCAGCGCGTGAATTGTTGCTTGCCACAGAAGGCGCCGGCCAGGCCACACCGCCAGCGTTCAATGCCGCGCGCTCGGTGTCACTGTTTTCTACGGCCAATGCCATTTCCTCCATCAGCGGTGATGTGGCCGGCAATTTAGAGGTGTTCAATTCTGCTGCGGATGGCCGGCTCGATCAGCTCAGTGTGGCGGGTGAGCTCGATCTGAATGCCACCGCCACCGTGACACTGTCCAATGTGGCTGCCGGCACAATGAAGGCCTCTGCAGGGAAATTGGTCGTGACCGGTGGGGTCGTCGTGGGAGGTGCGGCTGATCTGACTGCGCGCAACGCCGCACTGGTGATTCATGATCTTGAGGTAGGCGGTGATCTGCAGGCCAAGGGCGTGGGCCTGCATCAGACTGGCAGTTTTGCCGTGGATGGTGATGCAAACCTTGATGCCGGCACGGCGGCACTGTCGCTCAACAACGCCAGCGTAGACGGCGACCTGACCGCCACCGGTCTCGCCATCACCCAGACCGGCAGCCTGGCCGTGGGCGGCACCGCTGACCTGGACAGCCCCGGTGCCATTGCGCTGGTCAACGTCACCGCCGCTGCGCTGGACGTGACCACCGGCAACCAGCTGCAGATTGCCGGTGGCAATGTCACCGGCCATGCCGGTCTGTCGGCGGCGACCTCGATGACCCTGAGCAACCTGGGTGCCGGCAGCATCATCGCGGCCGCAAATACCTTGGGCGTGTCCGGCCTGACGGTTGGCACCAATGCCACGCTCACCTCGCGTGCCGCGGCGCTG
>X237_Red_shanked_Douc_Langur__coassemble_91_pt1 | contig 13290 bp, 10 predicted proteins | sample X237_Red_shanked_Douc_Langur__metabat2_high_PE_002 | metagenome-assembled genome bin X237_Red_shanked_Douc_Langur
CCAAGAAGGCAGTAGCCAAGAAGGCAGTAGCCAAGAAGGCAGTAGCCAAGAAGGCTGTGGCCAAGAAGCCGGTTGCCAAGAAGGCTGCCGCAGCCAAGGCGCCCACGCCGGCCCGCAAGAGCGCGCCGCGCAAGCCGAAGGCGGCCGATACCGCTGTGCTGCCGATTGCCGAAATGCCCAAGGATCCGGCGGCATAAGTGCTTGACCCTGGCTGCCGGCAACAACGGCAGCCTCCAACAAGAACGGGCGGCCACTGGCCGCCCGTTCTTGTTGCGCGTCAGACAGTGCGGTTTACGGCGGCGAGGTCAGGGCGCGGTGCGAACTGATGCCCGAAGGCAGCGGCGCACCGGCCGGGCGCTGGGCCTGCAGCAATTCCGGGCTCAAGGGGTTCACATCCAGCCAGCTGCCATCGCCGGGCAGGCCCAGGGCCGCATCGACGATGGTCGGCAGCAGGCCCGAAGGCAACGGGCTTTCGCCATTCCAGCTGATCGAGATGCCCATGTCGCGTTCCGGGATCAGTGCCAGCAGGCCACGATAGCCCTGCACTGCACCGGCATGGAACACCACGGTGTGGCCGCGGTAATCAAACACGCGCCAGCCCAGGGCGTAACCGGCCGCATTCAAGCGTTGCCGGCGCCAGCCCGAGCGCAGTTCGCCCGGGGTGTTGACCAGTGGCGCATGCAGGGTGGCCAGCAACGGCTCGGAAAGCACGTCGGTGCGGTGGCCGGTATGGGCGAGCAACCACTGCGCCATGTCCGCGGCGCTGGCATTGACGCCGGCAGCCGGTGCCACGCGGTAGTAGGTCGGCTTGGGGTTCAGGGCGGCCCAGCCATTGCGGCTGCGCACGTGCGGGCGGGCCCAGCGGGTGCTGCCCATGATGCCGTGCAGGCCGAGGCTGGCATCGTTCATGCCCAGCGGCTTGAGGATGCGGCGATCCACCGCCTGCTCGTAAAAATTGCCCGAGGCAGCGAAGACCACGTCACCGATCAGGCTGAAGGCCACGTTCTGGTAGGCGTAGCAATCACCGGGCTGGCAGGTCAGGGGGGCATTGGCCAGGCGGCGGGTCAGGGTGTGGTACTCGGCATTGGCTTCCACATCGCGATCAAACGCGTTGTAGGGCAGGCCGACCCGGTGGCTGAGCACATCGGCCACGGTCAGGTTCTGGGTGGCGGTCGGGTTGTTCAAGGCAAAGTCGGGCACGTAGTCGACGATGCGGCTGTCCCAGCGCAGGGTGCCGTCTTCCACCAACAGCCCGGCCATGGTCCCGGCAAAGGCCTTGGACAAGGAGGCCAGGCGGAACACGGTGTGCGCATCGACCGGCTCGGGGTTGCTGACATCGGTGACCCCGTAACCGCGGGCACTGAGGATACGGCCACCCTGCACGATGCTCATCGCGATGCCGGGCACGCGCGAGCCCCAGGTCAGCTGCTCGGCCTGTGACTCGATCGCCGCCAGGTCAAAGCTGGCTGGCAGCGGTTGCACGGCCTGTGCCGGCAGCGGATTGCGCCAGGGTTGGGGTGCGGCCGGTGCCGCCTGCGCGGTGCCGGCATGCTCCAGGTTGACCGGCACCGGAGTGGGGCTGGCGCTGTTGGCTGCCGGGCTCAATGCCTGGGCAGTGCAGATGATCGCCGTGGGCAGCAGTACGGCCAGCAGGGCCATGACAATCGGGCGCTTGCGCGCCTGCCGGGAGGGAGCTTTCATGGTGGGTGTTGCCTGTATGCTTGCGGCTGGAACGATTCTAGCGCCAGCTTTTGCAATTACACAAACCGGGGAGACAAGGATGGGGATGGTGGTTTTTCTGCTGTTGATGCTGGCTGTTTTCGGTGGCATCGCGCTGTGGGGCGTAGGCACCTTCAACGCACTGGTCCGCGCCCGCAATGCCTACCGCAACGCCTTTGCCCAGATTGACGTGCAGCTGCAGCGCCGCTTTGACTTGATTCCCAACCTGGTGGAGACGGTCAAGGGCTACATGACCCACGAACGGCAGACCCTGGAAGCGGTGATTGCCGCGCGCAATGCCGCGCAGCAGGGCTTGGCTGCTGCCAAGGCCAACCCGGGTGACGCCTCGGCGATGGCGGGCCTGACGGCCGGCCAGGAGCAGCTCAACGGCGCCCTGGGTCGCCTGCTGGCGGTGTCTGAAGCCTATCCGGAGCTGAAGGCCAACCAGAACATGGCCCAGCTCAGCGAAGAGCTGACCAGCACCGAAAACCGCATCGGCTTTGCCCGCCAGGCCTTCAATGATGCGGTGACCGACTACAACACCCGCTGCGAGATGTTCCCGGGCAGCCTGATTGCCGGGCCGTTCAATTTCCAGCAGGCCAGCCTGCTGGAAATTCCGCTGGAGGAGCGGGCACAGACCCGGGCCGCGCCGTCCGTGCGTTTCTGAGCGGTTCGCTGCTGCGGGGACGGCAATGAATTTCTTCAAGTACCAGGACCAGGCGCGGCGGGCGACCACGCGTCTGGTGGTGTTGTTCGTGCTGGCGGTGCTGGCCATCGTGCTGGCGGTCAACCTGGCCGCCTATCCGGTGCTGGGCGGTGACCTGCGGGCGCAGGCACTGCTCAGCCTGGCCACGGTGCTGGTGATCAGCATTGCCTCGTGGTGGCGCATCCGTGCCCTGCGTGGCGGCGGCGCCTTGATCGCCGCGCAGATGGGCGCCACCTTGGTGCCGACAGACACCACCGATCCGCTGCTGCGGCGTTACCGCAATGTGGCCGAGGAAATGGCCATTGCCGCCGGCATCCCGGTGCCGATGTTGTTCGTGCTGGACCAGGAGCAGGGCATCAACGCCTTTGCGGCAGGTTACAGCCCGTCCGATGCCGCGGTGGCGGTGACCCGCGGTGCCCTGCAGCGGCTCAACCGCGACGAGCTGCAGGGCGTTATCGCACATGAGTTCTCGCATGTGCTCAATGGCGACATGCGCCTGAACATCCATCTGATGGGGGGGCTGTTCGGCATCCTGATGCTGGGGGTGATCGGGCGCAAGTTGCTCGGTGTTGCCGGCAACAGTGGCCTGGCCCGTCGCCGTGGTGGCATCGGCCCGGTGGCCGCTGTCCTCTGCATGGGGCTGGCGGCAATCATCATCGGTGCTGTCGGGGTGTTCTTTGCCCGCCTGATCAAGGCGGCGGTAAGCCGTCAGCGCGAGGTGCTGGCCGATGCCTCGGCGGTGCAGTTCACCCGCAACAATGCCGGCCTGGCCGGCGCATTGAAGAAGATCGCCGGCTTGCCCGAAGGCTCCCGCCTGATCGACCGTGGCGGTGCTGAAGAAGTCAGCCACATGCTGTTTGGCGAGGGCTTTGCCTACCGGCGCTGGTTTGCCACCCATCCGCCGATGGTCGAACGCATCGCGCGCCTGGAGCCGGGCTTCACTGTCCTGCATCTGAAGCTGCTGCAGCAACGCTGGCAGCAGCAGGCACCGGATGGTATGGAAGAGGATCGTGTGCTTGGCCTGGGCGGTAGCAGCGCCGCTGCGGTGGCCGCAATACCGGCGCGGCCGCACCCTGATGTACTGGCACCGCAGGCGGTCAGTGCCCAGGTGGCCAACCCGGGCAGTGATGATTACCGCCAGGCCCACCAGTTGCACGAACAGATGCCGTCGGCCCTGCTCGCCGCCGCACGCAGCCGGCAACAGGCGGCGGCACTGGTGCTGGCCTTGCTGCTGGATGACAGGCAGGCACTGCGCCAGCAGCAACAGGCCATCGTGGAGCGGATTGCCGGCCGGCAACTGTCACTGGCCATGTTTGAACTGTGGCCGCAGTGCGTTGGCCTGCATGCCGGCATGCGTCTGCCGTTGGCGGCGTTGGCCTTTCCTGCCTTGCGCGGCAGCCCGCGCCCGCAGTTGCAGCAGCTGGTCCAGGTGATCGATGCCCTGGTGCAGGTCGATGGTGAGCTGTCGTTGTTTGAATACTGCCTGGCGCGCCTGCTGCGCAGCCAGGTGATCCAGGCGCTGGACCCGGCTGCCCATGTCCACTTCGGCAAGCGTCGGGTTGGCGCGGTACAGAACGAGTTTTCCATCCTGTTGTCGCTGATGGCCCAGGCCGGGCATCCGGATCAACCGGCGCTGGCGCGCCAGGCTTATGCGGCCGGGTTGCAACGGGTGGTGGCCGGGCAGGCCATGGTCTACCAGCCACCGGTCGACGGCGTGCGTGCGCTGGAGGCGGTGTGGCCAGTGCTCGATGGTCTGGAGCCGCTGGCCAAGCAGCTGGTGGTGGAATCGCTGGTGGCCGCCGTGGCCCATGACGGCCGTATCCGCGTGGCTGAAGCCGAGTTGCTGCGCACCGTCTGCGGAGTGCTGCATTGCCCGTTGCCGGCCTGTCTGCAGGCCGGCAACTGAAAAGGCCGCAATGCTCAGTCGGCCAGGGCCGTGGCCCCGGCCAGGATCAGCTCGGCCGCGCGCTCGGCAATCATCATGGTCGGCGCGTTGGTGTTGCCGGTGACCAGGGTCGGCATCACCGAGGCATCGACCACGCGCAGGCCGTCGATGCCGTTCAGACGCAGCTGTGGATCGACCACCGCGCGCGCGTCACTGCCCATGCGGCAGGTGCCGGCCGGGTGATAGATGGTCTCGGCCTTGGCCCGCACAAAGGCTTCCAGCGCGGCGTCATCCAGATCCTCGCGGGCCGGATGGATCGGCTCGCGGCGCCAGCGGTCGAAGGCCGGCTGCCGCAGGATGTCGCGTGACAGACGCGCCGCCTCGACCATCATTTTCAGGTCGAAGCCCTCCGCATCGCTGAGGTAGTTGGCCTGGATGTGCGGCGCCGCGGCCGGGTCGGCACTGCTCAGCGACAGCTGGCCACGGCTGCGCGGGTGCAGGTAGCAGGCATGCAGGGTATAGCCATCGCCGGGCAGACGCTGGCGGCCGTGGTCATCGAGCATGGCCGGCACGAAGTGGAACTGGATGTCGGCGCGTTCGTCCGGCGCGAAGCGCGAACGCACGAAGCCGCCGGCCTCGGCCACATTGCTGGTGCCGGCACCACGCCGCCCGCGCAGGTAGTAATCGATGGCCACCTTCAGCTCGCTGGCGCGGTCATAGCTGACCCCGGGCACGGTGTGGTACAGGGTGCAGATGTCCAGGTGGTCCTGCAGGTTGGCACCGATGCCGGGTTGGTCGAGCGCGACGTTGATGCCATGACGCTGCAGCTCGGCAGCCGGGCCGATGCCGGACAGCATCAACAGCTGCGGGCTGTTGATGGCGCCGGCACTGAGCAGCACCTCGGCCTGCGCGCGGGCCAAGTGGCGCTTGCCACCCTGGCGGTAGGACACCCCGGTCACACGCCCTGCCTCGATCTGCAGGCGTTCGACCAGGGCACCGGTGACCACGGTCAGGTTGGGACGGTTACGCACCGGAGCCAGATAGGCCACTGCCGAGGAGCAGCGTGCGCCGTCCTTCTGCGTCACCTGGTACAGGCCCACACCCTGCTGGTCGGCGCCATTGAAATCGGCGTTGTGCGGCCAGCCGGCCTGCTGCCCGGCCTCGATGAAGGCCTGGCTGAGCGGATTGACGTGGCGCAGGTCCGATACATGCAGCGGGCCGCTGTCGCCGTGCAGGGCATCGCCACCGCGGCTGTTGTGCTCGCTGCGGCGGAAGTAGGGCAGCACGCTGTTCCAGTCCCAGCCGCTGGCCCCGGCACTGGCCCAACGGTCGTAATCACCGGCCACGCCGCGGATGTAGCACATGGCATTGATGGCACTGGAGCCGCCCAGCACCTTGCCGCGCGGCCACCACAGCCGGCGCCCGCCCAGCTGCTCTTCGGCGGCCGTGTCATAACTCCAGTTCAAGCGCCGGTTCTTGACCAGGTGGGCAATGCCGGCCGGCATGTGGATGAAGGGGTGGCGATCGGCCGGACCGGCCTCGATCAGCAGCACCTTGTTGTGTGCGTCGGCACTGAGCCGGTTGGCCAGTACACAGCCGGCCGAGCCGGCCCCGACGATGATGTAGTCGTACATTCCATTCCCCGATGCGCTGCTGCGCCAAAGTCCATCGGCAACAATATCCGACATGCCCCACTGGCGGTGCTGCAGCGCATCGTTTACCGTGCGCGCAGTGGCCGGTCACGGCTTGTTCCTTCCCCACGTGGTGCCGTAGTCCGCATGACAACCCCATCCTCACCGGCTTCCGTGTCAGGCCTGCGCAGCATCGTTGCCCGTCTCGGCGTGGATGCCCCGTCGCTGTGGTGGTCGCTGCTGTATTTCTTCTGCCTGCTCACCGGCTATTACGTGCTGCGTCCGGTGCGCGATGCGATGGGTGCCTCGGGCGATGTGTCGGCGGTGTTTCCACCGTGGTTGATCAACTGGGCAGCGGCGCACGGCTGGACGCTGGCCGACTACACCCTGCAGATCCTGTTCACCTGCACCTTCGTGTGCATGGTGGCGTTGCAGCCGGCCTACGGGGCCCTGGTGTCACGCTTCCCGCGCCGGGTGTTCCTGCCGGTGCTGTACGGGGCATTCATTGCCTGCCTGCTGTTCTTCCACTGGGCCTTCGAGGCCGGGCTGGCCGGGCGTGGCGCGCTGTTCTATGTCTGGGTGGCGGTGTTCAACCTGTTTGCCGTGTCGGTGTTCTGGAGCTACATGGCCGATGTGTTCAGCAACGCCGATGCCAAGAAGGTCTACGGCTACATCGGCGCCGGCGGCACCATCGGCGCGTTGACCGGCCCGGGCATCACCCGTCTGCTGGTCGGCCAGGTCGGGGTGGCCAACCTGCTGCTGGTGTCCGCCGGTTTCCTGCTGGTCTGCCTGCTGTGCATCGTCATGCTGCGCAGCAAGGCAGCTGCGCGGGAGCAGGCGCAGGAGGGTGTGGCCAGTGGCGACACCGCGATGGGGGGCTCGATGTGGGCCGGCCTGCGCCTGGTGTTCAGTGACCCGCTGCTGCGCGGCCTGGCGATCCTGATGTTCTTCGGCGTGGGCGTGGGCACCTTGCTCTACAACGAGCAGGCCGCCATCGTGAAGCGCTACTACACCACGCCGGAAGAGGCCACGCGCTTCTACGCAATGATCGACTGGGCGGTCAACGGCCTGACCATCGTGGTCCAGCTGCTGATCACCCGTTGGCTGCTGCGTGGGTACGGCGTGGCACCGCTGCTGATGCTGCCAGCGGTGGCAATCCTGATCGGCTTTTCGGTTCTGGCGGCATCGCCGCTGCCGATGCTGGTGGCCGTGGTCCAGGTGATCACCCGCGCCAGCGAGTTCTCGCTGGCCAAGCCGGCGCGCGAGACCCTGTACACCCAGGTGGACCGCCAGGCCCGCTACAAGGCCAAGGCGGTGATCGACACGGTGGTTTACCGTGCCGGTGACCTGACCTTCGTGTGGAGCCACAAGTTCCTGGCCGCCTTCGGTTCCACTGCCGTGTTTGCCACCGGCATGGGGGTGGCGGCGGGCATGACCTGCGGTGCCTGGCTGGTGATCCGGGCCTGCCGGCGCTTGCCGGCCCAGCCGCAAGCGGCACAGGCGGCCTGACCGCGCTCCCCCGGGCTCAGCGCGGTCGGGGGGATATCCAGCAGGTGATGGTGGCCCGGCAGACGATCTCCCCGGCCGGGTTACCCAGCTCCACCGGCACGGCCACCTCGTAGCCGGCCGGGCTGCTGTGCAGTGGCGCCGGCAGCCAGGCGCGGGCGTGGATGCGTCCCTGCGCCTTCTTCAGGAACTCAACCTGCATGCCCTTGGGGATCCAGCGCATGTCCTGCGGGGTACTGGCATCGACCATCAGCCCCATCACCAGCTCGGCCATGTTGCACAGGGCAATGGCATGCACCGTGCCGATGTGGTTGTGTACGGCGCGGCGGTCAGCGAAGTGGCCTTCGCAATGACCGGAGCGCAAGGCGGTGATGCGTGGGCCGATGCTGCCGAAATAGGGGGCCCGCATGCAGACCAGGCGGGTGAACAGCCATTGCCCGCCGGGCCAGCGTCCAAGGCGAGAGAACAGTGCGGGAAGGTTGCCGGCCATGCGCTACTCCGTGACGGGATATGAAAACGGCGGGCCTTGCGGCCCGCCGTCGTGGTGCTTGCCAAGGCCGGCTTATGCGGCCTGCTGCGGGTGCTGCTTGCCCGGCAGGTCGTAATAGCTGGCCGCACGCAGCTCGTGCACATCGAAGTCATCGACACTGATGGTGTCCATGATGATGGCGCGCAGTTCGATCAGCTGGGCCTTTTCCTCGGCGCTGATCAGGCCCTTGGCCACGCCTTCGTCCAGCTGGGTGGGGAAGTCCAGGGCCTTGATCGCGCCGGTCTTCAGGCCCTTGAGCAGCTTGCGCTCCACCGGCTCGGCGGCGATGGCCTTTTCCAGGTAGCTGGCGATGCGGCCGCCCGGGTTGTTCTCGCACGGGGTCAGGAACACGCCGCGGGCCAGGCTGTCACGGGCCGGGTTGGCCGACATCAGCAGCGAGGCCACACGGTGGCCCAGACGGTCGCCCGGGGCTTCGGCGCGACGGCCCAGCGGGAACACCAGGGCCCACATCAGCCAGCCGATCGGACGGATCGGGAAGTTGCGCAGGGCCGCCGACAGGGCTTCCTCGATCTTGTGCACGCTGTCATGGAAGGCCCAGGCCAGCAGCGGCTGTTCGGCCACCGGTGCGCCATCGTCGTGGTAGCGCTTGAGCATGGCGCTGGTCATGTAGATGTGGCTGAGGACATCGCCCAGGCGGCCGGACAGGCCTTCCTTGAACTTCAGCTTGCCGCCCAGGGTCATCATCGAGATGTCGGCCATCAGCGCCAGGTTGGCCGAGTAACGGTCCAGCTTGCGGAAATAGCGGCGGGTGTAGGCATCGCCCGGGGCAGCGCCGAAGCGCGAGCCGGTCAGGCCGAACCAGAACGAACGCACGGCATTGGAGAAGCCGAAGCGGATGTGGCCGAACAGGCTCTGGTCGAAGTCACGCAGGCCTTCGGCACGGTTCTCGTTCTGCGCCGCCTTCATTTCCTTGAGCACCCACGGGTGGCACAGGATCGCGCCCTGGCCGAAGATCAGCAGCGAGCGGGTCATGATGTTGGCCCCCTCCACGGTGATCGCGATCGGGCTGGCCTGCCAGCTGCGGCCGGCGAAGTTGCGCGGCCCCAGGATGATGCCCTTGCCGCCGATGATGTCCATCACATCGGTGATGACCTCACGGCTCATGTTGGTGCAGTGGTACTTGGCGATGGCCGACGGCACCGACGGCACGTCGCCACGGTCCACCGCCGCGGCGGTGTACTGGCACAGGGCGCTGATCTTGTAAGCCTTGCCGCCGATGCGGGCCAGGGCTTCTTCCACGCCTTCGAAGCGGCCGACCGACAGGCCGAACTGCTTGCGGATGCGTGCATACGCGCCGGTGACCACGGCACCGGCCTTGGCGCCACCGGAACCGGTGGAGGGCAGGGTGATCGAACGGCCGACGGCCAGGCACTCGTTGAGCATGTTCCAGCCCAGGCCACGCTTGTCCGGGCCACCGATGATCTGGCTCAGCGGGATGAAGACATCCTTGCCGCGGATCGGGCCGTTCTGGAAGGTGGAGTTGAGCGGGAAGTGGCGGCGGCCGATTTCCACGCCGTCGGTGTCACGCGGCAGCAGGGCCAGGGTGATGCCGATGTCTTCCACATCGCCCAGCAGCTTGTCCGGGTCGTACATGCGGAAAGCCAGGCCGATCAGCGAGGCGACCGGGGCCAGGGTGATGTAGCGCTTGTCGAAGGTCAGCTTCAGGCCGAGTACTTCCTCGCCCTTCCACATGCCCTTGGTGACGATGCCGTAGTCCGGGATGGAGGTGGCGTCGGAACCGGCGAACGGGCCGGTCAGGCCGAAGCACGGCACTTCCTGGCCAACGGCCAGACGCGGCAGGTAGTAATCCTTCTGCTCCGGGGTGCCGTAATGGTTGAGCAGCTCACCCGGGCCCAGCGAATTGGGCACACCGACGGTGGAGGACACCACCGAGGAGATCGAGGCCAGCTTCTGGATCACCTTGTGGTGGGCCAGCGCGGAGAAACCCAGGCCGCCGTAGTGCTTGGGGATGATCATGCCGAAGAACTTGTTCTTCTTGATGAACTCCCACATTTCCGGCGGCAGGTCGGCATGCACGTGGGTGATCTGGAAATCGTTGGTCATCTTGCACAGCTCTTCCACCGGGCCATCCAGGAAGGCCTGTTCCTCGGCGGTCAGCTGCGGCTTGGGGTAATTGAGCAGGATGTTCCAGTCCGGGTCACCGGTGAACAGCTCACCTTCAAAACCGACCGAGCCGGTTTCCAGGGCGATGCGCTCGGTCTGCGACAGCGGCGGCAGCACCTTGCGGAAGAAGGCCATGAACGGGGAGCTGACCAGCGGCTTGCGCAGGAACGGCAGCAGGACGATGGCACTGACCAGGGCCACGATGGCAGCGGCGACGATCACCGCGGTCTGGTTGACGCCGGCAAACCAGCACGCTGCCAGTGCAGCGGCGCTGAGCAGCGTCCACAGGAACAGGCTCTTGCGGTGGTAGGCGACAAGGCCGCCTGCCAGCACGAGTGCCAGGAAAGGAATCACGATGGTCATTGAAATGCTCCGGTCAGGTGCGTGGTGGCGGACTCACCGTCGGTGGCCAAAGCCGGCAGGGCGTCCAGGTACTGCATCACAGTGGTGGTAAAAGCGTCGTTGTCATCACCGGCCACCATATGGGTGGCGCCGGCGATGCGGGTGTGCCGCGCATGCGGCACCAGTTGCAGGAATTCATCAATGGTAGCGTCGCTGACCATGTCGCTGCGCCCACCGCTGATCAACAGCAGCGGGCACTGGATGCGGCGGGCGGCTTCGGCAATCCGTTGCTGGTGGCTGTCGGCATTGCGTCCCAGTTCGGGCAGCAGGCGTGGATCCCAGTGCCAGCGCAGGCGCCCGTCCTGATCCTGGCGCAGGATGCTGCGCAGGGCAGCATCACTCTTGCGTTCGCGCTGCGGCTGGTAGCGGGCAATTTCATCGGCGGCGTGGGCCAGATCATCAAAGCCATCCGGGTGCGCGCTCATGAAGGCCAGGATGCGTTCCACCCCACGCGGTTCCCAGCGCGGGGTGATGTCCACCAGCACCATGGCCGAGAACAGGCCCGGCCAGCGTGACTGCGCAATCAGGCCGAACAGGCCGCCCATCGAGGCGGCCACCAGCACCGGAGCCTGCGGCAGCTGGCCGCTGATGCCGATCAGGTCATCGACGAACTGTTCCGGCTGGTAGGGCAGGTCAACAGGGTTCCATGGGGACTGGCCGTGGCCACGGGCGTCATAGGCCAGGCTGGGATGGCCGTGGGCGGCCAGCCGCTGGGCGCAGCCGGCCCAGCTGTGCCGGGTCTGGCCAAAACCATGGGCGAACAGCAGCGGCACGCGGCTGCCCGGGTGCCGGGTGGCAGCCAGCAGGCTGTCATCAACAGCACCGATGCTGTTGTTTGCCAAGGCCGGCAGGGGCGCACATTTGTCCATACCTAATGGTATGGATTTGCGGACGGGCAAGTCAATACTGTGAAGTATGGAAATGGCAACAAACATGCGCTGACGTATTTACATACTGCCAAAGCGCCATTCGTATGGTTAAATCAACGCATGACAACCGATACCATCACTGCCGGTGAGCAAGCACCGGGCCGGGGGCGCAATCAACGCCTGAGCGCGGACGACTGGGCCCAGGCGGCACTGGACATGATTGCCGAACAAGGGGTGGGGTCGGTGGCCGTGGAGCCGCTGGCCCGCCGTCTGGGGGTGACCAAGGGCAGCTTCTACTGGCACTTTCCCTCGCGTGATGCCCTGCTGCAGGCCGCACTGGAGCGTTGGGAGCTGGTTGAACAGCAGGACGTGTTCGGCAGCCTGGAAGAAGTGCCGATCCGAGCGAACGTCTGCGCGCGCTGTTCCTGATGGCGGCCCACGAGGTGACCACCCATGTCATCTACAGCGAGCTGCTCAAGGCGCTGGACCACCCGATGGTGCGCCCGGTGATCGACCGCATCTCGCGCCGGCGCATGGAATACCTGGTCAAGGCGTTCCAGCAGGCCGGGCTGGAAGGGGCGGCCGCCCAGCACCGGGCACGTCTGGCCTATGCCGCCTACGTCGGTTTCCTGCAGCTGAACATGCACCTGCAGCAGCCGCGCCAGGCGCGTGAGGAATTCGAGTCCTATGTGGAGCACATGATCCAGACCCTGATTCCGGGCTGAGCGTCCCGGACAAGTCGCTCTAGATCACGGCAGCCTGATGGCTGCCGTTTTTTTTACGTTGCAACCGCGTACCAGGCCATGCCGCAGGGTATTTGTCCGCGCAGCATCTGCTGTCGCCGCATACAACTACGGCCCCTTGCGGGGCCGTAGTCACCTTCAGATCAGATCAACGGATTGATCAGAACTTCTGGTTGTACTTGACGTACAGGAAACGACCGATGTCGTAACCGCCGTAGTACGCGAAGTTCGCGCTCGGCTGGTCAAACATCAGCGGGCCAACCTTGTTGAACACGTTGTTGGCGCCGATGGAGATACGGGCGTTCCACGGTGCCTTGTAGCTGACCTGTACATCGTGGAAGGCCACGCTGCCCAGTTCGGTCATCGGAACGATGGTGCCTTCGGTGCTGGGTGCCTGCCAGTCCGGCAGGGTGCAGCGTTCGTCGAAGTAGCACTCTTCCTTGGTGCCGGAGTAGTAACGCACGCCCCAGTTGGCCGACCAGTCGTTCTTGCTCCAGCCGACATTGAAGTTGGTGCGGTTGCGGAAGGCAGCGTTGAAGCCGTTGGACTGGGACGGGATCACATCCGCATCGTCAGTGGCCTTGCTCTCGTACTTGCTGACGTAGGTGGTCGCCAGCTTGGTGGTGAACTGGCCAATGGCGGTATCGAAGTTGTAACCGATCTCGAAATCGAAGCCTTCGGTTTCCGTATAGCCGGCATTGCGCTGGCCGTAGGTCAGGTCAGCAACGATGTTGCCCAGCGCCGGGTCACGGGAGAACTGGGCGCAGCGCGATTCGATCAGCGAGATGTAGCAGTCGCTCAGGATCTGGTTCGGGCTGTCGCTGACAATGGTGCTGTCGATACGGATCTTCCACCAATCCAGGCTGGCGGTCAGGCCCTGTACGAAGCTCGGGCTGTAGACAAAGCCGATGGTGTGCGATTCGGAGGTTTCCGGCTGCAGGAAGATGTTGGAGCCGGAGGTGAACGGCACCGGGGTCTGGTCGGCGACCGAGGTGGTCGGGATCATGCCCTGCTTCAGCTGACGGAAATCTGCCGGTACGTCCTGGAGGCAGCGGGCGCTGCCGCGGGCGGTGCCGTAGACGCTGTCGCACGGATCGCGGAAGCCGGTGGTGAAGGTCTGCGAGGAGCCGCCGTACAGGTCACCGATGGTCGGGG
>X237_Red_shanked_Douc_Langur__coassemble_93_pt1 | contig 12865 bp, 10 predicted proteins | sample X237_Red_shanked_Douc_Langur__metabat2_high_PE_002 | metagenome-assembled genome bin X237_Red_shanked_Douc_Langur
ATCCAGCGGGCCTTGGCCGAACGCAGCGAGCTGGCCAGCCTGGTGCGTGGCCGGCGCGCCGATGGCCAGTGGCGCTGGCTGGAGATCAGCGTGGTGCCACGCTTCTCGCGCATGGGCCGGTTCCTGGGCATGGCCGGCAACAGCCGCGACATCACCGACCGTCGCGAGCTGGAGCAGGCCAACGAACAGCTGCTGCGTGCCGAGCGCGTGGCCCGTTCGGCCGCCGAGTCCACCGCGCGGCTGAAGGACGAGTTCATGGCCACCATTTCCCATGAGCTGCGCACCCCGCTGACCACGGTGCTGGGTTGGAGCGAGATGCTGCTGCAGCGCATGCGCCCGGAGGATGCCAACTACAAGGGTTTGAAGGTCATCACCACCAGTGCGCAGGCGCTCAAGCGCCTGATCGGCGACATGCTCGACCTCAGCGGCATGCTGCTGGGCAAGTTGAAACTGGACATGGAGGTGCTGGACCTGGCCAGCGAGGTGCGCGACGCGGTGCGCTCGCTGGACCTGGCCGCCGCCGAGCGCCGGCTGCAGGTGCGCCTGCACCTGCCATCCAGCGAATGCCCGGTACTGGGTGACCAGACCCGCCTGCAGCAGGTGCTGTGGAACCTGCTGTCCAATGCGGCCAAGTTCACCGACGAGGGCGGGGTGATCGACATCACCATGGACAAGCAGGGCAGCAATTACCGCCTGCGCATCACCGACAGCGGGGTCGGCATCGCCGAGGAGTTCCTGCCGCACCTGTTCTCGCGCTTCCGCCAGGCCGATGGCACCACCACCCGGCGCTACGGCGGCCTGGGCCTGGGCCTGTCGATCGTGCAGCAGCTCATTGACCTGCATGGCGGCAAGGTCAGCGCCTCCAGCCCGGGCATCGGTGCCGGGGCCACCTTCACCGTGCTGCTGCCGGCCCTGGCCCGCAGCGGCCAGGCCGCGCGCGCGCCGCGTGGCAGCCGGCGCACCGTGATCAAGGCGGTGGGTACCGATTCGGACACCCTGGCCAACCTGCGCCTGCTGCTGGTGGACGACCAGAAGGAAATCATCGAATTGCTGCGCCAGTCACTGGAGCGCCACGGCGCCCAGGTGCATACGGCCAGCAGTGCGGCCGAAGCGCTGCGCATGATCGGCGGCAGTGACCATGCCCGTTATGACGTGGTGCTCAGCGATATCGGCATGCCCGGCATGGACGGCTACGGCATGGTGCGAACCATCCGCGAGGATCTGGGCCTGCCGGCCTCGGTCCTGCCGATCATCGCGGTGACCGCCCTGGCCCGCAGCGATGACCGCCAGCGGGCGCTGGACAACGGTTTCCAGGCCCATGTGACCAAGCCCTGCAACCTGGCCGTCCTGCTGGCCGAAATACGTGCGGTGCTGCCGCAATGAAGTAGGTACGGCATCACATTTTCATCACGATGCCATGAACTAATTTTCACCTCTTGCCAGATGCGCCGCTGGGGACACGCGCGCATGCTGATCGGTACGCAGGGGGGCGGGGCATGGAAACCAATCAACTGGCTGATGCCCCGGAGCGGGTGTTGGCATGGAAGCAGGCAGTCATCCAGGCCAGCAGCGGGGCATTGATCCTGTTGCAGGTCACCCATCTGGTGGCGTCGCGCCACTGGGATGCACTGGTGCTGCAGGGAACCATTGCCCGTGCCTGGGAGGACGGCATGTTGTTGCGCCCGGGGGTGTCCCTGCGCGAGAAGTGTCCGGGGCTGGAGAAACAGTGGCCGCAGGCCTTCGAACAGGCCATCTACAGCGGCAAGGTAGTGCGTCTGGAATGTTCCCGGATCCAGCCCGGACGCTGGACCCAGGTCGATGTGGTGCCGGTGGATACCAGCCAGAACATCGTCGGCCTGCTGGCCCAGGACATCACCCTGCTGCGTCAGCGCGAAACCGAGGTTACCGAGCGCAAGCACCACTACCGCAGCGTGATCGACCGCATGCCCTTGCCGATCTGGGGGGTCAACGCTCATGGCGTGGTGCAGTACGTCAACAGCCGTTTTGACACCTTCTTCGGCATGTTCTGCAGCAGCGGCAAGGTCGCCTGGGCCAATCTGATCCACCCCGATGACTACGAGCACTTCATGCTGCGCCTGCGCCTGGCCCTGGAGAACGTCAGTGATTTCAGCGCGGTGGTGCGCGGGCGGCGTGCCGATGGGCAGTGGCGCTGGCTGGAGGTGCAGGCCAATGCCTGCTTCTCGGTCAAGGGCGAGTTGATCGGCCTGGATGGCAGCTTCCGTGACGTCACCGAGCACCATGCCCTGGTACAGGCACGCGATGACCTGCTGGAGAGCGAGCGCGCCGCGCGCATCACTGCCGAGACCAGCACCCGGATCAAGGATGAGTTCCTGGCCACGCTGTCGCACGAGATGCGCACGCCGTTGACCACCATCCTGGGCTGGACCGAGCTGCTGCTGGCCAAGGCCGACCCGGCCGACATGCAGTACCGCGGGTTGTCGGTGATCTCCTCCAGTGCCGAAACCCTGAGCCGGTTGATCTCGGACATGCTTGATCTCAGCGGCATGCTGGTGGGCAAGCTGTACCTGGACCTCAAGCCGCTCCTGCTGGGGGAGGCCCTGCGCGAGGCGGTCACCGCACTGGAGGGCTCGGAGCGCTCGGGCCGCGAGCCGATCAGCCTGATTCTGCCCGAGCAGGAGGTCTGGGTGCTGGGCGACACGGCGCGTCTGCGCCAGGTGTTCTGGAACCTGTTGTCCAATGCGCGCAAGTTCACCAGCCACAGCCGTGATGGGCAGATCACCCTGGCCCTGGAGGTGGAGGCCGGGCAGTGCCGGGTGGCGGTGCGCGACAACGGCACCGGCATCGCGCCGGAATTCCTGCCGCACCTGTTTGAACGTTTCAGCCAGGCCGATGCCAGTACCACCCGCCGCCACGGCGGCCTGGGCCTGGGCCTGGCCATCGTGCAGCAGCTGGTAGGCCTGCATGGTGGCAAGGTTTCGGTCAGCAGCGAGGGCCTGGGACGCGGCAGCTGCTTTGTGGTCCAGTTGCCGCTGCTGCAACAGTGCGATGGCTCGCCGGGCGAAGGCGGGGCGGACCGCGCCGGCGCCGGCGCCCTGGTGGTGGGTACCGACTCGCAGGTGCTGCAGGGCTATCGCCTGCTGCTGGTGGATGACCAGCCGGACATCCTGGACTACCTGGGCCAGGCCCTGCGCCGGCACGGTGCGCAGATCGAGCTGGCAGCTTCGGGCAACCAGGCCCTGCAGCTGATTGCCAGCCATCCGGCCGACCACTACCGGGCCGTGCTGTCGGACATCAGCATGCCGGGCATGGACGGCTACAGCCTGGCCCGCGCGGTGCGTCAGGACCTGTACCTGAGCGCGCAATACCTGCCGATGATCGCCATCACCGCCCTGGCCCGCGAAAGTGACTGCCGTGATGCCCTGGCCAATGGCTTCCAGGCGGTGGTCACCAAGCCCTGCAACCTGGCCGACCTGGTGACTGAAATCCTGCGCTGCTGCCGGCTTGAACACGGCCAGCGCCTGCGCACCGGGTAGAATGCCCGCCCCTGTTGTCGCCGTGCCTGCCGATGTCCAATGTTGCCCATGCCCCGCTCAAGACCCTGACCCTGCCGTTTGCCCGTGGCGAACTGGCATGGCCGGCCAGCGGCAAGGTTGCCTGCCTGCGCGCCCGCGCCGGGCTGGAACTGCCTGACGGCGTCAGCCCGGCCTCGATTGCTGCCGAGCAGAGCTATTTCCCGCAGATGCAGGCATTGCGCGTGGCCGGCTGGGACGTCAGCGATACCCTGGATGGCCGCGATGGCCAGTTCGACCTGGTGCTGGTGCTCTCGCCGCGGCAGAAGGACGAGGCGCGTGCGGTGTTTGCCCGCGCCCTGGCGCTGTGCGCGCCGGGCGGGCGGATCGTGGCCTGCCAGCACAATGATGAAGGCGCTCGCTCCGGCGAGGCCGACCTGAAGGCATTGGCCGGCCTGGGGGGCAGCCTGACCAAGAACCACTGCCGGGTGTTCTGGACCCTGCCGCTGGGCGGCCAGCACGATGCCGCCCTGGCCAGCCGCTGGCTGGCCGCCGAGGCGCCGCGCAGCATTGCCGGTGGCCGTTTCACCTCGCGCCCGGGCGTGTTTGCCTGGGACCGCATCGACCCGGCCAGCGCCCTGCTGGTGGAACACCTGCCTTCGACCCTGGCCGGCATCGGTGCCGATCTGGGCGCCGGCTGGGGCTACCTGTCGGCCGAGGTCCTGGAGCGCTGCGCCAAGGTGACCCGGATCGATCTGTACGAGGCCGAAGGCCGCGCCCTGGCCCTGGCCCGGCACAACCTGGCCGCTGCCGGTGAACGCGCCACCTTCCACTGGGCCGATGTCAGCGCCGGGCTGGCCGGCAAGTACGACTTCGTGGTCACCAACCCGCCGTTCCACACCACCAACCGTACCGGCCGCCCGGAGCTGGGGCAGTCCTTCATCAAGGCTGCCGCCGATGGCCTGCGCCAGGGCGGGCGTCTGCTGCTGGTGGCCAACCGCCACCTGCCTTACGAGGAAGTGCTGGGCGAGCGTTTCAGCCAGATCGACGTGCTGGCCGAGCGCGATGGTTTCAAGTTGATCAGTGCAATCAAGGCAGGTCGTTGAGATGAAGGTCAAACTGCTGCGCTACCTGGCCAACCTGGGCTACGGCACCCGCCGCGATGTGGAGTGGATGCTGCGCGAGGGCCGGGTCACCGATGCCGATGGCGAGGTGCTGTACGGCGATGACAAGGTGCCGCACGAGGTGATCCGCATCGATGGCGAGCCGCTGGACCCGGCCCCGGGCATGGTCGTGCTGCTCAACAAACCGACCGGGGTGACCTGCTCGACCAAGGACCAGGGCCGGTTGGTGTATGACCTGCTGCCCGAGCGCTTTGCCCGTCGCGACCCCAACCTGTCCACCGTGGGCCGGCTGGACCGCGACACCTCCGGCCTGCTGCTGCTCACCGATGACGGCCAGCTGCTGCACCGGATCACCTCGCCCAAGAGCGGCCTGGACAAGGTCTACGAGGCGACCCTGGCCCAGGACCTGCGCGGCGATGAAGGCGTGATCTTTGCCAGTGGCGAGCTGATGCTGGAAGGCGAGCACAAGCCGCTGCTGCCGGCCGAGCTGGAAGTGACTGGCCCGCGCACGGCCCGCCTGACCCTGCATGAGGGGCGTTACCACCAGGTTCGCCGCATGTTTGCCGCCGTTGGCAACCACGTCGAGGCGCTGCACCGCGCCCATGTCGGTGGTCTGGACCTGGACGGGCTCGAGCCGGGGCAGTGGAAGCTGCTGCAGCCGGCCGACATCGAGCGCCTGTTCGGCCGCTGAGCCCTGGCTGCGGCAAGGGCAGGCTCAAGAAAACGCCGCGATGATCGCGGCGTTCTTTGTTTGCAGGCTCAGGGCGCGTAGTGCATGACCCGGCTCATGCCGCCATCGGCAATGAACTCCTGGCCGGTGACAAAACCGGACAGCCCACTGAGCAGGAACACGGTCAGGTGGCCGATGTCCTGAGGCTGGCCGATGCGCCCGGCCGGGTGCTGGGCATGGTCGATCGGCCGCTGCTGCGGTGTGCTCCAGCGTAAGGGTGCCTGCCAATCGGCGGTTTCCACCCAGCCCGGGGTGATCGCGTTGACCCGCACGGCCGAGCCCTCGCTCACCGCCAGCGCATGGCTGAAGGCGAGCAGGCCGCCCTTGGCCGCGGCATAGGCCTCGCTGTGCGGCTCGGACTGGTGGGCACGGGTGGAGGCAATGTTGACCACCGCGCCCTGGCCACTGGCGCGCAAGGCGGGCAGGGCCGCGCGGCAGCACAGGAATGCCCCGTGCAGGCTGGACAGGCCGCGCTGCCAGTCGTCCCAGCTGGCCGCCTCCAGCGGCGGCAGGTGCGGGTCGGCCACGCCGGCATTGTTGACCAGGCCGTCGAGGCGGCCGAAATGGGCCAGTACCCGGGCGATGCCGGCTTCCACGCTGACCGGTGCGGTGACATCCAGGGGCACGGCAAGGGCGCGCTGTCCCACCTGCCAATCAGCCAGACAGGCATCCAGCCCATGCTGGTCACGGTCGGCAATGGCCACGCTGCCGCCGGCACCGAGCACGGCCTGGGCAATGCCACGGCCGATGCCGTTGCCACCGCCGGTGACCAGGATCACGCGCCCGGCCAGCGGCTGCGCCGGCCATTGGGCGATGGCAGGCACGCTGGTCATCAGTCTTCGGCCAGCAGGCGCTTGAAACCCTCGGCGCCGAGCTTGTCCAGGGTGGCGATGTTGCGCTCCACGATCACATCCGGGTCCGGGAAGGCGGCCACGGCACGCTCCACGCTGTCCTCGCGCAGCAGGTGCAGGGTCGGGAACGGGGCGCGGTTGGTGTAGTTGGAGGCATCCTCGGCATGGGTGCCGTCGAACTGGTAATCCGGGTGGAAGCTGGCCACCTGCAGGATGCCGGACAGGTCCAGCGCTTCCACCGCCGCATCGGCGTTGTCCAGGAAGTCGTTGTAGTCCAGGAAATCGGTGAGCACGTCCGGGTGGATGATCAAGGTGGTGTCGATCTGCTCGGCCGGGGTGTCACGCAGCAGCAGCAGTTCCTCGGCCAGCTGCTCGATCAGCGCTTCGGGCGTGGTTGCATCGGAGAGCACGAAACGGACCTGGTTCTTGACGTACACCGCCTTGGCGAACGGGCACAGGTTCAGGCCAATCACCGCCTTTTCCAGCCAGCGGCGGGTCAGGGCGATTGGATCAATGGCGGTGTCGTTCATGGGCAGGCTCCGTACAGGGGGCGTCATTGTAGGCGCTGGCGCCGGTTCACCCTGTGCTGGGTCGTGGCAAGGCAGTCTGCAACGGGTTTTCATTGGAAGCTGGGCCATGTCAGACAGTGCAGCGTTGTTGCCTTCCTCGTTGTGGCAGGAGCGGTTGTTTTGCGGCCGCTGGGTCGAAGGCGCCAGTACCGCCGAGGTAAGCGAGCCGGCCAGCGGCCAGCGCCTGGGGGCCATCGCCCTGACCGATGCGCAAGGCATGAGCCGGGCCTGTGCCGATGCCGCCGCCGCACAGCCGGCCTGGGCGGCACTGGGCTACGAGCAGCGGGCAGCGGTGCTGCGCCGGGCCGGTGAACTGGCCGCGCTGCACAGCGAGGAGATCGCGATGTGGCTGACCCGCGAAGGCGGCTCCAGCCGGATCAAGGCCGGCACCGAGGCGGCCATCACCGCCAAGTGCCTGCTGCAGGCCAGCCAGCTGCCCTCGGCCAGCCAGGGCGACGTGCTGCCCAGCAGTGACGGCAGCCTGAGCCTGGCCCGGCGCCGTCCGCTGGGGGTGGTCGGGGTGATCCCGCCGTTCAATTTCCCGCTGTACCTGGCCATGCGCGCGGTGGCTCCGGCCCTGGCCGTGGGCAATGCGGTGGTGCTCAAGCCCGACCCACGCACGGCCGTGTGCGGCGGGGTGGTGATCGCCCGCCTGTTCGAGCTGGCCGGTTTGCCGGCCGGGGTGCTGCAGGTGCTGCCCGGTGATGGCGCGGTCGGCGCGGTGATGACCAGCGATGCACATGTCGCGGCGATCCAGTTCACCGGCTCCACCGCGGCCGGGCGCAAGGTCGGCGAGGCGTGCGGCAAGCACCTGAAGAAGGTCTCGCTGGAGCTGGGCGGCAAGAATGCGCTGTTGATCCTTGATGATGCCGATCTGGACCTGGCGGTGAACAATGCGGCCTGGGGCTGCTTCCTGCACCAGGGGCAGATCTGCATGGCCACCGGGCGCATCCTGGTCCAGCGTTCGCTGTATCCGGCTTTCCTGGACAAGCTGCTGGCCAAGCTCAAGACCATCGGCGTGGGTGACCCCTGGGCCGAGCCGGGCGTGCTGGTCGGCCCGCTGATCAATGCCGCCCAGCGTGACAACTGCGACCGCATCGTGCAGGCGTCCGTGGCTGCCGGGGCGCGCCTGCTGGCCGGCGGCAGCCATCAGGGCCTGATCTACCAGCCCACGGTGCTGGCCGATGTGGCCCCGGGCAACCCGGCCTTCGACGAGGAGATCTTCGGCCCGGTGGCCGTGGTCACCCCGTTCGATACTGACACCGACGGGATTGCCCTGGCCAACCAGGGCCCGTACGGGCTGTCGATGGGGGTGATCACCGGCAACATCGGCCGGGTGCTGGCCTTTGCCGACCAGCTGCAGGCCGGCCTGCTGCACATCAACGACCAGACCGTGAAGGATGAGGTGATCGAGCCGTTCGGCGGGGTCGGGGCCTCGGGCAACGGCACCAGCGTGGGTGGCCTGGCCAACTGGGAGGAATTCACCCAGTGGCAGTGGCTGACCATCCGCCCGCAGCCGGTGGCGTATCCGGTCTGAGCCGGGATCGAGGTGCCGCGGCAAAACAAAGGCCCGCCATTGGCGGGCCTTTGTCGTCGTGCAGGTGCAGGATCAGTCGCGGAAGTTGTCAAACTGCAGCGGCTGCTCGAATTCGCCCTTGCGCAGCAGGCCCATCACTTCCTGCAGGTCATCGCGCTTCTTGCCGTTCACACGCAGCTTGTCGCCGTTGATCTGGGTGTCCACCTTGATCTTGGCTTCCTTGATCCTGGCGGCAATCTGCTTGGCCAGCTTCTGCTCGATGCCCTGCTTGACCGTGACCGACTGGCGCGCGCCGCCCAGGTTGGTTTCGATGTCGCCGAATTCCAGGCAGCGGAAGTCGATCTGGCGTGCACCCAGGCGCTGCTTGAGGATGTCGGCCATCTGGGTGATCTGGAAATCCGACGGGGCGGTCAGCTTGATCAGCTTTTCATCTTCCAGTTCGAACTTGGCGTCCACACCCTTGAAGTCAAAGCGGGTGGACAGCTCGCGGTTGGCCTGGTCCACGGCATTGGTCAGCTCGTGCTTGTTCACTTCGGAAACGACGTCAAAGGAAGGCATTGGCCTGGCTCCATCTATTGAATAACTGGTGCCCATTCTAGGCGATGGCCGCTGCAGGCGGCCTTGCAGGTTCAGCCGGTGGCTGTCGTGGCGGCATTGGCGGGCGGATAATGCCGGGCATGACTGTCGAAAAATCCCCCGTCCGCGCCATCGTCTGGATGCTTGCCGCCGTGGCCGTGTTCTCCTTGATGGATACGGCGATGAAACTGCTGGCTGCCCATTACCCGACCCTGCAGGTCACCACCCTGCGCGGGGCTGCCTCGTTGCCGTTCGTGCTGGCCTGGGTGCTGGCCACCGCCGGGGCGCGTTCGATCATCCCGCGGCGCTGGAGCCTGCACCTGCTGCGCGGGATGCTGGGCATGGTGATGATCGGCTGCTTTGTCTACGCCCTGCGCACCTTGCCGCTGTCCACCGCCTACACCCTGTACTTCGTCTCGCCGCTGCTGGTGGCTGCGCTGTCGGTGCCGCTGCTGGGCGAGCATGTCGGCCCACGGCGCTGGGCCGCGATCGGCGTCGGCCTGCTCGGCGTGCTGATCGTGCTGCGTCCGGGCGGGGAAGGGATCATCTCCCTGCCCGGGCTGATGGTGATCGCCGCGGCCAGTGCCTACGCCGTGGGGGCGATCACGGTCAGCCTGCTCACCCGAACCGATACCCCGCAATCGATGGTGGTCTGGTTCCTGGTGCTGATGGCGGCCGGTGCCGGGGTGATGGCCTGGCCGAACTGGCAGCCGATCGACTGGGCTGCCCACGGCTGGCTGATTGCCGGGCTGGGCCTGAGCGGGGCGATTGGCCAGGTGGCCCTGACCCGGGCCTTCCAGCTCGGCCAGGCCTCGGTGATCGCGCCGCTGGAATACACCGGCCTGCTCTGGGTGATCGGCTGGGACCTGCTGCTGTGGAACGTGCTGCCCGACCGCTGGACCTGGCTGGGCGGCGCGGTGATCGTGGCCAGCGGCCTGTACCTGCTGCACCGCGAGCGGGTGCAGCGGGCCCGGCAGAAAGCCCCGCTGGACCATCCGTGATTTCCGCTGCGCCCGTCAGGCTGGGCCGGGTGGGCTGCCGCACGCACTGATCGACAGCCGCGCCGGGCACTGACCCGCGCCCGGGTCGGGCGTACGTGTAGGCGCAAACGGGCACTGCCTAGTCTGGACTGGCACGCAACCTGATGCGTGTCTGCACCGGGACATCTGCCGTTGCAGCGTACTTCCCGCTGCCGGCGCCCTGCCCGCAGGGGAGGTGGTCATGACCCTCCCCGGTACTGACGCCGGGGCTCACCCGGAGGTGTATGTATGGGCAGGATCCCGCTCGCCGCGATGGCGGCAGGTGTCGTTGGTGTATGGCTGCTGGCCGGCTGGCAACCCGCCGAAGCCCGCTTTTCCACCGGCAGCCGGGCACAGCAGCAGCGCCAGCAGGCCAGTGCGCAGATACCGGTGTGCCAGCGCCCGCTGGGCACGCTGTCGGTGGTCGAGCCGGAGGTCGGCAGCCATTGGTGGAGCGGCTACCAGTTGCCCGAGCCATCGCGGCTGATCAAGGCCTACGTCGCCCGTTCGCGCTGTTTCACCCTGGTCGATCGCGGCAGCGGCATGGCCGCCAGCCAGTACGAGCGTGACCTGGCCGCCGATGGCCAGCTGCGCAACCGTTCCAATGTCGGCCGTGGCCAGGTGCGCGCCGCCGATTACGTCATGGTCCCGGATCTGGTCTCGCACAACGCCGATGCCGGGGCAATGCCATCGGTGGCCTGCTCAGCGGCCTGGTCGGGGGGCGGGCCGGGCAGGTCATCGGCGGCATGAATCTGCGCAGCAAGACCGCCGATGTGGTGCTCTCGGTCACCGATGTGCGCTCCTCCGAACAGGTCGCCGTAGCCGAGGGCTCGGCGCGCAAGAACGACATCAGCTTCAGTGGCCGGGGCAGCAGCTGGGGCAGCAGCCTGAGCAGTGCCGGGGTCGGCGGCTATGCCAATACCGAAATGGGCCAGGTCATCGCCATGGCCTATCTGCATGCCTACACCCAGGTCATCGACCAGCTTGGCGGGCTGCCGGCTGACGCGTCGGCGGCCGGTGCGCAGCAGGCAATGCGCATGACCCGCAGCGGCCGCCTGCTCGCAGACGCCCAGGGGCGGGGACAGGTACGCGCGCTGGAGGCGGGGATGCTGCTCTACCCACTGGGTGGGCGCGAAGGCCTGCTGATCGAGGTCGAGGACGAGCTGGGCAACAAGGGCTGGATCAGCAGCGAATCGGTGGAGCTGGCGCGCTGAGCAGGCGCCGCTGGCAGGCCGGCCCCGGTGCGCTGCAGCGCCGGGGCAGATTGCTGCCGTGGCGTGGATGCATGGCGATCCTGGCCTGGATTTCCCGTCAAACTGAGCGGTTGATCAGGTTTTTGTTGCGAATTTCACAATTTCCTTCAAGAGTCAGTGACCCCTGTCGATATTTTTTGATGCATTCACATCTTGTATAGTTCTGTGAATGTGAGTGATCCGCTGCTGCGCCTCGGTGTGTGGCGATCGCTGCCAAGGCGCCAGACGCCATCAATCCAGGGGAAAAATCGTGAAGAAGGAACTACTCGCTACGGCGATGGGCGCGGTATTGGCCGTGCTCGCCACCGCTCCGGCCGACGCATTGGAATTTGTCCGCAAGGAACGTGGGCTGCTGGGGTCTGGTGCCCTGTCCTACCTGCTGCCGATCCCGACCAGCCGTGGCCAGGAGCGCCCGGAAGCGCGGATGTTGAGCAAGCGTCAGGTCGAGGCGATCAACGAGGGCAAGGTCGACCTGCCCAAGTGCGTTGCCGCCGAGGGCAGCCTGCGCATCGTCGAGCCGGATGATGGCCAGGCCCTGTGGGCCAGCTATGGTCTGCCGATGCCGACCCGCATGCTGCGTTCGTTCGTGACCGAATCCAGTTGCTGGATGGTGCTGGATCGTGGCGTTGGCTTTGCCGCGGCGCAGGCCGAGCGTGAGCTGGCTTCGGGCGGGCATCTGCAGCGCGGTTCCAACCTGGGCGGGGGGCAGATGCTGGCCGCCGATTACATCCTGATCCCGGACATCGTGTCGCAGAATGCCAATGCCGGCGGGCGTAATTTCGGTGCCGGCGGTGGCGGCTCGGCCGGCGGCCTGGGCCGCCTGATGCTCGGTGGTGGCGGTTCCAGCCGGCAGAAGACCGTGTCGGTGATGCTGACCATGGTCGATTCGCGCACATCCGAAGTGCTGGCCACCTCGACCGGCTCGGCCGAAGTCAGTGACCGCCAGTGGCAGCTGATGGCCTCCGGTGCCGGCAAGGCGGGCCTGGCCTCGGGCCAGGGCAACATTTCTGCCGGTGCCTATGAAAATACCGAGATGGGCACCGTCATCCGTGCCGCCTATCACCAGGCCTTCCACCAGATGCTGTTCGATCTGGAGCCGATGGACATGCGTGCCCGCGTCCAGGCCGCGCCGCAGGCCAGCCAGCAGCGCGATGTTGCCCAGGCCAGTGCCTACGGTACCGGTGGCTCCCCGACCATGACCACCTCGTCGGCCCCGGCGCAGATGCAGCTGGACCAGCATGCGGCACACACCCAGATCCACACCCAGCAGATCCAGCAGCTGCGCCAGGGCAACCAGCAGCCGCAGCAGCTGGAGCAGCTGGAGCAGCAGCAGATGTACCAGCAGCAGATGCAGCAGCAACAGATGCTGCAACAGCAGTACCTGCAGCAGAACCAGCAGAATCCGCAGTATCAGCAGGCCAGCCCGCAGGGTCTGGTCATGAACGGCAATGTGGTGCCGGCTGCGGGTGTCGGCCAGGCCCTGGTGCAGGGGGCGGTACAGCAGGTGGCCGGGCAGATGCTGCCGGCCGGTGCGACCCAGCTGGCAGGTCAGGTGATCCAGGGCGCCCAGCAGGGCAACCTCGGCCAGGCCCTGGTGCAGGGGGCGGTACAGCAGGTGGCCGGGCAGATGCTGCCGGCCGGTGCGACCCAGCTGGCAGGTCAGGTGATCCAGGGCGCCCAGCAGGGCAACCTCGGCCAGGCCCTGGTGCAGGGGG
>X237_Red_shanked_Douc_Langur__coassemble_94_pt1 | contig 12641 bp, 12 predicted proteins | sample X237_Red_shanked_Douc_Langur__metabat2_high_PE_002 | metagenome-assembled genome bin X237_Red_shanked_Douc_Langur
CCGGGGTGGTGATCAGCGGTTGGGCCGCCTATGTCACCGACCGCGCCGACTGGAGCGAGGCCACCGCCGCCTGGCTGCGCCAGGCCGTGGCCGCCGGCCTGCCGGTGCTGGGCATCTGCTACGGCCACCAGCTGCTGGCCCATGCCCTGGGCGGCGAAGTGGCGTTCAACCCGGCCGGGCGCGAGTCCGGCACGATCGCCCTGACCCTGCATGCCGAAGCGGCCGATGACCCGCTGTTTGCCGGCCTGCCGGCGACCCTGCCGGCCCATGCCACCCATCTGCAGACCGTGCTCACCCCGCCGCCGGGGGCCACCGTGCTGGCCCAGTCCGCGCGCGACAACTGCCAGGCCTTCCGCATCGGCGAGCGCGCCTGGGGCGTGCAGTTCCACCCGGAATTTGCCACCCACCACATGCGCGGCTACCTGCGCGAACGCGCCGAGTGCATCGCCCGCCATGGCGGCGACGCCCGCCAGCTGGCGCGCCAGGTGCATGCCGCCCCGCAGGCCCGGCACCTGCTGCGCCGCTTTGTGCGCCAGACCCGCCTGGCAGCGTGAGCCGGTTCCGACGCCGCGCTGGAAAACGGCGATAATCAACCGGCGCCGGCACGACCGGCGCCCCGTTGATCGAAGGACGTATGACTGATATCCGCAAGGTGCCGGCTTCAGCCGGTGCACGCTGGCTGATGGCCGGCTTTGATGTGTGGCGCAGTGCACCGCTGCGGCTGGGACAGCTGGGCATGCTGTTCGGCCTGGTGGTGATGCTGGGCGTGAGCCTGTCCGCGTTCAACCCGGCCCTGGGCATCGTGCTGCAGCTGCTGATCCTGTTCGCGGTGCCGGTGATGATGGGCGGCCTGATCTGGGCCGTGCGCGAGGCCGAACACGGCCGCCTGCCGCGCCCCGGCCACCTGCTCGAAGGCACCCGCCAGGGCCGCCTGCCGCACCTGATGCTGGCCGTGCTGCCCTACTTTGTCGCCGGCATCGTGCTGGGCCTGCTGCAGCTGATGCTGGTGGGCCAGGAAGGCGTGCAGCGCTGGCTGGAAGTACAGCAGGAGCTGCAGCAGATCAGCCAGAGCGGCGAGCAGGTCAGCCCGGAACGGCTCAACGAACTGGCCGCCACCCTGCCGGTCTACCGCACCCTGCTGTGGATGGCGATCAGCCTGCTGACCACCCTGGCGGTGGCCCTGATGCTGGCCCTGATGCTGCCGCAGGTGATGTTCGAGCAGCGCAGCGGCTTGCAGGCACTGGCCGCCAGCCTGCGTGCCGGGCTGAACAACCTGCCGGCAATGGTGGTGCTGTACGCCAGCGTGCTGGTCAGCCTGGTGGCACTGAACATCGCCGCCTTCATCGTGTTGCTGCTGCTGTCGCTGATTCTCGGCCCGGCGCTGGCCCTGGTGCTGATCCTGATGCTGTACACCGGCACCCTGCTGCCGATCCTGGCCGGCGCGGTATATGCGGCCTGGAAGGACCTGTTCGCGGTACCGCCGCTGCCGGGCCAGGGCAACGATGCCCCGCGTGCCGGCACCGCCCAGGACGTGTTTGAAGCCTGAGCCCGGCACGCGTTGCTGGCATGAAAAAACCCCGGCCAAGGCCGGGGTTTTTTGTTGCTGCCTGACGCAGGCCGGCGCTCAGCCGGCCGCGTCGCGGGTCTGTGGCCCGGGCAGCAGCCAGCGCGAGGCGTGGATGCCGATTTCGTAGAGCATGCACATCGGGATGGCCAGCATCAGCTGCGAGATCACGTCCGGCGGGGTAACCACCGCTGCCAGTACGAAGATGCCGACGATGGCGTAGCCACGCGCTTCTTTGAGCTGGGCCGGGCTGACCCAACCCAGCAGCACCAGGATCACCATTGCCACCGGCAGCTCGAAGCTCAGGCCGAAGGCCAGAAACAGGGCAATCACGAAATCCAGGTAGGCCCCGGCATCGGGCGTCACCGCAATCACATCGGCGCCGAAGCTGGTCAGGAAGTGGAACACCGCCGGCAGTACCAGGAAGAAGGCAAATGCGCAGCCGGCGTAGAACAGCAGCACCGCCGAGGCCAGCAACGGCAGGGCCAGACGCTTTTCGCGTGCATACAGCGCCGGGGCCACGAACGCCCAGGCCTGGTACAGCAGCCACGGCATGCTGATGAACAGCGCGCAGAACATGGCCAGCTTCAGCGGCGCGAAGAACGCCCCGGCCGGATTGGTGGCAATGATGCTCTGCCCGGCCGGCAGCAGCGAGATCAGCGGCTCGGCCAGCCAGCCGTAAAGCTTGGCGGCAAACGGCAGCAGGCACAGCAGGATCAGGAAAAAACCGGCCAGCGCGCGCAGCAGGCGGCCGCGCAGCTCGATCAGGTGTTCAATCAAGGGCGCATCGGTATCAGCCACCGTGGCGTTCTCCCGGCTTGGGGCTGTCCGTGCCTGGCACGGGATCTTCCAGCGACACACTGCGCCCGGGCTCGATCACCGGTGCGGCAGCGGCGGTTTCGGCATCGGCCGCCGTGGTTGCCACCACCGGCGCGGCTTCGTTCGCCACCAGCGTGCCCGCAGCGGCGATGGGCGCATCGCTGCTGGCCGGCGCGGCCTGGCGTACGCCATCCTCGACGCTGCCCATCTGCTGCGCGACCACATTGGCCTGACGGCGGGCGCTGTCGATGCTGCGTTTGAGATCCTCGGCGGCAATCTCACGCTCGAACTCGGTCTTCACCGAGTCCCACTGGCTGCGCGCACGCCGCACCCACAGCCCGGTGAAGCGCGCGGCCTTGGGCAGGCGTTCGGGGCCCAGCACCAGCAGGGCCACCACGGCGATCAGCAGTATTTCGGAGAAGCCGACATCAAACACGGGCGTGCAACCGCTCAGTCACGCGGCTTGGACTGCTCGGCCTTGGCAGCCTGGTCCTTGGTGGCATCAGCCGCGTCGGTACCCAGCTGCGCAGCCGGCTTGTCGTCCTCGCGCATGCCCTTCTTGAATTCCTTGACCGCACTGCCAAGGTCCTTGGCGCCGCTGGTCAGACGCTTGGTGCCGAACACCAGCAGCACCACCGCCAGCACTACCAACCAATGCCAAATACTGAAGCCACCGGGCATGACGATCACCATCGCTATTACATAGGGTGAACCAAGCATACCCCAGGGTAATTACAAGATCGCCATGACCTGTGGCCTAGGTGTCAGTCCAGGGTCTCGGTACGGATTTCACCCTCGCTGACCGGCTGGAAGCCCTGCTGGGCCGGTTCGGCGGCCGGGCTGCTGTTCAGCGGCGCGGTCTGGGCCCCGTCCTGGGCCGGCTGCGGGGCATTGACCACCACCGGTGCGGCACGCGGCGGGGCCACCGTGGCCGAACCCGCAGCGGCGCTGGGGGTGCCATTGCGGTTGCCGTTGGCGGTGTAGCTGGCCTCTTCCAGGCGGTCACGGAAATTGACCACGTCCTGCGACGGAGACTCGGCCAGACGGCCCTCGATGATCATGCGCGGCGTGGTGCCCGGGCCATAGGCCTCCAGGTTGGCCGCATCGTCGATCTGCAGCACGGCGCCATCCAGGGCCACGCCGGCAAACAGGCCACGGGCGCGCGACCACGACCAGATCTCGGCCTTGAGCTGGCCATCGGTGGCGGCCGAGGCACTGCGCCCGACCGGGCCGGCGGCCACGCCGGCATCGGCGCCGAGGGTGAACTTGCCGTTGACGATGTTGTCCAGCGAGCGGTCGTTGCGGAACACCAGGATCACATCGGAAGACTGCACACCGGCCTGGAAGCCGATGCTGCCGCCGGTGAGCTTGATGAACACCGGGCTGGACCAGCTGCCGTCGGCGGTCTTGACCGACATCAGGCCGTGGCCACGACGGCCACCGATGACCAGGCCGGCCTTGATCGTGTCCGGAATCACCACCACCGCGCGCGCTTCATCGAGCAGTTTGTCGGGAATGGCCTGTTCGGGAATGTTCTGGATTTCGGCCAGAACACGGATTGCATTGCGCGAGCGCTGGTCTTCCTGCGGGCCGGCAAGCACCGGGGCAGTGGCCGCCAGGGCAGCGGAAAGCAGGATCAAGCGGGGCAGGCGACGCATGGGCCATCTCCAAAAAGTCTGGACTGCAAGATAAAGCAAGATGCCGCAATTGGGCGGTGCTGGATGAATCGCATCCAACCCGATCCGCATGCCCGGCTATCGCGGCCATAGCCACGATCAGTTCGATTGATGGCAGCGGCAATGTCAGAATTGTCCGATGGATACCGCCAATACCACTGTCATCCTCGTCAACCTCGGCACCCCGGATGCGCCGACCGCCCCGGCCGTGCGCCGCTACCTGGCCCAGTTCCTCAGTGACCGCCGGGTGGTGTCGATCCCGCCGCTGCTGTGGCAGCCGCTGCTGCGCGGGATCATCCTGCCGCTGCGCTCGCGCAAGTCGGCCGAGAAATATGCCCAGGTCTGGCTGCCGGAAGGCTCGCCGCTGGCGGTGTACACCGAGCGTCTGGCCGGCATGCTCGGCCAGCAGTTGCCCGGGCTGCAGGTACGCCATGCCATGCGCTATGGCCAGCCGGCCCTGGACAAGGTGATGGACCAGGCCGTGGCTGATGGCGCCAAGCGCATCGTGGTGCTGCCGCTGTACCCGCAGTACTCCACCACCACCACCGCCTCGGTGCTGGACGTGGTGCAGCAGTGGCGCCTGCGCAACCAGCTCACCGAGGTGGTCAGCATCAACGACTACCCGGTGCAGGCGCAGTGGGTGGAGGCGGTGGCCGGCTCGATCCGCGCTTACTGGCAGGCCCATGGCCGGCCGGAAAAACTGGTGTTCTCCTTCCACGGCATCCCGCAGCGGGTGGCCGACAACGGCGACCCGTACCCGCAGCAGTGCCAGGCCAGTGCCCAGGCCATTGCCGATGCGCTGCAGCTGCAGCCCGGCCAGTGGGCGATGGGCTACCAGTCGCGCTTCGGCAAGGAGCAGTGGCTGCAGCCCTATGCCGAACCGATGCTGTGGGACATGGCCGAGGCCGCGGTCAAGCGCATCGACGTGGCCTGCCCGGGCTTTGCCACCGATTGCCTGGAAACCCTGGAGGAAGTGGCCATGGGCTTCACCCAAACCCTGGCCGAACGCGGCGCGGCGATGCGCTACATCCCCTGCCTGAACGATTCCCCGGCCCATGCCCAGGCACTGGCCGCGGTGGTGCGCCAGGCCATCGCCTGATACCTCAGCGGCCCGCTGCCGTTGATGCCGGGCCGCCACGCAGGCCCGGCCAGCGCCGGTGTGCGGCCGTGGCCAGCAGGGCCATGATGGTGTTCTTGAGCACATCACCGGGCCAGAAGCGCAGGTCGATCATCAGCGCCTGGGCCAGGCCGATGTCCAGCGCGCGCATCAGCCCGGCCACGCCCAGCGGATGCACCAGGGCCAGGCTGCTGCCCAGGCCACAGGCAGACAGGATCAGCGGCCGCGCCGGACGGCCGGCGGCCAGGCACCTCCACACCAGGGCGCCACACAAGGTGGCCACCAGCGGGAAAGACAGCAGGTAGCCACCACTGGGGGCAGCAAAACTGGCCCAGCCACTGGCACCACCGGCAAACACCGGCGCGCCAAGCCCGCCCAGCAGCAGATAGACCAGCGCCACCAGGCCACCGCGCCATGGCCCGAGCACGGCTCCGGCCAGGATCACCGCCAGCGACTGCAGGGTGATCGGCACCGGCCCCAGCGGCAGCCCCGGCAAGCGCGCGCACAGGCAGATCAGCAGCAGGCACAGCAGCATCGGCAACAGGGTCGGGATGATCCGCTTCATGGCAGGCTCGCAGTCACACAGCCGGCCACACTGCCGGGCAATGCCGCCTTCGGCAAGTGCGTTGATGCAGATCATTGCCGCTGCCTGCCGGCCCACCTACTGTGCAAGGCACCGCTACTGCCTGATGCCTGCCATGGCCTGCCCCGCCACTGCCACCGACCTGGTTCTTGACCTGCACTGGGGCCGGGTGGCCGCACGCCGCTGGGGCCAGGCCGGCGCACGGCCGCTGCTGGCCTGCCATGGCTGGCTGGACAATGCCGCCAGTTTCGACCGCCTGGCACCGTTGCTGGCCGCCCACGGCGGGCTGGACATCCTGGCCATCGACCTGCCCGGGCATGGCCACAGCAGCTGGCTGCCCGGCGCTTACAGCCAACCCGGCCAGGCCGCCTGTGTGCTGGCCGTGCTCGATGCACTGGGTTGGCAGCAAACCACTTTGATCGGGCATTCCATGGGTGCCGGCATCGCCTGCCTGCTGGCCGCCAGCGTGCCCGAACGGGTGACGGCGCTGGTCTGCCTGGACGCGCTGGGCCAGCTCAGTGCACCGGTTGATGCCACCGTGCCGCGCCTGCGCAAGCACCTGCTCAGCTGCCCGCCCGGCCTGGCCAGCACACCCCGGCCACTGGACAGCCCACAAGCCGGCATCGCCCTGCGCCAGCAGCGCAACCAGCTCGATGCCGCCGATGCCGCCTGCCTGGTACAGCGCGGTGTGGTCCAGCGTGACGGCCAATGGTACTGGCGTTACGACCCACGCCTGACCGAACCCAGTGCGGTCTACCTGCACGAGGCGCAGGTCCAGGCCGTGCTCGGCGCGGTCACCTGCCCGACCCTGCTGCTGGAAGCCGACCCGCCCAGCCGTTTCATCGATGCCCAGGCACAGCAGCAGCGCCGCGCCTGCATTGCGCAGCTGCAGCACCGGCGCCTGGCCGGCGGGCACCACCTGCACCTGGGCAACGCCGAGGCCGCCGCCGCGGCCATCGCCGGCTTCCTCGGCGACACCGCATGAGCTGGCATCCGCGGCGCTGACTGTTCCATTTTTTCACCCACAGGCCGCTATCCCCCTGATACCTGCCCCGCGCTGCGCGGCCCTGCCCGGCTGCCCCCGGGCCGATGCCGGCGCTGTGCTCACCGCGCCGTCCACCCACGCCTTCCTCCCCCTGTCCAGCACCCCTCCCGATGCAAAAGCGCCTGAACCCCGAAAGCAAACCTCCCGACCACCAGGCACCTGCCCGCCTGCGTAGCCGCCTGCCGCTGCTGGCCGCCGTCTGCGGCCTGGGCGCAGCCGGCCTGTCGCTGTGGCTGCATGCCTGGCTGCCGCTGTTGCTGGCCAGCCTGGCCGGCCTGATCCTGCTGGGCGTACAGCTGCGCCGGCTGCAACGCCAGCTCGGTACCGATGCCGCGCCGCTGGCGCGCCTGCTCGATGACCTGGCCAACGCGCGCGACACCGGCTACAGCCGGCACTGGTCAGTGCCGAACGGCAGCCTGGCCGCCAGCCTGGTGGACACCGTCACCACCCTGCAGCAACAGCAGCAGGCACAGGCCGGGCAGCATGCGCGCAACGCCAGCATCTGCGCCGCTCTGGATGTCTCGCGCACCGGCATGATGATTGCCGATGAAAACCACATCATCCGTTACGCCAACCAGGCCGTGCTGCAGATGCTGCGCCACCAGCAGGATGCCCTGCGCCAGGCCTTTCCGGATTTCGATGCCGACGCCCTGATCGGCACCAGCATCCACCGCTTCCACCAGAACCCGCAGCGCATCGCGCAGATGCTCGACCACCTGCACAGCTGCCACAACGGCCGCATCCAGATCGGCCAGGTGCATTTCAGCCAGGCCGTGACCCCGGTGTTCAACCCCGATGGCAGCCGCCTGGGCTTTGCCGTGGAATGGCATGACCGCACCGACGAGATCGCCCTGGAAGGGCGCATTTCCGGCATTGTGCGAAGCGCCTCGCAGGGCGATTTCAACCAGCGCCTGCCGGCCTTGCCCGGCCAGGGCTTCACCCAGACCCTGACCAGCAACATCAACCAGCTGCTGGACACCATGAGCACGGTCACCAGCGAAGTGCGCCAGCTGCTGGCCGCCCTGGCCCAGGGCGACCTCGGCTTCCGCATGCAGGGCAACTATGCCGGTGACCTGGAAGCGATGAAGGCCGACGCCAACCTCACCGCACAGCGCCTGAGCCAGATGGTCCAGGCCATACGTTTCAGTGCCAACAGCATCCACGTGGCCGCCCAGGAAATTGCCAGCGGCAACGAGGACCTGTCCGCACGTACCGAGCAACAGGCCGCCAACCTGGAGGAAACCGCCGCCTCGATGGAAGAGCTGACCTCCACCGTGCGCCACAACGCCGATTCCTCGCAGCAGGCCAGCACCCTGGCCGGCAATGCCGCCGATGTGGCCATGCGCGGCGGCCAGGTGATGACCCAGGTGGTGCAGACCATGGGCCAGATCGAGCAGTCCTCGCGCCGGATCAGTGACATCATCGCCCTGATCGACGGCATCGCCTTCCAGACCAATGTGCTGGCCCTCAATGCTGCGGTGGAAGCGGCACGCGCCGGTGAACAGGGCCGCGGCTTTGCCGTGGTCGCCAGCGAGGTGCGCAGCCTGGCCCAGCGCAGCGCCACCGCTGCGCGCGAGATCAAGCAGCTGATCACCGACTCGGTGGAGCGCATCACCCACGGCGCCAGCCTGGTCAACCAGGCCGGTGGCACCATCGACGAGGTGGTCGGCTCGGTGCGCGATGTGGCCGGCATCGTCAGCAGCATCTGCGCCGCCTCGCGCGAACAGAGCATGGGCATCGAGCAGGTCAGCACCTCGGTGATGCACATGGACTCGGTGACCCAGCAGAATGCGGCCTTGGTCGAAGAAGCCACCGCCGCCGCCCGCGCCCTGCAGCAGCAGGCCGAACAGCTCACCGCTGCCGTGGCCATGTTCCAGGTCGGGCAGACGGCCGACATCGACGCCTGAGCCGGCACCGCCTGCCGTATGCCATGACCACGGGCCGCACTGCGGCCCGTGGTTTTTTGTATTGGCCAACCCTCACGCAGGGGTCACAAAAAGCAATACAGGACAGCCGACCGGCGGTACTCAGCCCCAGCAAACCGCCGCCGATAGAACCGGAACAGTCATCGCCAATGGGGCGCTGACCGGGCGGCCGGCTTGTCCTGCCGCGATCCCCTTGTCCTGCGCAGAGAGCATGCCGATGTCCATTGTGATCAACAGCCGCTCCGCCCCGCTGCCTGCCGATGCGGCGCACTCGCGCCGGCAGCAGACCCCGATCCGTTTCCTGCTCGGCCTGATGGTGGTGGCCGCGGTGCTGGCCATCGGCAACGGCCACTGGCCGGCATTGCTGTTCAGCCTGCCGGCAATGGCCTTGTCCTGCGTGCTGCTGTTGCGCCTGAACGAGCAACGCCGCCTGCTCGGTGCCAGCGATGGGCAACTGCAGGCGCTGGTCGGCCTGGTCCAGGACGGCAGCCCACTGCCGGACAGCCTGCGTGACCTGCAGCCGCCGCACGGCTCGCTGGCCCATGCCCTGCTGCGTCATGGCCGCCCACTGGCCGACACCGGCAATGCTGCCGGCAGCGAGCACGAGGAAAACCTGAAGATCCGCCAGGCCCTGGATGTGTCCACCACCGCGGTGATGATTGCCGACCGCGAGCATGTGATCCGCTACCTCAACAAATCCATGCGCGCCATGCTCAACAACCAGGGTGACGTACTGCGCCAGCGTTGGCCCAACTTCGATGCCGACAAGCTGGAAGGCACCACCATCCACCAGTTCCACACCAACCCGGACCGCATCCGCGGCATGCTGCAGCAGCTGCGTTCGATGCACCACGGCAAGGTCAGCATCGGCCACGTGCACTTCAGCCAGCTGATCACCCCGCTGTTCAACGACGAGGGCCAGACCGGCTTCATCGTCGAGTGGACCGACCAGACCGAGGAACTGGCCATCCAGGGCCAGGTGGCCAGCATCATCGAGGCGGCCTCGCGTGGCGAGCTGGACCAGCGCATCAGCGCCGACGGCGAGATTGCCTTCCTCAAGACCCTGGCCGGTGGTATCAACCACCTGCTGGACATCCTCTCCGGCACCCTGGGCGAGGTGCGGCAGATGTTCGGCTCGCTGGCTGACGGCCAGCTCGGGGCGCGCATGCACGGCGAGTACAACGGCGTGTTCGCGCAGATCCAGAGCGATGCCAACACCACTGCCGAGCGCCTGAGCGACATCGTGCTGCGCATCCAGAGCTCGAGCAACACGCTGGAGGAAGTGGCCGCCGAAATTGCCGCCGGCAACGAGGACCTGAGCCAGCGCACCGAGCAGCAGGCGGCCAACCTGGAAGAAACCGCGGCGTCGATGGAAGAGCTGACCGCCACCGTGCAGCGCAATGCCGACCATGCCGGCCAGGCCAATGCACTGGCCATCGATGCGGCCGGCGTGGCCCGCCACGGCGGCGAACTGGTGCAGACGGTGGTGACCACCATGCACGGCATCGAGCAATCCTCGCGGCGCATCGCCGACATCATCTCGGTGATCGACGGCATTGCCTTCCAGACCAACATCCTGGCCTTGAATGCGGCGGTGGAAGCGGCACGTGCCGGCGACCAGGGACGCGGCTTTGCGGTGGTGGCCGGCGAGGTGCGCACCCTGGCCCAGCGCAGCGCCACCGCGGCCAAGGAGATCAAGGGCCTGATCGATGAGTCCGTGCACCGCGTCGATGAGGGCGCGCGCGAGATCAACCAGGCCACCACCACCATCGCGCGGGTGGTGACCCAGGTCGAACAGGTCACCGACCTGATGGGGCAGATTGCCGCCGCCTCGCGCGAGCAGAGTGACGGCATCGGCCAGGTCAGCCAGACCGTGACCCAGATGGACCAGACCACCCAGCGCAATGCCGCCCTGGTGGAGGAGGCCACGGCCTCGGCGCGGCTGATGCAGCAACACGTGCGCGGCCTGCGCGAGGCGGTGGCGGTATTCGGACAAGGGGACCGGCGCTGAGCGCCAAGGCGGAGGAACTGGTGGTGGCCTGAAGGCGCTCGGGGGAGTTGCGCTCAGGCCACCGCCAGCAGCTGGCGCAGGCGGTACTTGACCCGCCGGCCATGCTCACCGAGCCAGTCACGCTGCTGCGGCCAGTCCGGCAGGCGGGCACTGACCTCGGCCCAGAACGCCGGTGAATGATTGGCCTGGAGCAAATGACACAGCTCGTGCACCAGCACGTACTGCAGCGCCGCCGGCGGTGCCAGCACCAGCGACAGATCCAGTGCCACCGTGGCATCGGGCGCCAGCGAGCCCCAACGCGAACTCATCTGCTTGAACACGAACCGGCGCGGCGCGCGCGGCAGGCCGGGCAACCAGCGTGCGGTTTCCGGGCCGATCAGGCTGCGGGCCTGGGCCAGATAGAAATCGGACAGGGCACGGGCCAGGGCCGCCTGGCCGGCACGCGGGCTGTAGTGGAACTCAAGGCTGCCATCGGCGGCCAGCAGCACATGGGTATGCCGGGCCGGCAGCCAGTGCACCGCGCGTTCGCTGCCCAGCAGCGGCAGCTGGGTGGTCTGCGTGATGCGCAGCACCTCGTGCTGGCCACTGTCATCCACCTGCAGGGCGGCCAGCTGGGCCAGCAACCATGCCCCGTTGTCGCGCACGAAGGCTTCGGCGGCGGCCTGGCTGGCCCGCAGCGGCATGCTCAGGCGCGGCCCGCGCTCATCCACCACCAGGCGCATGCGCCGGCAGCGGGGGTCGCGCAGGCGCTGGATCTGCAGCGGCCGGCCTTCCACCTCCAGCTGCAGCACATCACGCACGCGTGCGGCGGCCTTGGGCCGGGCCCGGGCTGCCGCTTTGCCACTGCCGGCAGCCGCCCGCCGCAGCAGGCGGCCCAGCAGGCCGGGCTCAGGCGTCGGCACGGCTCAGCTTGAAGGCCTCTTCCAGGATCTGGAACAGGCGGCGGATCTCCCCGCTCTGCAGCGCGAAGCGCGCTTCGAACTCGACCCGGCGGCCTTCGCCCTCGCTGTCTTCCAGCTGGTCCAGGGCGCCGTCCAGGAACTTCAGCTTGCGCACGATCAGGTCATCGCCAAGCACGAAGGACACGTTGTCCTCGAAGGTCAGTGCCAGCCTGGTCACCTGCTTGCCGGCATCCAGGTGCTTGTCGATCTCGGCACAGCGCAGTTCCTGCTTCTGGCACTTGATCACCGCACCGCCATCCATCGGGTCCTTCAGCTCGCACTCCTCGCCCAGCTCCAGGCCGGCCGGCATCGGCTCGCCGGCAATCCAGCTGGTCAGGATCGAACGCGGGGCGATCTCGGCATTGACCGGCATCGCCGGGAAGCTGCCGAGCAGGCCGCGCACATCGCTGACCACGCTCTCGGCGGTCTTGCGGCTGGAGGTATCCACCGCGATGTAGCCGTGCTGCAGGTCAATCAGCGCATCGGTGCGCGAGGCCTTGACGAAGGCGCGCGGCATCAGCTCGTGCAGCAGGTCATCCTTGATCCGCTTGCGCTCGCGGCCACCCGGACGACGGGCTTCCTTTTCCTCGATCTCCTCGACCTTGCGCGCGACCAGGTCATTGACCACCACCGCCGGCAGGATCTTCTCCTGCGAGCCGACGGCCAGCCACAGGGCATCGCCCTGGCGCTGGGAGAACTGCTCCTTCTCTTCGCGGCCGTACGGGGACACAAAACCACGGCTGGTCATTTCCAGCGGGCCGACGTCCTTGAGCAGGGCGTGCGGCAGGAAGGTCTCGACCTCGGAAAAATCCACCGCAGTGGGAAAACGGAAGAACGTCAGGTTCTTGAAGAACATAGTCTTGCCTGTGAATGCGTTTGGGAAAATGGCCGCGCCAGTCAGTGGCGGCGCAGGCCGGAAAGGAAATCAGGCCGGTACCGGGTCAGCCCCGTCGCTGGCCG
>X237_Red_shanked_Douc_Langur__coassemble_95_pt1 | contig 12607 bp, 9 predicted proteins | sample X237_Red_shanked_Douc_Langur__metabat2_high_PE_002 | metagenome-assembled genome bin X237_Red_shanked_Douc_Langur
TGCAGGGCATCCTCGTCGGCACCAACGGCAGCCAGCCCGTTGTGCAGGCCATGTTCGGGCCCGCACGCCTGCCATGCCGCCGGCTTGAACCGTTCGTATGCGCCGTTTGTTGCCGCCTCGCCCATGCCTGTGCCCACCCCGATTGGAAACCGTCCGGTCGCTACGGCCGGCAATGCCCGCCTTGTGCCGGCAGGTTATGAAACATATTTGTTCACGTCAGTTTCACACAAAAGATGCATGCGTGCAGTGACACCGGCATGACCAACTCCCCCGATGACGCACACACAAGCAAACGGCGGGCCTTGCGGCCCGCCGTTTGCTTTCACATCAATGGCTTGAAGCTCAGTTGGCCGGCTTGGCCTGGGCCAGCATGGCCTCCACCGACGCGGTGGTGATCGGGTGGTAACCGGCACGGGCGCGCTCGAAACTGGTGCGCGCCGCCTCCAGCCCGGCCTGGGTTTTCACCAGCTCGGCATAGATCGGCATGATCAGCTTGCGACGGCCGACCTTCTCGATGAAAGCCTGCGCCTGCGGCACCGCGGCGTCATAGCCGCTGCGGATGGCCAGCGGATACCAGCGCATGGCGATCTCGCCATTGCTGGTGCCGGTCAGGCCATAGGCCTTGTCCAGCTTGGCCAGCAGTTCCACCTCCTGGGTATCGCCCAGGCCGGAGATGAAGTGCACCCATTCCTGGGTCACCCAGTGGCGGGTCACTTCACGGTTGGGCAGCTCGCCGCTGCCCTGCACCGCAATCCGGGCGCTGTCGACGATGGCGAAATTGCGCGAGATGGCCTTCGGCGCGGTGGACGGGATACCCGGCTGGTTGATCCAGGCATCCAGCTCGGCCGCGGTGACCGCGTGCGGATTCTTGGCCACCAGCTCGCTGTTGAGGTAGGCCACGAAGGTATCGGTATCGGTGCTGCCGAAGGCATGGCTGTCAAACCAGCCACGCAGGAAGGCATCGAACACCTCGCGGCCGAAACGCTGCTCCAGGAACTGCAGGAACCAGGCGCCCTTGTCATAGGCCACGCTGGACAGTGCCGCATCCGGATCCTGCGTACCCAGCGGTGCCAGGGCCAGCAACTGCTGGGCTTCCGGGGTATCGGCCAGCTCCTCCTTCAGCCCGGCCTGGTCGATCATGCGCTCCATGTCGGCCATTTCCTTGCCGTACACCGCCTCGACAATGCGGCTCTGCACGTAGCTGGTGAAACCCTCGTTGAGCCAGATGTCCTTCCAGCTGGAGTTGGTCACCAGGTTGCCCGACCAGCTGTGGGCCAGTTCATGGGCAATCAACGACACCAGCGACTTGTCGCCGGTGATCACGGTCGGGGTGGCAAAGGTCAGGCGCGGATTCTCCATGCCACCGAAGGGAAAGGACGGCGGCAGCACCAGCATGTCGTAGCGGCCCCAGCGGTATTCGCCGTAGAGCTTCTCGGTGGCCACGATCATCTTTTCGGTGTCTTCGAACTCCTTGGCCGCCTTGCCGACCATGCTCGGTTCGGCCCAGATGCCCGAACGCGGCGACACCGGCTGGAACACCAGGTCACCGGCGGCAATGGCCAGCAGGTAGGACGGGATCGGCTGCGGCATGGTGAAGCTGTACTCACCATCACGTACCGCATCAGGCGCGTTGTCCGCGCTCATCAGCACCATCACGTCCGGGCGCGAACGCACCGTGGCGCTGTAGGTGAAACGCACACCCGGGGTGTCCTGCAACGGAATCCAGGAACGGCCATGGATGGCCTGGGACTGGCTGAACATGAAAGGCAGCTTGCCGCCCTCGGTCATGCCCGGCTCCAGCCACTGCAGGCCCGAAGCGGTCGGCGCGGTGGCATAGGTGATGCGCACCTTGGCCGGCTGGCTCATCGCGGTGATGGTCAGCTTGGAGCCGAATACCTTGTCGGCCGGGGCCAGGGTGTAGGCCAGCTCGGCGGCACTGCCGTCAGCACCGATCGCCTCGACCTTGCGGATGTCCAGCTCGCGGGTGTCCAGCACCAGCTCGTTGGCGTCATCACGCTTCCAGTCCAGGCTGTAGGTGGCGGTGCCGCTGATCTGGCGGGCATCGAAATCCAGGTCCAGATCCAGCGCCAGATCGGTGATGACCACCTTCTCCGGCTGCGCGTAGGAGCTTTCATCGTGGCTGCGCGACGTGCTCATGGAAGCCTCGCTGGTTGCCGTGGCCGGAGCGGCCGGAGCGGTGGTCGATTCGCTGCAACCGGCGGTTCCAAGCACCAGGGCGATGGCCAGCGGCAGGATCAAGGACGAAGGACGCATGGATCAACCCAACTAGAGAAAGCGCCCAGTGTAACGCCCTGCGCCTGTGCAAATAAAAAACGGGCCACGCAAAGCGCGGCCCGTCCTGTCCCGGCGTTGGCCCGCCGGGTCAGAGCTTGTAGCCGGAATGGATCGCGCAGATCCCGCCGGACAGGTTCTTGTAGTGGCAGCGCTCGAAACCGGCCTGCCCCATCATGCCCTTGAGCTCTTCCTGCGGCGGGTGCTTGCGGATGCTCTCGGCCAGGTACTGGTAGCTGTCGCCATCACCATGGGCAAAAAGCTTGCCCAGCTTGGGCAGCACCTTGAAGGAGTGGAAGTCGTAGATCGGCTTGAACCACTCGGCGGTGACTTCGGAGAACTCCAGCACGCGGGCCTGGCCACCAGGCTTGAGCACGCGGTACATCTCGGCCAGGGCCTTGTCCTTGTCGGTGACGTTGCGCAGGCCGAAGGCAATGGTGACCAGGTCAAAACTGGCATCGGGGAACGGCAGCGCCTCGGCATTGAGCTGGACGTAATCCATGCCGAACACCAGGCCACGGTTGAGCAGACGATCACGGCCGACGGTGAGCATGCCGGCATTGATGTCGCCCAGCACGATGTAGCCGTCCTTGCCCACCCGGTCCTTGAGCAGCGCGGCGATGTCGCCGGTGCCGCCAGCCAGGTCGAGCACGCGGTCACCCGGCTTGACCTGCGCGGTGGCCACGAAATAACGCTTCCAGGCACGGTGGATGCCCAGGCTCATCAGGTCGTTCATCAGGTCGTACTTGCCGGCGACCGAGGTGAACACTTCTGCGACCAGCTTCTGCTTGTCCTTGGCCGCAACATCGCGGAAACCGAAGTGGGTGGTACCGCTTTCGTAGGGGGATTGGCTCATGGGGTCATTATCGCACTGCAGGCCGGCCCGTGGGCCGCGAAATGGCAGTGATAGCACAGCCTGCGCAAACGGTGCTGCAACGATGCGTGTGCAATCAGGCACACTGGCCGGCATCCACTTCAGGGACTGCCCCATGATCACCACCCCCGACTACCGCGCATTGCTGGAAACGGCCATTGACCAGGCCCGCGCCGGCCTGGCCGAAGGTGGCATCCCGATCGGTGCGGCGCTGTACCACAACGATGGCCGACTGCTCGGCTGCGGCCACAACCGCCGCGTGCAGGAAGGCGACCCGTCCATCCACGGCGAGACCGACGCCTTCCGCAAGGCCGGCCGCCAGCGCTCCTACCGCGACACCATCATGGTCACCACCCTGGCCCCGTGCTGGTACTGCTCCGGCCTGGTGCGCCAGTTCAACATCGGCACCGTGGTGGTGGGCGAATCGGTCACCTTTGCCGGCGGCATCGACTGGCTGCGCGAGGCCGGGGTCAAGGTCATCGACCTGGCCGACGAACGCTGCATCGAGATGATGGAACGCTTCACCACCGCCCACCCGGCGCTGTGGAACGAGGACATCGGCGAGGACTGAGCAGCGCCGCCGCCCTGCAACACAAAAGGCCGCCCTTGCAGGCGGCCTTTTGCTGTACATCAACCCGGCATGGTTACGGCGTGCTGCCGGCCGTTTCCACCCAGCCACCACCCAGGGCCTTGTACAGGCCGATGCGGTTGGCCTGTTCGGCCAGCTGCACGGCCACCAGCCCCTGACGGGCCGAATACAGGCTGCGACGGGCATCGAGCAGGACCAGGAAGCTGTCCATGCCGGCGTCATAGCGGGCCTGGGACAGGTCATGGGCCTGCTGCGCGGCGGCCAGCAGGGCCTCCATCGCCGTGCGCTGCTGGGCCAGGGTCTGGCTCAGGGCCAGGCCGTCAGCCACTTCGGCAAAACCGCTCTGGATCGCCTTCTCGTACTGGGCCAGGGCGATGTCACGGTCGGCATTGGCCATGCCCAGGTTGGCGCGCAGGGCCCCGCCCTGGAAGATCGGCAGGCTGATCTGCGGGGTGAAGCTCCAGATCTTGGTGCCCGACTCGAACAGCCCGGACAACTCGCCACTGGCACTGCCCACCCCGCCGGTCAGGCGGATCGACGGGAAGAACGCCGCCCGTGCGGCACCGATGTTGGCATTGGCACTGCGCAGCTGGTACTCGGCCGCCATCACGTCGGGACGGCGCAGCAGCACATCCGACGGCACCCCCGCCGGCAAGGCATCGATGCCACTGCTGGCCCGGTCCAGTTCGGTGGGCAGCAACGAGGCATCCACCGGCTGGCCGACCAGCAGGTTCAGGGCATTGCGGCCCTGGGCGACCTGGCCGGTGTACCGGGCCACATCGGCGCGGGCCGATTCGACCAGGGTGCGGGTCTGGTTGAGCTGCAGGGCCGAGGTGGCGCCGAACTCGAACATCTTCTCGGCCAGGCCCAGCGACTCTTCGTAGCTGGTCAGGGTGTCGCGGGCAATGCTCAGGGCCTGCTCGTCAGCCCCCAACGACAGCCAGCTGCCGGCCACCTGGGCCACCAGGGCCAGCTGGGCCGAACGCTGCGACTGCTCGGTGGACAGATAACGCTGCAACGCGGCGTGGCTGAGGTTGCGCACACGGCCGAACAGGTCCAGCTCGAACGCCGACACCCCGAGGGTGACGCTGTACTGCTCGGTGGTGGGCACATCACCGCCCATCCGTTCCATCTGCCCGGTCACGCCCAGGGCCGGCACACGGTCGGCACGGGCGATGCGGTACTGGGCCTGGGCACGCTCGACATTGAGCACGGCCACGCGCAGGTCGCGGTTGTTTTCCAGGGCCTGGGCGATGACCTGCTCCAGGCGCTCGTCGACAAAGAAGTCGCGCCAGCCGATGTCGGCCACGCTCGGGGCATCGGCCACCGGCGCGCTGCCGGCTTCGGGCAACGGCCAGCTGACCGGGATGTCGGCCTGGGCGGCCGGCAGACGCGGCTCGAGCATTGCACAGCCGGTGAAAGCCACGGCAATTGCCAGGGCCATGGCCGAGGTCTTCAACTTAGCCATGGTTGGACTCCTTGTTCTTGTTGCGGTTGAACAGGCGCTGGATCACCACGAAGAACAGCGGGATGAAGAACACACCCAGGAAGGTACCCACCACCATGCCACCGAGCACGCCGGTACCGATGGCACGCTGGGCGCCGGAACCGGCACCGGAAGCGATGGCCAGCGGCAGCACGCCCAGGCCGAAGGCCAGCGAGGTCATGATGATCGGGCGCAGACGGTCACGCACGGCGTGCATGGTCGCATCGATCACATTGGCGCCGGCTTCCAGATGCTCCTTGGCAAATTCCACGATCAGGATCGCGTTCTTGGAGGTCAGGCCGACGGTGGTCAGCATCGCCACCTGGAAGTAGATGTCGCGCTCCATGCCGCGCATGGTGTTGGCCAGCACTGCACCCAGGATACCCAGCGGCGCCACCAGCAACACGGCCGTCGGCACCGACCAGCTCTCATACAGGGCGGCAAGGCACAGGAACACCACGATCAGCGACAACGCATACAGCATCGGGGTCTGGTTGCCGGCAGCACGTTCCTGGTAGGACAGGGCCGTCCATTCGATGCTGAAGCCCGGCGGCAGCTGCTTGGACAGCTTTTCGACCTCGTCCATCGCATCACCGGAGGCCACACCCGGGGCAGCTTCGCCCTGGATTTCCACCGCGCTGACGCCGTTGTAGCGCTCCAGACGCGGGGAACCGTAATCCCAGTGATAGGTGGCGAAGGCGCTGAACGGCACCATCTCGCCCTTGCTGTTCTTCACCGACCACAGGTGGAAGTCTTCCGGGGTCATGCGGAAGTCCTGGTCAGCCTGCAGGTAGACGCGCTTGACCCGGCCACGGTCGATGAAGTCATCGATGTAGCTCGAGCCCCAGGCAGTGGCCAGGGTGGAGTTGATGGTGGCCATGCTCAGGTCATGCGCGCCGGCCTTGGCCGGGTCGATGTCCAGACGCAGCTGCGGGGTGTCGTCCTGGCCGTTCGGGCGCACATTGACCAGCTTGTCACTCTGCCCGGCCATGCCCAGCAACTGGTTGCGGGCACCGATCAGGGCGTCATGCCCCTGGCCGGTCATGTCCTTGAGGAAGAAGGTGTAGCCGTTGCCCACGCCCAGCTCGGTCATCGCCGGCGGGGCAAAGGCAAAGATGAAGGCGTCCTTGACCTGCATCAGCGCGCCCATCGCGCGCCCGGCCACCGCAGCAACCTGCTGGTCGGCCTGCTTGCGCTCCTCCCAGTCCTTGAGCTTGATGAAGGCCATACCCGAGTTCTGGCCCATGCCGGCAAAGCTGAAGCCCTGCACCGCGAACACCGACTCCACCAGTTCCGATTCGTTCTGCAGGAAGTGGTTTTCCAGCTTGGCGATCGACTCCAGGGTACGTTCCTGGGTGGCGCCCACCGGGGTGGAAACCATCGCCATCAGGATGCCCTGGTCCTCGTTGGGCAAAAACGAGCTGGGCAGACGTGCAAACAGGAAGCCCATCACCAGCGCCAGTGCGACGAAGATGGCCATGAAGCGGCCCGGGCGGGCCAGGATGCCGCGCACGCCACGCTGGTAGTGGCCCGAGGTATTGTCAAAACGACGATTGAAGCCACCAAAGAAGCGGCCCAGCAAACCGGTGTGCTTGACGTGATGCTCGCCCTTGGGCAGCGGCTTGAGCATGGTCGCGCACAGCGCCGGGGTCAGCACGATGGCCACGATCACCGACAGGGCCATCGCCGAAACGATGGTGGCCGAGAACTGGCGGTAGATCACACCGGTGGCGCCATCCATGAAGGCCATCGGCACGAACACGGCCGACAGCACCAGGCCGATACCCACCAGAGCGCCGGTGATCTGGTCCATCGACTTGCGGGTGGCTTCCAGCGGCGACAGGCCTTCCTCGGCCATGATGCGCTCGACGTTTTCCACCACCACGATGGCATCGTCCACCAGCAGGCCGATGGCCAGCACCATGGCGAACATGGTCAGCATGTTGATCGAGAAGCCCAGTGCCGACAGCACGCCGAAGGTGCCCAGCAGCACCACCGGCACGGCGATGGTCGGGATCAGGGTGGCGCGGAAGTTCTGCAGGAACAGGTACATCACCAGGAAGACCAGCACCACGGCTTCGAGCAGGGTCTTGATCACGCCCTTGATCGACACCTTGACGAACGGGGTGGTGTCATAGGCCACCACCGACTTCAGGCCGGCCGGGAAACCGGCTTCCAGTTCCTTCAGGGTCTGGTTCACACCCTCGGCGGTATCCAGCGCGTTGGCGCCGGAGGCCAGGGTGATGGCAATACCGGTGGACGGCTTGCCGTTGAAACGGGTCACAAAGTCGTAGGTCTCGGCGCCGAGCTCGACACGGGCCACATCACCCAGGCGCAGTTCGCTGCCGGCATCACTGCTGCGCACGACGATGTTGCGGAACTGTTCCGGGGTCTGCAGGCGTTCCTGCGCATTGATGGTGGCGTTGAGCTGCTGGCCCTGGATCGACGGCGCACCGCCGAGCTGGCCGATGGCCACCTGGGCATTCTGGCCACGGATGGCCGCGGCCACCTCATCCACCGACAGCTTGTGGGCCTGCAGCTTGTTGGGGTCCAGCCAGATGCGCATGGCGTACTTGCCACCGAACACCTGGATCGAGCCCACGCCCGGCACACGGCTGAGCGGGTCGGCCACGTTGGAGCTGACGTAGTCGGCGATGTCGTTGGCATCCATCGAGCCGTCTTCAGACACGAACGCGGCCACCTGCAGGAAGCTCTTGGAGGCCTTGGCCACATTCACGCCCTGCTGCTGCACCGCTTGCGGCAACAACGGAGTGGCCAGCTGCAGCTTGTTCTGCACCTGGACCTGGGCGATGTCCGGATCGGTACCACTCTGGAAGGTCAGGGTGATGGTGGCGCGGCCGTTGCCGGCACTGTTGGAGGAGAAGTACATCAGACCATCGATGCCCTTCATGTTCTGCTCGATGATCTGGGTCACCGAGTCCTCCACCACCTTGGCCGACGCACCCGGGTAGGTGGCGGTGATTTCGACCGATGGCGGTGCCACGGCCGGGTACATCGAGACCGGCAGCTTGAACACGGCCAAGGCGCCGGCAAGCATGATGATCAAGGCGATCACCCACGCAAAGATGGGGCGATCAATAAAGAAACGTGCCATGGAAGTCTCCGCTTACTTCGCGTCAGCCGGCGCAGCGGCGGCCGGAGCCTGGGCTGCGTCGGCGGGGGCTGCCGGTTCGGCACCCTTCTCTGTGGCATTGACCGGCATGCCGACGCCAATCTTCTGCAGGCCTTCGACGATCACCTTGTCGCCAGCGACCAGGCCGCCTTCCACAAGCCACTTGTCACCGATGGCCTGGCTGACCTGGATCGGGCGCGAGGCGACCTTGCCTTCGGCATCGACCACCATCGAGGAGGTGTTGCCCTTGGCATCACGCTGCACGCCCTGCATCGGCACCAGCAGCGCCTGGTCACGGGTACCGGTACCAATGGCCGCACGCACGTACATGCCCGGCATCAGCAGGCCATCGGGGTTGTCGACCTTGACCCGCATGCCGAAGCTGCCGGTGGACGGGTCAACGCTGACTTCGGAGGACTCCAGCACGCCCTGGTGGGCATAGGTGCTGCCGTCATCGAGCAGGATGCTCACCGGCATCTGGCTGTTGGCCTGCAACTTGCCGGCAGCCATGTCACGACGCAGCTGGGTCAGCTCGGCAGCCGACTGGGTCAGGTCCACATAGATCGGATCCAGCTGGTTGACCACGGCCAGCGCATCGGCCTGGTTGGCGGTGACCAGGGCGCCCTGGGTGACCGCGGACTTGCCGATGCGGCCGCTGATCGGCGAGGTGATGCGGGCATAGCCCAAGGTTACATTGGCCTGCTGCAGCGAGGCGCGCGCGGCGGCCAGGTCGGCCTCGGCGGTCTTCAAGGCAGCCTGCGCGTTCTCGTTCTCCTGCGCGCTGACCGCATTGATGCGGGCCAGTTCGCCGATACGGCGGGCGGCCAGGCGGGCCTGCTCGGCATTGGCGCTGGCGCGCTCGACCTGGGCCTGGGCGCTGGCGGTGGCGGCGCGGTAGGTCGCATCCTCGATCTGGTACAACGGCTGGCCGGCCTTGACCTCGCTGCCCTCGACAAACAGGCGGCGGGCGATGATGCCGCTGACCTGCGGCCGTACTTCGGCCACCTGGTAGGCCGAGGTGCGGCCCGGCAGTTCGCGGTCAAGATTGACCGTTTCGGTCTTCAGGGTCACCACGGTGACCTGGCCGGGGCCCTGCTGCTGGCCCTGCGGTGCGCCGCCACAGGCAGCAAGGGAGACGGCAAGCGCTGCGGTCAGGGCGACGGTACGAAAACGTGAAGGCAACATGGAGGAGTGCTCACAATGGAAAATTGGGCATGCGGCACCATGCCAAAAACGGACCTAGTGCCGAGTGAAACTGGTTGCGCCCCGGGTGCCGGTAATGACTACCCCGACCCCACAGGGACAAGGGGCTCAGTATACATACATGCACGTCTGTTTGTTACGCGCTAGACTCTGCAAACATTCATTTTCCGAAGCTGCACACACTTTCCCATGGCACGCAAGACCAAAGAGGAAACCCAGGCCACACGCGACGGCATCCTTGATGCTGCCGAAGCCTGTTTCCAGGAAAACGGAATCGCGGCCACCTCGCTGGAGAAGATCGCTGCGCGCGCCGGTTTCTCGCGCGGCGCGGTGTACTGGCACTTCAAGAACAAGAGCGAGGTCCTGGCCGCGGTGATCACCCGCTGCCGTGTGCCCTTCATGCAGAAACTGGAGTGGGCCTCCTCGGCCACCCGCAACACGCCGGTCCAGGACCTGCGCGCGGCCTTCCTCAATTCGTGGCGCGAGCTGGAAGCCAGCCCCCGCCTGCGTGGCCTGCTCGAGCTGATGCTGCGCAACGACCTGTCCAACGAGAGCCAGATCCTGCGCCAGACCCACGCCGATGGCTTCAAGGACTGCAATGCACTGATCATCAGTGCCCTGAACCGCGCCAACGTGCTGGGCCAGCTGCGCAGCGGGGTGACGGCCGACCACGCCGCGCGCATGCTCCACATCATCCTGACCGGCGTGCTCTACAACCGCATCTTCCAGCCCGAGTCGATCGACATGTACCGCGATGGCATGGCCGCGCTGGATGCCCTGCTCAGCACCCTGGTCAGCGCCGACAGCTTCACCCCGGGCCAACTGGACCCGGCACCTGCCGCCTGAGGCGGGCTGACAACCACGGCAATGCAGAAAAACGGGGCGGCCAATGGCCGCCCCGTCGTCATGAAGACTGTCGTGCTGTTTACAGGATGTAGCGGCTCAGGTCCGGATCCTTGACCAGCTCGCCCAGGTGGCTGTCCACGAAGGCCGCATCGATGTGCACCTGCTGGCCATCGCGGTCCGGGGCCTCGAAGCTGAGCTTGTCCAGCAAGCGCTCCAGCACCGTGTGCAGGCGACGCGCACCGATGTTCTCCTGGCGTTCGTTGACCTGGGCGGCGATTTCGGCCAGGCGGTCCACCGCCTCGGCAGTGAATTCCACCTGCACCCCTTCGGTCCCCATCAGGGCCACGTACTGCTTGGTCAGGGCGGCCTTGGGCTCGGTCAGGATGCGCACGAAATCCTCCTTGCTCAGCGCGCCCAGTTCGACCCGGATCGGGAAGCGGCCCTGCAGTTCCGGGATCAGGTCGCTGGGCTTGGCCAGGTGGAAGGCACCGGAGGCAATGAACAGGATGTGGTCGGTCTTCACCGTGCCGTACTTGGTGGAGACATTGGAGCCTTCCACCAACGGCAGCAGGTCGCGCTGCACACCTTCGCGGCTGACATCACCGCCATTGCTGCCGGCATCGCTGCGCTTGGCGACCTTGTCGATCTCGTCGATGAAGACAATGCCGTGCTGCTCGCAGGCCTCGATCGCCGCGGCGCGGATGTCTTCCTCGTTGACCAGCTTGCCGGCCTCTTCCTCGATCAGCAGCGGACGTGCCGCGGCAATGGTCAGGGTGCGCTTGCTGGCCTTGCTGTTGCCCAGGTTGGCGAACATGGCCTTGAGCTGCTGGCCCATTTCCTCCATGCCCGGCGGGGTCAGGATGTCGGTGCTGATGTTGGCCATCAGGTCCAGCTCGATCTCGCGCGCGTCCAGCTCACCGGCACGCAGCATGCGGCGGAACTTGATCCGGGTTTCGCTGTCGGCTGCCGACGGCTCATTGCGGGCGGCTTCGGCATCAAAGCCCATGCCCACACTGCGACGCGGCAGCAGGGCATCGAGGATGCGGTCTTCGGCCTTTTCTTCAGCCTGCACGCGCACACGCACCTTGGCCTGCTCGCGGTACAGCTTGACCGCGGTGTCGGCCAGGTCGCGGATGATCTGCTCCACATCCTTGCCGACATAGCCGACCTCGGTGAAACGGGTGGCTTCGACCTTGACGAACGGTGCATTGGCCAAAGTGGCCAGGCGACGCGCGATCTCGGTCTTGCCCACGCCGGTGGGGCCGATCATCAGGATGTTCTTGGGCATCACCTCGTTGCGCAGCTCCGGTGCCAGCTGCATGCGGCGCCAGCGGTTGCGCAGGGCAATGGCCACCGCACGCTTGGCGTCATGCTGGCCGACGATGTGGCGGTCCAGCTCCTGCACGATCTCGCGCGGGGTCATCGAGGCGGAAGTGATTTCGATCTTGGTGCTCATGGGCAATTCCTGGGTAACAGCAACGTGGGGCGGTGAGTGCGGCAAGCCGTGCGGCTTACAGCTCCTCCACCACCACGTTCTTGTTGGTGTAGATGCAGATGCCGCCGGCGATGTTGATCGCCTCGCTGGCCACAGTGCGAGCATCCAGCTCGGTGTGGGCCAGCAGCGCGCGCGCCGCGCTCAGGGCGTAGGAGCCGCCCGAGCCGATGGCGATGATGCCGTCCTCCGGCTCGATCACATCACCGGTACCGCTGATGATCAGCGAGGTCTCGCGGTCGGCCACCGCCAGCAGGGCTTCGAGCTTTCCGTAACGGCGGTCGGTACGCCAATCCTTGGCCAGCTCCACCGCCGCACGGGTCAGCTGGCCGTGCTTTTCCAGCTTGGCCTCGAACAGTTCGAACAGGGTGAAGGCATCGGCAGCGGCACCGGCAAAACCGGCCAGCACCTGGCCATCACGGCCCAGCCGGCGCACCTTGCGTGCATTGCCCTTCATCACCGTGTGGCCCAGGGTCACCTGGCCGTCACCGGCAATGGCCACCTTGTCGCCGCGACGCACGCAGCAGATGGTGGTGGCATGAAAAACAGTGGGGTTCTGGCTGGGATCCATCGCGGTACTCCGTGTTGAATTCCCAAGATGGGGCGAGCGGCCGATGATTCAAGCCACCGCGCCCTCCCCCCGTGCAAATGACGGCAATCCGTTCAGCCCTCGCCGTCATCCAGCCGCTGCA
>X237_Red_shanked_Douc_Langur__coassemble_96_pt1 | contig 12589 bp, 12 predicted proteins | sample X237_Red_shanked_Douc_Langur__metabat2_high_PE_002 | metagenome-assembled genome bin X237_Red_shanked_Douc_Langur
TCACCAAGGATTCGGCCCGCTTTGTGCCGCACGCCATCATCGATGACGTGCCGCCGCCGGTCAGTGCCGGCAGCGGCAAGATCTACGTCTGACTGCCAGCGATGGTCCGACGACATCCGGATGGGCGCCTGCGGGCGCCCTTTTCGTGCCGGATGTGCGTGCGGCAGAAAAGAAAACGGGCGCCGTGAATGCGCCCCACTTGGAGAGAGAGGGCGTGATGTTGTTGTGTGGCCCCGCCACGCTGGGGGCGTCACATTAATGCGCCCAAGGGTGTAAGCCGGTGGTGACACCGGTGTGACCACGGCAACAAAATTGACACTCGGGCCCTTGGAGTATCGGCGCCGGCGTGGTCGGCTTGAGCGCCGGCCTACAGGCGGCCGGCGCGCTTGATGGCCAGGTAATGGTTGACCAGGGCCGAGGGCAGCGCCTGCGGGGTGACATCGAGCACATCCACCCCGTGGCGGCGCAGGGCGTCGTGGACCTGGGCACGCTGGGCCAGGTAGTGCGCGGCGGCGGCGGCGTGGATGCCACCATGCGGGTTGTTGCGGTCCGGGGCCAGCATCGCCTGCAGGGCGGTCTCGTGCAGGCTGGCCACGCAGACCAGATGGCGCTGCTTGAGCAGCTGCACTGCAGCCAGCAGTTCGTCGCTGTCCTCGTCGCGGATATTGGTCAGCAGCACCACCAGGGAGCGCCGGCGCTGGCGCACGCTCAGCTCGCTGGCGGCAGCCAGGTAGTCGGTGGCCACCGGTTGCGGGTGCAGGTCGTGGCAGGCGCGCAGCAGGGTATCCAGATGGCCGGGGCCGCGCTTGCCGGCGACCCAGCGCTGCTCACCGCCATGGGCGGCCATGGCCACCGCATCGCCCTGGCGCAGGGCCAGCCAGGCCAGCAGCAGGGAGGCGTTGAGCACGTCATCGAAATGGTTGCGGCCGTCATCGCGGGCGAGCATGCGCTGGCCGGTGTCCAGCAGCAGCACCAGCTGCTGGTTCTTTTCGTCCTGGTATTCGCGCGAGATCAGCCGGCGCACGCGCGAGGTGGCCTTCCAGTCCACATGGCGCAGGCTGTCGCCGATGCGGTAATCGCGCATCTGGTGGAAATCGGTGCCTTCGCCGCGACGGCGCTGGATGTGGGCGCCGATCAGCTGGCTGGCACGCTCGGCGCTGTGCAGGGCCAGCCGGGTCAGCGGCATGAAATCCGGATACACCCGCACCTGCTGGCCCGGCGGGGTATGGCGCAGCTGGGTCCACAGGCGCAGGCCGGAAAACAGGCGCAGGTCGACTCCGGCAAAGCGGGCAGCGCCACGCCGCTGCGGGGTGGCCTGGTAACGCAGGCGGCTGCACTGGCCGGCCTGCAGGGTGAGCCGGCGCGGCAGGCCCTGCTGCTGCCAGTGCGGCGGCAGATGGTCAAACACCTCCAGCGCCTGCCGGCGGTAACCGTCGATTTCCAGCACCACCTCGCGTTCGATGGCCAGTGCCCAGACCTCGGGCAGCAGGCGGCGCACCTGCGGGCTGGCCCGCACGACCAGGCGCCAGGCATCGATGCCCAGCAGCACGGCCAGCCCGGCGCCGGCCAGCCACCAGGCCAGGGGCAGCAGGTAGCCCAGGTTCACGGCCAGGCCGCAGCCGGCCCAGAGCAGGGCCGGCAGCCACATCGCCGGGGCCGGGCGCAGGCCCTGCCAGCGGCCCGTGCGGGCAGGGGTGTCGGACACGGTGGCCTTCATCGACGCGGCGCGTTGACCTTGGCCAGCAGGGCGGCCAGCACGTCATCGCAGGACTGGCCTTCGATCTGCAGCTCCGGCGACAGGCTGATGCGGTGGCGCAGGGCGGGCAGGGCCACCTGGCGCACATCATCGGGGGTGACGAAATCACGGCCGTTGAGCAGGGCCTGGGCACGCGCGGCACGCACCAGGGCGATCGAGCCGCGCGGGCCGGCACCGGCGCTGATCCCCGGCCAGCGCCGGGTGGCCGCGGCGATGCGCACGGCGTAATCCAGCACCTGGTCATCCAGCACGATGCTGGCGGTGGCCTGCTGCAGGGCGCTGACATCGGCGGCGGTGAGCACCCGCGGCACGGCATCCAGGTCAAAACTGCTGGCCGCCCGGCCGGTGGTCACTGCGGCCACCAGGGCGCGCTCGTCCTCCAGGCTGGGGTAGCCGATCAGCACCTTGAACAGGAAACGGTCCAGCTGCGCTTCGGGCAGTGGGTAGGTGCCCTCCTGCTCGACCGGGTTCTGCGTGGCCAGGGCCAGGAAGGGCTGGTCCAGGGTGAAGGACTGGCCCTCGATGGTGACCTGGCCTTCGGCCATGGCTTCGAGCAGGGCCGACTGGGTCTTGGCCGGGGCACGGTTGATTTCATCGGCCAGCAGCAGGTGGGTGAACACCGGGCCGCGGCGGATCTGGAACTGGCCGCTGGCCGGGTCGAGCACCGCATGGCCACAGATGTCGCTGGGCATCAGGTCCGGGGTGAACTGGACGCGCGCATGCTCCAGCGACATCGCCCGCGACAGGGCGCGCACCAGCAGGGTCTTGCCCAGCCCGGGCACGCCTTCGATCAGTACATGGCCGCCGGCCAGCAGGGCCACCAGGATCTGTTCGAGCACCTCGGCCTGGCCGATGAAGGCCTGGCCGACCGCCTCGCGCAGGGTCTGCACGCGTTCGGCCAGCGGATGGCTGCCGGTACCGGTGGCGGGCTGGGGGGCATGCAGCGGGGGCATCGCATCGGGCAGGGGCGGCAACGCGCTCATAGCAGGTTCCTTGTTTCCATCAAGACGGTGATGCGCTGGGCCAGCGCGGCTTTGTCATGGGCCGGCGGGCGGCGCAGGGCGCTGGCCAGCTGGCGGGCATCGATGCCGGTACGCAGGGCCAGGGCCTGCTCCAGGGCCACGCCCTGCAGGCCGGACAGGGCCGGGGCGCGGCTGGCGATGCGCGCGTGCAGGGCGGCCAGGGCCTGGTCATACAGGCTCAGGCCACGGCGGTTGCGCCACAGGTGGTGGGCACTGGCCATGATGTGCTCGCGCAACGAACGGCGGGTCGGTTCCGGGTCGGGCAGCAGCGGGCCCAGGCGCTGGCTGCGGGCCCACAGCCAGCCGGCCAGCAGCAGGGCCAGCGGCAGCCAGGTCATTACCCTCTGGCTGAGCAGGCGCATCCACCAGCGGTCCTGGCGTTGGTCGTAGATCAGGTAGATGTGGCCGTTGCCCAGGTTGGGGGCCAGCAGCTGCCAGGCCCGGCGCTGGTTGGCCGGGTTGGCCAGGCCATCGGCGGCAAAACCCGCGATGCCGGTCTGCTCGCGGCCACGCAGCACCTTGCCGGTACGCAGGAAATCCAACGAGGAGAACAGGTCCACCCGGCCGTGGCCGATGCGCGCGCCCAGATTGCGGTAATCCGCCTGCTCGACGCTGGCACCGTCAGGCGGCAGCAGGCGCTGGTCGCAGCGGCCCTGCACGCATGCGGGGTTGGCGCGGAAGCCCAGTTGCTGCAGCAGGCGGCCAGGATCGGTGGCGGCCTGCTTGCGCCGGCTGGCCGGTTGCAGGGCCACCAGGTGCAGTCCCTGTTCCACCGCATCGGCCAGCTGGCGGGCCTGACGGCTGTTGAGCTGGCGGCCGTCGGCCAGCATCACCACGGTATCGCCGGGCATCAGCGGCTGCTCGATGGTGCCGAAGTAGCGGTGCGAGCTGACTGCCTGCTCCCGTTCGTGCAAGGCCTGTTCGAGCACGAACAGCGGGTTGTAGGCGGCCGCATTGCGCGCCGGGGTGACGTAGTTGACGGTGCGCTTTTCCAGCGTACTCACATACCAGGCCAGCAGGCCGACCAGGAGCAGGGCCAAGGCGGCCAGGCTGGCGATCAGGCGGTTGTTCATGTCAGCCACCCCGGTTGCTGGCGCAGCCGCTGCAGCAGTTGGGCAAAGCCGGCATCACTGGGCAGATGGCCGGCCCAGGCGGTCTGCTGCCAGCTGCGCACGGTGTCGGCGAACAGTTCGCGCTGGCTGGCCTCGGGCAGGCTGCGCGCCGCACGCAGGCACTGCGCCTCGGTGGCTCCCGGCGGCAGCGGCTGCTGGCCCAGGCGGTCCAGCGCGGCCACGCTGCCGCGGTACAGCAGGGCCATGGCCTGGCGCCCGTGGCCTTGTTGCCACAGCCGCTGGGCGTGTTCGGCAATGCCATCGGGCAGGGCTTCGGGCAGGCCCAGGCTGTGTTGCTCGATCGCGCTTTGCTGCACGCGGGTACGGCGCCAGCGCAGCCACGGCAACCAACGCCGGGCAGCCAGCACGATCAGCACCAGCGCGATCAGCAGGACGGCATACAGGGCCACACTGCCGGCCTGGGCGACCAGTTCGACCAGGGTCTTGAGCACGGCGGGAAGATCACGCTGGCGGCTGTTCTGCGGCTTGCTTTCATCTTCGCTCCCCCGTTCGGTGCGCTGGCGTTGCTGGCCAAAATCCGGGTGCTGGTAGGCCTGCGCCACCGCCTGCGAAAATGCCTGCTGGCTGGCCGCATCCGGTACCTGGCCGGCCCCGGCAGCGGGTCGGGCCGCATCGGCGTCGGCAGCGCCGGAGCCTGCCCGTTTCATCGGCCCCGGTGCGTCCACATCGCTGACCTGTTTGCGTGGCGGGCCGTCAGGGTCAGTGGCGGCGCTGTTCTGGGCCTGTGCCGGTGCGGACAGGCCCAGCAGCAGGCTCATGCCGATGGCCAGCAAGGCGGCGCACAACGGCTGCTGCAGGGCCTGCAGGCGCTGGCGCAGGCGGCGCAGGCCCAGTTCGATGTCCCAGGCCTCGCGCCGGGTGCGCGCATCCAGGTACAGGCCGAAGCCGGCGCCGACATACAGCGGCCCGATCACGCTCATCGCGATCACTTCCAGCACGTTCATGGCCAGCGAGCTGTAGGTGTTGTCGCCGCTGCGGATGATCTCCCACAGTTCGCGGGCGGCATCGCCGAGCATGTCCGGCGGCAGCATCAGCCCGCTCAGGGCGACGATGCCCAGGATCAGCAGCAGCTCGATGTGGAACATCAGCCAGGTCACCAGCGCGGCCATGCCGTAGTCGCCGAGCAGGGCGTGGCGGCGCTGGCGGCACTGCTGTGCCGGGCCGCCCTCGAGCATGTCCACCGGCATCATCAGGCTGCGGGCCATGCCCAGGCGACGCCACAGCAGGTAGGCCGGCAGTTTGCCCAGGCCAAAGCCGGCCTGGGCGCGCAGGGTCTGGCCGACGCTGACCTGCTGGCCAAAGGCCGCGCGCGAAATCACATACAGCGGGATGCGCTCGAACACCGGCTTGAGCCACCACAGCAGCAGCCCGGCCAGCCACAGCTTGTCCAGGTACCAGCCGGCCAGGTTCAGGGCCACCGCCAGCGGCAGCACCACGGCCAGCCAGGACAGCCAGATCACCCGCGCATTGGCGCGCACCAGGGCCATGCCCAGATCGGCCGCCTGGAAGCCGCCCCGCGGGCGCAGTACCAGCTGCAGGTTCTCAATGCGCATGGCCGTCCCCGCGCCCGCCCAGCAGCAGCCAGGCCGTCACCAGCAGCCAGCCCAGGGCGCTGGCGATGTATTTGACCACGGCCGGGATGACGGTCTGTGCCGACCAGAACGCCTCGATGAAGGCGGCCAGCAGCAGCATCACCACCACGCCGAGGATGATCACCGCACCGTCGCGCCCGGCCGATGCCAGGGCCTGGCCACGCGACAGCTGCCCCGGTGCCAGTACCCGCATGCCCAGCTGCAGGCCGGCACCGCCGGCCAGCACGATGGCAGTCAGTTCCCATGGCGCATGGCTGCTGACGAACTCCCAGAACGGGGCCCCGGAGCCGATCGCGGTCAGGTGGCCGGCAGCCGAGCCGATGTGGATGCCGTTGAACAGCAGGATCACCAGCGCGCCAATGCCCAGCAGCAGGCCACTGGCGAAGGTGCGCAGGCCGATGGAAATGTTGTTGTAGATGTAGAAACCGAACATCTGCCAGTCACTGCCGCTGTCGCGGCCCAGGCGCTCGGCACTGGGGTCATACATCTTTTCCATCTGCGCCAGGGTGGTGCTGTCCAGCAGCACGTCGGACAGCTCCGGGCGCCACTGCAGCAGCAACAGGCTCAGCAGCAGCGGCCCCCAGAACAGCACGCTGGCCACCAGCATCGCGCCGCTGTGGGCACGCACCGTACGTGGAAACTGCACCAGCAGGAACAGGGGCAGGCGGTACCAGGGCACCGGCGCGCTGCGGTACAGCTCGGCATGGCCCAGCTGCATCAGCTGTTCCAGGTGGGCCAGCAGCTGCGGGCTGTAGCCACGCCGCCGGGCCAGGGCCAGGTGGTGGCAGAGCTGGCGGTAGAGCGCGGCAAAACGCTCGGCGTGGCGGCCTTCGCGCTTGTTGGCCGGGGTGTGCAGCCACTGGCTCAGCGCCTCCCAGTTGGCCTGGTGGCGGGCGACGAACTGCGCTTGTTTCATTGCCGCCCCAGCAGGCCGTTGGCCAGTGCATACAACTGCTGGGTGGCCGCATCGCCGCTGCGCCCGGTAAGCGGGCTGGCCAGGTTGGCCAGCTCGTTGCGGCGTGCCAGCGGCAGGCCTTGTGCGCGTTCGGCAAAGGCCAGCAGCAGGGCCTGCTCGTGGGTCTTGAGCGGTTGCGGCAGTGGCCGGCCGGGCACCTCGGGCAGGCGCTGGCTGCTGTGTGTGGCCGGTGCGTGGATCACCTGGCTGCCGGCCACCAGGTCACCGAGGCGGCGTCCATGGCGGTCGAACAGGCTGCTGGTCACCCCGATCATGTAGCCGAAGGGCAGCATGTCCACGGTGCGCAGCAGGTTGCGCACCACCGCCGCATTCCAGCCCAGCGGCGCACCATCGGCGGCCACCACCTTGAGCCCGAGCAGGCGTTTGCCCGGGGTCGCGCCGTAGAGCGCTTCGCAGACGATGGTGTAGCCCCAGGTCAGGCAGAACATCGCAATCAGCAACAGGCCAACGCCGAATTTTCCCAACATCTGCAGGGCGATACCCAGCACCACCAGCAGCAGCGCACGGATAACCAGGTCCACCCCCCAGGCCAGGGCACGCGGCAGGACGCCGGCAGGGGTGAGCTGCAGTGCCACACCTTCCGGGGTGTGGACCACGCGGCGGTTGTCCAGCAGGGCATCCATTGCCATCAGCGCGACCGGGGCTAAGCGAACAGAGCCACACTGTACTGGTTGCGGCCGCGTTTTAGATAGCGCCGGCCACCGGTTGGCGGCCGCTTCAACGCGCCAGCTGGCCCATGGCCTGGGCAATGCCATCCGGGGTCAGCGGGTACATCCGGTTTTCCACCAGCTGCTGCACCAAGGTGGTGGACTGGGTGTACTGCCAGCGTGCCTGCGGCACCGGGTTGATCCACACCAGGTGCGGGAACTGCGCGCGCAGGCGCTGGAACCAGACCTGGCCGGGTTCTTCGTTCCAGGCCTCGTTGCAGCCGCCCTGGGCAATGATTTCCCAGGGGTGCATGGCCGCATCGCCGACGATCACCACGCGCCAGTCCGCGCCGTAACGGTGCAGCACGTCCAGCGTCGGCACCTCATCGGCCTGGGCGCGACGGGCGTGGGTCCACAGGGTGTCGTAGGTGAAGTTGTGGAAGTAGTAGTGGACCAGGTGCTTGAACTCGGCGCGGGCCGCACCGAACAGCGCTTCGGCCGCAGCCACGTGGTCATCCATCGAGCCACCGATGTCCAGCAGCAGCAACACACTGACCGCATTGCGCCGCTGCGGGCGCATGGCGATGTTGATCAGGCCGCCATCGCGCGCGGTGGCCTTGATCGTGGCGTCCATGTCCAGCTCTTCGGCTGCGCCGGTACGGGCAAACTTGCGCAGGCGGCGCAAGGCCATCTTCAGGTTGCGCGGGCCCAGTTCGGCATCGCCATCCAGTTCGGCAAAGCTGCGCTTTTCCCACACCTTGGCCGCGCTGCGGTGCCGGCTTTGCCCGCCCACACGCATGCCACCGGGGTGCCAGCCCGAATGCCCGAACGGGCTGGTGCCGCCGGTGCCGATCCAGCGGTTGCCACCCTGATGGCGCTCGTGCTGCTCGGCCAGACGCTGCGCAAACTGTTTCATCAGCTCGTCCAGCGAGCCGATCTGCTGCAGCTTTGCCTTCTCCTCATCGGAGAGCTGGCGTTGCAGGGCGTTGTTGAGCCAATCCTCGGGAATCACCTTGGACAGGGCCGCATCCGGCGCACTGGCGACCTGGCCGAGGAACTGGCCGAAGGCGCGGTCGAAACGGTCGTAGTGTCGCTCGTCCTTGACCAGCACCGTGCGCGCCAGTGCGTACAGGCCTTCGGGTGTGGGCTCACCGGCACCGGCCTTGAGCGCGGCCAGCAGGTCCAGCCACTCGCGCGGGGTGACCGGCACGCGCTGCGCGCGCAGGGCATCGAACAAGGCCAGGAACATCGCTCAGCGCTCCGCCTGTTCCAGGTCGGACAGGCTGTACTGCAGCTCGTCCACGCGCGCGGCCAGCACCGCCTGGGCATCACGCACGCCCTGGTTGTACCAGTACGGGCCCAGGGCCTGGCTGATGTGGTCCAGCAGGAAGCCGGCCTCGAAACGGCCGATCTGGGCGTCGGTGTTCTTTTCCAGCCAGTACTGCAGCTCGGCGGCGAGCCGGTCGTGCTGCTCGCGGGTAAAGGAAATGCCGGCCATGGATCAGCGCCCCTGGCGACGGTGCAGGAACATCAGCCGCTCCAGCAGCTGCTGGTCCTGCTCGTTCTTGATCAGGGCGCCGGCCAGCGGCGGCAGGGCTTTTTCGGCCGGTGCATCGGCCAGCTGGCGCGCGGCCAGCTCATCGGCCATCAGCAGGCGCAGCCAGCCGATCAGCTCGGACGTGGTCGGCTTTTTCTTCAGCCCGGCCACCTCGCGCAGCTCGAAGAAGGCGCGCAGGGCGCGGCCGACCAGCTGCTGGTCGATATCCGGGAAATGCACATCCACGATCTGCTTCAGCGTGTCGGCATCGGGGAAGGCGATGTAGTGGAAGAAGCAGCGGCGCAGGAAGGCGTCCGGCAGCTCCTTCTCGTTGTTGGAGGTGATCAGGATGATCGGGCGCTGGCGCGCACGCACGGTCTGGCCGGTCTCGTAGACATCAAAGGCCATGCGGTCCAGCTCGTGCAGCAGGTCGTTGGGGAACTCGATGTCGGCCTTGTCGATCTCGTCGATCAGCAGCACCGCGCGCTGTTCGCTGTCGAAAGCCTCCCACAGCTTGCCGCGGCGGATGTAGTGGCCGATGTCGTGCACGCGGGCATCGCCGAGCTGGGAGTCGCGCAGGCGCGACACCGCGTCGTATTCGTACAGGCCCTGCTGCGCCTTGGTGGTGGACTTGATGTGCCAGGTGATCAGCGGTGCGCCCAGTGCAGCAGCCACTTCCTCGGCCAGCAGGGTCTTGCCGGTGCCCGGCTCGCCCTTGATCAGCAGCGGCTTTTGCAGGGCGATGGCGGCATTGACCGCTGCCATCAGCTCCGGGGTGGCGATGTAGCGCTGGGTACCGGCAAAGCTCATGCGCCGGCCTCCTGCATGCCCAGGTACTGGTCCTTGACCTTGACGTAGTGGTCGGCCGAATAGCGCAGGCCGATGATGTCCTTCTCGCTCAGCTCGCGCATCAGCCGGGCCGGGTTGCCGGCCCACAGCTGGCCGCTGCCCACCACCTTGCCCGGGCCGACCACCGCACCGGCGGCGATGAAGGCATTGGCTTCCACGGTGGCGCCATCGAGGATGATCGCACCCATGCCGATCAGGCAGTAATCGCCGATGGTGCAGGCGTGGATGATGCAGCCGTGGCCGACGGTGACGCCCTCGCCGATGATCGTCGGGTAGCCGCCCTTGTTGTACGGGCTGTCATGGCTGACATGGATGATGGTGCCGTCCTGCACGTTGGTGCGCGCACCGATGCGCACATGGTTCACATCACCCCGGATCACCGTGCCCGGCCAGACCGAGGCGTCCTCGCCGATGTGCACATCACCGATGATGGTGCAGGCCTCATCGACATAGGCGCGTGCGCCGACAGTGGGAGTCTTGTCCAGGAACGGGCGCAGGGCAGGCATGGTCAATCCGTCATCAGTTTGGATGTGCACATGATAACGGGGCCTGCCGCCGCGGCTGCGGCGCGGATGACAACTGTCACAGACGATGGCTGACGCCTGCCAGTGGGAGCGCTGGACGGGATTGGCGAGCATGGCCGCACTTGGATCAGGAGCATGCAGATGACCGCCCATACCCATGGCAACCCGTCCTCCCCGTGGCAGGATGAGGGCATGACCGCCCCGCAATCCTCGCAGGTGTTTTCCCGCTGGCCGGCCCGGTTGCGCCCGGCGGCCGACTCGGCCATGGCCGATACGGTGCAGCGTGGCCGCTCGCCGTGGAACGAGGCACTGCCCTTGCTGGGGCTGATGCCGGTCCCGCTGACGGTGTGGATGCTGGGCCCGCAGATTGCCCATGGCTGGCTCTGGCTGGCCCTGACCCTGCCGGTGTTCCTGGCCCTGTATGCGGTGTCGCTGTGGTTGCCGCAACGCCGCGGCGGTTGGGTGGCGGTGCTGATGATCGCCGCCAGCCTGGCCATCCTGCCCTTGTTTCCGGCCGGGCTGGCGTACTTCATCTTCGGCGCGGTGCTGCTGCGCCTGTTTCCGGACATCTCCAACCTGGCCTATGCCGGCTGGGCCATGCTGGCCAACCTGGTCCTGCTGGGGATGGTGCTCGCGTTGGGATGGCCATGGCAGCAGTTTGTCTGGGCCCCGGCGCTGACCTTGATCATCGTGGCCACGGTGGCGACGGCCTACAGCAACGATGCCCGCGAGCGCCTGCTGCTGCGCAGCCAGGCGGCGGTGCGTGCCCAGGCCAGTGCGGCCGAACGCGAGCGCATCGGGCGTGACTTGCATGACCTGCTCGGCCACACCTTGTCGTTGATCACCCTGAAGCTGGAGCTGTCGCGCAAGCTGGCCGACAGCGATGCGCAGCGTTCGCGTGCCGAGGCCTTGGATGCCGAAACCGTGGCCCGCCAGGCCCTGGCCCAGGTGCGCACAGCGGTATCGGGCATGCGCGCCACCGACCTGCACGGCGAGATCGCCTCGGCCGGGCTGCTGCTGGAGCTGGCCGGGGTCAGCTGGCAGGCCGATCCGCCACCGCCACTGCCGGCAGCGCTGGACAGTGCATTGGCCCTGGTCCTGCGCGAGGCGGTGACCAACATCAGCCGGCATGCCCATGCCCGCCATGCGCGGCTGCAGTTCGTGGTCGCCGGTGACGTGCTGCAGATGCGCATCAGCGATGACGGCCGTGGCCCGGGCCGTGCTGATGGCAACGGCCTGAGCGGCATGCGGGAGCGGATCCGGGCCCTGGATGGCGTGCTCAGCGTGGAAGGTGGGCGCGGCCAGGGCACCCACCTGGGCATCAGCCTGCCGCTGGCAAGCGGCCTGGCAGGCCGGCCATGATCCGCCTGGTGCTGGCCGAGGACCAGGCCATGGTGCGCGGCGCGCTGGCCGCCCTGCTCGGGCTGGAGCCCGACCTGGAGGTGGTGGCCGCGGTGGCTGACGGCGAAGCGGCCTGGCTGGCCCTGCAGCAGCACCAGCCGGACCTGCTGGTCACCGACATCGAAATGCCCGGGCTCAGCGGGCTGGAGCTGGCCCAGCGGGTGCAGCGGCATGGCCTGGCCACGCGGGTGGTGATCGTCACCACCTTCGGCCGCGCCGGCTACCTGCGGCGGGCACTGGAGGCCGGGGTGCGCGGCTACCTGCTCAAGGATGCGCCGGCCGAGCAGCTGGCCCAGGCCCTGCGCAACGTGCAGCACGGCGGCCGGGCGATCGACCCGCAGCTGGCGGTGTCGGCCTGGGAGCAGGCCGACCCGTTGAGCGAGCGCGAGCGCCAGGTGCTGCGTCTGGCCGGGCAGGGGCGCAGCTCGGCGGAGATCGCCACGGCCCTGGGCCTGTCCCAGGGCACGGTGCGCAACTACCTGTCTGAATGCATCAGCAAGCTGGGCGTGTCCAACCGGGTGGAGGCCCACCGCCTGGCCCGGCAGCGGGGTTGGTTGTAGTCACCGGTGGAACAATCAGTGTTTTGATGGGTGATTTATTGCCAAAAATGATGGCTTACACTGCAGCCTGACACGCCACCCTACGGTGGCCAGAACAGGAGCACTGACCATGATCACCCTGCGCGCCGCCGCCGAGCGCGGCCATGCCAACCACGGCTGGCTCGACTCCTGGCACAGCTTTTCCTTTGCCAACTACCACGACCCGGCGCATGTGCACTTCGGCCCGCTGCGGGTGATCAACGAGGACCGAGTGGCCGCCGGCGGTGGTTTTGGTGCCCATCCGCACCGCGACATGGAGATCATCAGCTACGTCATCGACGGTGCCCTGGCGCACAAGGATTCGATGGGCAATGTCGGCACCATCGTGCCCGGCGAGGTGCAGCGCATGAGCGCCGGCACCGGGGTGATGCATTCGGAGTTCAACCACAACGACGGCACCACCCACTTCCTGCAGATCTGGATCTTCCCGGATCGCCAGGGCGTGGCCCCGTCCTACGAACAGAAGACCTTTGCGCCGGCCGAAAAGCGCGGCCGCCTGCGTGTGGTGGCCAGCCCGGACGGGTGCGATGGCTCGGTGTCCATCCATCAGGAT
>X237_Red_shanked_Douc_Langur__coassemble_97_pt1 | contig 12583 bp, 9 predicted proteins | sample X237_Red_shanked_Douc_Langur__metabat2_high_PE_002 | metagenome-assembled genome bin X237_Red_shanked_Douc_Langur
ACCCGCGACCTCCGGCGTGACAGGCCAGCATTCTAACCAGCTGAACTACCGCTCCGCGCTTGAAACTTGGTATTTGCCCAGTATACAGAACAAATCTCAAATTGGAAGGGTTTTATTCAAGTGGCGGAGCGGACGGGACTCGAACCCGCGACCTCCGGCGTGACAGGCCAGCATTCTAACCAGCTGAACTACCGCTCCACATTTCAAATCAGCATCAAGGCCTAGCCTTGGTGGGTGCTGAGGGGATCGAACCCCCGACCCTCTCCGTGTAAAGGAGACGCTCTACCGCTGAGCTAAGCACCCGTGCCGAGCAGATTAGTTTACAGCATCCTTCAGGGCCTTACCAGCCTTGAACGACGGATTGTTCGAGGCGGCAATCTTGATGGTGTCGCCGGTCTTCGGGTTGCGGCCGGTGCGCTCGGCACGCTCACGCACCTGGAAGGTACCGAAGCCGACCAGGGTCACGGCTTCGCCATTCTTCAGGGCCTTGGTGATTTCGCCGATGATCGCATCGACGGCACGACCGGCTTCGGCCTTGGTCAGATCAGCTGCAGCGGCGACGCCATCGATCAATTCGGTCTTGTTCATTTGGTAAAGCTCCCTGTGCGGTTTGCCGCGAAAATTGGATACCGGCCTGTCCGGATGGGGAATGCAACAGGCTGGTGGGTTTTGGTTGCGGGGCGAGCCGACCGGCCGGCCCCGCAAGAGCTGCTTTTATACCAGCGCCCCCTACCCCACGCAAGCTTGAAAAGCCTTGAATGACGCGGGTTTTGGGCATTTACTGCGGGTTGGTTCAGTGCTTTACGCGCGAACCGGTACTGCCCTTGCCCTTGCCGCGCACCGTGACCCGCTGCGCAGTCTTGGATGTGGCCCGCTTGGCTGCGGCCTTGCGCACCTTGGGCCGGGTCGGGCGCTCCAGTGCGATATCCAGCACTTCGTCGATCCACTTCACCGGCACGATGGTCAGGCCATCGGTGACATTGGCCGGAATGTCGGCCAGGTCCTTGCGGTTCTCCTCCGGGATGATGACCGTGGTGATGCCGCCACGCAGGGCCGCCAGCAGCTTCTCCTTCAGCCCGCCGATGGCGGTGACCCGGCCACGCAGGGTGATCTCGCCGGTCATCGCCACTTCGGCACGCACCGGCACCTTGGTCAGCGTGGACACCAGGGCCGTGACCATGGCGATACCGGCACTGGGGCCGTCCTTGGGGGTGGCACCATCGGGCACATGCACGTGCAGGTCGTGCTTCTGCAGGAAATCGGCATTGATGCCCAGCAGCGGCGCGCGCGAACGCACCACCGACAGGGCCGCCGTGGCCGATTCCTTCATCACGTTGCCGAGCTGGCCGGTCAGCGTGACCGCGCCCTTGCCCGGGATCAGGGTGGACTCGATCTGCAGCAGCTCGCCACCGACCTCGGTCCAGGCCAGGCCGGTGACCAGGCCGATCTCGTTCTGCTCCTCGGCACGGCCGAAGTCAAAACGACGCACGCCCAGGTAGCTGTCCAGGTTGGCCGAATCCACCACTACCAATACCGTGGTGGCATTCTTGCCACGGCCACGCTTGACCGGCTTGATCCCCTTCGGGCCAGCCAGGGCAATCTGCTTGACCACCTTGCGGCAGATCTTGGCGATCTCGCGCTCCAGGTTGCGCACGCCCGATTCACGGGTGTAGTAGCGCACGATGTCACGCAGGGCTTCCTGTTCGACCGCCAGCTCACCGTCCACCAGGCCGTTGGCCTTGAGCTGCTTGGGCAGCAGGTAGCGGCTGGCGATGGCCAGCTTCTCATCCTCGGTGTAACCGGGGATGCGGATCACTTCCATGCGGTCCAGCAGCGGGCCGGGGATGTTGAGCGAGTTGGAGGTGGCAACGAACATCACCTCGGACAGGTCCAAGTCCACTTCCAGGTAGTGGTCGTTGAAGGCGCTGTTCTGTTCCGGATCCAGCACCTCGAGCAGGGCCGAGGACGGATCGCCACGGAAATCCATGCTCATCTTGTCGATTTCATCGAGCACGAACAGCGGGTTCTTGCTGCCGACCTTGTTCAGGTTCTGCACGATGCGGCCCGGCATTGAACCAACGTAGGTACGACGGTGGCCACGGATCTCGGCCTCGTCACGCACCCCGCCCAGGCTCATGCGCACGAACTTGCGGTTGGTGGCCTTGGCGATGGACTGGCCCAGCGAGGTCTTGCCCACGCCCGGCGGCCCGACCAGGCACAGGATCGGCCCACGCATCTGCTTGACCCGCGACTGCACCGCCAGATATTCCAGGATGCGTTCCTTGACCTTTTCCAGGCCGTAGTGGTCCGCGTCCAGGGTTTCCTGTGCGGTGGCCAGATCCTTGCGCACCTTGGAACGCTTGTTCCACGGCACGCCCAGCAGCCAGTCCAGGTAGTTGCGCACCACCGCCGCTTCGGAGGACATGGCCGACATCTGCTTGAGCTTGGACAGCTCGGCGCGGGCCTTGGCCTCCACCGCCTTGGGCATGCCGGCTTCGCTGATCTTGCGCGACACTGCCTCCAGCTCGTCCGGGGCGTCGTCCAGGTCACCCAGTTCCTTCTGGATGGCCTTCATCTGTTCGTTGAGGTAGTACTCGCGCTGGCTCTTTTCCATCTGCGACTTGACCCGGCCGCGGATGCGCTTTTCCAGCTGCTGCACGTCCAGCTCGCCATCGACCAGGCCGACCAGCATTTCCAGCCGCTCGGAAACGGACAGGGTTTCCAGCAGCTTCTGCTTGTCGGCCAGACGCACGCCCAGATGGGCCGCCACGGTGTCGGCCAGACGGTCCGGCTCTTCGATACCGGCCAGGGTCTGCAGCAGTTCCGGCGGCAGCTTGCGGTTGGTCTTGACGTACTGCTCGAACAGCGACATCAGCGAACGCGCCACCGCGCGCACCTGCTTGTCATCGCCGGCAGCGGCATCGGCCAGCTCGCGGCCATCGCCATGCAGCGCGCCCTGCTCTTCGACCACCTTGTCCACGGCCACACGCGAGACGCCTTCGACCAGCACCTTGACCGTGCCGTCAGGCAGCTTGAGCAGCTGCAGCACCTGGGCCAGGGTACCCACGCCGAACAGCTGCTCGCCGGACGGGTCATCGATGTCGGCCGAGGTCTGGGCCACCAGCAGGATGCGCTTGTCCGCCTCCATCGCCAGCTCCAGGGCACGCATGGACTTGTCGCGCCCGACAAACAGCGGGATCACCATGTGCGGGAACACCACCACATCGCGCAGGGGCAGCACGGGCAGGTGGATAACGTCGGTACGGGATGCAGCCATGGGGATTCTCTCGGGCTGGTGGGGCAATAAAACGCCGATGGCCCCGTTATGGGGCCATCGACGTGCACTTGCAAGGGGCAGCTGCGGCGACTCAGTCGCCCGAGGCCGCCTTGGCCGGCGCCGCCGGGGTGGCATAGATCAGGTACGGCTCGGACTTGCTCTCGATCACCGACTCATCCACCACCACCTTGGTCACGTTCTCGGCCGAGGGCAGTTCGTACATGGTGTCCATCAACACCGATTCAACGATGGTGCGCAGGCCACGGGCGCCGGTCTTGCGCTTGAGCGCCTTCTTGGCGATGGCCGACAGCGCATCGGGTCGGAACTCCAGCTCCACGCCTTCCATCTCGAACAGCTTCTTGAACTGCTTGGTGATGGCGTTCTTCGGCTCGGTCAGGATCTGCACCAGGGCTGCTTCGTCCAGCTCTTCCAGGGTGGCAACCACCGGCAGACGACCGACGAATTCCGGGATCAGGCCAAACTTGACCAGATCTTCCGGCTCCACCTGGGCCAGCACCTTGCCCACGTCCTGCTTGCGCTCGGAAGACTTGACCTTGGCGCCGAAACCGATGCTGCCGGCCTCGGTGGAACGGGCCGCAATCACCTTGTCCAGGCCGGCAAACGCACCGCCGCAGATGAACAGGATGTTCTTGGTGTCCACCTGCAGGAATTCCTGCTGCGGATGCTTGCGCCCGCCCTGCGGCGGCACGCTGGCCACGGTGCCTTCGATCAGCTTGAGCAGGGCCTGCTGCACGCCTTCGCCGGACACGTCACGGGTGATGGACGGGTTTTCGCTCTTGCGCGAGATCTTGTCGATTTCATCGATGTAGACAATGCCCTGCTGGGCCTTTTCCACGTCGTAATCGCACTTCTGCAACAGCTTCTGGATGATGTTTTCCACGTCCTCGCCGACATAGCCGGCTTCGGTCAGGGTGGTCGCATCGGCCATGGTGAAGGGCACGTTGAGCATGCGCGCCAGGGTTTCGGCCAGCAGGGTCTTGCCCGAACCGGTCGGACCGACGAGCAGGATGTTGGACTTGGCCAGCTCCACGTCATCGCTCTTCTGACGGCTTTCAATGCGCTTGTAGTGGTTGTACACGGCCACTGCCAGGGTGCGCTTGGCGCGGTTCTGGCCGATCACGTACTGGTCCAGGACTTCCAGGATCTCCTTCGGCTTGGGCAGCGAGCTGCGCGCCGAGGAAGCCTTTTCCTCCAGTTCCTCACGAATGATGTCGTTGCACAGCGCCACGCATTCATCACAGATGAACACGCTCGGGCCAGCAATCAGCTTGCGGACCTCGTGCTGGCTCTTTCCACAGAACGAGCAGTAGAGAATCTTGCCGCCCTCTGCGGAACGCCCTTGCCGGTCTTCAGTCATGCTTCGCTTATCCAGTTGCTCCCCTGCAAGATGCAGGGATGTATGTTCGAGAATAGCACAGGGCCGGGCGGACTCCCGTCCAGCGCCGACCCTGCCTTTACCGCTTTGTTTTCAATCACTTGCCACGGTCAAACGGGCTGGATCGATTCCTCGGGGCGGCGTTCGAGCACCTGGTCGACCAAGCCGTAGGCCTGGGCTTCGAAGGCACTCTTGAAATTGTCGCGCTCGGTATCGCGGGCGATGGTTTCCAGGTTCTGGCCGGTGTGCTTGGCCAGCACCTCGTTCAGGCGCGAACGCAGGGTCAGGATTTCACGGGCATGGATGTCGATGTCCGTGGCCTGGCCCTGGTAACCGCCCAGCGGCTGGTGGATCATCACGCGCGAATTGGGCAGCGCAAAGCGCTTGCCGGCCGCGCCGGAAGCCAGCAGCAGCGCGCCCATCGAGCAGGCCTGGCCGACACAGATGGTGCTCACATCCGGGCGGATGTACTGCATGGTGTCGTAGATGGCCATGCCGGCGGTGACCACGCCACCGGGCGAATTGATGTAGATGCTGATGTCCTTTTCCGGATTTTCCGCTTCCAGGAACAGCAGCTGTGCCACCACCAGGTTGGCCATGTGGTCGTCGATCGGACCGACCAGGAAAATCAGGCGCTCCTTGAGCAAACGCGAGTAGATGTCGTAAGAGCGCTCACCACGAGCGGTCTGCTCGACCACCATCGGAACCAGGTTCAAGGCTTTGGTTCGGTTGTCCATTCACGGGCACCTGTATCTGAAGGAATCGCCCCGCGCCATGCGGCGCGGGGGCGTAGCCAGCTTACGCCGGCCGGTGTTACTGGCGGATCGCTTCCTGGAAGCTCAGGCTGCGCTCGGTGTGCTGGGCGCGCTCGGCGATCCAGTCGATCACCTGCTCTTCCATCACACGGCCCTGCAGGCCATTCATCAGTTGGGGATCCTTGCGGTACATCTCAACCACCTGCTCCGGCTCTTCGTAGGTCGAAGCAATCAGGTTCAGGGTTTCGTTCAGGCGTGCCGGCTCCAGACGCAGCTGGTTGATGCGGGCGATCTCGCCAACCAGCAGGCCGACCAGCACGCGCTTGCGGGCTGCATCGGCAAAGCCCTGGTGGGCATCGGCCGGGACCTGGCCCGGGTTGCCGCCCTGGCGACGGATCTGCTCGATCTGCTGGGCCAGCATGTTGCGGGCTTCAGCCTCCACCAGACGTGCCGGCAGTTCGATGTGGGCGTAGGCGGCAATCAGCTGCTCGCCGACTTCACGGCGCAGGCGGTTCATCAGCGCACCCTTCAGCTCGCGCTGCAGGTTGGAACGGATGTCGGCGCGGAACTGCTCGACGTCACCACCCTTCACACCGAAGCTCTTGATGAACTCGGCATCCACTTCCGGCAGCACCGACTCGGCCACATCAGCAGCCTTCACGGTGACCTGGGCGGTCTTGCCAGCCAGGGCCGGCACGCGCCAGTCCGCCGGGAATTCCACGTCCAGGGTCTTTTCCTCACCCTTGGCCAGGCCGACCAGGCCCTGCTCGATCGGGGCATACATCATGCCGCCACCGATGATGACCTGGCCCTTTTCGGCGCCTTCGGCCGGCAGACGCTCGCCGTCCACCACCGAATAGGTTTCCACTGCGACCAGGTCGCCCTCGGCAGCGGCACGGGTGACCGGCACGAAGCTGCGGCGCTGCAGACGCAGGTTTTCGATCATCTGCTCGATATCAGCATCGGTGATCTCGGCGGCGTCACGGACCACGGTCAGCTTGGTCACGTCGATCTCGCCGAACTCCGGCACCAGGTCGACGGTGGCAACAAAGTCCAGCTCGCCTTCACCGGCCTTCTCGATGCGCGGGTTGCCGACAACACGCAGCTCGTTGCTGCGGATGGCCGAATCAAACCCTTCACGCAGCAGGCCTTCGATTGCCTCGCCGCGGACCTGGGCACCAAAACGCTGCTCGACCACCTTGGCCGGCACCTTGCCCGGGCGGAAACCCTTGATGCGCACATTGCGGCCGATCTCGGCCAGGCGGCCGGCAACCAGGCCTTGCAGGCGGTCTTCCGGCAGGGTGATGGACAGGCGGCGCTCCAGGGTGCCAGTGGTTTCAATCGACGCTTGCATGTTGACTCCTGCCACCGGCAGCTCCGCCGCCGGCTCGATAGGGAAGAGAAACGGTTATGGACGAAGGGCATCAAAAAAACCCTTCACAGCCCTGTAGTTTGGCGTATAACGGCGCTGGCCGCCAGCGGGCAATGCAGCCGCATGGACACAGGCTGCAGCCGGCCGTGAGATGGTGCGAAAGGGGGGACTCGAACCCCCACGTCTTGCGACACTGGAACCTAAATCCAGGGCGTCTACCAATTCCGCCACTTTCGCAACTTGCATGCCGCTGCATTCTCGCAGCTCGGCAGATAAAGAAAAAGGCACCTGCTTGTCACAGATGCCTTGGTCTTGGTGGGCTGTCAAGGATTCGAACCTTGGACCTATTGATTAAGAGTCAACTGCTCTACCAACTGAGCTAACAGCCCTGATTTTTCCCGTTGGCGCCACAGGCGTTACCGGCTTAGCAACACTACATGTTGCCGTACTGCTGAAAACCAAAATCGCCTGATCAAACAAGCAGACTTCAATTTGGTGGGCTGTCAAGGATTCGAACCTTGGACCTATTGATTAAGAGTCAACTGCTCTACCAACTGAGCTAACAGCCCTGAAACTCAGGAGGCACATTATAGTGCACTCCGCGGCTTTTGCAAGCCCTGATTCTGAATATTCCAGAACCAGTTGAATCAATGGGGTGGCTGAGGGGATTCGAACCCCCGACCACCGGAATCACAATCCGGTACTCTAACCAACTGAGCTACAGCCACCATTGAATTTTTTATCCTGCCGCGAACACCGCAAAGTGGCGCGCCCGACAGGAATCGAACCTGTAACCGCCGGCTTAGAAGGCCGGTGCTCTATCCAGTTGAGCTACGGGCGCCCTGCTGAATGTCGCGTTCCAATCTCTTGGGGAGCGTTGGACTGGTCGGGGTAGAGGGATTCGAACCCCCGACATCCTGCTCCCAAAGCAGGCGCGCTACCAGACTGCGCTATACCCCGGCGGTGAACCCCTCGAGGTCATCCCCCGAAGAGACGCCATTGTGTCCTGACACCAGCGACCTGTCAACGGTTTTTTTCACACAAGCCAAATTCGGCTAAGCTCGACCGGCTACCCGCCTTCCAAGCGGCCAGAGTCATACAAGGAGACGACATGCGCAGCGGCAACCCGGCGTTGAAACAGGACACCTTTCTGGATTTGAACAGCGGCCGCGTGCTGGCCGGCGATCCCCGTGCAATGAGCCTGAATGGCACCGTCAACAAGACGGGGCTGCTGTTGCTGCTGGCCGTATTGACGGCCGCATTCTCCTGGCATGCCAGCCTGGATGCCAACGGCCTGCCCCTGCCTGCCGCCAGGCTGTACCTGCTGGGCGGCGCCATTGGCGGCTTCATCCTGGCCATGGTCACCATCTTCAAGCAGCAGTGGGCCCCGGTCACCGCCCCGCTCTACGCCCTGGTGGAAGGCCTGTTCCTGGGCGCCATCTCGGCCCTGTATGAAGCGCGCTTCGACGGCATCGTGCTGCAGGCCGTGATCCTGACCTTCGGCACCCTGCTGGCCTTGCTTGCCGCTTACCGCAGCGGCCTGATCAAGGCCACTGAAAATTTCAAGCTCGGCGTGGTGGCGGCCACCGGCGGCATTGCCCTGATCTATCTGGCCACCATCGTGCTGGGCCTGTTCGGCATCAACATCCCCTACATCCATGATTCGGGGCTGATCGGCATCGGTTTCAGCCTGTTCGTGGTGGTGATCGCCGCATTGAACCTGGTGCTGGATTTTGACTTCATCGAGTCGGGCGTGGACAACGGCGCGCCCAAGTACATGGAGTGGTACGCCGCCTTCGGCCTGATGGTCACCCTGGTCTGGCTGTACCTGGAATTCCTGCGTCTGCTGTCCAAGCTGCAGTCACGCGACTGATCGGACCGGCCAGATCCACACCGAGAGGGCGCCTGCGGGCGCCCTTTTTGCAGCTGCACCGCCCCGGCCGGCATACCTGCCCCGGCGGCTGCGGCAGCCGGCCCTCTTCCGCAGCGCGCGGCCGCCAGCAACCGGCAAACAAAAAGGCGCCCGAAGGCGCCTTTTTGCTGCTTGCCGCATGGCTGGCGTCGATTACAGACGCGAAGCGATGGCCTTGGCAAATTCCATGGTCGAACCGGTGCCGCCCAGGTCGCCGGTCAGCGAGTCCTTGGCATCCATGGTGGCAACGATGGCCTTGCGCAGACGCTCGGCGTTGTCCTGCTGGCCCAGGTGCTCCAGCATCTGGACAGCGGCCAGCAGCAGGGCGACCGGGTTGGCCTTGCCCTGACCGGCGATGTCCGGGGCGGTGCCGTGGACAGCTTCGAAAATCGCAGCGTCCTTGCCGATGTTGGCGCCCGGGGCCAGACCCAGGCCGCCGACCAGACCGGCGCACAGGTCAGACAGGATGTCGCCGAACAGGTTGGTGGTCACGACCACGTCGAACTGTTCCGGACGCATCACCAGCTGCATGCAGGCGTTGTCGACGATCATTTCCTGGAATTCGATTTCCGGGTAATCGGCGGCCACTTCACGGGCAACCTTCAGGAACAGGCCCGAGGTCGACTTGATGATGTTGGCCTTGTGCACGGCGGTGACCTTCTTGCGGCCGTTTGCCTTGGCCAGTTCGAAGGCGTAGCGCACGACGCGCTCGGAACCCTTGCGGGTCACGCGGGTGATCGACACGGCGGTTTCGCCGTCGGCCGAGACTTCCTGGCCTTCGGAGATGTACGCACCTTCGGTGTTCTCACGCACCGTGATCATGTCGATGTTTTCGTAGCGCGACTTGGTGTTCGGGAAGGACACCACCGGGCGCACGTTGGCGTACAGGTCGAAATGACGACGCAGCGACACGTTGATCGAGGTGAAACCGCCACCGACCGGGGTGGTCAGCGGGGACTTCAGGGCGACCTTGTTCTTGGCGATCGAATCCAGGGTGACCTTCGGCATCAGGTCGCCATGCTTTTCCAGAGCGGCCACGCCGGCGTCGGCCTCTTCGTACTGCAGGCCTGCGCCCAGCTTGTCGAGGATGAACAGGGTGGCGTCCATGATTTCCGGGCCGATGCCGTCGCCACGGATAACGGTGATTGTCTGGGTCATTGTCACGATTTCCGAACAGGGAGGAATTACAGCCCCTTCGCCGTAGGCACAGCAAAGGGGCCGTCAAAGCGGTTTCAACTGACAATTATGCCCGATCCGGCAGGATTGGCCCAAACCGACCTTGGTCGCAGGTTCAGCTATGGTCATGCGCGGCGGGAGCCGCCGCACCGCCTTCGAGCTGGTCCAGGAAGTCCACCGCACGGCGCAGGTGCGGGATCACGATCGAACCGCCCACCACCAGGCCAACCGAGAAAGTTTCGAAGAACTCCTCGCGGCTGACCCCGGCGTCCTTGCACTGGGCCACGTGGTAGCTGATGCAGTCATCGCAACGCAGCACCAGCGAGGCCACCAGGCCCAGCAGCTCCTTGGTCTTCACATCCAGCGCGCCGGCCTGGTAGGTCTGCGTGTCCAGGGCAAAGAAGCGGCGCACCACCTGGTTGGGCTCGGCCAGGATGCGCTCGTTCATGCGCTTGCGGAAATCAGTGAACTCGGCAATGCGGTCGTTGCCGGCCTGCTCGTTGCCGCTCATGCCTGGCCCTGCCCGGCCAGCAGCGGCTCCAGCTTGCCTTCGCGGTGCAGGGCAATCATGTCGTCGTAACCGCCCACGTGGACATCGCCGATGAAGATCTGCGGCACGCTGGTGCGCTTGGTCAGTGCCATCATCTTTTCACGCTCGGCCGGGTCCAGGTCGATGCGCACTTCGGTCCACTGCGCGCCCTTGCTGTTGAGGAAATTCTTGGCTGCCACGCAGTACGGACAGACCTGGGTGGAATAAATGGTGATGGCCGGTTGGCTCACGGGGGAACTCCTGGGGGATGATTGTTGTCACTATGGTAGCGGTGCACGGCAAAGACCATGATGAGCATTGGAAATCTGTGTCTTGCCCTGACCACCGCCCCTGCCGGAGCCGGGTTTGCCCACTGGCTCGACTGATCTGGAGCTCCACCGCCGTGCGATACCTGATGCTTGCCACCGCCCTCAGCCTTGCCCTGGGCCTGTCCACGGCACAGGCCCAGTCCCAGGGCCTGCCCGACATCGGCTCCTCGGCCGGCGAACTGCTCACCCCGGCCCGGCAGGCCGAATACGGCGCGATGTTCAAACGCGAGCTGCGCAACTACGGCTACCTGCTCGATGACCCGCTGATGGACCAGTGGCTGGACAACGTCGGCCGGCCACTGGGCGCAGCCTCGGCCATGCCACGGCAGAAATACACCTTCTTCATGCTGCGCGACCGCCAGATCAACGCCTTCGCCACCCTCGGCGGTTATGTCGGCATGAATGCCGGCCTGGTGCTGATGGCCGAACGCGAGGACGAGGTGGCCGCGGTACTGGCCCACGAAGTGGCCCACGTCACCCAGCAGCATGTGCTGCGCGGGGTCGAGCGTGCCCAGCGTGACCAGATCCCGATCCTGCTGGGCATGCTGGCCGCGGTGATTGCCGCCCAGCAGGCCGGCGGCAGTTCGGCCGGCGAAGCCACCATGGCCTCGATCACCAGCGCGATGGGCCTGATGCAGCAGCGCCAGATCAACTACACCCGCTCCAATGAATCCGAAGCCGACCGTCTGGGCATCCGCACCCTGGCCCGCAGCGGCTACGACGTGGATGCGATGGCCGGCACCTTCCAGCGCATGGAGGCGGCCACCCGTTCCAATACCGGCGGCTACCAGACCCCGGAATTCCTGCGCACCCACCCGGTCAATGTGACCCGCATCAGCGAGGCCAAGCAACGCGCCGAGCAGATCCGCCAGGAGCACGCGCTGGACCTGCGTGCCGGCAGCAATGCCCCGTCCCTGCCGGCCGCCGACGGCACCCTGCCCGAGCTGGAGCGCGGATCCCTGCTGCCCCGGCTTGAGGGCCTGAGCCTGGACCTGGCCGCGATTGACCGCCCGGCCCCGGGCAGCCAGTTCCGCTGGGCCCAGGAGCGCCTGCGCGTGCTCAGCGCGCCGACCACCGCCGCCGCCCTGAACGAGTACGAGGCATTGGCCAAGCGCCAGGCCGATGGCCTGGATCCGGCCCAGCGCCATGGCGTGGCCCTGGCCCGGCTGCAGGCCGGTGGCAATGCCCGCCAGGTGGCGCAGTCACTGCAGGCACTGCTGGCCGAGCACCCGGACAACCTGTGGCTGGAAATCCCCCTCGCCCAGGCCTGGGCCCGCGCCGGCGAGGCCGAACAGGCCGATGCCATCATGCAGCGCGCGGCCAACCGCCTGCCCGGCAACCGCGCCGTGGCCCTGACCCACGCCCAGATCCTCAATGCCCGCGGCAGCGTGGCCGCCGCCCAACAGGCCATCACCCTGCTGCGGCCGCTGACCAGCGATGGCGAGACCACCCCGGAGCTGTACCGCCAGCTGGCCCGTGCCTGGGAACAGGCCGGTGACCCGGTTCGTGCCGGCGAGGCCCATGCCGAGGCCAGCTGGCTGGGCGGCCGTGCCGAGCAGGCCCTGCTGCAGCTGCAGACCCTCAAGCACCAGCAGCAGCTGGACTATGTCAGCCAGGCCCGCATCGATGCGCGCATCGAGACCCTGATGCCCGAGGTGCTCGAACTCAAGCGCCAGGGCGTGCATGACCGCGACCTGGAACCGCGCTGACGGCCCTGTCATCGTGCTGTCACCAAACTGTCGCCAAATAGCGGCTGCCACTTGACTCTCCTGCGGTGCACTGTGCTCAAGCGTATTTTGATCGTCGATGACGAACCTGCCATCCGTGACATGGTGGC